>Ga0208411_1000772_pt1 | contig 23580 bp, 21 predicted proteins | sample ETN01SmetaG_4_FD_185793 | JGI IMG/M metagenome (GOLD analysis project Ga0208411, IMG submission 185793) | Marine microbial and viral communities from oxygen minimum zone, Eastern Pacific Ocean - ETNP2014F12-01SV261 (SPAdes) (version 2) | ecosystem: Environmental > Aquatic > Marine > Oceanic ... | reverse complement strand
CAGGGACATGGCCTCGGAAAAACTGGACCCCCAGGCACGAAGCTGAGACGTGCGGTATTCCTTCCAGCCTACCGAAGAAGCCGTCACGACGACCACCGCCACCACCGTGGCCACCACATAGGGCCCGAAACGGCGCCATAAACGCAGCAGGTTCTCTTCCCTGAGTTCCTCGTCAACCTCACGGAAAATGTCTTCTGACACGCGTCATGCTCCCTGGCTTGAAAAAGGGCGTTAAGATAACTTGCGGGCGGTATCCGGACAAGCCGTCATAATGTCCCGCTAAATCCGCCTCAAAAAAGGCCCTTGAAAAAGGTGTTCAGCCATCGCCGCGCCATTTTATGGAACATCCTATGGAAGGGGTTTGTCGCGCCGGTCCCCGGCCAGTTTCAGCCACCTGGGCCATGGCCTCGAAGAGTTCGCGCCGGGCGCCGGAAACCGTTTCACGGCCCGAGGAATCGAGCCGGCCGCGGTACTGCAATCCCAGCTCCCCGTCAAAACCGAAGAAATCGGGGGTGCATACTGCGCCATAGGCTCTGGCTACCTCTTGGAATCCGTCCATGACATAGGGAAAGGTGAAATCGTACTTGGTGGCGAAAATATCCATGTTTTCCGGTGAATCCTCAGGATAGCTCTCCACATCGTTGGGCATGACGGCAATGGCGCCGATGCCCAGAGGCTGCAATGCGTTGACATCGCTGACGATGCGGTCGATGACCGCTTTGACGTAGGGGCAATGGTTGCAGATAAACATCACCAGCAACCCCTTGGGTCCACGCACATCGGCAAGGGCGTAAGTCTTTCCGCCGACCCCGGAAAGGGAAAAATCCACCGCCTTCCAGCCAAAATCACAAACCGGCGTTTCCAAAGCCACCATTTTTCTTCCTTCTCTTTACCGAAAGAGCCCGCATCATCTCCATCACACCGCCAGACACCGTAATTTTTCCGAAATGGCAAGGAAATTGCGCCTAATCACAGCAAGGAGCGTAAAGGGGAAATTTTTGCCTTTTTTAATTGAATCATCTGGTTAATGGACGCATGTGAAGCCTAGCCAGCCCCTCCACTGATAGGAGTGCCTGACAACGGATAGGGAAGCGCAGATAACGCATGGACAAATGGGTGAAAAATACGGAAAATTCCGTTGATCGCCACCTCACCCGAAAATGAGGTTTTGTCCGCCCCAATGTCCAATCTGCTTTTTCTTTCTGATTTCAGGGAAAAACCCGCCCGATTCCACCGCCAGCAACGCGTGACCTTCAGCAAAAGAGAGCTGAGCCAGCTTTTATCTGTCTACAGCCCCCGTGTCACCAATGGGGAATGGAAGGACTACGCCATCGATCATACACCGAGCATGGCTATTTTCTCCATCTTCCGCCGAACCAGTGAAACACCACTTTTCGCCATCGCCAAACTAGCGGCTGATACCGGGTGCAAGGGTAATTATCTCCTGTTCAGCGGCGGCCGTATCCGCCACCGCGCCACGAATATCAGTGATATCCTGACCCTTTTTGATAAACGGTTGCGGCTGATCGGCAACGACAACTGAACCTATCGGGATGACCTAGGGGTCCTCGAAGGGGGTTCTCGATAGTGGTGCCATCTTGTCATGAAAAGGAACCCTCTGTGGGGAATCATTTTTTTATGAACTGTGATGGGAATCACTGTGCCGGATATGGTTCCGTATTAGGTTGATGAGGCTAGACACGGTTTGATCTTCCCCCATGGATTTCAAACCTAACTGAATCACCCCGCGGTTTCGCCGCGGGGTGATTTTTTTTGCTTTTTGCTCCAGAGGCAGACACAGTCGTCTGGTCCGGCTTCGACCGGGATCCAATTATTGTATCCGGCCCCGTCCCGGGTTGCCGGAAAGAATGGAGAGCACGTCATGGGAAACCAAAAAAAACACGGGCCTGGGACACCCCGCCCAACCAAAGAAGTAGTAGAGAGGGCTGGCGGGACGCTGATTGGCTGGTTTCACATGCTAGCCCTGTTCGCAATCGGTGGGGCCATCGTCTGGTCCGCTGTTTTCGCCTTCATTGCCATGAGCCATCAGGGTCACGCCACGGTGGGAGATATACTGTTGCTGTTTATCTATCTTGAACTCGGCGCCATGGTGGGTATCTACTTCAAAACCAACCATATGCCCGTGCGCTTCCTCATCTATGTGGCCATGACGGCGCTGACCCGCATGCTCATCGGTTTCATTAACGTTGAGCACCGTCCCGATGAAGGAATCCTTGTTATTTCGGGGGCCATTCTACTACTTTCCACAGCCATACTGGTGTTACGTTATGGGTCATCCAAGTTCCCTTCCAGCGCCAGCGCCCAGGATCGCTCGGATATTGCGGATACCTATAAAACCACCTGAAAGGCAGTTTCCATGGTAACGATTGAGCCCCGGAAGCGGCTGGGAACTGTCATTCCCCAAGGAGGCCGTGCGACCTTTTATCACATTGACGGTTTGTTGGGGAAAACGCACCTTGCCCCGGAACCGGTATCTGTCGGGAGACAGAAACAACAGCAGAAGAGACCCTATACATGACCCAGCCCTCCACCTCTAATCCGAACACCGTTGCATTCCTGGAATGCATAGAACAAACCCCGACCCAGACAGATCTTTACCCGCACTGGCTGCTTGAAAAGCCAATTACCGATACAGCCTGTAAAGCCATTGCCGACCTGCCTTTTGACCCGCCAGAAGGTCTGAATTTCAATGGGAAACGCGAAACCAACAACGACTCACGGGTCTATTTCAACGGGGAGAACTGTGAAAGATTCGAGGTGTGTCGAGATCTCGTGGAGACTTTTCAGGACCCTCGCATTATTGCCGCCATCGAGAAGAAATGCGGCATCGATCTGTCCGAAGGTCAACTCCGCATCGAATATTGCCAAGATACCGACGGATTCTGGCTGGAGCCCCATACGGATATTTTTGTCAAATTATTCACCATGCTGATCTATCTCGATGATGACCCGAGGCTGAGTAACTGCGGCACCGATGTCTATGACGAAAACCATGAATTCGTAAAACGGGCGCCTTACGGACTCAACAAGGGCATGATCTTCATCCCTGCGGAAAACACTTGGCATGGTTACGCCCCCCGCACCATTGACGGTGTACGTAAATCCATCATCGTCAACTATGTGACCAAGGACTGGAAAGACACCTACGAACTGGCTTAGGCGGCAGAGCGTTTATTCCCACTCTATCGTCCCCGGTGGCTTGCTGGTCACGTCATAGACCACCCGGTTGATGCCGCGCACCTGGTTGATGATGCGGGTCGCAGTGGCCGACAGGAACTCGTGGGAAAAGGGGTAGCTGTCCGCCGTCATGCCGTCGCTCGAGGTCACCGCACGCAGGGCGCATACGTAATCGTAGGACCGTTCGTCCCCCATCACGCCCACGGTTTTTACCGGCAGCAACACCGCGAAGGCCTGCCAGATTCCGTCATAGAGGCCGGCTTTGCGAATCTCGTCGAGGTAAATTGCATCGGCGCGGCGCAGGATAGCCAGTTTCTCACGGGTTATCTCGCCGGGAATACGGATAGCTAGGCCCGGACCGGGGAATGGGTGTCGGCCCACGAAAGCCTCGTTGAGTCCCAGCTCGCGCCCCAGATCGCGCACCTCGTCCTTGAACAGCTCGCGCAGGGGCTCCACCAGTTTCATTTTCATGCGTTCCGGCAACCCGCCCACATTGTGGTGTGATTTGATTGTGGCCGACGGCCCGCCGGTAAAGGAAACGGATTCGATCACATCAGGATAGAGCGTTCCCTGGGCCAGAAATTCAGCGTCTGTTTTTTTTGCCTCCTCCTCGAAGACGTCGATGAAAACGGCACCGATGGTCTTGCGTTTGTCCTCGGGGTCGGTGACGGCGGCCAGCTTTTCCAGAAACAAATCCGAGGCGTCGCGATGAACCAGGGGAATGTTGTAATGGTCCCGGAACAGGCCCACCACCTGTTCGGCTTCGCCTTCCCGGAGGAGCCCGGTATCCACGAACACGCAGGTCAGGCGGTCGCCGATAGCCTCGTGCAGCAGCACCGCTACCACGGAGGAATCCACGCCGCCGGAAAGGCCAAGGACAACGCGGCCCTCCCCAATCTGTTGGCGCGCCCGCTCGATGGCGTTGTGGTGGAAGGCGGCCATGGTCCATTCATCGGAACACTCCGCCACGTGATGGGTGAAATTCCGTATCAGCGCCGCACCGTGGGGCGTGTGCACCACCTCGGGATGGAACTGGACTCCGTAGAAACGGCGCTCATCATCGGCAATGGCGGCAAAGGGCGCGCCGTCGCTGACCCCCACCACCCGGAATCCTTCGGGAATTCGGATCACGCGGTCACCGTGGCTCATCCATACCTGTTCGTGCCCACCCTTTTTCCAGGCGCTCTCAAACAGGATGCAGTCGTCGGTAACCTCGAGCGTGGCGCGGCCGAATTCGCGATGGTCGGAACCCGCCACCTCGCCGCCAAGTTGAGCGCACATGGTCTGTTGGCCGTAACAGATTCCCAGCACCGGAACGCCCAGCGTAAACACCGATTCCGGGGCGCGGGGAGTATGGGTTTCCGTTACCGAGGACGGGCCGCCGGAGAGAATCACCGCCATGGGCTTGAAAGCGCCGATGGCCTCGTCATCCATGGTGCAGGGATGAATCTCGGAATAAACACCGCTTTCCCGCACCCTGCGGGCGATGAGCTGGGTCACCTGGGACCCGAAATCGAGGATGAGGATACGTTCGCTCATGAAGCAACCATTCCCGTGGAGGCGGGCACGGGGCACCTTATACCACCGCTTTGCTCTCCGGCCATCCCCCCTCCCCTCAAACCTATACTTTTGGTTAAAAAGGCTCGAAGCGGCGGGCGTGCAGGCTCTATCGTAACCACCTTCATTCCACTATCCGGATGCAGCCATGAGCGACAAGAAATTCCAGAACGCGCGCCGGCAGATGGTTCTCGACCAGCGCAAGGATTAGCCTCCTGCATGGCGCCTCTCATTCCCGCCGTTCCATAATCGCCACGAAGAATCCGTCACAGCCGTGACGGGCCGGGCTTAAACGCAGCCATTCTCCACTTTCCTTCATGTCACTGAAATCTGCACCACCTTCCATAAGGGTGATAGTGTCCACCCAGACGTTGCTTACGGGAAGGGTGGCAAATTCGTCGTGGGTCTCCAGAAAGTTCGTCACCACGTCTTCGTTTTCCTCGCACAGGATGGAACAGGTGGCGTAGATGAGGCGTCCTCCCGTCTTCACCAGCCGCGCCGCATGGGCGAGGATGTCTTGCTGGAGGGTGGCGTGGTCGGCCACAGACTCAGCGTTTAACCGCCAGCGTGCATCGGGATTGCGCCGCCAGGCGCCGCTGCCGCTGCACGGCACATCCACCAGCACGCGGTCAAAACTTTCCCCATGACGCTTGGCCCAGCTGCCGCCGCGTTTTTTCGGGCGTTCGGACTGGTCGAGGACATGGAGAGTCACATTGCCGATGCCCGCCCGCTTCAGCCTCGAGGGAAGGCCCACCATGCGTTTGCGCGCCACATCGCAGGCCGTGAGCTTACCCCGCCCTGCCATGGCCGCGGCCAGCGCCAGCGTTTTGCCCCCCGCTCCGGCGCAGTAATCGGCTACATTCATGCCTGGTTTTGCGTCCACCAGGAGCGCTACAAGCTGTGATCCTTCGTCCTGCACCTCCACCAGTCCCTTGGCGTATGCGGGCAGCCCTGACAGGGTTACATGGTCCTTGGTGCGCAGCCCCCAGGGCGAATAGGGCGTGGGCTGGCAGGTAACCCCCTGGCGGGCGAGACACTCACGGGCCGCGTCGCGGCCGGTGCGCAGCGGATTGATGCGCAAGTCCAGCGGCGCCATGTGGTTGAGGGCCGCCATTTCTTCCGCCATCCCGTCACCGAAAGTCCGGGAAATGGAGGGCCCGAGCCAAGAGGGGCAGTTGGCCGTCACCAGGGGCGGCTGGTCGTCATGGTGCAGGGCGCAGCCGCCCAGCGCCCGGAAAAGTGCCCGTTCGGCTTCGTTCAGCGGAGCGGGGTTGTAGCCCTCACCGTTAAAAAGGGCGGCCAGCGTGTCTGCATCCGTTGCCGGAGCGTCCTCCCCTTCCAGCAACTGGGCAGCAATGACACGGCAGCGAGACGTGGTGGGCATATCCTGGCGCGCCAGCCACCAGTCGAGACCGGCGCGGCCACGCAGCACCTCATAGACATGCTCCCTGACCGCGGCACGGTCACCAGACCCCATATAGCGCCGCGAGCGGAAATAGCCGGCGAGGAACCTGTCCGCCGGAATGGCGCCCGCGGAAGGAGGCGCATCGAGGGAGTCGAGAATGTCCACCGCCGCCTGGAGGCGCGCACCCGGAGTCATGACTTACTCATAGAATTCACCCGAGAGCCGATCCACCCCCGGACTTGGAGAAGGGCCGGTATCAGCGGTCTGGCAGGTAATTGGGAGCCTCGCGGGTGATGGCCACGTCATGGACATGGCTTTCGGAAAGACCGGCGCTGGTGATCTTGAGGAACCGGCAGTTGTCCTGCATGTCGGCGATAGTAGCGTTGCCGGTGTAGCCCATGGCGGCGCGCAGGCCGCCCACCAGCTGATGCACCACATTGGACGCCGGGCCCTTGTAGGGAACACGTCCCTCCACGCCTTCGGGCACCAGCTTGAGGTCGTCGGAGACTTCCTCCTGGAAATAGCGGTCCGCCGACCCCCGGGCCATGGCACCTACCGACCCCATGCCGCGATAGGACTTGTAGGACCGGCCCTTGTAGAGAAACACCTCGCCGGGACTTTCCTCGGTACCCGCCAGCAGGGAACCGATCATAGCGCAGTCGGCGCCGGCGGCGATGGCCTTGGCGAGATCGCCAGAAAACTTGATGCCGCCATCGGCAATGATGGGTATGCCCGCCTTGCGGCAGGATTCCACCACACCCAGGATAGCCGCCAGCTGCGGCACGCCCACGCCGGCCACGATCCGCGTGGTACAGATGGAACCCGGCCCGATCCCCACCTTAACCGCGTCGGCACCAGCTTCGATGAGAGCGTCGGCAGCCTCGGCGGTGGCGATATTGCCCGCCACCACCTGGGCGTAATTGCTCTGTTTCTTGATGCCGCGCAGGGTTTCCAGAACGCCTTGCGAATGGCCGTGGGCAGTGTCCACCATCACCACGTCCACCCCAGCCTCAAGCAGCGCCTCGGCGCGGGCGATGCCGTCGGCACCAACCCCGGTGGCCCCGGCCACCCGCAAACGGCCTTTTTCATCCTTGCAGGCGTGGGGATAGCGCTGGGACTTTTCGATATCCTTGACCGTGATCAGCCCGGTACAGCGATAGTCATCGTCCACCACCAGAAGTTTCTCGATGCGGTGCTGGTGGAGGAGCTTCTTGGCTTCCTCGCGACCCACGTCCTCGGTCACGGTGATGAGGTTCTCGTGGGTCATGAGTTCACTTACCGGCTGGGTGGTGTTGGTGGCGAAACGCACATCCCGGTTGGTAATGATCCCCACCAGTTTCCCGTCCTCGCCGTCGAGTACGGGAATGCCGGAAATGCCGTGATCGACCATCGACTGGAGGGCGTCCGCCAGAGGCTGAGAGGCGTTGATAGTCACGGGATTAACGACGATTCCGGATTCAAACTTCTTGACCTTGCGCACTTCGTCGGCCTGGCCCTGGACATCCAGATTCTTGTGGATGACGCCGAGCCCGCCAAGCTGGGCCATGGCGATGGCCAGCGCGCTTTCGGTAACCGTATCCATGGCCGAGGAAACGAGCGGAACACCGAGTTCGATCTCGCGGGTCAATCGCGTACTAGTGTCGGCATCCGCGGGCAGGACGGAGGACGCGGCTGGAACCAGCAACACGTCATCAAAAGTGAGGGCTTCCTCGATCCTCATGCCACCTCCGGGGTAGGATGGCGCGACATCATACACATCGCACGGAGAAAGCCAAGGTCTATGAATGGGTTACGGGAAGTTATTTTTCATGCAACTTTGCCCGTCGTGTTGCTGGGAGCCGTGTCATTACGCCCCTTGTTTCTTTTCCTCATCCCTGTAGTCCATGGCCACCACATAGGTTTCTGCCGATTCCTTGCGGCTGGCGGGGGGCTTGAAATGCCTGACTGTGCGGAAACCGCATTTCAGCGCTGCCAGAAGATCGCCCTGGGCGCCACCCTGGAATACCTTGGCCACGAACGCCCCGCCCGGCGACAGCAGATCCTCGGCCAGCGCCAGCGCGGCCTCGCATAGGGCAATAATGCGCAGGTGATCGGTGGCAGCATGGCCGGTGACGGCCGGTGACATATCGGAAAGTACCACGTGAAGTTGACCGTCCAGGGCCTCGCCAATGGTCCCGGCGGCCTCTTCTTCGCCGAGATCGCATCGCAGGAAACGGGCCCCGGCCACAGGCTCCATGGTCTGGCTATCCACGGCCAGAACATGACCCGCGCCTGCCCTTTCCACAGCCACCTGGGTCCAGCCTCCGGGCGCGGCGCCGAGGTCCACCACTTGGCGGCCGGGTTCGAGAACATGGAACTTGTCATCGATCTGGGCCAGCTTAAAGGCGGCCCGCGACCGGTAGCCATCGGCCTTGGCAGCCGCCACGTAAGGGTCGTTGAGCTGGCGCTGGAGCCAGCGGGTGGAGGCGCTCTTGCGGCCGCGCGCAGTCTTGACCGGCACCCTCCATCCGCGCCTTCCGGATTTGCCGCCCTTGGCGCTCACGCCTCCGGTCCTGTGGCCCGGCCAGCGGCGGCGTTCATAAGGCCGAGCATGATACCCTCGCGCAAGCCGCGGTCGGCCACCCGCAGCATTCGTGCCGGCCACAGGCGGCAGATGGCCTCTAGTATGGCGCAGCCATAAACCACGAGGTCGGCCCGCATGGCGCCGATACAGGGATGGGCGGCACGGCCCACGTCGTCCATGGCCACCAGGCGGCGGCTCACCGCCAACACGTCATCGATAGAAAGGTAAGTTCCATCCACCTTGCCGCGATCATAGCGCGGCAGGTCCAGATGCACGGCGGCCAGGGTGGTCATGGTTCCCGACGTGCCCAGCATTTGAACATTGCCACCGGCGGCCAAGGCGCGGATTCCCTGGGCCTCCCCGAAGGGGGCGAGAAGGCCCGTGGCATGGGCCACAATGTCCTCGAAGTCATGTTCCTTCATGTTGTTTTTCTTATTGGCTTTCTCTGGGGCAAAGCGTTCGCTCAGGCTGACCACGCCGAAGGGCAGGGAAACCCCGCCCAGATTCTTCACATTCGGGGACGCGCCGCCGTCCAGCGCCAACCAGATCAACTCTGTACTACCGCCGCCGATATCGAACAGCAGGGCGTGGGAGGTCTCCCCGTGGAACAGGGGTAAACAGCCTTCCACGGTCAGACGCGCCTCTTCCTGGGGCGAGATGATCTCCAGCTCAAGGCCGGTTTCTGCGCGCACCCGTTCCACGAATTCCCCACCATTGCCGGCCTGGCGGCAGGCCTGGGTGGCGACGCAGCGGCAGCCGGCGGCAGCGGCACGGCGTATCTTTTTGGCGCAGACTACGAGCGCGCCAATGGCGCGCTCCATGGCCGCCTCGGAGAGAGCGCCGGTGGTCTCCACGCCCTCGCCGAGACGCACAATGCGGGAGAAGGAATCGACGATACGGAATGTTCCGTCGCACAACTGATTCTGTGGATCATTTTCGTGCTGATTTTTTCTCTGGGCCACCAGCAGGCGGCAGTTATTGGTGCCAAGATCGAGCGCCGCGAAGGCAGGCTCCGCGGCCCGTGCCGACGCGCGCGTACGCATGCTCCGTGATCCCGACCCGATCGCCACCGTCCCCTCCCCGTTTGTCCCGAACGCACGCCATGTTAGACCAGATTGCGCGCGCCGCGAAGGGGTGCCTTTTGTCTTTCAGAGTGTCTTTCATTTGCGAACGCGGCTATGCTAGAAGCTCATTTCCCTGGGCCACATAATCTTAACGCGCACCGCCCTACCGTCCCGCGAAACGGGGGCATGATGGGGGATCGTCTAACGGTAAGACGCCAGACTCTGACTCTGGTTATCGGGGTTCGAATCCCTGTCCCCCAGCCAATCTTTCGGAACTTTCCCCGCCATCGCCAGTAAGTGGCATGTTTCCCTTGTCGGGGGCTTAGCTCCCGGCAAAAGGTGCGTTGTCCCGAAGCTTGGAATTTCCGGTACCAGTTGCGGCAGTTACATCCCCGAAATCAGGGCCCAGATCGCTTCTCTGGACAAGAATCTGGCGGCTTGAGGGCCAGGGTGTGTCTGGTCCCGAAAAAAAGGCCCCGTGATAGCCCAGAGTACGTCGGGCCAAAAGGAGCCTTATTCGGGGCCGATTTTTAGCAACAAAAAAGCCCGGAATACCGCATGTGACGTTGGTTTCCTGGCTTTTAGAAATTCCGGGTTACCGGAAATCCGAAACTATGGGGACTCCTCAAGGGGAACCGGGCCGTCGGCCAGTTTGGCGTCGCCGGTGTCCATGCCCATGGCCTCACGGGCCTGTTCGATCTTGTAGCGGCGGTTCTGTTCATAGGCCTCGCGCTCGGCGATATAGGGGTCGAGCGCGCCCTCACTCAGTTCGCGCAATTTATCCTTGTTTTTCACATAATCATCGGCGCTTTTCACCGCCTTTGCCACACCGACAACAGGAATGAGACCGGTGGCGATATCGCCCGGCGCGTCGCGAAGGTTGCTGGGACCGACCACCGGAAGCACGATATGGGGACCGGCTTCCACACCCTCGATGCCGGCGGCAAGCCCGGGATCGTTCTCGCGCGCCTCGATTCCCATTTCGGTGGCAGCATCACGGGTGCCCCCCAGCCCCACCGTGGAGTTGACGATGAAACGCTCGGTGGCGGCGGACGCGTTCTCGGTATCGCCCTGGAGCAGGCTGCTGGCGGCGCTGACCGGCTCCACCAGATTGGAGGCGGCGTTAGAAATGGCGTCCTGGACCGGTTCCGGCGTCACCGTTTGGTAGCCGTCGGCGAGAGGATCGAGGAAAACCCCGCGCAGAATACTGTTGATGCTGGAGGTAAAGCGGTTGAGGACCTCGAATGGATCATTGGAGTCCTCTTCCTCCACTACGTCCACCTCTTCGGCTTCCGCCATGCCGGCGAAGGGATCTGGCGCGTCGCTCTCTTGAGCGGTGGCAGCGTCCTCTGCTCCGGCGGGCACAGGCGACGCCATGATCAAGCCAAGAACCGCGAGGAAAACCCACGGCAACTGTTTCATAGAAGATTTTCTAGCCACCGTAGATGCCTCCCCTTGTCCGGATGATGGTTTTTGGTACGTTTAATCGTTGAGTAGATTAAACAACCATTATATCTCAAAAATATTAATTTTGGAATGTACTTCCCGTGCCAAAGGGATGACGGTGAGAAAGAAAAAGCCTCAGGCGCGATAGTCGCGGGCGCCCCGGATAAGCTGGGCCATCCAGTAGACCTGGACGCCCACAGCGCCCAACGGCAGGAGCAACCACAACACGTCGAAAAAGGCCAGACCCAGCACCATGAAACAGAAATCAGCACGGAACAGCTCGCGGAAGATATAGACGGCCCATTGACGCCGACCTTCAGGCCGGCGCGGCGATTGCGCCTCATCACCGCTAGTGGAGTCATGCCCGCCCTGTCCTGCCCGGTGTTGATGCCAGTCGTCCACCAGCCTGATAAGGTAATTGATGGTGCTGCCCGCGGCGGCGATCCATCCAAGCCACAGCCATAATCCGTTTTCTGTGGCGGCGGCCACGCCCACGCCCAAGGCGGCGAAGAAGGCGGTATGGACGATCCAGTCCACGAAGGTGTCGAAAAAGGCACCGAAGGCCGTGCACTGGTCCTTGAGGCGCGCGATCTCGCCGTCACAGTTGTCGAGCAGGTAACACAGCACCAGCAGCCACCCGCCGGCGATAGTCATGGCCCGGCCCTCCTGGGTCACGGCCCAGGCGCAGCCCAGCCCCAGAACTAAGGAGGCGAAAGTGATCTGGTTGGCGGAAAAGGGCAGCCGCGCTAACAACGGCGTCAACTGCGCCGAGAGGTGGCGGATCAGGGGAAACAACGTAGAGGGGGATTCGGCCATGGATGTTCCGGCGTTTCGTTGTGGTTTCGTTGCGGGGTTGGTGCTTCTTTTATGCCCTTCCCGCGACCTTCTCGCAAGCGGGTGACAAATTGCGTTACAGTTGCGCTACGGTATCAAAGGTGCCACTTTTTTCTTCTTGAGGCGGCATAGAGACTGGAGAGGAAGTGCGCCATGAGGCACAGACTTTGGGATATGACCCGGGATAGGGCCAGGGGCTTTGGCAGGTGGCTGCGGCAGGGCCTGTTCAAGCGTTTCGTGTCCTTCGTCTGTCTCGGGCTGTTCCTGGCCCTACGGGTCTGGGATCCCACGCCCCTGGAGATGCTGCGCGTCCGCACCTTTGATTTATATCAGAATTTCCACCCCAGGGAGCCCACCCCGCAGCCCATCGTCATCGTCGATCTGGATGAGGAAAGTCTGGCCAAGGTGGGCCAGTGGCCGTGGCCACGCACCGTGGTTTCAGACATGGTGGCGAACATCTGTGATTCTGGTGCCGCTGCCATCGGTTTCGACATCGTCTTCGCCGAGCCCGACCGCATGTCGCCGGCCAAGATAGCCGGCGCCCTGCACGGCCTGACGCCGGAGACCAGGGATGACCTGATGAAACTGCCGAGCAACGACCAGGTGCTCGCCGACACCCTGAAACGCTGCCGTGTGGTACTGGGGCAGGCCGGTTATTTCCGTATCATCGAGCGCGAAAGCACCGGCATCATTAAGACTCCCATTGCCGAGATCGGCGGCGACCCACGGCCGTTCCTGCTCAATTTCATTGATATGGTGCGCAATATCCCGGTACTGGACAAGGCCGGCAAGGGGCACGGTATGTTCACCATAACCCCGGAAACCGACAGCGTAGTGCGCCGCGTGCCCGCCATGCTGCGGGTGGGAGAATCCATCTTCCCCACCCTGTCCATTGAAATGCTGAGGGTGGCCACGGGACAGAAGGCCATCGCCGCCAAATCGGACAATCTGGGACTGAAAGGCGTGGTGGTGGCCAAGAAGCTGGTCCCCACAGACAACCACGGACGTATCTGGGTCCATTACGCGCCCAGCGATCCGAAACGATATGTGTCGGCCAAGGATACCCTCAACGGATCTCTGGCTAAGGATTTTTTCTCCGGCAAGCTGGTCTTTATCGGCACCTCGGCCGCGGGGCTGTTGGACATCAAGTCGACACCGGTTAATGACGCCATGCCCGGCGTCGAGGTCCATGCACAGCTTCTCGAGACCATTCTTTCCGGCGACTATCTGACCCGACCCGGCAATGCCATCGGCGCCGAGTTCTCCGTGGCCCTGCTGTCGGGGTTGCTTATGATCTTCCTGATGCCGCTTTTGGGCGCGCGCTGGACACTGGTTCTGTTCGTTGTGATGACGGGAGTGCTGACCTCTGGGTCGTGGTATCTCTACGTGGAAAAAGGCGCGCTTTACGACGTTACTTTCGCCACACTCTCCACCTTCCTGTTGTACGGCCTGTTGACCTATGCCAATTACAGCAGCGAGGAGGCACAGCGCAAACAGGTACGCACCGCCTTCTCGCACTATCTCTCACCGGCCATGGTCGAGAAGCTGGCAGATGACCCCTCGAGCCTGGCTTTGGGCGGCGAAAGCAAGGACATGACCCTGTTGTTCTGCGATATCCGGGGCTTCACCACCATTTCCGAACAGTTTGACGCCGAGGGGCTGACCAGCTTCATCAACCGTTTTTTAACCCCCATGACCGACATCATCATGTCCAACGGCGGTACAGTGGACAAATACATGGGCGACGCCATCATGGCCTTCTGGAACGCGCCAATTGACGACCCCGACCACGCCAGGCACGCTAGCATCGCCGGCATGGAAATGATGAAAACCCTGCGTGATCTCAATACGGAATGGGAGGCTGAGGCCAAGGAAGAAGGGGGGAAATACATTCCCGTGAATATCGGCGTGGGGATCAATTCCGGCTCCTGCTGCGTCGGCAATATGGGCTCCGACCAGCGTTTCGACTATTCGGTACTAGGCGACGACGTCAACCTGGCCTCGCGGCTGGAGGGCCAGTCCAAGACCTATGGCGTGGATATCGTCATCGGTGAAAACACCGAGAAGCTGATCGATGACATGGCCATTCTCGAACTCGACCTGATCCAGGTCAAAGGCAAGACCGTGCCGGTGCGCATCTTCACCCTGCACGGAGACGAGAAGATGGAGACCAGCGGCGCCTTTCAGTCTCAAATGAGCCGCCACAAATACCTGCTCCAGACCTATCGCGCCCAGGACTGGGAAAAAGCCAAAAACTTCCTTTCCGAATGCCGCAACCTCGACAAGGAGGAGCGGCTGGGTAAACTCTACGACCTCTATGAAGAACGCATCGCCGAGTTCGAGGCCCACCCGCCGGGCCCGGACTGGAACGGCGTCTACGTGGCCACCAGCAAATAGAACCACCATAAGTCTCAATACAAGATATGGAGTTCCGGATTCATTAAACCACTAGATGGTGCTTGCACTGGTGGAAATCGGATTCCTATAATGCCGGCCATGACTGACCTGTTCGAGGCCGCGGAGCGAAAGGCGGCCAGGAAAAAGGGCACCTATACCGCCAAGGACATAGAGGTTCTTGAAGGGCTACAGCCGGTGCGGCGCCGCCCCGGCATGTACGTGGGCGGCACCGACGAAAACGCCCTCCATCATCTGGCGGCGGAAGTACTGGATAACGCCATGGACGAGGCGGTGGCGGGCCAGGCCAGCCGCATTGACATTACCCTGGGCACAGACGGCACCGTCACCATCACCGATAACGGCCGCGGCATTCCCGTTGACCCCCATCCCAAATTCAAGAGTAAGTCGGCCCTGGAGGTGATCTTGACCACGCTGCACGCGGGCGGCAAGTTCAACGACAAGGTCTACCACACGGCGGGTGGACTCAATGGCGTCGGCATTTCGGTGGTCAACGCCCTGAGCGATACCCTAACCGTGGAGGTGGTCCGCGATAAGAAGCTGTGGACCCAGGAGTACAGCCGCGGCAAGCCCAAGGGAAAGCTAAAACCCGGCGGCGCGGCCAAGAAGCGGCGCGGCACACAGGTGCGATTCCATCCCGACCCCGACATCTTCGGTGAAAAAGCCTGCTTCCGTGCCGAACGGCTCTATCGCATGGCTCGTTCCAAGGCCTATCTCTTCCGCGGAGTGGAAATCCGTTGGTCCTGCGATGAAAGCCTACTCGATGAAAAAGCCACCAAGGCCGATAACGGGGATACGGCGCCGACCAAGGCGACGCTGCATTTCCCCGGCGGCCTGAAGGATTATCTCGCCACCACCACCAAGGGCCGCATTACAGTGACGCCCGCACCTTTTTACGGAGAGGCCGGCCTGCCCGACCAGCAAGGACGCGCCGAATGGGCGGTGGACTGGCTGGCGGCGAACGAGGACGACAGCCGCACTTTTCTCAATTCCTATTGCAACACCGTGCCCACGCCCCAAGGTGGAAGCCACGAATCCGGCCTACGCACGGCCCTGGTCAAGGGACTCAAGGCCCACGGCGAGCGCGTGGGCAACAAGAAGGCGGTGCGCATTACCGCCGACGACATCATGGACGGATCTTGTGTGTTGTTATCGCTGTTCATTCCCGAGCCCCTATTCCAGGGACAAACCAAGGAAAAACTTTCCATGCCGGATGCCGCCCGCCTTATCGAGGCGTGCGTCAAGGACCATTTCGAGCACTGGCTGGCCGAGGACGTGGAAGGTGCGGGCATGTTGCTTGACCACGTAATCGAGCGCGCCGAGGACCGCCAGCGCCGGCGCCAGGACAAGGCCATGCTACGCAAGACCGCCACCCGCAAGCTGCACCTTCCGGGCAAGCTCGCCGACTGTACAAGGCGTGAGGCCAAGGGCACCGAGCTGTTTCTTGTGGAGGGAGATTCCGCCGGCGGTTCCGCCAAGCAGGGGCGTGACCGTGCCACCCAGGCCATCCTTCCCCTGCGCGGCAAAATATTGAATGTGGCCAACGCTACCCGCGACAAGGTGTACGCCAACCAGGAAATCGCCGACCTGTTGCAGGCTCTGGGATGCGGCAGCGGCAGCGGCTATGACGAGACCGGGCTGCGCTATGAGCGGGTCATCATCATGACCGACGCTGATGTGGACGGTGCTCATATCGCCTCGTTGTTGATGACCTTTTTCTACCGCGAGATACCAGATCTTATCAGCGGCGGCCATCTCTACCTCGCCCTGCCGCCCCTCTATCGGTTGAGCCAGGGCGACAAATCGGCGTACGCCCGCGACGACGCCCACCGCGACCAGCTGCTGAAGAAGGAATTTTCCGGGCGTGGCAAAGTGGATATCAGCCGCTTCAAGGGGCTAGGCGAGATGCCGGCACGGCAATTGAAGGAAACCACCATGGACCCAGGGGAGCGGAGCCTGATCAAGGTCGTCATTCCCGACCCCCGCGACCGCAACCAGAAACGCCAATCGAAGAGGACCGCCGATCTGGTGGAGAACTTGATGGGCCGCAAGCCGGAACTGCGATTAGCCTTTATCCAAGAGAACGCCAAATTGGCTGCGCAGCGCGACGTATTGGACGTTTAGGGGCCAGGAGGGCGGTAAAATGCCTCACTTCACCAGCTTGCTGAGTTCCTTGAATTGGTCGGTGCCGGCGGTTCGCAGCCATTCGAAGAGCACCATTTCCGTGGTCACGATCTCACAGCCATTGTCCTTCATGCGTTCCAGCGCCAGTGCGTAATCCCCGGGTGTGCGCGAGGCCACGGCGTCGGCCACCACGAAACAGCGATAGCCCTCGTCGTTGAGTTCCAGCGCCGTCTGCAGCACACAGATATGAGCCTCGATGCCGATGATCACCGCGTGCTTACGTTTCAGCGGCAGCAAGCGGTCCATGTAGTTTTGATCGGCGGCGCAGGAAAATGTCAGCTTGGGCGAAGGCGCTCCGGAAGCGGCGGGGAAACGCCCGGCCACGGCTTCCACCGTGGACCCCAGCCCCTGGGGATACTGTTCGGAGGCCACCGCCGGCACCTCTAGGCGCTGGGCGGCCCGTAACAGGATGCCCGCGTTACGGGTGACGGTTTTGCCCTCATGCATAGCGGCGAGCAGTTTTTCCTGGATATCAATGACGAGAAGACAGGAACGTTCCACCCTGATCAGCATTTTACGTCTCCTTCATTACCTGAACATCCCCCGCACCCGCAACGGGTGTCAATGGGCCTCTCAAGCCAAGAGATCATATTTCCCATATGGTGACGGAAGCGATTGACAGTGGCCGTTTAATACCTACACTCCGCCCCGTCGCCGTATTCCGCTCCCTTCTCCGGCGTATTTCCAACCCGCCTTAATGAAGAAGCCTTAAAGAAAACGCACCTGCGGCGTGGTTTTTACGTTTTCCCGATAAATGGAATTGAATGAGTTTTACTGAACTGGGGCTTGGCCCCGACATCCTTCGCGCCATCAACGAGGCCGGCTATAGCGAGCCTACCCCGATTCAGACCCAGGCCATTCCGGTGGCGCTGATGGGCCGCGATATCCTTGGCTGCGCCCAGACCGGCACCGGCAAGACCGCCGGTTTCACCCTGCCCATGATCGAAATACTGGCCGCGGGCCGGGCCCGAGCCCGCATGCCCCGCTCGCTGATCCTGGAACCCACCCGCGAACTGGCGGCCCAGGTCTCGGAGAGTTTCGAAACCTACGGCAAGCACCACAGTCTGACCAAGGCGCTGCTTATCGGCGGCACCTCGTTTGGCGACCAGCAGCGCGCCCTGGAGCGTGGGGTGGACGTACTGATCGCCACACCGGGGCGGTTGATTGACCTTTTCGAACGCGGCAATATTCTGTTGTCGGACGTCAAGATTCTGGTTATCGACGAGGCTGACCGCATGCTCGACATGGGGTTCATCCCCGATGTGGAGTTCATCGTTTCGCTGTTACCGAAGATCCGCCAGACCCTGTTCTTTTCGGCCACCATGCCCCCGGAAATCCGCAGGCTCGCCGATATGTTCCTGATGAATCCCAAGGAAATCAGCGTTGATCCCCCAGCCACCGCGGCCGTGACCGTTTCCCATTTCGTGTCCACGGTATCGCCGCGCGGTAAACGCGCAGCTCTGCGCGCCCTGATCGGCAGCGAGGACGTGTCGCAAGCCATTATTTTCTGTAACCGCAAGCGCGACATCGCCGCCCTTGTCAAGGACCTGTGCGATCACGGCATGCCCGCCTCGCAGCTCCACGGCGACATGGACCAGCACCTGCGCACCAAAACCCTGGATAACTTCCGCAACAACGCTATTACCCTTCTGGTAGCCAGCGACGTGGCCGCCCGCGGCCTCGATGTGACCAACGTTTCCCATGTCTTCAACTACGACGTCCCTACCAACCCGGAGGACTACGTACACCGTATCGGACGCACAGGACGCGCCGGACGCGAGGGACAGGCCTTCACCCTGGCGACGCCGGAAGACGCCAAATACATGGAGGCCATAGCCCGTCTTCTGGGCAAAGAGGTCACCGCAATGGAGGTTCCCGGATTGAAAACTGCCTCTGTTGAGAGGAAGGCGGAAGAAGCCGAGCCTTCCCGCCGAAAGCAGGGACACCGCGCCCGTTCCCGCAGGTCCGGAGGAGAGAAGAAATCCCGCGGCAAGGCCAAGCCGGTCCGAGCCAATGATAGCGGCGCCAGCGGCGGGAGAGAAAAGGCCGCTCGACCCAAAAAGAAAGGTACCGAGCCCACCGGAATGGGCGAGAACGTGCCAGCCTTTCTGTTGCGCAAGCTTCCCGTCGGCAAGAACAAGAAATAAGTCCGCCGCCTTCACATTCATGAGCGCCAGGAATTACCGCAGCGGAACAATTCCCGCCGCCGCCGGCATATTTCCCTAGTGCACAAGCCTCGCTGATGCGGGATTTTCCATCTTCCCCGTATTTTTCCGACAATCCAAATCGGCTCCGGAAATCATTAGATTGGCATCTCTCATCATCGCTGTGAGTTGATCCAGCTGCTCATAGACCCGTTGACACCCCTCGCACGTGAAGAGACACGCCATCCCATCCCGGGCCCCGCGACAATCCCGGGCCTGGATACGCTCAAGAATTTCAACAAGAAGAACCTCGTCGGGGGTAGGCTGATTGTTGCAGATGCGATTTACCCGTATATCGCGGCACAACCCATTATCCATCGTCAGCATGAATCTTTCAAACACGGCAACGGCCTGGGGGATATTTGCCCGCGAGAAGGCCACCCGAAGCGCTGGGGCCACAGGCAGATTCCGGGCGCGCCCCTGGGTCCAAAGTCTGATGGCCCATATAACGAGCCTCCCGGCATTATTTGACTCCCATGACATCACATCCGCCGCATCTGAACTGTTCATTATTTCGTCCTTTTTTTCGTTTTTCCCGGCGTGTCTCTTGGACATTCGCACTTAAAAATAAGCTCCAGGCTAAGAAAATTATTGCAAATAATTATTATTTGCAATAATTTTCTTAATGGTGGTCAGATTGTGTCACGCGTCGCGACCACCTGACGACACTTCGCAAGAACACCAGGGAAAACCTGGCAATGGCCTCCTTCCCCGGGGCGGCGGAGACGCGTTTGAGAGAAGGACAGTGGCGCAGGAGCCTGCCGCCTTAATCCGCAGGCACCCGATTTGCCGGTAGTTCGTCAACAACCGGCATAGTTTTCCGATAACACCGGGACAGAAAGCGGTTTCGACGAGGGAGGGATCACCCATGGTTCATACCGTGACCAACGGTCCCGCAAATGATTCCTCGGTGCGGTTGCCCCTTCCACCTTGACCCCAGCTCCTTTAGCATTTCCCCCATATTGAGCAGTGGCCGTGGTCACGCACATATCTTTTTCCTTTCACGAAGAACCATTCTTTTCCATTCCCCGGTGTTGACGGGAAAAGCGGGGCATGAGACCGTCGCTTATGGATTTCTAGGAATTCGTGGTGCAGGGGTCATGGTCATAAGTCGTAGTCTGGCAATCGGGGCTGTTTCGCAGATTGTCTTTGCTGCCTGTTTTTTCCTTGGCCTTTCCGCCTGTGGGCCCAAGGCGAAGATGACACCGCTGAGCGGCCCCGCCAATGCGGAAGGTCAGGCTATGCCTTCCTTTGGCCAGTTCAGTGACGTGCCCATCCCCACCGATTCTGAAATGGACCTGGAACGCACCTTTATCCTGGGTAAGCAGGAAAGCTGGATCGGACGCCTGGTAATCAACAGCGGCCATTCGGCCATGGAAATCTTTGATTTCTTCCGCAACGAGATGCCTAAGTTCGACTGGCAGGAAATCGCCGTAGTGCGTTCGGAGGTGAACATCCTCACCTATAGCCGGGGGGAGCGCATCGCCAGCCTACAAATCAAGTCCAATACCCTGATCGGCTCGGTGGTGGATATGGTGGTCTCTCCACGGGAAGGCACCGGCGCCATGGCGCCCATGCCCTAGAAGGCTAAACAACTAGACCAGGAACAGGGCGGCAAGTCCCAGGAAAGCCAGGAAACCCACCACGTCGGTGACGGTGGTGACGAAGGTACCCGAGGCGATGGCCGGATCCACGCCGAGACGGGTTAATCCTAAGGGGACGGCGGTTCCCGCCAATCCGGCAATTACCAGATTAATGATCATAGCCGCGGCAATAATAGTGCCTATGAGCGGATCATCGAACCACCAGGCGGCGGCGAGTCCTGTGATGAGCGCGAAGAAGACGCCGTTGACGCCGTTGACTAGGAGTTCCTTGCCCACTGCGCGCAGAGCATTGGTGCGGGTCAGTTCCTTCATGGCTAGGGCGCGCACCGCCACCGTCAGGGTCTGGGTGCCGGCGTTACCACCCATGGAGGCGACGATGGGCATGAGTACCGCCAGCGCCACGAACTTAGCGATGGTGTCCTCGAACTGGAAGATCACCAGGGAGGCGAGAAAGGCGGTTCCAAGATTGACCAGTAGCCAAGTGAAGCGGTGCTGTGTGGTTTCCACTACTGCGCCGTAGAAATCCTCTTCCGCCACGCCGCCTAGACGCAGAATATCCTCGCCCGCTTCTTCGTCGATCACGTCCACCACGTCGTCGATAGTAATCACGCCCACTAGGCGGCTGTCGCCATCCACCACCGGGGCCGAAATGAGGTCGTGGCGGCGGAAGAGAAAGGCCACTTCCTCCTGATCCATGAGCGCCGAGACCGGTTTCGGCGACGGGTCCATGATTTTTTCCACCGTTTTCTCGCGCTTCGAGCGCAGCACCCGGCTTAAGGGCACGCTACCCACGGGATGATGGCGGGGATCGACGACAAAGAGGTCGTAGAAATCGTCGGGCAGGTCTTCCTCGGAACGCAGGAAGTCGATGATCTCGCCCACTGTCCCGTGGGTGGGTACCGCCACCAGCTCGCGCTGCATGAGACGACCGGCGCTTTCCTCCGGATAGGCGAGGCTGTCCTCGAGGATGGCGCGCTCTTCCTCGGGGATTTCCTCGAGAACCTTCAGCTGGACTTCCTCTTCGAGGTCTTCGATGACCTCCACCGCATCATCAGAATCGAGCTCGGTGATAGCGGCGGCCACTTCCTCGGCCCCCATCTGTTCCACTACCTGTTCGCGTACAGTTTCGTCGAGTTCGGCTAGGATTTCCGGATCGAAATCGGGACGCAGCAATTCCACCAGCGCCTCGCGCTGATCGCCACGCATGGGTTCCAGCAGGTCGGCCACGTCGGCGCTGGTCAACGGTGAGACCAGGGAGCGCACCAGTGCGTGATTCCCGGATTCAAGGGCGTCGACCACGCGGGTCACAAGCTCGGGCTTGAGCCCGAAGAGCTCTTGCGCGCTCGGCATGACGCCGGGGTTATGGGTGTCGCGTTCAGCCACCGTACCACCCTCTTGGTCTTAAGCCTTATAAGGAGCAGAAGGACCGGGATTTAAGTCTTTCCTTACGACAAAACCCGCGCGGAGAAATAGCGGGCCCTGAAGATTGGTGCGGTCGAGAAGACTCGAACTTCCACGGGATGTTATCCCACAACGACCTCAACGTTGCGCGTCTACCAATTCCGCCACGACCGCTTGTAAACTCCCTCAAAGAAATGTCATTTAGAGGTGCCGGAAATAGCAGAATCACGGGTCGAGGACAACCCTTAGCAAGGGCGGTTCTTAAGCTCTGAAAGAAACGCCATGATCCCCACGCCCCCCCAAACAGTAGAATGGCGCATCAGCGACACCGCGCAAGCGAAAATCCAGGCAGAAAATCTAGGCCGTGTGCAGAGTCTGAAAGCCGACTGCGATCTTTTCGCTGTGGACATGGCGTTCAATACCGTCCACCAGAGCTGAGGGAGGCCCCCGGTAACAGGCAATGATCATCTCCTCGACTTGCGGTTTGGGGCCCGAGAAGATGGCTTCCACACTGCCGTCGCGGCGGTTACGCACCCATCCGCTCAGGCCCCGCGCCGTGGCCTGTTCTTCCGTCCAGGCGCGGTACCACACTCCCTGGACCTGGCCCGTAATGCACACCCGCAAGGTGATGTGAGGAATCTCGGTCACGTCTCTTTTCCTTCGCGAGGTTGTTCGAAGGTGAGGATGGTCTGGTCTACTTCCAGCCCGTCCCCGGGCCCGACCTCGATGGAGGCGACAATGCCGTCGCGTTCGGCGCGCAGTACATTTTCCATCTTCATGGCCTCCACCACGGCCAATTCCTCGCCGGCGCGGGCTTGTTCACGTTTTTCTTCCAGTTTCTTGAGGATGTCCTTCATCTAGGTCTCCGCGTGGACGGTGTGAAAAAAGAAACCCGCGAGAGCCCCGGCGCAAGAACGAGTCACCGGCGGCTTCAGGGCGGGGCTAGCACCCTATCCTAGAGCACACTCTCTGCAAAGGTCCATGAAGAGCGCGGCCTGGGTAATTTCCTCACGCAAGCCTTCAAGCCGCCGTTTTCCCTCCTCGTCCTCGCCCCAGCGCTCCATCTGGAAGGCCTCGTGAAGGCTCGAAAGCTCGAAGGCACGGGAAGCGTCGATAAAACCGTGGGCCAAGGCCAAGGCGAGGATGAGGGAGCCGGCGGTGGTGGTGGCGCTGTTGATGGCGGTGAGCTGCATCTCGTCCTGGGCGCAAACGGCGCGCTCCAGGGCGTCCAGAGATTGTAGCGGCTGGGAAAGCGGGGTGACTCCGGTGGTGACGGCAAGCTCTGCCTCCAGGGTTTCCGCGGCCCAGTCAAGCAGCGGTTGCCAGTTTTCGTCCTGGCGCTCCACCAGTTCCGGCGGCTGCGCCGCGCGGTAACAGAGAAGGTCGCTTGTGGCGTAAGCCATAAGACCGGTGACGACCGCATTGCGCCGGGGGCGCACATGATCAATGGCGGTGCCCGCGAGGCGGGTGAAAGGCATGTCGGCAGCATTTATATCCTCGCCCTGGTCGCGCCATTCCCCAGCTATGGCATCAGCCAGGGCGGAGGTGGGCAGGATCAGGCGTCCCCCGGCAGGGGTACGCGCCGTGAGACCGTCTAGGATGACGAGGAATTCTGGGGCATCGTTTCCCGAAGATGTCTCTTCGGACACCGCCACGGCGGTATAAAACCGCTTCAATTGAAGAGGTCCTTCGGGCCCTCGAGGTC
>Ga0208411_1000752_pt1 | contig 23847 bp, 24 predicted proteins | sample ETN01SmetaG_4_FD_185793 | JGI IMG/M metagenome (GOLD analysis project Ga0208411, IMG submission 185793) | Marine microbial and viral communities from oxygen minimum zone, Eastern Pacific Ocean - ETNP2014F12-01SV261 (SPAdes) (version 2) | ecosystem: Environmental > Aquatic > Marine > Oceanic ... | reverse complement strand
GTGATTTTGCAAATGGTGCTCAAGTAGTTATTGACCAATTTATTGCGTCAGGAGAAAGAAAATGGTCAAGGGCTTCAGGTATAGTAATGCTTTTACCTCATGGATATGAAGGGCAAGGTCCAGAACATTCATCTGCAAGATTAGAAAGATTTCTACAATTATGTTCAAATGATAATATGCAGGTTATGAATTGTACAACTCCTGCTAATTATTTTCATGCTTTAAGAAGACAAATGCACAGAGATTTTAGGAAACCTTTAATAATGATGACACCTAAATCATTATTAAGAAACAAATATTGTATTTCTAATTTACATGATTTTAATAAAAAAAATTCATTTCATAGAGTTTTATGGGATCATGCTATAGATCCGAAAATTAAAGGTTTTATAAAATTAAAAAGATCTGAAAAAATTAAAAAAGTAATTCTTTGTTCAGGAAAAATATATTTTGATCTTCTTGAAGCCAGAGAAAAAATAAAAAGAGATGATATTTTATTTTACAGAATAGAACAACTTTATCCTTTTCCAATAAAAAGCCTTGTTAAAGAACTTAAACCTTATGCCAAAAATGCTAAATTTTATTGGTGTCAGGAAGAACCTAAAAATATGGGTGCTTGGTTCTCAGTTAGAGATTATATACAATGGACATTAGATAATATAAAAGTTAATAATAATAAAGTTTCTTACATTGGAAGAAGTCCTGATGCATCTCCTGCAACAGGGTATGCAAAAAGGCACATTTCTCAACAGCAAGAAATTATAAAGGAAGTTTTTGAATAATTAAAAATGAGTGAAAAAATTTTAGTTCCAACACTTGGAGAAAGCATAACAGAAGCTACGGTTTCTAAATGGTTAAAAAATGAAGGAGATACAGTTGAAGCTGATGAGCCTATTGTTGAATTAGAAACTGATAAAGTAAATCTAGAAGTCCCATCACCAGTTTCAGGAGTGTTAAAAAAGATAAATTCAAAAGATGGTTCTGTAGTTGAAGTTGGAGCTATTTTAGGATCTGTATCTGAGAAAGATGTTGGTTCAAAGAAACCTGAGAAGATAAAAAAAATTGAACCATCAGTTAATGAAAATAATGTATTAAAATTAGATCAACAAAAAGAAAAGAAAGAGCCTGAAATTTTTGATAAAAAATTAGAGGAAGAGAAACAAGAAGAAAAACCACTTGTTCTTACCAAAGAAGTTGAGGAAGACGACTTAACGATTAAACCAAAAGTGGATCAAACATTACCACCATCTGTAAGAAAAATTGTTAGAGAAAATAAAATTGATATTAAATCAGTAAAAGGATCTGGAAAAGATGGAAGAGTTTTAAAAGGTGATTTATTAAATTTAATGGGTGCAAATCCACCACCCTCAAAAAGAAAAATTAAATACGGTCAAGAAGAGAAAATTAAAATGAGCAGGTTAAGACAAACTATTGCTAAGAGATTAAAACAAGCTCAAGAAAATGCAGCTTTACTTACTACTTTTAATGAAGTTGACATGACAAATGTTATGGAGATGAGAAAAGAAAATCAAAATGATTTTCAAAATAGATACGGAGTAAAATTAGGATTTATGTCATTTTTTGTTAAAGCTTGTGTAGTAGCTTTAAAAAACTTCCCTACTGTAAATGCTGAAATTGAAGGTAATGAGATTATTTATAAGAATTATTACAATATAAGTTTTGCTGTTGGTACAGATAAAGGATTAGTAGTTCCTGTTTTAAAAAATGCAGATGAATTATCTTTTGCAGACATAGAAAAAAATATTAAAGAAATTTCAGAAAAAGCTAAAGATGGTAAACTTACTATTGAAGATTTACAGGGAGGAACATTCACTATAAGTAATGGCGGTGTATATGGCTCAATGCTTTCAACTCCAATATTAAACTTGCCACAATCAGGAGTATTAGGAATGCACAATATTGTTGAAAGACCAATGGCAGTAGATGGTCAAATTAAAATTAGACCCATTATGTATTTAGCTCTTTCTTATGACCATAGAATTATTGATGGTAAAGAGTCTGTTTCGTTTTTAAAGATGATTAAAGAAAATTTAGAAGATCCAAGAAGGTTATTTTTAGATATTTAAATGTCGGATAAATTTCAAGCAGTAGTAATTGGTGGTGGTCCAGGTGGCTATGTTTGTGCAATTAGACTTGCACAATTAGGTCTTAAAACTGCATGTATAGAATCAAGAGGTTCTTTAGGTGGGACCTGTTTAAACGTAGGATGTATACCTTCAAAAAGTTTACTAAACTTATCAGAAGAATTTCACAAGGCTCAACATTTATCTAATAAGGGAATTGAAATTGGAGAAGTGAAATTAAATTTGAGTAAAATGATGAAAAATAAAGATAAGGCAGTTACAATACTTACTAAGGGAGTTGAGTTTTTATTGAAGAAAAATAAAGTAGCTTATTTTAAAGGCGCTGGAAGCTTTAAATCGAAAAATGAAATTTCAATTAAAGATGATCAAAATAAAGAAAGTTTAATACAAGCTGAAAAGGTAATAATTGCTACTGGTTCAGTACCAGTTTCTTTGCCAGGAATTAAATTTGATGAAAAAATAATTGTTTCATCAACAGGCGCTTTAAAATTAGAGCAGGTTCCAAAAAAAATGGTTGTAGTTGGAGGAGGTTATATAGGATTAGAAATGGGATCGGTGTGGTCAAGACTTGGTGCCGATGTTCATGTGGTCGAATTTTTAGATCATATTACTCCAGGTATGGATAAAGAAATATCAAATGAGTTTATGAAAATTTTAAAAAAACAAGGTATTAATTTTCATATGCAACATAAGGTCGAAACAATTAAAAAAAACAATTCAGGAGCCAGTGTTAAAACAATAGATAAAGATGGAAATAAAAAAGATTTTGAATGTGATGTGGTTTTAATATCTGTAGGTAGGGAACCAAATACAAATGGATTAAATCTTAAAAAAATTGGTGTTGAATTAGATGAAAAAAAAAGAATTAAAACTGATAAAAATTTTAAAACAAACCATGATAATATTTATGCTATTGGAGATGTGATAGTAGGGCCCATGCTTGCACATAAAGCAGAGGATGAAGGAATTGCAGTAGCAGAAAATATAGCAGGTCAATCAGGGCATGTTAATTATGATACTATTCCAGGAGTTGTTTATACAACACCAGAAGTTGCATCTATTGGAAAAACAGAAGAACAGCTAAAAGAATTAAATATTAAATATAAAGTTGGTAAATTTTCATTTATGGCAAATTCTAGAGCAAAAGCAATTGATGATGCTGAAGGTTTTGTAAAAATTTTGGCAGATGAAAAAACTGATAAAGTATTAGGAGCACATTTAATAGGCCCACATGCTGGAGAATTAATTGCTGAGATTGGTGTTGCAATGGAATTTGGTGCTAGCTCAGAAGACATCGCTAGAACATGTCATGCGCACCCTACTTTTTCAGAAGCAGTTAAAGAAGCAGCATTATCTGTGGATAAAAGAGCAATACACTCTTAATATATTTTCATATTATTAGAATATGAAGTTTCCGATTCTTTTACCCAATATATTTAATCACCCATTTACTTATGAAAGTGATTTAGAGTTAAAGATTGGAGATTTTGTTGAAGTTCCATTTGGTAAATCAAAAATAACTGGAGTGGTATGGGATGAATTTGAAAATAAAACAGATAAAGATTTTAAAATTAAAAAAATAATAAAAAAATTAAATATTCCTCAACTAAAGAAAAGTACTTTAAATTTTTTAAATTGGTTTGCTGAATATAATATTGTTCCAAAAGGAATGGCTTTAAAACTTATTTTATTAAGTGGTAAGACTGTTGAGAAGTTTGATATTAAATTTTATAAGGACTTTAGCTCTGAAATTAAAGATCATTCTATTAAATTAACTAAAGAACAACAAAAATCTTTAAATCAAATAAATATCTTAAATAAGAAATTTAATGTTCATGTTTTACAAGGGACAACAGGATCAGGAAAAACGATTGTATATTTTGAAGCTTTAAAAAAAATTTTAGAAAAAGAGTATCAGGGTTTAGTAATGTTACCCGAAATTGGTTTAACTAGTCAATTTGAAAAAAAATTTATAGAATTTTTTGGGTTCAAACCTGCGGTCTGGCATTCCGGTATAACAAAAAAAAATAAACAAATTATTTGGAGTGGAATTGTGACTGGAGAAATTAAAGTAGTTATAGGTGCAAGATCTTCTTTATTTTTGCCCTTTAAAAAACTTGGATTAATCATAGTTGATGAAGAACATGATCAATCATACAAACAAGATGAAGGAATAATATATAATGCTAGAGATATGGCTATCTCTAGAGCTTCATTTGAAAATATTCCAATAAATTTAATTACAGCTGTTCCATCAATAGAAACTTACGAAAATATAAAGAAAGGAAAATATAGTATTTCAAAATTAGAACAACGATATCAAAATGCTTCTTTTCCAAATTATGAAATAGTTAATTTAAATAATGTGAAGTTAGGAAAACAGTCTTGGCTCTCAAAAAAGATAATCGAAAAAGTTAATTTTCATTTAGAAAAGAAAGACCAAGTTTTATTCTTTTTAAATAGGAGAGGATTTTCACCCAATGTTTTTTGTAATAAATGTTTTAAAAGTTATTCATGTCCAAACTGCTCAATTAATTTAGTTTATCATAAAAATAAAAATAATTTATTATGCCATTATTGTGGATTTAAAACTTCTTTAAATAGGGAATGTCAAAAAGAAGGAGATTGTAATTTTATATTTAGTGGTCCTGGTGTGGAAAGAATTTCTGAAGAGGTCAAAAAAAATTTTCCTTCAAAAAAAATTGAAATTTTTTCAAGTGACACAATGAATAAAAAAAGTTCAAAGGATAAATTAGAAAAAATAATCAATAATGAAATTGAAATTTTAGTAGGAACACAATTGATTTCAAAAGGTTTTCATTTTCCAAGTTTAAATTGTATTGTTGTGGTTGATATTGATTTATCATCTCAAGGTCATGATTTAAGAGGAGCAGAAAAGAATTTACAACTATATCATCAATTATCTGGAAGAGCAGGTCGCACAGGTAAACCATCTACAGTTTATTTTCAAACTTATAATACAAATACAAAAATGATTTCAGATATTACCAATAGTAATCCTGATATTTTTTTAGACAAAGAGATAGAAATTAGAAAACAGAACAATCTTCCTCCTTTTCAAAGATTTATTTCTTTAATTTTAACTGGTGATAATGAAAATAAATTAGAAAAAGAAGCATTTAAATTTAAAATTTTTATTGAAAATAAGGTAAATGGAAAAATTTTAGGTCCAGTAAGCGCTCCTATATTTAGATTAAAAAAAAAATATAGAATTAGACTATTAATTAGAGGTCCAAAAACATTAAAATTACAAAATTCTTTGGCAATAATAATTGCAAATTACAAACTTTCATCAGGAATAAAACTTTCAGTTGATGTTGATCCAATAAGCTTCAATTAGACCATAAAAAAAGTCATTTTTAATCAATGTGTTACTTGAAGAGTATTTGGTCATATGTTAATTAGAGCGTGATTTTATAATTAATCACCAACATTTTAGAGGTAAACAATTGAGTAAAAATAAGGGATTTTCTAGCACTTCAGCTAATAGATATTCTTTAGCCTTATATGAACTTGCAAGCGAAGCAAGTTTACTTGCTCAAATAGAAAAAAATTCTTCTGCATTTTTAACTTTAATTTCTAACAATGAAGAATTTGATAATTTAATCAAAGATCCTACAGCAAGTCAGGATGTTTTAATTAATATTATCAATAAAGTATCTGAAAATTCCAAATTAGAAGTTTTATTTAAAAACTTTGTAAGTTTTTTAATAACAAAGAGAAGATTTTTTTATGTTGAGCAAATTCTCAGAAGTTTTATAGAAATTTGTTCAGAAAAAAGAGGAGAGCTAAAAGCAGAAATCAAATCTGCTAAACAATTAACTCAAGATGAGATAAATAAAATTACCGAGGAATTATCAAATAATTTTAATTCAAAAATAAAATTAAAATACGAACATGATCAAAGTTTAATTGGAGGTTTAGTTGTACAAGTAGGAAGTACAATGATTGACACTTCTATTAAAAATAAATTACAACAAATTGAAAATAGAATGGTAGAGGCTTAATATGGAAATAAATCCTTCAGAAGTTACAAAAATTTTAAAAGAACAAATTAAAAACTTTGGAGAAAAAGCAGAGATATCTGAAGTTGGACAAGTTTTATCAGTAGGTGATGGTATAGCAAGAATTTACGGCTTGGATAATGTTCAAGCTGGAGAAATGGTTGAGTTTGCAGATGGTTCTAAAGGTATGGCTTTAAATTTAGAAAGTGAGAATGTTGGTGTTGTAATTTTTGGTGATGACAGAAATATTAAGGAAGGCGATGTTGTAAAAAGAACAGGAAGTATTGTTGATACACCAATTGGAAAAGAATTATTAGGAAGAGTTGTTGATGGATTAGGAAATCCTATTGATGGAAAAGGTGCTTTGGATAAAGGAGTAAAAAAAAGTAGAGTAGAAGTAAAAGCTCCAGGAATTATTCCGAGACAATCTGTTAGTGAACCAATGCAAACAGGTTTAAAATCAATTGACAGTCTTGTTCCCATCGGGAGAGGACAACGTGAATTAATTATTGGTGATAGACAGACAGGAAAAACAGCTGTTGCAATTGATACAATTATAAATCAAAAAAAAATTAATGAGTCAGATGATGAAAAACAAAAACTCTATTGTATTTATGTTGCTGTTGGTCAAAAAAGATCGACCGTAAGACAAATTCAAAAAACATTGGAAGAAGCTGGTGCAATGGAATATACAACAATTGTTGCTGCAACAGCATCAGACGCTGCACCGCTACAATTTTTAGCTCCTTATACGGGGTGTGCTATGGGTGAATACTTTAGAGATAATGGAATGCACGCATTAATTATCTATGATGACTTATCTAAACAAGCGGTAGCCTATAGACAAATGTCTCTTATACTTAGAAGACCTCCAGGAAGAGAAGCATATCCTGGTGATGTATTTTATCTTCACAGCAGATTGCTTGAAAGAGCTGCAAAATTGAGTGACGAACATGGTGGTGGATCTTTAACAGCTTTACCAATTATTGAAACTCAAGGTGGAGACGTATCAGCCTATATTCCAACAAATGTGATCTCAATCACAGACGGACAAATTTTTTTAGAAACAGAACTATTTAACCAAGGTATTAGGCCTGCAATTAATGTTGGATTATCAGTTTCAAGAGTTGGGTCTGCAGCTCAAACAAAAGCAATGAAAAAAGTATCTGGATCAATGAAACTTGAATTAGCTCAATATAGAGAAATGGCTGCATTTGCACAATTTGGTTCTGATTTAGATGCCTCAACTCAACAGCTTTTAAATAGAGGTTCTAAATTAACAGAACTTCTCAAACAAAAACAATACTCTCCAATGACAGTTGCTGAACAAGTAATTTCTGTGTTTTGTGGAGTAAAAGGTTATTTAGATGATATTAATTTAAAAGATATAGCAGATTTTGAAAATAAAATAATCGAAAGATGCAAATCTGATAAACCTGAGATCATAAATTCTATTTTAAGTTCAGGAAAACTTGAGGAAGTTTCTGAGAAAAGTCTAATTGAGGTGATTACTCAGCTAAAAAAAACTTTTAAATCTTAATAATTTTATGGCTAGTTTAGACGATCTAAAAAAAAGAATAACAAGTGTAAAATCAACACAAAAAATTACCAAGGCTATGAAAATGGTTGCTGCAGCTAAATTAAAAAGAGCTCAGGAAAGTGCTGAGAAAGGAAGACCATATTCTAAAAAAATGAACAACATAATCTTAAATTTATCTAGTGGTATATCTGATAAAGAAAGTGCACCTAAATTATTGTCTGGTACAGGAAAAGAGGAAATACATCTTTGTGTTGTTATGACTTCAGACAGAGGTTTATGTGGTGGATTTAATGCAAACATAATTAAAAAAGCTAAAAGTTATTTTGCTAAATTGGCTAGTGAAGGTAAAGAATTAAAGATCATTACAGTTGGCTCTAAAGGAAAAGATCAACTGAAAAGAGTTTATGGCCATAAAATTATTGAAAGTATCTCTTTTAAAAATTCTAAAAATGTAAATTACTTTGATGCTGAAAAAGTTTGTAAAGTTATAATCGAAAAATTTGAAAAAGAAGAATTTGATGTTTGTACAATTTTTTATAATCAGTTTAAAAATGTAATAACTCAAATACCTCAGGCACAACAAATCATTCCATTAAACACAGAAAATAATGATGAAAGTAAATTAGAAGATAGCTATGAGTTTGAACCAGATGAAGATGAAATTTTAAGCAATTTATTGCCCAAAAATATTTCGACACAAATATTTAAAGCAATGTTAGAGAATTCAGCTAGCGAACAGGGAGCAAGAATGAGTGCAATGGATAACGCAACTCGAAACGCGGGTGAAATGGTTGACAAACTTACTATTCAGTATAATAGAAGTCGTCAGGCAGCAATTACTAAAGAACTAATAGAAATTATATCAGGAGCAGAAAGTTTATAATTATGAGCAAAGGAATAATAACACAAGTTATTGGAGCTGTAGTAGACGTAAAATTTGATGGAGAACTACCAGAAATCTTAACCGCTTTAGAATGTAAAAATGGAGATAATAGACTTGTTTTAGAAGTTGCACAACATTTAGGAGAATCAACTACTAGAACTATTGCTATGGATGCTACTGAAGGATTAAAAAGAGGAGATGAAGTAATAAATACAAAAGCTCCTATTAAAGTTCCAGTTGGACCTGAAACATTAGGAAGAATTATAAATGTAATTGGTGAGCCAATAGATGAAAAAGGAGAAGTTAAAACTAAAGAGAGTTGGTCAATTCATAGACCTGCTCCAGAGTTTAATGATCAGTCTACTGAAACAGAAATTCTTGTTACAGGTATTAAAGTAATTGATTTGTTGGCTCCATATGCAAAAGGTGGAAAAATTGGTTTGTTTGGTGGTGCTGGTGTTGGAAAAACAGTTTTAATTATGGAATTAATTAATAACGTTGCAAAAGCTCACGGTGGATTTTCTGTTTTTGCGGGTGTTGGTGAAAGAACTAGAGAAGGAAATGATCTTTATCATGAAATGATGGAGTCTGGTGTAATTAAACCTGATGGTCCTGGATCTAAAGCAGCATTAGTTTATGGACAAATGAATGAACCCCCAGGAGCTAGAGCTAGAGTTGCGCTTACAGGATTAACTGTTGCTGAGTATTTTAGAGATCAAGAAGGACAAGATGTTCTTTTCTTTGTGGATAATATTTTTAGATTTACTCAGGCAGGATCAGAGGTATCAGCTCTTTTAGGCAGAATCCCATCAGCTGTTGGATATCAACCAACATTAGCCACTGATATGGGAAATTTACAAGAAAGAATTACAACAACAAATAAAGGTTCAATTACATCTGTGCAGGCAATTTATGTCCCTGCTGATGACTTAACTGATCCAGCTCCAGCAACCTCGTTTGCTCACTTAGATGCAACAACTGTACTTTCAAGACAAATAGCTGAAATAGGTATTTATCCTGCTGTAGACCCACTAGACTCAACTTCAAGAATTCTTGATCCTAGAATAGTTGGAGATGAACATTATAGAGTTGCACGTGAAGTTCAAAAAATTTTACAAACTTATAAATCACTACAAGATATTATTGCAATTTTAGGTATGGATGAATTATCAGAGGAAGATAAATTGGTTGTAGCAAGAGCAAGAAAAATTCAAAGATTTTTATCTCAACCATTCTTTGTAGCTGAAGTGTTTACCGGATCTCCTGGAAAACTTGTTGATTTAGAGTCAACAATTAAAGGTTTTGATGCGATTTGCAAAGGAGAGTATGATCACCTTCCAGAAGCTGCATTTTATATGGTTGGTACAATTGAAGAAGCTATAGAAAAAGCTGAAAAAATAACAAAAGATGCTGCCGCATAATGAGTGAAGAATTTAAGATAGAAATTGTTAATCCAGAAAAATCTTTTTTATCAAAAGAAGATGTTACTGAAGTTGTTATTCCAGCTTTTGAGGGTGAAATGGGAATACTTAAAGACCACATTTCTATAATTTCGTTTTTAAAGCCAGGAATAATCACAATTCATGCAAAATCTGGAGAAGAGAAATTTTATGTTGAAGATGGAATCGTCGAATTTAAAAATAACAATTTATCTGTTCTAACTAGCTCTATTTTTAATTTGAAAGAAATAGAAAAAGGTAAATTGCAGGACTTGTTAAAAGCTGCTGAAGAAGAAACTAATAAACCAGAAATTAATGATCAATCTAAATATTTAGTTGATCAAAAAATTGAAGTTTTAAAATCTCTTAATTAATTATTTTTTTGATTTTTTCTTTAAGTTCTCTATAGACATGAAGTTTAAAATCTACCACTATTTCAGTTATCATATCTAAATTAATCCATTTCCACTCTAAAAATTCAGGTTTATTTGTTTTAATGTTGATATCATTATCATTTCCTAAATATCTCATTAAAAACCATTTTTGTTTTTGACCTTTATATTTACCTTTCCATATGATGCCTAATAAATGTTTTGGAAGCTCATAAGTTATTGTGCCCTCAATTTCCTTAATGAGTTCTACATTTTTAATACTAGTTTCTTCTTTCAATTCCCTGTAGGCGGCTGTTAAAAAATCTTCTCCACTATCTACTCCTCCTTGTGGCATTTGCCAAAAATTTTTAGGATTATCAATTCTTTTTGCTACAAAAACTTTATTTTCTTTATTTAAAACAACAATACCCACACCACTTCTAAGTGGTAAATTTTTAAATTTTTCTTCCATTTTATCCGTTAAGTAGTTTAATAGCGTAATTTAATTGATTATCTGTTTCAGTTTTAATTCTGAAGTCATCTGATTCTTCACTAACCTCAATATCTGGAGACACCCCCACTTCAGAAATCGATTTTCCTGATGGAAGGTAATATTTAGCTACGGTTAATCTAATTGCTCCATCATTTTTTAAAGGAATTATTGATTGAACAGAGCCTTTTCCATAACTGTTTTCACCTAATAAAATTGCTCTTTTGTGATCTTTTAAAGCACCTGCAACAATCTCAGATGCTGAAGCTGAACCATAATTGATTAAAACAACAAGTGTTTTACTATTTAATATATCACCCTTTTTTGCAAACCATTTTCTATTTTCAGAGGTCTTTCTACCTTTTGTAGACACTATTTCACCATTATCTAAAAAAAAATCAGTAATTCTGATTGCTTGTGAAAGTAAACCACCAGGGTTATTTCTTAAATCTAAAATATAAGCTTTTACTTTGTTATTTTTTTCTAATTCTTTTAATTTTTTTTTAATCTGATCTCCACTATTTTCATTAAATGAAGTTAATCTTATATATCCAATATTTTTTTCCAAAAGATCAGTCTTTACAGATTGAACTTGAATAATTTCTCTTACAATATTAAATGTAAGTGCTTTTTTTTCTCCTCTTCTTCTTACAGTTAGTTCAATTCCAGATCCAACAGGGCCTCTCATCAAATCTACGGCTTCACTTAAAGATTTTCCTTGAACTTGGTTATCATTAATTTTAACAATATAGTCACCCGCTTTAATCCCAGCCCTAGATGCTGGAGTATCATCTATGGGAGAAATAACCTTCACAACCCCAGACTCCATACTTACTTCAATGCCAAGACCTCCAAATTCACCGCTAGTTTCTGTTTGCATTTCATTTAATATCTCAGGTGACATATAAGAAGAATATGGATCTAAAGATTGAAGAAGACCATTGATTGCGGAATCCATACTTTTAGATTGATCTATTTCATCGACATATTCTTTGTTTATTTTTTCAAGAACTTCACCAAATAAATCTATCTTTTTATAAATATCGTTCTCAGAAGAGTTAGTTTCCTGAATAAAAATAATGCAAGATAAAAGTAATATTCCAATTTTTTTTTTAATCATATGATTATTTTTTCTTTTGGTATTAATTCAGACCACATTTTTTCAAGCTCATAAAATCTTCTTTTTTCTGGGTGAAAAATATGAATTATTAAATCAATACCATCAACTAATTTCCATTCATTACTCTCTTTCCCTTCAATTTTAGAATTTTTAATACCACTATCTTTTAATTTGTCTAAGACTTGTTCAGATAAGGATTGAATATGTCTAGAAGAAGTTCCACTAGCAATAATCATATAATCAGCCATAGAACTTTTATCTTTAAGGTCAATACTGATTATGTCTTGTGCTTTGTTTATATCTAAGGTGTTGATGATGATTTGTTTTAAATCTGAAATTTTATCCATTAATTAAATTAAAGATTATCAAATTTTCCTTAATTGAGAAGAAGAAATATTGACTTTATTAAACTCAATAAATTTCAAATTTTTCTTATTTAATCTTTTAAATGTTGTTGAATTTAAAGATTTTTTTTTATATCCATAACGATCAAAGACAATAATATTGCATTTTTGTGAAATTTTTTCCCATTGATGCCATTTGTGAAAATTAATTAGACTATCAGCTCCCATTAAGAAATAGATTTCATTTTTTTTATTTTTAATAAAATAGTTTATTAAATTAATTGTTTTGTTTGACTTAATTAAATCTTCGTAAAACCTTACTTTTATGAAATTAATTTTTCCTATAATTTTTTTACAATATTTGGTTCTAGTTAAAAGAGTTGTATTACTTTTTTTTTTAAAAGGATTTTTTTTTGTAATAGCCCATATTATTTGTTTGAGTTTAAATCTTTTAGCAGCTTCTTTAGATATTGCTAAATGACCTTTATGAGCTGGATCAAAAGATCCTCCAAGAATTCCAATTTTATTTTTTTTTATATTCAATTTATTTCCTTATTTTTCCTTTACTTGTAATTTGATATTTATATGAAACTAATTGATTTAAACCAACTGGACCACGGGGTGGAAGAGTGTTTGTAGAAATTCCCACTTCTCCACCAAAACCGAATTCTCCTCCATCAGCAAATTGTGTTGATGTATTATGCATTGCAATGGAACTTTTTACTTTTTTTAAAAATTTTTTTGCAGATTTTTTATTTTGTGTAATAATACAATCAGTATGCATTGTTCCATATTTATTAATATGCATTATTGCATCATCTAAATTTTTAACAGATTTTACAGACACTGTTGGTGCTAAATATTCCTTAGACCAATCCTTAATAGAAGCTTTTTGTATTTTTCCATTATAGAATTTTTTAATTTTATTATCTCCAATAATTTTACATCCATTTTCTTCTAAATTTTTTAAAATAGAATTACCAAATTTTTTAATTATTTTTTCATGTAATAAAATTGTTTCTGTTGCTCCACAAATTGCCGTATTTCTTAATTTGGCATTGTGAATGACATTTTTAGCAATTTTAGGATTGGCATCTTTATCAACATAAGAGTGACAAATACCTTCTAGATGACCTATCGTTGGTATAGAGGATAAATTTTGGACCTTTTTAACCAAACTTTTTCCTCCTCTAGGAATGATTACATCAATAAATTTATTCATTTTAGTTAACAAAAAATTAACTACACTTCTTTTTTTAATATCAATGAATTGAACAAAATTTTCATCCACTTTGTTTTTTTTAAGAGATTTTCTAAATAATTTAGATAAAATTAGATTTGAGTAAAAAGCCTCTGAACCACCTTTTAAAATTACTGAATTTCCTGACTTAAAACATAATGAGGCAACATCCGATGTTACGTTAGGTCTGCTTTCATAGATTATTCCAATAACTCCTATTGCGATTGATACTTTTGAAATATCTAAACCGTTAGGTCTTTTCCATTTTTCTAAGATAATATTAGTTGGATCTTTTAATTTTATTATTTTTTTAATTGAATTAATTATATCTGAAATTTTTTTATCATTTAAGATGAGTCTTTCTATTAGATTGTCTTTTAATTTCTTTTTATTAGCATTTTTAACGTCTTTTTTATTCTCATTGATAATTAATTTTTTATTTTTTTCAATTAGTTGATAGTAATTTTTTAAAACTTTATTCTTTTTTTTCGTATCTAATTGATAAGAAAATGCTTTCTTTGATTTTTTACCAATATTTATTAATAAATTTTTCATTATATTTCTACCATATCATCTTTGTGAACCACTTCAGATTTTGAAACATATCCAATAATTTTTTGTATTTCATTTGAATGATAGCCCATGATTTTATTAATTTCTTCAGAAGAAAAAGAACTTAGACCTCTAGCAACTTCTTTTCTTTTATTGTCTAAAATTTTGACATGATCACCTTTGTTAAATTTTCCTAAAACTTTTTTTATACCGGCGGCTAATAAACTTTTCCCATTAGTAAGTGCTTTTTTTGCACCGTCATCAATAATAACTTCTCCTTTTGGGGAAATAGAACTTATTATCCATTTTTTTCTAGCATGTAATTTTGATATTTTAGATATAAACCAGGTACAATTATTATTTTTCTCTATTAGACTAATTGGATTTAAGTATAATCCATTGGCTATGACCATGTTACAACCTGCTAAATTGCAAATTTTAGCTGCATCTATTTTAGTATTCATTCCACCACTTCCAAATTCTGTCATACCTTTAATATTAATATTTTGAATATCTTTATTTAAATTATTTATTTTTTTTATTAATTTAGCATTTTTAAATATTTTTGGATTTTTTGTGAAGAGTCCATCAACATCAGACAACAAGATTAAAGTATCTGCATTAGTTATTTGAGCCACTCTAGATGCTAGTCTATCATTATCTCCGTATTTTATCTCTGAAGTAGCAATAGTATCGTTTTCATTTACTATTGGAATATAATTAAGTTGAAATAAATTTTCAAAAGTCCTTTTTGCGTTTATTGATCTTCTTCTTACTTCGGTATCATCTAAAGTTAATAAAATCTGAGAGATATTTAATTTGTATTTTGAAAATGTCTGTGAAAATAAATTCATTAATTCTATCTGGCCTATAGAAGCTACTGCCTGGCTCTTATCAAGTTTAAGATTTTTTTTATTATAATTCATTTTTTTACATCCAAGTGCTATAGCTCCTGAGCTAACAATTATTATTTTTTTATTTTTAGATTTTAATTTTTGAATGTCTTTTGCAAAGCTAGATAACCATTTTTTTCTAATTTTTTTTTTATCATTAACTAATAGTGATGATCCAATTTTAATTACAATTATCTTTGAGTTTTTAAGATGCATAAGATATTAATTTAGCTTTAATTTTAGAAACAGAACTTTTTTTTAGTGTAGATAGCGTAACAATTTCAGATTTTGTATTTTTGGAAAAATCTTTAATAATTTTTTTTATTTCTTTTTCATTAATTAAATCTGTTTTATTTAAAACTACTAATTCTTTTTTCTTAGCAAGTTTAGAGCTATAATTTTTCAATTCATTTTTGATTTGTTTATAAGATTTTTTTAGGTCACTATTTGTAATGTCAATTAAATGTAAAAGAGATTTACATCTCTCAATGTGTTTTAAAAATTGTATACCAAGGCCTGTTCCCTTATGTGCCCCTTCCACCAAACCAGGGATATCTGCGATAGTAACTTCCTTGTCATCATATTTAGTTACACCAAGATTAGGGTTTAATGTTGTAAATTGATAGTTAGCAATTTTAGGATTTGCATTAGTTATTGCTGATAATAAACTTGATTTTCCTGCATTAGGTAATCCAATTATTCCAATATCAGCAATTGTTTTTAATTGAAGCCAAATTGTAAACTCTTCACCAGTATTTCCTTTAGTAAATTTCCTTGGAGCTCTATTTGTTGAACTTTTAAATCTAGTATTACCGAGACCACCTTTACCACCTGTGGCAACTACAAATTCTTCTCCAATTTTTAAAAAATCGTAAATTAGTGTTTTGTTGTCTTCTTCAAAAACTTGAGTGCCTAAGGGAACTTTGAGTATTAAATTATCTCCACTTTTCCCTGTTTTATTTTGACCTGCACCATTATCGCCTCTTTGTGCTTTATGATGCTGCTGATATCTATAATCAATCAAAGTATTGAGGTTTTGTTCAGTTTTTAAAATAACCGAACCACCTTTTCCGCCATCACCACCATCTGGTCCACCATATTCAATAAACTTTTCTCTTCTAAAACTTGGTGAGCCATCCCCACCGTTTCCAGCTTTGATATAAATTTTTACTTGATCTAAGAATTTCATAATACAACACTAGTTTTAAGTTGTACTATTAATTGGGTTTTACTGAAACAAAAGTTCTATCTGATTTCGTTTTTTTAAAAACGACTTTACCTTTAATCACTGAAAAAATTGAATGATCTTTTCCCATTCCTACATTTTCACCAGGGAATATTCTAGTACCTCTTTGTCTAACAATTATATTTCCAGGAATTACAGTTTCACCACCGTATTTTTTTACCCCAAGTCTTCTGCCAGCACTATCCCTTCCATTTCTAGATGATCCGCCTGCTTTTTTTGTTGCCATAATTTTTTCCTAGTTATTTACTTGCTTCCTTCTTAGCCCCTTCTTTTTTTGCAGGCTTTGAAATTTTTTCAGCTTCAGATAAAACTTTACCATCTTTTGAAAAAATTTTGTTAATTCTTATCATAGAATATTCTTGTCTATGACCATTTTTTCTTCTTGAATTTTGTCTTCTTCTTTTCTTAAAAATTAAAACAGTTCTATTTTTGCTGTTTTTAATTAAATTAGCTTCTACTTTTGCTCCCTGAACGATTGGCGTTCCAACCTCTATTACTTTATTGTCACCATATGCTAAAATTTCTTTAAATTCTATTTTAGTATCAGGCTTTGAGTCTGGTAATTTTTCTATTTTCAATATTTCACCAGATTTTACTTTGTACTGTTTTCCACCTGTTTGTATTACTGCGTATGACATAATGTTAGTGTAATTTTTAATTATCGCAATATAGTCTGAGCAATACTTTAGTCAAGCTCTATAAGTTAAAAATTATCCTTTAAATCTCTTAATTTTGAAAAGCTTTTTACATCTTTAGCTTTAAGAAATATATTACACTCTATTTCATCATCTAAAATAGTTGGTATGGTTGGTAAACCATTTTTAAGTTTTTCTTTAATTTTTATAATCTTATCTTTAAGTTTTAAATTTTGAGAATCATTAGCTATACAAAAATTTGAATTTTGTAGTGTATACTCATGACCACAGTAAATCTCTGTATCTTTAGGTAGTTCTTTAATTTTATTTAAAGAATTAAACATTTGTTCATATGTTCCTTCAAAAATTCTACCACATCCAAGAGAAAACAAAGTATCACCAGTAAAAATTTTTTTTTCTTTAAAAAAATGATAAGCGATATGCCCTGTTGTATGACCAGGGATATGGTAAATTTTTGCTTCAAAATTATCTTTTTTCCAAATTTGATTATTTTCAACAAGAACGTCAACTTCTGGGATACGATCTTTATCTCCCTTAAATCCAATTATATAAGAACTATATCTTTTTTTTAATTCAAGATTTCCACCAACATGATCATAATGATGATGAGTGTTGAGAATATATTTTAAATTAATTTGATTATTTTCAATAAAATTAATGACAGGTTTTGCCTCACTAGGATCAACCACACATGCATTTTTGTTTGTTTCATCAATAATTAAATAACTATAATTATCTTGTAGACATTTAATTATCTCAATTTTCATATTATTTTTCGATTAAAAATATACCAAGTTCTGCAAATAAATTTTTAAAAAATAAATTAGAATTATTTATAGTAGATACATTTTTATTTATTAATGCTAAAGATTTAAAAATCTTAAAATCTATTATTTTAGAGAAACTAACAAAATCTTTAATTGTACACATGTGGAGATTTGGTGTGTTATACCAATCATTGGGTAGTGTTTTGGTAACTGGCATTGTTCCTTTGATTAATAAACTTATTCTTACTTTCCAATGACCAAAATTTGGAATAGTCACAATTGCTTTTTTTCCAACTCTTAAAAGCTCTTTGATAACAATTTCTGGATTTATAAAAGCTTGTAAAGTTTGACCAAGAACAACATAATCGAAGGAATCATTTGGAAACTGTTTTAAATCAAGTTCTGCGTTACCCTCAATGACAGTTAATCCTTTAGATATACAAGTTTGAACTTTTTCTTTTGAAATTTCAATTCCTCTAATATCAACATTTTTATTTTTTTTTAAAAATTCCATTAAAGTTCCATTATCACACCCAACATCCAATACTCTTGTATTTGCTTCTATTATATCTGTAATTATTTTATATTCTGACTTCATAATTATTGTTCTGTGTATGATTTATCTAAAAAATTTTTAAGAGCTTTTAAAAAATCTGGAACATCTAATAAAAATGAGTCATGCCCTTTATCAGACTCTATTTCTACAAAACCTACATCAGCACCAATTGCATTTAACGCAATAACTATATCTTTATTTTCTTGTGTTGGGTAAAGCCAATCTGATGTAAAAGATATTATAAAAAATTTAGCTTTTGTATTTTTAAAAGCATTAGATAAATTACCGTTAAATTGTTTAATCAAATCAAAGTAATCCATCGCTCTAGTGATATAAAGATAACTATTTGCATCAAAACGATCTACAAATACTGAGCCTTGGTATCTTAAATAACTTTCTATTTGAAAGTCAGCATCAAAACTAAATTTAAGATCATCTCTTTCTTGGAGCTTTCTTCCAAATTTCTCTTGAAGACCTTTTTTAGATAAATAAGTAATATGTGCAGCCATTCTAGCTACAGCTAAACCTTTATCAGGAACAGTATTTTTAGATGTGTATTCTCCGTCTAACCAATTATGGTCTGCTGCAATTGCCTGTCTACCAAGTTCATTGAATGCAATGTTTTGTGCTGAATGGCTAGCTGTACAAGCAATAGGAACTGCAGTTTTAGTTTTATCAGGAAAGTTACTTACAAATTGTAAAACTTGCATTCCACCCATTGAACCACCAGTAACAGAAAAAAGTTTTTTAATACCAAAATGATCTAATAAATTTGCTTGGGCATTAACCATATCATTGATTGTAATTACTGGAAAATCTGTACCATAAATTTTTTTTGTTTCAGGATTTTCATTATTTGGACCAAAAGACCCCATACATCCACCAATAACATTTGCGCAAATTACAAAATATTTATTTGTATCAATGGATTTGTTTGGACCGACGACGGAAGACCACCATCCATCTTTATTAGTAATAGGATTTAAACCTGTAACAAATTGATCTCCAGTTAAAGCATGAAATACTAAAATTGCATTGTCTTTATTTTTATTAAGTGACCCATATGTTTCATATGCCAGTGGGAAATTATTAATAGTTTGACCACAATCTAGCTTTAATGGCTTTTCAATAATAAGTGTTTTTATATTTTCTTTAATATTCATAATTACGACCGAAAATGAATTGTGAGAAAAAAAACTTTTTTAGCGGTTTTTTTAAAGCGCTCGCAATTCAGGTAAATCAGCGCATAAATTATGTACTAGAAGTTATTTAGTATGTCAATTTTTAAAAATATTTTCACTAAAACTATATAAAAAATTGTTATTTTATTTATAAAGAACTTAAAATTTAAAAGATGACAACTCTAAGATTTAAGAAATTCAATATAGAAGCCTATAAACCAGGCAAATCTAGTATTAAAAAATTAAAACGAATCATAAAACTTTCTGCAAATGAATCAGCACTGGGAGTAAGTCCAAAAGTTAAAAAAGTTATATCTAATAAAAATGTAAATTTTTTTAGATATCCAGATGGAAAGTCAAAAGAATTAAGAAATCAAATATCAAAAAAGTTTAAATGTGATAAGGAGAAAATAATTTGTGGTGCTGGATCAGATGAGGTTATTCAGATGTTGTGTCAACTTTTTTTAAAATCTAAGGATGAGGCAATAGTTCCTCAATTTAGTTTTTTGATGTACAGAATTTATTCAAAAATAGTTGGAGCAAAAGTAATCTTAGCAAAAGAAAAAAAATTTAAAGTGTCAATTTCAGAAATATTAAAGAAAGTAACAAGAAAAACAAAAATAGTTTTTTTGGCTAATCCAAATAATCCAACTGGAACTTATTTAAATAAATTTGAACTTGTTCAATTAAGAAGAAAATTAAGAAAAAATATATTGTTAGTAGTAGATGATGCTTATGCTGAATATATGAGAAATTCAGATTATAAATCTGGTTTGGATTTATTTAAAAATAAACAAAATGTTTTTATTTTAAGAACATTTTCAAAAATTTATGGTTTAGCATCTTTGAGAATAGGATGGGGTTATGGACAAAAAAAAATAATTGATGCTTTAAATATAATTAAGCCACCATTTAACGTTAATGAAGTTGCACAAAAAGCAGCTTTAGAATCTCTTAAAGATATAAAATTTATATCACGTTCAATTAAACATAATATTATTTATGCAACAAAATTAAAAAAATTTCTGGATAAATATAATATTAATTCAAATGAGGTTTCTGCTAATTTTTTATTATTAGACTTTGCTAAATGTAAATTTAAAGCTAAATATTTTTATAAAAAACTTAAAACAAAAGGAATTATTTTAAGATCAACTGAAGATGGTTATAAAATAAAAAATATGTTGCGATTAACAATTGGTTCAAAAACTGATTGTTTAAAATTTATTCGTGCAGTAGAAAGTATATTTAATAAATGAAAAATGTATTAATTATTGGTTGTGGATTATTGGGCTCTTCTTTATTAAGAAGAATTTCTAAAAAAAGATTAGCCAAAAAAATTTTTGTTTATGAAAAATCAAAAAAAAATATAGCAAAAATTAAAAGATTAAAATTACCTGGAGTTTTAGTTAAGAAATTACATGATGTCTTGCCCCAATCAGAATTGATTATTTTTTGTACACCAATGAGTGAATACAAAAAAATAATTCTAAAAATAAATAAATATCTAACACCAAAACATATCATTACAGATGTGGGTTCATCAAAATTAAAGTCTGTAAAAATAATTAAAAAATATTTAAAAAAAAAAATTTTTTGGACTTCAAGTCACCCAATAGCTGGATCGGAAGTCAGTGGTCCTGAACATGGTAAACAAGATCTATTTGAAAATAAATGGTGTGTTTTAATTAAAGACAATAAAACTAATTTGAAACATTTAAAATTTTTAAGTTCTTTTTGGAAAAAAATAGGTTCAAAAGTTGTTGTTATGAAACCAGAAAAACATGATAAAATTTTTTCAATTACAAGCCACTTGCCTCACTTGGTTGCTTACAATTTAGTTAAATCGGCTCAAGATTTTGAAAAAATACAAAACTTTGATTTGATTAAATATAGTGCAGGTGGTTTAAGAGATTTTTCAAGGATAGCATCTTCAAATGAAATAATGTGGAGAGACATTTTTTTTGATAATAAAATTAATGTTTCAAAAGCTATAAATTTGTTTATTAAAAATTTGAATGCGTTTAAAAAAGATATTAATTCTAAAAATAATAAGTCAATTTTAAAAAAACTTATTCAAACTAAAAAAGTAAGATCAAAGATAATTAAGTTAAAGCAAGATATTGATAAGCCCGATTTTGGTAGAAATTAATATTTTATCCTAGATATTTTTTTTACTTTAAGTTTGGCTGTTTCTCGAATTCTATTAATCGTTTTTATTATTGGCATAATTAAAACTTTTTTTTCAGGTCCATATGCATGAATTAGTTTTTTTGAATTTAAACACATAGCAACGTGGCCTTTCCAAAATATAATATCTCCTTTTTTGAACTTTCTTTTCATCGAACTTCCTTTTGAATAACTAATCTGATCTTTTGTATCTCTTGGGTAGAACAAGTTATTATAATTAAAAAATATTTGTAATAAAGCTGAGCAATCAATACCTTTATATGTTTTTCCTCCCCAAACATATTTAACATTTAAGAATTTTTTAAAGGTTTTAATAAAGTCTTTTTCTTTATGATTTATTTTTTTAATATCTTTTTTTTTAATCCATTTATTTTTCTCAATTTTTATATAATTTTTATTTTCATCTATGACTGATAATTTAGATCCAAGTGTAAGCCAATTTTTCGAACTAGAATTAGGTTTTTTAAAAATTTTTGCTTTTAGATTACTTACTTTATAATTTGGTTTAAATTTTTCTACATATTGAGCATTTTTAATATACCCAATATAATTATCAAATGATGTTTTAATTTTAATCCAATTTCTATTTTTTGATAAAATTTTGAATTTTTCTCCATACAATAATTGAGAAGTCACTTCAGAAAACTTTGAAGGCTTTTTATGAATATTTGAAAAATTACCTTTAAAATAAAAATTATTTTGCACCAATTTTAATTTTATTTTTAATGAACCATAAACAAACTAATGAAGGAATGACCATTATAGTTGTTAAAACAAAAAATGTTCCCCAATCTCCATTCAACCAGTCAACTAATGCTCCTGAAGAGGAAGCTAATGTAGTTCTACCGGCGGTACCGATTGAAGCAAGTAGAGCATATTGTGTTGCTGTATAAGTTCTATCAACTAGCAATGATATAAATGCAACAAATGCAACTGTTGCAAATGCAGCCGTAATATCATCAGCTATAACAGCAATTGCAAATAAAATTTCAGATTTACCTGTCCATGCTAGAACTGCGAATAAAAGATTTGTTATAGCCATTAATCCTCCAGCAAAGAACATTGTTTTTATTGTTCCAGCTCTCATAGCCATTATACCACCCAACAATGTAAACACTACAGTTGTGATCCAACCAAGTCCTTTGGAATAAATTGCAATTTGGCCTTTTGAAAAGCCAATCTCTTTATAAAAGACAATTGACATTCTTCCCAAAAAAGCCTCTCCAATTTTAAACAAAAAGACAAATCCCAAAATTCCTGCGGCTATGGCAAATCCATTTTTTTTAAAGAAACTAATTATAGGTCCACCAATAGTTCCTGTAATATAAGCTATAAAAGTAGTTATAATATTGTTTGATCCAAGCTTTTCTTCAATTAATTTGTCAGTCTCTTTTTGTTTAGCTTGTCTATCTGTCTCTATTGGTTCATGAACAAACATTAATCCAATGTTCATTAAAATAATTAAAACACCTAAAACTAGAAAAGTAGCTTGCCAATAATCTGAGATACCAAGATTTTCAAAAAATTCAGCTGTAAATAAAGCAACAAGTCCTCCTAATTTATAACCTGTCCACCAACCAACCACAGCCATTGCTGCACCAGCAGCCATTGATTTTCCCTCATTTTCATTTATTTGCTCAATTCTTAAAGCATCTACAGTTATATCTTGAGTAGCTGAAGCTATGGCAATAACCAATCCTACTGATATTAATAAAGCTAAATTTTGTGTAGGATTTATAACGCTCCAAACTAATAAGCTTAATAAAATAATTATTTGCATTAAAACTATCCATCCTCTTCTATGGCCTAGTTTTTTTGTTAATAATGGTACTTGAATTCTATCTATTATTGGTGCCCATAAATAATTAAATGCGTATACAGCAAAAATTAAACCTGCCCATCCAATTGTTGATCTGCTAAGTCCTTCTTCTTTAAGCCAAAGACTTAAACTACTCGCAATTAAAACCCACGGGAAACCACTTATAGAACCCAAGAGCAAAATTCTTAGCATTCTAATATCTTTATAAACTGAGAGAGATTCAAACCATGATGTTTTTTTAACTTCTGACATAATTAATTTCTCCAAAAAGAAGGTAGAAATAACACTAATATAGCAAATAGCTCAAGTCTACCCAAAATCATACCTAAAGTTAATATTAATTTTGAAATATCTGGTAAAGATGAAAAGTTTCCATTAGGTCCGATTATTGATCCTAATCCAGGACCTACATTTGAAATAGAAGTAGCGG
>Ga0208411_1000743_pt1 | contig 23982 bp, 21 predicted proteins | sample ETN01SmetaG_4_FD_185793 | JGI IMG/M metagenome (GOLD analysis project Ga0208411, IMG submission 185793) | Marine microbial and viral communities from oxygen minimum zone, Eastern Pacific Ocean - ETNP2014F12-01SV261 (SPAdes) (version 2) | ecosystem: Environmental > Aquatic > Marine > Oceanic ... | reverse complement strand
TAATAATTACAAATGCAAGCTTACCTGACGAACGTGTGCGATATATCCATCCTCTCAATTTAACACTGTCTTTAACTCTGCCACTTAATATTTCACCAATCGGCGTATAAGTGACATCGTCCGGAAATTCAGGATATCTCATTTGTGTGCGATTAGCTGCACCATCATAATACTTTCTAATGAAAATTCTATTTACTCTGATGTAATACACAGCATGTGTTAGGAGTTATTTCTTGTCCCAAATGCAAAAATGTTTGTGGCATTAATTTAGAACAAAAAAGTAAGAAATGTATAAAATGTGATTATACAATCAAAATAAAAAAAGTTCGAATATGGGTAAAAACAACGAATAATTCCAATCTCCCTAAATTGATTATGAAAGTTAAAGAAAAAATTGACACTCAAAGTCAGAAAAAAATAAATTATTGAGGAGGTCTGATTTTATATACAGTGCGCGAGTGCGACCAACCTAATAATGAAGAGAAGCTCTCGAGTTTGGAAAAAAGCCGGAAAGCAGCGATGGAAATGGCGTAAGAAGAAGATGCGCCGTAGAAAGCGTGAAAGAAGGCGTAACAAGTAGTAATACTAAAATTGTCGAGATATTGGCTTATAATGGCATTAATTAAGGGTTTAAGATGCCAGTAATCAACATCGAACTTAACGACCTCAATCGGATGCTAAAAGAACCGATTAGTTCTGATGAATTTTCGGAGATTATTCCACAAATTGGATCAGACCCTGATGAAATTAGTGATAAAGAAGCAATAGTTGAATTTTTTCCAGATAGGCCAGATTTACTATCCACTGAAGGTGTAGCAAGAGCAATCAGAGCTTTTTCAGAACAACAATTAGGACTAGTTGAATATGTAACTAAAAAACCTTCAACACACATTACTATATCCAAAGAAGTTCTGGAGATTAGGCCTGAATTCTTAGGAGGCATTGTAAGAGGCGTTAAACTGGATAATATTTCAATTAAGTGCTTAATGGAACTTCAAGAAAAATTACATGTTACTTTGGGACGTAGAAGAAGTAAAGTATCTATTGGAATTCACGATTTAGCTAAACTTAAACCACCTTTTCACTATACTATATGCTCACCACATGAACCTACCTTTGTTCCTCTTCAGAAGGATTATGAGATGACCTCAGAAGAAATTCTCAAAGAACACCCTAAAGGAATTGAATACGCGCATCTCTTAACTGATTTTGATAAATATCCACTGATTATTGATTCTGAAGATGAAGTAATTTCAATGCCACCAATTATTAATGGTGCCTTAACCACTATTACTGAAGATACAACCGATGTATTAATTGATGTAACTGGACTAGATAGAGATGCTGTTGAAGCCTGCCTAAATATTGTATCTGCAGCCCTAGTTGAAAGAGAAGGTGAAATAGAACAACTAGAAATTAGATATCCTACAGAAAATATAATTGTACCTAAAATGGATCCTAAAATTCATAAAATTCAGAATGATTATTTGATTAAATTATTAGGATTCGACCCTGAAAATTTTGCCATCTTTAAAGCATTTAGAAAATGCGCTATGGAACCTGACCTCAAAGAGGGAATATGGCATGTGAAAGTTCCTGCATATAGGGCCGACATACTTCATCCAGTAGATTTGTTAGAAGAAGTGGCCATAGGTCTAGGATATGATAATTTATCTGAACAGTTACCCAGCGAAGCTACTTTTGGAGAAGCTCTAGAATCAAGAAAATTAGGAAATAGCTGTAGAGAAATTATGTTAGGTATTGATTTTCAAGAAGTTGTAACTCTTACATTAACATCTACGAAGATGCTTCATGAAATAACAGAAAGGGAAAATGATAATGAAGCAACGGTTTCTAACCCAGTTACTGAAGATTACCACATGTTGCGTTCTAGTATTTTGCCTAATTTACTTGAACTTTTGAAAAATAACAAACATAGAGAGCTTCCACAAAGAATTTTTGAATTTGGAGATATAGTAATAGAACACAGCAATCATAAATCACTAGCTTGGATTGAATTGGCAACTAAATCAACCTTTTCAAATGTAAAATCTACTGCTGAAATAATCGCTAAAAGGTTAGAAATTAATGGTGAGGCCTCTGATTGTAATGATCCGATTTTTATTTCTGGTAGGAGCGTTGAAATTAAAAATGACTACTGTAATCTAAAATATGGTGAGATACATCCACGTGTTTTAGAAAAATTAGAGCTAGGGTATCCTGCAAGTGGTGGAGAAATTCATTGGTAAAACTACCTGTTTGTTTTGAATCTAAATCTACAGCTACTGCACTAAGAAGTTTATTAGATGAACTAGAATATAGTTATGAAAGAAAAAATGTACATAGATCTTATAGTAGTGTTGCAATAGTAATAGCTCTTGAAAGAACTGCTATGGTTTACAGATATATAATAAAAAACATATCAACTACTATCGATATATGGGAAGAAAGACCTAATTCTGGAAATATAACCTATATTGAAGCTCGCGGTGAAGACAACTTAGAAATAAAAAAAATATTGCAAATATTCTCAGAGCGATTGCCCCGGAAACCATGGGAGTATACTATAACTCAAAAATTAAGAAATGGATGGTTTAGTCAAGGAATAATGGGTGCTAAGAAATCTTGGCATAAAGTAATAGGATGAGCTTTCTAAAGGATATAGAACCTATTAAAACTCGAGATTTTTTAAAGGAAAGATTTCAGGAGTACTACCGTAATGCCAACATTACGTTACCTCCTAGGTTCACCTCTAGGGAATGGGGGTTTCTTAACTGGGAAGGAGGAATAATGAATCGTCATCTGAAATTTAGAAGCATAAATGAGGTGAAGAAGTATTTGATTAAAGTAGCTCCTGCCCACAGTTATCATTCTGTTGCCTATTACAAAGATCCAGGGAAAAATACAATGATTGATAAAGAATGGATGGGTGCTGATTTAATTTTTGATTTAGATGCCGATCATTTACCAGAAATAGAAGATGTAAAAAAAGGTAAAATCTCATTTTCTAAACTCATGGATTATATTAGAGAACAAACATACAGATTAGTAGTTGATGTCTTACTAGGTGATTTCGGATTAAATGAGGATGATTTGCTAATTACTTTTAGTGGAGGAAGAGGATATCATGTTCACGTAAGAACACCTGATGTGCTAACACTTCCCTCTGGAGCTAGAAGAGAAATCGCAGATTATCTTACTGGGAAAGGATTAGATTTAAACAAAATTTTGATTGATGCTGGATACACAAAAGAATACCCAATTAGGGGAAAGGGAATTGAAAGAAAAAATATAGGCGTTGAAAAACTTCCGAAAAAAGAATCAAAAGGATGGCAAGGAATAATTACAAGATATATACATAAGGAAATAGATAATTTAAGAGAATTGAGTAAAGAAGAAAGAAAAAAATGTATGGAAAAATTAGGATTAAAGAATACAAAATTTAACTCAAAAAATACAAATGAAGATATTTTTAACAAAATGCCTAAAGCCTCGAAGAAAAGATTTGTCAGAATTGCATTAAAAGAAACTGCAATTCATCCAGATGAACCTGTAACTGGTGACATACACAGGCTGATACGCCTACCTGGTTCATTGCATGGAGGTTCTGGCCTAAAAGTAACTGTAATGAATTCAACTAAGTTGGAAACATTTGATCCAATGAAAGAAGCTACGGCCTTCGGAGATAATTTAGTTAAGATACGTTCCATAGTTAACCATCCTGTAACAATGGGAGATAATATTGTCAAACTTGAACCAAATAGTGTAGTTGATCTACCTGAAAATGCTGCAATTTATTTTATGGCTAGAAAATGGGCTCACTTGGTACTTGAAACATGATTTGTGGCGTTGATGAAGCTGGAAAAGGTCCAGTGATGGGACCTTTAGTTGTGGCTGCAGTTGCTGTTGAAAATGCTAAAGAGATAGAAAACTTAGGAATTCAGGATTCTAAGACATTAACTAAGACAAAAAGAAAGGAGTTAGCAGCAATAATAAAAGAAAAATTTACTTTTGCTGTAGAAATAGTTGACCCTGAAATAGTTGATAAATATCGTAAAAAAAATAAATTAAATGATTTGAATCGTAACGCTTTTGAAAAACTAATCTCTAAATTAAATCCAAATGTAGCTTATGTCGATGCTGCAGACGTTAATGAACAACGCTTTGGTGAACAAATAAAATTAGGATTAACAAATCAAAGAGATACTGATGTTATATCTATGCATAAAGCTGATGCAAAAATAGTGGTTGTTGCTGCAGCTTCTATTATTGCAAAAGAGACAAGAGAACAAGAAATATTCAAACTCAAAGCCAAAATTGGAGATTTTGGAAGTGGTTATCCTTCTGATGAAAGAACAATTAAGTTTTTGAAGAGCTTTTATTCTGATAATAATAAGTGGCCTATGGGAACACGAAAAAGTTGGAAAACTTTAGAGAGAATACGTCCTGTAAAAACACTTAGCGATTTTGGTGTAAATAATGACAAATGAAGTATTAAAACAGCTTGAAGAAAAGGTCCTAGAGTTCAATACAAGAATAAATGATGAACCTGCTTTCTCTAAGAAGATTGAAGGGAAAAATCGAACTATATGTATTTGCATATCTGATGGTGGAAATTATTCAACTAAATTAGATAATTTAAAAATAGAAGATTTCAAGGAAACTGAAGATACTGCTGCCGATTTAGTAGTCACTGCATCTTCTGAAGTAATATTAGCACTTATTACAAAAAAATCTTCTCCAATTAAAGCATATATGTCTGGTGATCTAAAAGTTAAAGCTAGTATAATGGATATGCTTTTACTGAAGAGTATCTTTTGAAATTCTAGAATATATCCTATTCGATAAATCTGCAATTTCTTTTGGTTCCAGAACTTCAGCTCTTTCATTCATGTTTTCTAAGTCATCTAAATCTAAATTAGGAAAAGCAAGCTTTAAACAATTTCTTATTTTCTTCCTTCGATGCGTAAACATTGATCGGACAACTTTCTCAAATGTTTCAAAATCATCTAATTCATAATCAGGTTTACGACGAACTAAGTGCACCACTTGTGAATGTATTTTTGGTTGTGGCTGAAATGCAGTTTTAGATACTCTAAAGAGTTTTTTTGTTTTAACAAAATGATTGGCCATCACTGATAATCTTCCATATACTTTTGAACCTGGCTTAGCTACAAGCCTATTTGCAAATTCTTCTTGAAACATTAGAATTGCCCGTTTCCATTCATAATTGAATAATCTAAATAAAATTGGTGAAGAAATAGAATAAGGTAAATTAGCTACAATAACATCAACTTTAGGAATATCAAACTCAAGAATATCATCCTCAATAATCTGGGCTCTTTTACCAAATTTCTGTTTCAATACAACTGCTAACCACTTATCTTTTTCAACGGCTAAAAGATTTCCCTTTTCGACTAATAATTCAGTTAATGCACCTCTTCCAGGTCCAATTTCTAAAATATCTTCATTTTTCTTAATAGATGAAAGTTCAACAATTTTATGGGCTATATTATTATCAATCAAGAAATTTTGCCCGAGCATTTTTTGCTTGCGACGAGAGTGGTGGGCCGGGGCGGAATCGAACCGCCGATCTTCGCCTTGTAAGGGCGACGTCATAACCCCTAGACCACCGGCCCAGATAAGGTCTTTTTCACACGAGGTTTAACGTTACAAACCATTTTTCTACTCATAGCCATTAGAAAGGCCCAAATAAGACTTAAAGTCAAATTTTTCATGACCAATAATCTCTCTTTATAGCATTTTAAAGGTTTGTAACCCTCCCTCAATTATAAATACAATATCGTGTGCGAAGTACTATGCTTCACCAGTTAGAATTGATGGGCATAAAACCCTCATCAGTTAAATCTAATCTTACACAAGATGAATGGAGAGATGAAGAATTAAACAGAAAAGAAGGAAGACTTTCTTCTAACGGAACTGTCATAATAAACACAGGAATATACACTGGTAGATCTCCAAAAGACCGATTTATCGTTAAAAATAAAGAGACTGAAAATTTGATTGATTGGGGGGATGTGAATCTTTCCTTAAGTGAGGAATCATTTGAGATTTTAGAAAAAGCGGTCAAAAAAGAAATGAAAGGAAAGGACTTGTTTGTTTTTGATGGATATGCTGGAGCTGATAAAAGATACAGATTGCCATTGAGAGTTGTTACAATGATGGCATGGCAAGGACATTTCTCCCATAATATGTTTATTCGACCTACAAAAAATGAATTAGAAGAATTTGAACCTGAATTTACTATTCTCAATGCTTCATCGACTAACATTGAAAATTGGAAGGAATTAGGACTAAATTCAAAAGTATTTGTAATATTAAACTTAGAAAAGAAAATGGCTATTATTGGTGGAACGGAATATGGAGGAGAAATTAAAAAATCTATATTCTCAGCATTAAATTTCTATTTACCATTAGAAGGTGTAATGCCAATGCATTGCTCAGCTAATATTGGTAAAAATGAAGATTCAGCCCTATTTTTTGGACTTAGCGGAACTGGAAAAACAACTCTTTCAACAGATCCTAATCGAAGATTAATTGGTGATGACGAGCATGGGTGGTCTGATAATGGAATTTTTAATTTTGAAGGTGGATGTTATGCAAAGACAATAAAATTAGACCCTTCTAAAGAACCTGATATTTTCAATGCAATTAAACCTGGAGCTTTACTTGAGAATGTTATAACTGATGATAACGGTGTAGTTGATTATAATGATGGTACCATAACTGAGAATACACGTGTGTCATATCCTATTAATCACATTGAAAATATAGAACCTACTGAGCAAGGAGGACACCCTCGAAATGTAATTTTCCTTACATGTGATGCGTTTGGGGTTTTACCACCTATTTCCAAGCTAACTCCTGAAATGGCAATGTATCATTTCTTAAGCGGTTATACTGCTAAAGTAGCTGGAACTGAAAGAGGAATTACTGAACCAGTGGCTACTTTTTCAACATGTTTTGGAGCTCCATTTATGCCTCAATATCCTACTACATATGCTGAACTTTTGGGTAAAAAATTAAAGACACATAGTGCTCAGGCATGGTTGGTAAACACAGGGTGGAGTGGAGGTGCATATGGCACTGGTGAAAGAATTGATTTACCAGTAACTAGAAGAATGTTAACTGCTATTCTTAACGGTGAATTAGAAAAAAACAGTTTTAAACCTGATTTAAACTTCAAAGTGCTAATACCTAAAAATGTTCCTGGTGTCGATTCAAATATTTTAAATCCTAGAAATACTTGGAATGATAAAGATGCATATGATAAAAAAGCTGATGAATTAATTAAACTGTTTAAGGAAAATTTTGTTAAGTATGAAAGCTTTGGAAACTTTTCAAAAGCTGGACCCGACTAAAGATATTCAGAAACCATATCTCTTTCAGAAACTAATTCACTATTAGTCTTAACTAAAGCTTTCTTTGCAAAATCATCGTGCTCAAAATCTTCAATTACCTCATAATTACCTGGAGATATAGTACGTACTGGCATCCCGGCCCATACTCCTTCTGCAAAACCATATTGCCCTTCACTGCACACTACTATTGAGTGGATTTTATCACTTACAGTATACAAACTTTGAACATGATTAATTAAGGCATTAGCTGCTGATGCAGCACTAGAAAGACCTCTAGCTTTTATGATGGCTGCACCTCTCTTTCCAACTGCAGGTATGTACTCATTTTTTAGCCAATTATCATCATTTATTTTATCTAAAGCTGATTTACCAGAAATAAGAGCATTGGAATAATCTGGAAACATAGTAGAGCTATGGTTGCCAAAAATAGCCATTCTAGAAACTTCGGTTACAGAGACATCTGCTTTTACGGCAAGCATTGAAACTGCTCTATTTTGATCAAGGCGTGTCATAGCTGTAAAACGACTAGAACTAAATCGACTTGATTGGGCTGCCGCTATCATACAATTTGTGTTACAAGGATTACCAACTACTACTATTCTACAATCATCCGCTGCATTATCTGAAATTGACTTACCTTGGCCTACAAAAATTTTCCCATTATCTTTAAGCAAATCTGAACGTTCCATTCCTGGACCTCTTGGTTTACTACCCACTAAGAGACATAAATTTGCACCACTAAAAGCCTCATCTGGATTCGAGGTTACTATAACTTCTTCCAAAAGAGGGAATGAGCAGTCTTGAAGCTCCATTGCAACTCCTCGAAGGACATCTAAAGCTGGTGGAATTTCTAATAATTGTAAAGAGACTCTTGTCTTAGAACCAAACATTTCTCCTGCCGCTATTCTTGGAAGTAAACTATAACCGATTTGCCCTGCAGCACCTGTTACTGCAATACGTATTGTACTCATTAATCTTACTACAAAGAATGGGATGATAAAATTAACACCCATAAACAGCCTAATTACCCATAACCCTTTTAGAGTGTCTGACTATATGGGCAATATGAATGAACAAGTTACTGATGTGAAAAAATATGATATTAATCGAAGAATATATCTTCCTAAATGGGTAGAAGAAGACCTAGGGTTAATGCCAGGTCAATCTTATGTTACATTTGTTCAAGATGGAAGTAATATTGTCATAAAAAAAGTAAGTATCAGTATTGCCTAAACGGTTTCTTTAAGCCATTGAAGATCACTTTGGTACAGCATTCTAATATCTTTAATTCCTAAACGTAACATTGCTAATCTTTCTAGACCCAAACCCCAAGCTAAAACCGGACTCTCAATGCCAAATGGTGCTGTAACTTCAGGTCTAAAAATACCAGCCCCTCCTAGCTCTAACCATCTATCTCCAAATCTGACTTCGACCTCTAAAGAAGGTTCAGTATATGGGAAATAAGCAGGCCTTACTCTAACATCATCAAAACCCATACGGTGATAGAATTCCTTGAGAACTCCAATCAACATACCAAAGTTTGCATTAGGTTCAACAATTATCCCCTCAACTTGTGTAAATTCAGGTAAGTGAGTGGCATCAAGTGCTTCCCGTCTGAAAACTCTACCAACACTAAAGACCCTAACAGGAGGTTCTGGATTATTTGATAAATAACGTATAGTTCCTACTGTAGTATGTGTTCTCAGAAGTGCCTGTTGAGCTGTTTCTTTGCTCCATTTACTACCCCAACCCACGGACTCAGTATCTCCACCATCTTCATGTATTGATTTAACTTTACTTAACAAATCTTCATCATTTATTATAAAAGAAGCCGGTTCAGAAAGATAAAAAGTATCTTGTAATTCTCTGGCAGGGTGATCTTGAGGGATAAACAAAACATCCATATTCCAAAAAGCAGATTCAACATAATCACCATCTATCTCTGTAAAGCCCATTTGAAGAAATATTGATCTAATTTCTTCAGTAAATCTAGTTAAAGGATGAAGTGTTGAAATATTTGAAGGCTCAACATTTGTTTCATGACTGTACTTTTGAAATTTTGAGTCTTTCCAACTCCCTGATTGAATCATTTCAGGAGTCAGCTCACCAATTAAATCATCAGATACATTTTCAATATCAAAATTAGAACCTACTTCAGATAATGAAAAAGTACGTGAAACTTCTTCTTTAGTAGACAATACTTGTCTACCTTTGAGTAAAGAAAATCCTTCTTTATCAATCTCTTCTTCCAATAACGGTTTCCTACTTAACTTAATTAATAATTCTTCATCTGGTGTTCGATCAAAATTTCCTGTAGGAGTTAATTTAAGACCTTCTTCTGTTTTCTCTAGCTCTGCAAAATTCTTTTTTTTGAGCCATCCGACAACTATTTTCTTTTCATTATCATCTAAAGGTAATTCATCAATTACTGCTTCACCAATTTGATTAAGCCATTCAACAGCCCTTCTTTCGGGCAGCCCTTGTTCAGCATATTTTTTGCCCTCATCATTAACAAAATAATAGATTTTTGACTCCTCAGATATATCTATTAAACCCTTATTTCGAAGCCATGATGCTGCAGACATCGTTTCTTTTTCACCAAGACCTGATTTTGTTGAAGCTTCAACTGGAGAAAGCGTTCCGCTCTTCAAGCACTTTAGCAATTTTATTTCATTTGGAGATAAGTCCACGTTAGTCACTGTATTAGGTAGTTTATTAATCTGTTCGAAAGCCAAAATCCTCTAACTTTTTTATGACAATATCAAATACAACATCTGGTTCTTTGTCATTAGTATTAATAATAAGGTCATATCCGTCTAAATTACCATAATCAAAACCATAGAGTTCTGAATATCTATGCCTATCATCCTCATCTCTATTCTGATTTTCTATAAAATCATCTATTGTTTTTTGCTTTTCTTTGATCTCTAAAAGCTGAATTTCATCCCTTAAAGATTCCAACGTCTTATAATCTTTTTTAGGAATAGATTTACGGCCAATTTGATAAAATTCTTCTCCAATTTCTCTTCTAAGAAATCTAAGTGCCTGTTCTAAGATAGAACATTGAAAATAGAGTCTAACTATATTTTTCTTGCCTAAATTAGCCATGAAACTTCCCATATAGGCCGGTTGCCTTCCCTCTATAACTCCCAAATTTGAACTTATACTAGAACCACTTATCATCTGACATGTCTTATAATCAATTTCAACATCAATCCCTCTTTCAACTAATAGTAAACGTGCTTGTTCTGCCACAGTGATGCCTCTTTCTTTGGCTGTTTCTCTGAATAAACTACCAACTGAATAAAAATCTCCACCAAAATGTTCAGCCAAATTTCTAGCTTGAGTGGACTTACCTGTTAATTGATCTCCAGCTATCAAAATCATTGGCTTATCTGTAATAGACCGTTGTAATTCACCTATAGACTCATTACCAATATAAGTTTTGAACGCAGATTCGATACCTGTGATATAATTCACAATACTTAGGTCAATGAAGTAGTATTTACCTGTTTTGGGTTTAGCAAGTGAATGAAGAATCTAAATGACCTGTTAAAGGATCTCCAAAATCCATCACTCTTTCTTCCCAATCTTCCTCAGCTACAAGTGCAATCAAACTATTAGGAGCTTCATCAATTACTTTCCAACCTAATTTTGTAGCTAACTTATTTGAAAAGTCTAAAACTTCATCATATGACAACATATTATCTTGACTTAAACGCTTTCGTGCTGGACCTAAATGCATATAGGATTTAACTTCAATCATTACTTTTTCCCCAGCTAATTTAATTAACTCAGCATAACCAGATACATCAAAATCGTTCCAGCCTTTAACTACAGTCATTCTAAGAACTTTTCGAGTATTTAGACCATCCATTAACTTCAGAGTACCTAATATTTTATCCCAAAAATTCGGAACTAAAGGTACATCTATTTTTTTCCATGTAGCTTCATCAGGAGCATCTAAAGACATGTACAATTGAGTTGGTAGTGAATCTTCATCTCTAAGTTTTTCTATCATTTCTGGATGCAAGCCATTTGTCACCAAAAATGAAGAAATCTTACGTGCTCTGAGCTCTCTAAGCATACCTGGAAGTCCCTTATACAAAGTAGGTTCACCAGTAAGAGAAATTGCAAAATGCCTAACGGTTTTAGATTCTAAAAATTTCTGCTGATCTATATTTGGATTACCACCAAAACCAGATAGCTTTCTCAAATGACCCTCTATAGAGCCCTCTACTACATCTACAGGATCATCTTTTGCATATTCCATTAAATCTTGTTTACCTGAAAACATTTCATTTGCTCTCCAGCAATATACACATTTTTGATCACAAGCTACTGCTGCCGGTGTCATTTGTGTACACTGATGTGATCGAATACCATAAAATTTTTGTTTGTAGCAACCGCTGCTTTCTTCATTCATACCTTTTTTAGTCCAACCACATATTTCAACTGCAGAATGATTTCCAACTATCTCATACGATGCTTTCTCAAGTGCTTTTTTGTATTCGTCTGTAAAAAGGAGATTGCCTTCATCGGCATCTGTATCTGAATTCATCATAATTCTTGAATTTCCCTTATATTTTCAATATTCCAAGTATACATAGTCAAAGATATGGTGTAATCAACAGATTCAGAAAGGATAATTGAACCGGCGCTACTAGAACTAAATGTAAAGGTTCCTCCCATCCATTCACCTGGAACTTCTAAATATGATAAAAAGGCTTCAGGACTATCTGCATTATTAGAAACTGTTTCATTATTTAACATGATTTCCTGATTAACGACCCATGGAATTGTTATTACTCCACCACCTCCATTGTCTGTTTGACTCTGACCACTTGTGTTATTCTGTGAAGAAACATCAAATGTAACTTGACGACCACCTCCGGCACCACCGTTAGCATCCCACTCTACTATAACATCAAAATGAGAAATTCGAAGATTATCTATGTGATCCCATTCAACATCGCCAGCTATATGTCCAAAATCTATTGACTCATCAGGATTCAAAGTACCTGAAAGAGAAGGACCAGCTACCTCTGTAATAACTAAATCTCCAATGTAGGCTTTACTTCCACCTAAGTCTGAAACCATAAATGAATTTGCAGCTGATGAAAAAGTTACCATCAACATTAGGATAATAACAAAGAAACCTACAAAGCCCGATACAAGACGACCAGTTATAGTATAATTTCCAAACTTATATACTTCACTATTGTTGTAATTCTCGAATTTGGTCATGCCATTATCAAGAGTTTCTCCTAATCCCATTATTTTGCGTAGTTAACTTGGGCTTATTTAGTTTTTCTAACTAAGAACAACCTGTTGTTGAACCGCAACTTACACATTTCAAGCAACTTCCATTGGAAACTAAAGTAAACTGTCCACATTCTGGACAAGGATCTCCTTCAAAACCAAATTTACTCGCTTCTTTAACTGTTGAATTATCTCCCGTTCCTGAAGCAATAGGTGCTGATGCTAAAGATAATTCATCCAATCCTGTTTGTGCTGCTGAACTATCGGCACTAGCCGTTTCAACATCATCTAAAGTAAGCTGGATTTCATGACCATCTGTTGCTGAACCTGCAGGACTTAGACCTGAGTTCAAATTCTGCTCAGTTACAGTTTCACCTTCACTTCTAAGAATATCTGGTTTAAGATCTTCAGGTTTAACATGAGCTAAATCATTTCTATCAAGATAATTTACAGCTAAATCTCTAAATATATAATCTAAAATACTTGTAGACATTTTAATTCGATCATTACCAACTACTGGCCCATTAGGTTCAAATCTAGTGAAAACAAATGCATCTACAAATTCTTTCAGTGGAACTCCGTGTTGTAAACCTAAACTTACAGCAATTGCAAAAGCATTAGTTAATGCCTTGAAAGCTGCACCCTCTTTATGCATATCAATGAAAATTTCACCTAAACTTCCATCAGCATATTCTCCAGCATGAAGATATACATTATGTCCACCAATAGTGGCTTTCTGAATATATCCTCCTCTTTTATTTGGAAGACGGCGTCTCTGTGCAATATATCTAGTTACTATTTTACGAGCCAAGGGCACAGCATCTGGAGTAGGTAATGCATCAGCCATTACTTCAACGGCCTTTTGAGTACTAATTAATCCTTCAGCAAGTAAATCTTCTTCTTCATTTATATCGACTTTCAAAACCGTACCTGACATCAATGGTTGACTTAATTTTGAACTATCTCTATACAAGGCATTAGCTTTAATCATACCGCGCCACGAGTCCATGTATGCCTGCTTGATATCATCTATAGTAGATTCATGAGGCATATTTATTGTCTTCGAAATAGCACCAGAAATGAAAGGTTGAGCTGCAGACATTATGTTAATATGTGCGCTCCAAGCAATAAAACGTGTTCCATATTGACCACATTTGTTTGCACAATCAAAGACTGGTAAATCTTTATCCTTAATGTGTGGAGCTCCCTCTATTGTAAGGCGACCAAAAATAAAGTCATTAGCTGCATTTATTTGTTCATTAGTGAAACCCAAATGACTTAATAAATCAAAAGAAAAGTCCTCTAAACTAGTTTCTCTAACTCTTAATTTATCTTTACAAAAGTCAGAACCTACACTCATTGGAGTAACCAAGTGATTAATCGATGTAAATTTACTAATCTGAGACTCAAGTGAGGCAATTATATCTGGAGTCAAACCCTTCTTTTTCAATGATTCTATATTAATTTCTGGTGATCCTTCAAAAGTTCCAGAACCTACAATGTAATCGACAATTTCCTGGGATTGTAAGTTATCATATCCAAGACGATCTAATGCTGCAGGAACTGACTGATTAATCATTCTAAGCATTCCTCCTCCTGCTAGTGTCTTAAACTTAACAAGTGCAAAGTCGGGTTCTATTCCTGTAGTATCACAGTCCATAACGATTCCAATTGTACCAGTTGGTGCTATGACTGTTGATTGTGCATTACGGAAACCATATTTTTCTCCTAAATCTATAACTTCATCCCAACATTCTTGAGCTGACTTAAGCAAATATTCAGGACAATAATTAGAATCTATACCTCTCGGTTTAATTGTTAAGCCTTCATATTCTTCATCCAATGCATTATAGGCTGCTCTTCGATGATTTCTCATTACTCTGAGCATGTTATCCTTATTATTTTCATATCTTGAAAATGGCCCTTTAACTGCCGCCATTTCTGCACTAGTTGCATATGAAACACCACCTAGCATTGATGTAAGTGCACCACATATTGCAGATGCACGATTATCATCATATGGTATTCCCATACGCATCAATAAAGAACCAATATTAGCATAACCTAAACCTAATGTTCGATAATCATAACTGCGTTGGGCAATTTCCATAGATGGGAATTGTGCCATCAATACTGAAATTTCAAGAGCTACAGTCCATAATCTAATCGAATGATTGTACTCTTCAGTTTGGAATTGCATTGTTTCTTGATTATAATATTTAACCAAATTCAAACTAGCTAGATTACAAGCTGTATCATCTAAAAACATATATTCTGAACAAGGATTACTACCGTTAATCAATCCATCTGGTGAACAAGTATGCCATTCATTAATGGTTGTATCATATTGTAAACCAGGATCTGCACAAGACCAAGCTGCTCTTGAGATATCATCCCAAAGATCGTTTGCTGGAATAGTTTTACATGCTTTAGGTTTACGCCCTTGCTCCTTAGCATTATCTAATTCAGTTCTCCAATATAAATTCCAATCTTTCTCATTTATTACTGCATCCATAAAACCATTGCTTACACGAACTGAATTATTGCTATTCTGACCTGAAACTGTCGAATAAGCCTCACCTTCCCAAGAAGTATCATAAGTTTCCATCTCAATTTGTGTATAGCCTTGCTGACCTAATTCTAAAACTCTAGCAATCAAATTATCGGGAATATATGCCTTCATTGCTGAATTTATAGACATAGCCAAAGGTTTATTCTTTGATTGATCAAAACGAGTCTTATCTTCAGGATGAGCTTGAATTGCTGCTAAAATTTCATTAGCATGATTTTGAAGATGTTGAGAACCGGATACCAGTGCTGCAACTTTTTCTTCTTCTGTCAATTTCCAATTGATAAAGGCTTCAATATCTGGATGATCCATATCTAAACAAACCATTTTGGCTGCACGGCGTGTTGTTCCGCCAGATTTAATTGCTCCTGCAGCTCGATCACCAATTCTTAAAAAAGACATCAAACCAGAAGACATCCCACCACCAGAAAGTGGTTCTCCTTCACCCCTTATTCGAGAAAAGTTACTTCCAGTCCCGGAACCAAACTTGAATAATCTAGCTTCACGAGTCCATAAATCCATAATACCTCCTTCACTTACTAGATCATCAGATACTGACTGAATGAAACAGGCATGAGGTTGCGGATGTTCATAAGCATTAATTGAACTTTCTAATTCTTCAGTGTCTGGATTAACAAAATAATGCCCTTGTGGAGGACCTTCAATACCGTAAGCCCAGTTTAGTCCAGTATTGAACCATTGTGGTGAATTTGGTGAAACCATTTGAAAAGCAAGCATGAAACACATTTCATCATAATAGGCTCTAGCGTCTTCTTCACTTGCAAAATAACCATGTTTCCATCCCCAATAAGTCCAAGTTCCTGCTAAACGTCTAAAAGTCTGTTTTCCATCTACTTCTTCACCATATTTTTCATCTTCTGTCAGATTTTCCATAGCTTTATGATCTGGAACACTCTTTTGAAGCCAAATAGGCACCCCCTTCTCTTTAACTTTCCTTAATTTTTTAGGGACACCTGCTTTCCTAAGATATTTTTGTGAAAGAACATTGGCTGCCACTTGACTATAATTATCTGGAAGGTTGACATCTTTCATTGAAAAAGCAACAGTACCATCAAAATTACGAATCTCTACATCTCTCTTTTTCCAATCTAACTTTTGAAAAGGATCCTTGCCACTCTCGGTAAACTTACGCTCGATTTTTAAGCCATTTAATTTAGCTGGCAATTAAGCCACCCCCAAAGGTGGCTGGAGCGAATCATACAATGTCATAATTTGTGTTAATTTCATCGGTCTCCCGCTATTAAGGCTCCATATAATAAGTATTACATATGGTTTAAAAAAATGACTTTTGGCTATTTTTAATGTTACTACCACCCCGGAAAAGGTAAAAAAATGATATAACTTGTCAAAAAGTCATGTTGGTTCCACAATATTAATCAATAAACTAGAGTAAATACTAGATTCGGCAAAAGACGTAATAATTCTATTATAAAAAATTATTCACTACCTATAGTTTCGCGCCAGTCCAAACCAACTGTTCTAAGGCCTATCTTACAAACTGGTGGAAATACTCTTTTATGAATAGTTTGTTTAATTAAGCCATTAATTTTATTGATTTTTTCAATAGATACTCCTGTTTTTTCTACTATTTTTGGTATTGAAGAAAATCTTTCTAATTCGAAAAGAACACCATCTAATTCAGAATAACTAAAGCCCAAATCATCTTCATCTGTTTGACCCTGCCACAACTCTGCCGTTGGTTCTCGATTCAATATTCCTGATGGTACTTCTAAATTTTTACCTAATTCAAAAATTTGTGATTTATAAAGATCGCCAATTGGAAGAAAATCAGTACCCCCATCTCCCCATTTGGTATAATATCCGATTAACAATTCTGATTTATTTGAAGTACCAATAACTAAACTATTTAATGAAAAACCATATCCATACAGCAATGACATTCTAATTCTTGAATGTAAATTGCCTTCTGGAATTTTTTTTGAGAAAAAATCGGACGATTTCTTATATGCTGATACTATTTTTGAAATATTAATTTTTTTTGTTGTAACTGACAATGATTGCGCATGATTTATAGCTAAATCTACTGAATCCGTTTCATTAAATGGCATGATAAGTCCATGAACTTTATCAGGTCCAAGAGCAGATACTGCTAAGGATAGTGTAACTGCTGAATCTATGCCACCAGACAATCCTAATACTACACCATCTGTCTTAGCATCTGCAACTCTAGCTTTTATGAAATTAAGAATTATTTCAATTGTATCTGGAAATATATTCACTATTATCCAAAAAGAAGGGACTAATTTAAATTTAACAATATTATATTCTTGGGTCTCTATCAGATATTATGCACTTGGCAATGGGGCAAGTTCCTATAGTTCTTGGGAATGTAAAAAAAAATTTAAGGATAATGGAAGAATCACTAAAAAAGGCCATTAGTAAAAGTGAAAATAAAATCGATTTGATAGCATTTCCTGAATTATTTATTACTGGTTATAATTTAAGAGATAATTATAACAATATTTCTGAAAAAATACCTTCTGAGGGACCTGCTCAAAAGGGCATGCTGGAAATGGCGGAAAAATATAATATTACTATTCTTTCAGGTATTGTAGAAAGAGCTGAAAAATCACTATTTAACTCTGCAGTTATGATAGGACCTGAAGGATATATCGGACATTACAGAAAGCAATTCTTACCAAATTTTGGACCATTTGAAGAGAAAACTTTTTTTGGTGAAGGAAATGGAACTCATGTATTTAGGACTAAATTTGGAAATATTGGTGTCCAAATATGTTATGACTTATTTTTCCCCAATATTTCTATGGAATTAGCGCAAAATGGTGCTGATTTAATATTAAATTTAGCTGCGAGCCCTACTACTTCTAGACCCTTATTTCACAGAGTATTACCAGCTAGAGCAATTGAAACTACGTGCTACTATGGGTTCGTAAATAATATTGGTACTCAGGGAAATTTGGTATTTGCTGGCGAATCATGTGTTTTTGACCCAAGAGGAAAAGTAATTGGAGAAATAGAAGCATTTAAGGAAGACACGATCGTTATTGAAATCCCTCTAGATAATCTTCAAAAATATCGTGATGCAAGACCTGTTCTCAGAGATTCTATGAATAAAGATTAATTTTTTATTCAGCCCCAATGAACTGTTAGTATGTATGATGTAGCTGTTGTAGGACAAGGACCTGCTGGAGGAATGGCTGCATTGAGATTGGCTGAAGCAGGACATTCAGTTATTGCATTTGATCGTAAGAAACGTGTTGGAGAGCCGATACATTGTGGAGAAGGTTTAGGTAAAATTGCCCTAGAACACACCAACTATCCAGTGGGTGATTGGGCTATTAGAGAAGTAAAAGGCAATCGAATAAGAATGCCAAACGGAAAATCGGTAGGATTAATGTCACCTGGTTATTCAATACACCGTTGGGGATTAGATCAATCCATATCTGATGATGCTGTGGCTGCAGGTGTCGAGCGTCATGAAAACTTGAAAATATCTAAAGTAATAAAAGAAAATGATTGTTGGAGTTTATTTTCTAAAGATGAACAAGTAGCAAAAGCTAAACAACTCGTTATTGCAGAAGGACGAGTTCCTAACATAGTAACACAAGTAGGTCTTAAAGGAAATGACAAATTACGATTATTGCCTGGACTTCAATATAAATTCAAAACTAGCGATGTTGACTTTCCTGATACTGATTATTTTGATTTTTACATTGACCCTATATTCGCTGATGGATATGTATGGGTTTTTCCTCGGGATGGTATTTTCAATGTTGGAATTGTATCCACAAACGGTGCAAAGAAAGGGTTGGATTATTTTTGTCGTGAATATATGAGTGTTGAGCCTGATAAAAGAATAAAAAATGATCTTGGCGATAAGCAAAATGGCGGATTAATACCAAGAGATGGGCCTATACCTCAATTTTCTACAAAGGATGCCTATGTTGTTGGAGATTCTGCAGGATTGACAAATCCCATCACTAAAGGAGGTGTTCATGTTGGAATGTTATCTGCTGAATATGCAGTAATTGCTATTCAAAATGAGCTAGGTACTGGAACTCTTACACCACCTTCACATGCTATTAACTGTCATGAACTCAAAGGAAAATATTGGGATTCTTGTGGGAAATCATTGCATTCTGATTTAGAATCACATATATGGTATGATCGTATCCTTAAGAGACAACCATGGACTCAACAGAAATTTGTTGATCAATCAAAATTAATTTATTCACTAGATAAACGAACTCTAAATTTAATAGGTGAAATTTATGATGGTCGTAATTATTCAAAGTTGCCATGGCTCAAAATGCTTGGTGTTTTAATTAGAAATCCAGATTTATTACCTATGGCTGGTAAGCTTCTAAAAATTAAATCAAGTCTTAAAATTACTGAAACTTATGGTTGGTAATCTATTACAAAAGGAAAATAACTAATTAGGGGTAAATATTATGATGATGACTCCAAATACAGTCATATAATGAAATTTGATGCACGAGTTGTAGTGATTTGCTTTATGCTAACTCTAACAAGTATTACAGGATGTCTTGAAGACGAACAAAAAAAACCGATAATTATTGAAGAACCTTCACTTCCAGATGGAACTTTTGTCACTGGATCCAATGGAACCTCAATCGAAGGTGAGCCACTAGCTATGGATTTTGTTTTCAGTGATGTAGGAGAACAAGGAGCTGAACCAAGTATTGGAGTTACCTCAAGTGGTTGTATATTCTTCATAGCATTCGAAAAACCAATGCGCTCATGCGATCATGGGCTAACATGGGAAGATACAAGTGATGGTACACAGGCATTCTTCACTAATGACCCTTATGGTTGGGTTGATCCAATAACTGATAGAGTATTCAATATTCACATGATGGGGCTTTGGACCACTTGGATTGGTTGGTCTGACGATGATGGTGAAACTTGGGCAGCTAACCCACATGATTCCGGTTCAGTACCTATAAATGATCATATCAAACTTGGTTCAGGTCCATGGACTGATGATGGTTATGGAATTGGAGGAGGCGTCTCCTCGAATGTTTATGAAACTGCAGTATATTTTTGTTTTAACAAATTACTCTACATCTCTTGTTATACTAGTTATGATGGAGGTGCTACATTTGAGGCTGGAGGTGACATTGTCGGTCTAGCCACTACCAACGGAGGATTACATGGAGCAATCACTACTGCACCTGATGGGACTGTCTATCTACCTCCTCGAGTAGCAACACCTGCAATCATCTTTTCTAAAGATAATGGCCTTACTTGGGAAGAAAGAACAATGGGACAAGATGTAGGAACACCAAATCCTCGTAAAAATGGAGAAGTTGCTACAGACACTGATTCTAATGCTTACAATGTTTGGGTTGGTGGTGATCAAGGAGTTTACATGTCACGAAGTCTAGACTCAGGCGATACTTGGGATCAAACCAGTATAAGAATTAGTCCTGTCGAAGTAATTTCAGCAACTTTCCCACATACCTCTGCTGGAGATCCTGGCCGGATTGCAATTACATATCTCGGAAGTGAAAACGCTAGCGAATTAAACCAAACCGATATTGATGGAAATCCATGGGATGGAAATGCACACTATGCTACCTCAAATGTCACTCATTATCTTTATGTTACTTACAGTCTTAATGCATTGGATGAAAATCCTGTATTTCATACACAACGTGTTTCTTCAGATCCTGTACAGGTTGGCAGTATATGCTTGAACAGTGGAGATTGCCGTTCTGATGATGGTGGTTCTAATCGTAATCTTCTAGATTTTAATGATTTACACATTGATTTAGAAGGTAGAGTATACATTGGATTTGCAGATGGGTGCACGGGAACTTGTGCATCTGGGAATGATACAACTCCGGCAAATTCAAGAGATAGACTGGGTTCTGTTTACTATTTAGGAAATGGTCCAAGCCTGTATGAATCTATAGGTAATTTAACTGAATTTTTTCCAAGTAATTTAGGAGAACCAACGAAAAATTCACTAATGCCAATATTATTTGTTGGAATGTTTGTTATACCAAGTTCATTTAAGCGATTTAGACTATAACTTCTTTGTCAAAAAAACCGTAGTCTGATTAGGATCATATTTTACACTTCCAAAAATTTCTTTTTCAGGCAATTCTTCTAATTCAAGAGAATTATTAGTCTCACAAATTTCTTCATAAAAACCTCTTGGGACTGGATATGTTTGGAATTTATAAGTAGAATCTGTGTAAATATTTGCACCTATCCAAAGCGTGCCTCCAATATTCAATAGATTAGCTATTTTATCTATAATTGTCTTCTGTTCTTCTACCGTAAAACAACCAATCACACCATATAATATAACTAAATCAAATTTCTCTTTAGTTTCATTCAAATATTTTATTATATTTTGTCGAAAGAAATATCCATTCTTCATCTTTTTACGACATTGATGAATATTTAGACGAATTAAATCAACACCATAAGGTATACAATTCTCTTTACGATATAGATAAGACAGCATAGTTCCAGTCCCACAACCTAAATCCAGAACATTCTTTTCACTAAGTTGAAAGGATTTATGCTCCACAGTTTTTTGAGCCATATTTTCAAGATCTGAAGTGTCTAACTTCAACCATACGGCTCCATTTCCTGTTAAAAGATTGCGAAGAGAATACAAATTCATCAAAACAGTTATGTGAAGAAAATTCTTTATCTTAGTAAACATTAGAGATTGAACTCCATACCTTCCTCTCCAACTTCCCAACCTAAACTTGTTAATTTCTGATATTCTTCTGAATCGGGATAATGAAGTGGATTTGTATGATTTAAATGAACAAAGATAATTCTTGGATCTTTCTCTTTTCTATCGCCAATTAAATCAATAGTTTCTGTCACCGACGGATGAGGTACTCTAGATTGAACTCTTGTCTTTAATTCATTGTTATTCCAAAAAGTACCATCCAATAGAACTACATCTACATCCAGTGAGGAAAACCATTCTTTGGGATTGTCATATCCTACTAATTCTAATGTTTCTTCCCAAGTGTCGTGATCTGGTAAGAAAAGTAAATTGTTGTTTTGCCCTTTGAAGAGAAGAGCATGTGTATCAAAATCTTTAGCTCTATGGGGAACCTTTACGGGAACAATATCATCAGAAAAATACTTGTCAAAAGTTATGTTACCTCTTACAACCAGTTTCTTCCACATTGGATGTTGCATTACATAATCTACTACTGATTCAGAACATCTAAGCTTGACATTTTTAGAATTTAAGGATTCTCTACCTAATTGACCTAAACCTTCTATATGTCCTAAATGAGCATGAGTCAACCAAATCTCAGATAAGTCTGGATTATTGACCATTCCCAATTGATTTGTAATATTCTTGGTTATTTCAACAATACCAAATTTATCACCATGTAAACCAAGAGAAACCGGATTTCTTACTAAATCTAGATTCTGTCTAGCATCTTCACAGCATTTTTGAGTACAGCCAATCTGAGGTCTTCCTGCATCTTGGGCGTTCCCTAGTAATGTTATTTTATTATACATTTTGAAATTTCTGCCTAAGCCATTCTCTTGGTAAGGCCCTACCAAGGCCTTCGTCTGTTCGTTCGGGATGCCATTGGACTGCAAACCAAGGTAATCTTTCATGTTTTACAGCTTCAATCATCCCATCTGAAGATTTTGAAATAATCTGGAGACCATGACCTAATTTCCTAACTCCTTGATGATGTTGGCTTGTAACTTCGAACTCTTTCCCTTCCATTTTAACCCAATGAGGAACATCACCAACTGGAGGAACTCCACCCTCTCCATCTCTATGTAATTCTCTATCAAAACCACCTTGTCCAATATCTGACCATAATGTCCCTCCAAAGAAAACATTCATCACTTGTAAACCTCGACAAATACCTAGAACTGGCATATTACACTCCTTAGCTTTTCCAAGTAAGGCCAATTCCAATTCATCTCTATCATCCTTAACTCCACTAATATGTAAATCCTCTAATTGACTGCCATAAGCTTCACTTTTAATACCCATATCACCGCCACCTGACAAAACTAAAACATCATAATTATCTAAATCTTTAGAATATTCAATTCTTTCAGGATTACCTTCAGCTTCTGTAATAAACTTAGCATAACGGGGAAAATCCCGTTCTCTACCTAAAGTTAAAGCTGTTAAGTTCATTACTTTATCAATAGAAGAGTCCTAATTATTACTTTAGAGAGCTTCCAAAAACATTGAATATGATAAAGCAAACATTACAAAAGCGATCAGTACATCTAAAGTTTGCCATGCCTTACGAGAATTCATTAATGGTGACAAAAGTCTAGCACCAAAAGCTAATGAGAAAAAGAAAATTAAACTTGCAGCACTAGCGCCAGCGCTAAATTGGAAATTATTATCAAAACGTATTGATACTGTTCCAATCAATAATAATGTATCTATGTAAACATGAGGATTTAGCCATGTTAATGCTGCACAATTTGTTAGTGCTAATTTAAGATCAGGAACATCTTCAGATGTTGCTTCAAGATAACTATCAGCAATATAAGCTCCCTTTAATCTTAGAAATCCGTATCCTGCTAACCACAATCCACCAACCATAAACATATACTGAGATAACCACACAATCTCTGATATTATAGAACCAAAACCAAAAACTCCAAGATTTATAAGAATAATATCTGAGACTGCGCAAAAAACTGCAATGGGAAAAACATGCTGACGCAAAAGTCCCTGACGTAAAACAAATGCATTCTGAGGACCTATTGCTACTA
>Ga0208411_1000731_pt1 | contig 24219 bp, 23 predicted proteins | sample ETN01SmetaG_4_FD_185793 | JGI IMG/M metagenome (GOLD analysis project Ga0208411, IMG submission 185793) | Marine microbial and viral communities from oxygen minimum zone, Eastern Pacific Ocean - ETNP2014F12-01SV261 (SPAdes) (version 2) | ecosystem: Environmental > Aquatic > Marine > Oceanic ... | reverse complement strand
GAAGAGACCGGTATAGGCCACCCCGGCGCCGATATAATGCTGGTACTGGTTGATGTCCTCATTGGCAAAACCGTACCGGGCGAAAAGGGCAAGACCCTGATCCGAATCGGCGGCCTCGCGTAACGCCATGAACTCGCCAAGCATATAGAAACCACTGTTATCCTGATGCTTGACGGCGCTGCCCGAAACCAGGTCGTCGAAAGGTTCCGTGAAATGCCAGAATCCGGCCCCGAGCTTGACCCCGCTACCGGGCTCGTAATCCACCTCGGTGGTGATCAGGGCTCCGTCGCCGTGGGAAAACTTGATGCGGGTGCGTTGGGTATCGTCGCGATCTCCCGGCACGCCATCGAAGACCACCGTCGACCATGAGAGCGCGTCGCTGAAGTTGAGGCGCAGGCGGGCGCCGGCAGCCGTATAGGGGAAGATGGACGGGCCGAGGACGCCGGCTTGGGAAAAGGCGAGCCCGATGCCGTGCGCGCCGTTGATAAACAGGCTTGCCGTCTCCATGGCGTCGAACTCGGCGTTGAGGTCCATGAGGCCGAGCTTCAGTGACAACAGATCATCAAACAGGGCCTGTTCATACCAGGCCTCGTAGAGGCGCAGAGCCCTCTCGGCATCGATGTTGCTGATGACCTGGGAATCGCCGACGGTGGCACCGGAAAAATCGGAGCCGCTGTTAGCCAGACCATAGAGAAACAGAGTGCCGCCCGGAATACCGGCCACCTTTTCCATGTCCACCTCCATGGTCAGGTCGAGGTTGTCGATATATTCATGGTTGGTCTGAATGCCGCCAGAAAGATTGCCCCAGATTTCGCCGGTATAGGCGGCGTCGAAGACAATACCCTTACAGGCCCCGGGATCCTCAAAGCAGCCGGCGCGCGCCGAATCGACGGTGCTCAGCGATAATACCATGACGGATGCCAACAACATGGCACGCCGCCCAAGCAACCCTGTCTTCATTTTGTCCTTTTCTCTCTTTTTTCTTGGGGCTGACATGGCCTAGTAACTCCCCTTCTTTCCCGCACCTAAAAATTTGAATGTCCATTCGACGTGAAACGGCGCCCACCACTTGCCGACACCCGTTTCCTTGTCGCTGTGGCGGTACAGTCCGTTCCGCATCGGCGGGATAATTTCGTAGTCAAGCGTGTATTCTCCAGGTCCATCGAGTGCGACATTGGCGCCGTAGTGGAGACCGTCGGCGGCGATCATCGGCATGAACGAACCATGCGTGGACCAATCTGATCCAACCTTCCCCATTTTGTATGAGATCTCCAAATAAGGAATCCATTCGCCTTCGCCGAAGCCATTCTTGTTGCCCTTGACGGCATGGATATCGGCTTCAAGATGGATGTCCTTTCGTCCGGACATGGGCTCGGTAGGCTCCATTGTGATGGCTTGAAGATAAACGGCGGCGATCTCCATGCCATTCTTCTCCACTGGATCGCCGATGGGCTTTTCGCCTGCCATTGCGGTATTCGACGCTGCGAAGAACCCGACCGAAAAAATGGCAAAAATATGGGTAATCTTTCTCATTTATTTTTTTCCTTTCCTCTAGTGGCGAAAATTATAACAGCGAATAATACTTATTCGCAATCAATAAATTATTATGGTAGAGTTAGAGGCTGCCTTTCATCATGAATTGATCACTGTATAAAAATAGCAGGCCACCAAAAAACGGCGACCAACAGGCTTCCTATCACTCCTGGCCCTAGGGGGGCCCACAATCGGTTCGCGGCAACGCCCTGCACGGCAAGGATTCGGTAACCGAGATAAACGCTCCATAAAAAACCGATTGCGAAGAGTAGCCCTTTGATATACCCGATTGCGGCCCGATCAAGCCCCACAAAAGCCAAGTTATCAAACAGCTCACCCCCCAGGCCGATGACCAGGGAGACCATAGCGACCGGAGCGTACTGATAGCCCAATTCGGTAAAGCGTCGCCGCAAATCGAGATCGCCTCCGGTCTTTCCGGCAATCCACGCGGAGATCGAAGTTGTCAGCGTCAAAAGGGCCGTCACGGCAACCATGCAGAGAAGCATAAATCCAACAATCATCAGGAAATCCAGCCAAACGAAGACCTCCCTGCGCTCGGGCTGAACCACCATGAGCCATGCCGGCCCCGGATACCCGACCCAGATCCAGCCATGATCAAGAAACCACTCACCCACACCTTGTCGAAGCCGCTCGTATAGAGGTAAAGCAAGCCAGAGAAAACCACCGAGGGAGATACCCGTACCAAGAAAGAGGAACCACGTCTCAGCAAGATTGGGATGGTGGCGCCGAATGCTCTCGACCTCCTCTCCTGGCCGCCTCAGCCGAAGGAGAAGGCCGCCTTTTGCCCCGGGATTGACACAACGGAAGCATTCGATGCAGTGACGGGATTCTTCTTTCTGTTTTAGATCAATCATCGTCGGGCAAATGCCTTTTTCGGTATAGACGTCGCCGCCCGGCTGTTTTCGCTTGGTCGTAAACTGGACGGCGCCGAGCCTTGAGAACACACCAAGCAGAAGACCGATGGGGCAAACGTGGCGGCACCAAGCCCGTTTATTCCGCCCGTAGACAAAACCAATCAGTATCGCGGCCACCATAGTGCCGCCGAAAACTCCGGCGATGGCCTCAGGGTGATCCCGCACACCGACCGTCTGCCCAAGAATAGTGATGACCAAGAAAGCCATGATCGGCGTTCCCTCCCATCGGATCCACCGCGGGATGGCGCGTTGTAGCCCCTTCAGGTTCGCCCATTCGGACGCCGCGCCCATGGGGCAGAGCAGGCCACACCAGCTGCGCCCGGTGAAGATGACCGACAGGAACACCAGCGGGAACCATAAGCCCCACATGGCGAAATTAGCGAATTCCGTGAAATGAGAAAACGGAGTGGCATCCTCGGGAGGATCGGGCAGGAACAGCGGAAGGGCAATAAGGGCCAAAAAGCCGAAGAACATGAGACCCTGCGCCACGGCGATAAGATTGCGGTAGCGAACAAAAAATATCTCGATTCCTCTCGCACACCGTTTAAGGGCGTGATCCGCTTTATCTCCCGGAGCGCCTGAATACGCCGACTTCCTCACACCGGTAGCCGGTGACGGAGACTGATGCGCGCTGGAACAGTTTGTCTCAGCAAGACTGTGCATTTTTCGCCTTCATTGCCGCGTACACCCGACGTTTCCAAAGCCAATAAACCGCCGCCAACACCAGCGGAACGACGAGAACAAGCTGAGCGGCGATAGTTTCAGCGGTGGAGAACAGGCCGAGCCACTCCACCTGTGGTATCCAGTTCAGCGGCGTGATTGAAACCCAGCGCGCCTCTTGCAGTTCGAGGACACCCTTGCCGGCGAAAATCACGGCGAGACAATAGAGAAGCGCCGCCGTGGTCGAGAAGAACACACCGAGAGGAAGCCGGAAAGAGGCCGTCCGCATGGCCCAAAAGAGACCGGCGAGGCAAAGAATGGCCACCATAAATCCCGTGGTGATGGCGGCTATCTGGCCTTCGGTTCCCGCAACCAGGGCCAGGTAGAAGAGAACCGTTTCCGCCCCCTCGCGGTAGACGGCCAGGAACGCAGCGAAGCCAAGCGTAAACAGCCGGCCGGCCGAAAGCGCCTTGTCAACCTGATCGTGGACGTATTTTTGCCATCGTTCGGTCTCACGCTTCGCAAGCAGCCAATAGCTCACATAGAACAGGACCGCGGCGGCGATGAGCATGGTCACGCCCTCGAGCACCTCACGCGAGGTGCCGGAAACCTCAAGCACGAAAGTCATGAGATAGGCGGTTGACAGGCTAGCCGCCAGCGCCCAGCCGATCCCATGATAAATGACCCAAACCTTGTCTCCCTGATCCGAACGGCGGAGATAGGTAATAAGGGCGGTGATCACAAGTATCGCCTCGAATCCCTCGCGCAGCAGGATCAAAAACGACTGGAACAGAGTGGAGACGAACCCGCCCGTGGTCTCTTCTTGCGATTCCGCAGTTTCTTTCAGCCGCCACCGCAAATCGGTCCATGCCGTCTCGACCGCCTCTGGCGGTGATCCTCGGGAAGCCAGCCCGATGACCCGGCCGAACAAAGATTCCAATTCCGTCTTGAGGACAGCATCCTTCATGCCGATCACGGTCTCCATGCCGCTACCCTCAAAAACATCGAAGTAAAGCGAAGAAACCGTATCGGCCGTCTCGAACCCGTCCCCCGGATCGTAAGCCTTTATCGCCACATCCCCCTTGGCGATGATCTCACCGACCACCATGGGAATATCAACCGGATCGGCGGCCGTGGCCCGGATCGGGGCAAGCACCGACAGCGCCACAAATACTGTCGCGATCAAACGAAAAATCATTGGTTAACCTTGAAGACCTCCGCCGGCACACCGGCTCTATCGAGGACCTCTGCGTCCCGACGCACCGCCTGGCGGATACCTTCGGCGATTTCATGGACCACATCAGGGCTTTCACGGCTCTTGATTGCCTTGCGCATGCTTCCGAACTGTTTTTCAACCAGATAGGTGTGCTTCGCACCGATGGTTGTCCGCATGGCCGCTTCCATCTTACGGTCTTCAAACACGCCGAAATAGGCCTCAACTACCGCCCGCTGCGCCGCCCTCGCATCCCCCACCCGGTAACGGGTTTCTGCCTCATCGATGAACAGTACAATCTCCTCGGCTAGCGGCTGCCATACGGAAGGCTCCCCGGACCGGACCACCGCGGCCATACCCAGGACAGCCCCGATAAACGCCATGGAAAAACTAATTGACCTCATTACAATTCTGTCATCGTTGATGTCTGGAACCAAGCCGGTAGAGCCCCCATTCCGAGCCCAATCAGAGGACCGGAATATACAGCGAATGAGAGGCGTTTGCAAATATTACATCTCGCAGACAGAATACACAAAGCCGGGAATGCTTAGGAAAAACCTGTTTATTACATTCGAAAAGTGAATCCGGTAGCCTTCCTCTCAAAAAAACCTCACAGTGAACTTGTCTGGCCATCGGCTTTTTTTAGTTAAGGATTTAAGTTAAAAAATTATGTCTTTAAATGTGGTGAAACGACGCAGAATTACGCACCACCTCATAACCCTAAGGCTACGGATTCGACCACGAACACGGCCAGCCCTACTGCGGGTGTATCCGGGAAACCAGCCGCCATCGCGGAGTCCGGAAATGGTAAAAACCCCCAAAATCGCCCTGACCTAAAAAAAAGAGTGACGGACGCACCGGAATGGCCTACCTTTCCGCCATAAACGATGCGCCTCACGATGCGCGGCCCGAGTTTGGGGAGGAAGTCACACTCTGGGACAAAATTTTGTCCCTGGTGTGGAATAAGATGCAGGTAATGCATCATTAAAAATGGCAAGACCGGGTTCCGGTGTTGCCATTTTTTATTGGGCAAACAGCCCCCCGCTTTTCACCCCCGAACCATGAAACCTAAACCCTCATCCAAGGCGGATTAAGGTGCGCAATTTTGTCATAGATTGGGCAGGTCCTGCGGTGGGCGCCGGGAAGATAGCCGGCGCTCATGAGAAATTCGTTGGTGATTTCGCCTCCGGTAAAATGGAAAGTTTCCTTAAACAGCTTGACCCAGTCGTCCTTGGGTCGGGGGTGGTGATGGTCGAGCCAGGCGGAAAATGAGCCGAACCTGCGGACCAGTCCCTGGATAACCTGGGCGTTATGGATGGCGGCGGCGATTTTCAGGCGGTTGCGGATGATCCCGGCATCACCCATGAGGCGGGCCACGTCGTCTTCGCCATAGGCGGCTACCCGGTCGATCTCGAAGCCCTCGAAGGCGGACTGGAAATTCTCCGTCTTCTTGAGGATGGTGAGCCAGGACAACCCGGCCTGGTTCAACTCCAGCACCAGAAGTTCAAAGAGGGCGTCGTCGCCACGCAGCGGAAAGCCATAGACCTCGTCGTGATAGGGCCCGTGAAGGGGGTGACCCGGCGCTGCATCGCAGTACCAGCTCATGGAGAGCTAAAGCTCTCTCACGTTGATGATCCCCGACGTCACCAGAGCGTAAACCCCCGCCCATAATAGGGCGGCGATGACGGTGGTCGCGGCGAATTTCAGGCCGAGACGGGGATTGGCGGGGGCACCGCTGTCATGGCCTTCCCCGGGCGCGGACTCCCCCCTGCGGACGCCCCAAGGTAAAACCGCGAACAGGGTCACCCACCACAGGATGAAATAGACCACAAGGCCAGATGCGAGTCCCATAACGGCTTATGCTTCTTCGATTTCGATCAAGGTGCCGCAGAGGTCCTTGGGATGGGCAAACAGCACCGGCTTACCATGGGCCCCGGTCTTGGGTTCGCCATCGCCAAGAATACGCACACCCTCGGCGCGCAGGCGGTCGCGGGCCTCCATAATATTCTTCACCTCGAGACAGATGTGGTGAATGCCGCCCTCGGGATTACGCATCAGGAACTTAGCCACCGGGGAATCCTCGCCCAGAGGCGTCATAAGCTCGATGGTGGTGTTGGGAAGCTCCACGAAAACCACGCGCACCCCGTGATCGGGATAGTCCTCAACTCCAGAAACCTTTGCCCACAGAACATCGCGTTACATGACCCGCGCCACGTCAATATCGGGAACCACAATAGCCACGTGGTTGAATTTGCCAATCATTAGAATTTTTTTCCTGAAAAATAGTAAGATGGTTTTTGTGGTGATTCGTGCCGTTCCTGGTATGTAACACCATCCGCCCTGCGGACTTCTCGGGCCTGATTTCGATCCCACAGATATACATATAAATATACCTGGGAAAAGCAACGCCGGAGCTGAGCGCTCCCCAGACCCGAGACCAGGTCCACAACACCCGTTTCGACAAGGTCGCCGCCGCCCTGCAATCACTTACCAGTTTCGCGAGCATCCTGACATCGTCGAGGCAAGTGATGCACGCTGTAGGATAACAATCAGGTGGGAGTTCCGGCTTCGAAAGTAAATAGTATTCTGGCGCTCTGTTTGCTCGCTCACTTGGCTTTACCGAAACATTTCCCTAAATCCGCACCACGTGGACCTGGGTCACGGGACGCTGGGTGCGTTCTAAGAAAAAGGCCTTGCGCACCGCACACCGCACCGCCTCCGCCACCTCAGCGTCATCACGGGACGACGACCGGGAGAGCGTCTCCACCGCCACGGTCGCAGCGGCCCTAAGCCTGGCCAGGAGGGCCTCCTCCCTTTCTTCACCTTCCGTGGCAAAATGGCCGGGGCCGCTGATGACAGGATCAGAGAGCAACTCGCCGTCGTCGCCGATGACCACGCTCACCGCCAGGGAGCCGTTGAACATCATGCGCTTGCGGGTCGCCATCATGGAACTGTTCAACGGCACCATGCGGTTGCCGTCCAGGGTCAGGCGGCCGCTGTGGACCCGGCCCACGACCTCCGCATCACCGGGGGCGAGACGCAGCACCAGCCCGTTCTCAATCTCCACCGCCTGGGGGATTTGGCACGACCGCGCCAGCTTCGCCTGTTCATGGAGATGGCGGGTCTCGCCGTGAACCGGCACCACCACCTGTGGGTTGACCCATTGGTACATCTGGGTCAGTTCATCGCGCCCGGGGTGACCCGACACATGGATAAAATGATCCTTCTCGGTCACCACCTCCACGCCGAGGGCCACTAGACGGTTCTGGAGCCGGGCGATGGATTTCTCATTGCCGGGAATGATGCGTGAGGAAAAAATAGCCACGTCGCCCTTTTCCAGTTCCACCCGGGGATGGTTGCCCGAGGCGATGCGGGCAAAGGCGGCGCGGGGCTCCCCCTGGCTGCCGGTGCATATTAGAAGAACCTTTTCCCGGGGCAGGCGCTCCACATCGTATTCAGTTAAAAATTCAGGAATATCAGTTAGATAACCATTTTCCTTCGCGCTCTCGTAGAACGACCACAGGGACCGTCCGATAAGCGCCGCGTGACGGCCATTGTCGGCAGCCACCAGGGCCAGGGTCTCGAGCCGGGCGATGTTAGAGGCGAAACAACCCACGGCGACGCGACCGCTCTCGTAACGGCCCACCAGTTCATCGAGGCTTTCCCGCAGATCGCCCTCGGAGCCCGACGCACCCTCGGTGAAGACATTGGTGGAATCGCAGACCATGGCTAGCACCCCGTCCTCTCCCAGTTCGCGGAGCGCCGCCTCGTTGGTGACCTCGCCTACCAGCGGATCTGGATCGAGCTTCCAGTCCCCGGTATGAAGCACGGTGCCGTGGGCCGAGCGGATGACCACGGCGTTGGGCTCGGGAATAGAATGGGTCAATGTAATGAGGTCAATGGTGAAAGGGCCCGCCATAAAAGAGCCGCTCAGAGGAATTTCCGTGATGACGGCTTCTTTTTCCAGCCCTGTCTCGCGCAGCTTGCGGCGCAGGATAGAGGCGGTAAAAGGGGTGGCGTAGATGGGGCAGCGCAAGCGCCGCCATAGATAAGGCACAGCGCCGATATGGTCCTCGTGGGCATGGGTGAGGACGATGCCCGCCAGGCGCTCGCGCTTGTCCTCGATGAAGGCGGGGTCGGGGGTAATGATGTCGACCCAAGGCATGGTGTCGTCGCCGAAGGTAACGCCGAGATCGACGATAATCCATTCCCCCTCGCTGCCGTATAGGTTGAGGTTCATGCCGATTTCGCCCGACCCGCCGAGCGGCAGGAACAGCAGCTCCTCGCCCGGCACCGGCGTGCCCTCGGGCAGCAGCGCCTCGTCCGTTTCTAGCTCGGAGCGGCTCATGAAGGGCTGTTGATCTGGTGGATTTTCAGTAATCCCCGCAGGGTCAGTTCGGGATCGTAGTGCTGGATGGCGCCGGTAGAATCGGCGAAAAGCGCGGCCAGCCCGCCGGTGGCCACCACCGTCATGGGTTCTCCGAATTCCTGCGTGATCCGCGCCACCATACCTTCGATCATACTCACATAGCCCCAGAAGATGCCCGACTGCATAGCGCTGACGGTGCTGATGCCGATGATCTTCGAAGGCCTCTCCACGGCGATGCGGGGCAGCTTGGCCGCTTCCATGTAGAGAGCCTCCAGGGAAAGGTTGATGCCCGGCGCGATCACGCCGCCGGTATAGTTGCCCTTGGCATCCACCACGTCGAAGGTGGTGGCGGTGCCGAAATCGAGGACGATAGCGGGGCCCTTGTAGCGGTCATGGACGGCCACTGCGTTCACCAGCCGGTCGGCCCCCACCTCGGCGGGGCGCTCGGTGAACACCTCGATCCCGAGGTCCACACCGTCGGCGCCCACGATCAAGGGCTCGCATTTGAAATAGCGGTGGCACAGGGCCGAGAGATAATGCTGGGAGGCGGGAACCACATTGGCGATGGCCACCGCCTTGATATCCCCTGGCGCCATGTCTTCCAGCGTCATCAGCTGGGTCAGCCACACCGCATATTCGTCGGCGGTGCGGTGGAGGTCGTTGGAACTGCGCCAACGGGCGCGCAGCTCCTCGCCGTCGAAAATGGCGAAAATCACGTTGGTGTTGCCTGAATCGATAGCCAGCAGCATGGTTGTTTTGTTCCTTACCGTTTCTTTTTTGGTCGCCCTAGCGAGCTTGGGGGAAAAACACATCCCCGGCGGTGATTATCCTGGTTACGCCGCCGCCCTGCCCCAGAACAAGGGCACAGGAAGCGTCGAGATCGAGAAACGTTCCGCTCAAACGTTCCTTTTCCAGTTCCACATCAATGGGACCGCCCAGCCCCTGCGCCCGCGATAGCCACGCCTCACGCAGGGAGGGGAACCCTTCTTCCTGCCAGCGCGTATAGCACTTCTCGAAGCAGAAACAAAAGCGTTCAAGCATGTCCACCGCCGTCACCCCCGCCACGCCCACCGCCTTCAGCGAGGTGGCGGGAGTGGAAACGTCTTGCGGGGGCGATTTAAGATTGAGACCCAGCCCCAGCACCAGCCATTTCACGCGGTCCCGGCGGGAGGAGGATTCGAGTAGGATTCCCGCTGCCTTGCGCCCGGCCAGGAAGACGTCGTTGGGCCATTTATAGGAGATGTCCACACCCTCGGGAATAAGGGGGTCCAGGGTTTCACCCAGCGCCACCGCCGCCACGAAGCTGAGCTGGACGGTCTCGGTCAGGGGTTTTCCAGGACGTAGGATCAGTGACAGATAGAGATTTCCCGGTGGCGATACCCAGCCGCGGTTGCGCCGCCCCCTGCCCGCCGTCTGCTCACGGGCACAAACGATGGTAAATTCCCTCGCCCCTTCCCTGGCCAGACGGCACGCCTCCTCGTTGGTGCTGTCGAGGCGCTCGAAGAAAACGAGGTGGTAACGGGAGGAAAGGTTCGGGGCCCGGGTCATAGTCTCTATGGGGAAAAGGGAGCGCAGTTATCCGGTAAAGAGCGACGACGCCGCAACGCTAGCCGCCGCAAGGATGGGCTCGGGATAGACAAAGAAGAACATGGTGAAAACCCCGGCAACCAACATAATCAAGCCGATATCGCGGCCGATCCACCTGTCCAGGGGCTCGTGGGATTCGTCGAAATACATGAACTTGACGATACGCATGTAGTAGAAGGCCCCCACCACGCTGGTGAGGATGCCGAGAATGGCGAGGGTATAGAGCCCGGCTTCGATGGCCGCCAGAAAAACGTAGAGCTTGCCGAAGAATCCGGCGAGCGGGGGAATCCCCGCCATGGAAAACATGAAAACGGCCATGGCCAGGGCAATCATGGGATGGGTCTTGGAAAGCCCGGCCAGGTCTTTGATATTCTCCACCATGCGGTCGTGCTGGCGCATGCAGAGGATGACGGCAAAGGTGCCTACCACCATGAATAGATAGACCGTCATGTAAATCAGCACCCCCTGAACACCTGCAGGCGTGCCCGTCGCCAGTCCCACCAAGGCGTATCCCACATGGCCGATGGAGCTGTAGGCCATGAGGCGCTTGATATTGGTCTGGGCAAGGGCGGCAAAACTGCCCAGAATCATGGAGGCCAGCGACACCGCCACCACCACCTGACGCCATTCCTCCACCAGCCCGCCCAGGGGGTCCAGTAGAACCCGCATGAAGAGAGCGATGGCGGCGATCTTCGGGGCCATGGCGAAAAAAGCGGTGACCGGCGTCGGCGCGCCCTCGTAAACATCGGGCGTCCACATGTGGAAGGGAACCGCAGAGATTTTGAAGGCCAGCCCGGCCATGACGAAAACCAGGCCCACAACCACACCCATGGGAGTCTGGGTGTCGGCGGCGGTGAGGATTTCGGCCAGTACGGGAAATTCAGTGCTGCCGGCGAACCCGTAAATCAGCGACATACCGTAAAGCAACAGCCCCGAAGACAGGGCACCGAGGATGAAATATTTGAGCCCGGCCTCGGTGGATTTCAGTGTGTCGCGGCGGATCGCGGCCAGCACATAGAGGCACAGGTTCTGGAGTTCCAGACCAAGATAAAGGGAGAGCAGGCTGTTGGCGGAAATCATCATCATCATTCCCAAGGTGGCGAACAGGATGAAAATGGGATATTCGACGCGCTCTTGCTTTTCGTGTTCGTGGTAGTCGAAGGAAAGGATCACCGCCAGCGCTGAGCCGAGAAGCACCAGCGATTTCATGAAAACGGCGTAGCGGTCGGAGATGAAGAGGCCGGAAAAGGTGACGGCGTCCCCCGGCGCGGTGGTCATTTCCAGCACCTGGACGGCAAGCAGGACGAGAACCGTGGCATAGCCCACGAAGCGGGGCAGGGCGTTGCGGCACACCGCGCCATAAAGCAGCAGCAGCAGGCCGCTGAAGGCAAGCACGACCTCGGGCATGGCGGGATAAAAATCAGGCAGTTCGGTCATGTCTTCTTCTTGGCTCCTAGGGCGCCGCAACGGCGAGCTGAAGGCCGTGCGCAATCTCGAAATTTTCAACCAGGTTATTGGCCGAGACGTGCATGAAGCCGAGGAAGTATTCGGGGTAGATCCCCATCCACAGCACAAGCACCACCAGCGGCGTAAAGATCGCCACTTCCCGGCGGTTGAGGTCGAGGATAGATTTAAGCTCTTCTTTTTCCAGCACACCCAGCATCACCCTGCGATAGAGCCACAGCATATAGACCGCGCCCAGCACCACCCCGATGGACGCCAGCACCGCCAGCAGGCGGTTGGTCTGGTAGGCGGCAAGAAGGCTTAAAAACTCGCCGATGAAGCCGCTGGTGCCGGGAAGGCCCAGCGCCCCCAGGGTAAACACCATGAACACCAGGGCATAGGCTGGCATGCGGTGGACCAGCCCGCCATAGCGGGCGATATCGCGACTGTGGATGCGGTCGTAGACCACCCCCACACACAGGAACAGGGCCGCGGAAATGATGCCGTGGCTGAGCATCTGGAACAGCGCCCCTTCCACGCCCTGGACGCTGACGGTGAAAATACCAATGGTGACGAATCCCATATGGGCCACCGAGGAATAGGCAACGAGTTTCTTCATGTCTTCCTGGGCCAAGGCCACCAGCGAGGTGTAGATAATCGCCACCACGCTGAGCGTAAAGATCAAAGGCTGGAAGAAAAGGCTGGCCTCGGGCAGCATCGGCAGGGAGAAGCGTAGGAACCCGTAGGCCCCCATTTTCAGTAGTACCCCGGCGAGAATCACCGAGCCCGCCGTGGGCGCTTCCACATGGGCGTCTGGCAGCCAGGTATGCACCGGCCACATCGGCACCTTCACGGCAAACGATGCGAAGAAAGCTAGCCACAGCCAGTACTGCAGGGAGGGGTCGATTCTGGCCTGCATCAGGGTCTGAATGTCGGTGGTTCCCACCACCACGTAGAAGGTGAGCACCGCGATCAGCATCAGTACCGAGCCGGCGAGCGTAAAGAGAAAGAACTTGAAGGCCGCATAGATGCGGCGCGGCCCACCCCAGACGCCGATAATCAGGAACATGGGAATCAGCACGCCCTCGAAGAAGAGATAGAAGACTACGAAATCAAGGGCGCAGAACATACCCACCATCATGGTTTCCAGCACCAGGAAGGCGATCATGTATTCCTTGACGTGGCTGCGGATGGATTCCCAGCTCGCGAGCACGCAAAGCGGCGTTAGAAAGGTGGAGAGCAGCACAAACCATACCGAGATACCGTCCACACCCATGCGGTAATGGATGCCCAGCCCGCTGATCCACTGTTCGGTTTCCACGAACTGGAAGCCCGCGGCGTCGGAATCAAAACTCAGGATCAGCACAACCGACAGGGTGAATGTAACGAGCGAAGCCCAGAGCGCAAGCTGGCGTGAATTGCGGGCCACAGTTGCCTCGTCGCCCTTGATCATGAAGATGAAGAGGGCGCCAATGAACGGCAGAAAAGTAACCAGCGAGAGTATGGGAAGATGCAGCACCATCGCCCTAGCCCGCCAACTCGTAGAGATACCAGCTGATGAACCCGACCACGCCGATGATCATGGCGAAGGCGTAATGGTAGACATAGCCGCTTTGCAGCGCCGCCGCGCGCCGCCCCATGCGCATGACCGAGGCCGCGATGCCGTCGGGGCCGATGCCGTCGATGAGTTCGCCGTCACCCGATTTCCAGAGAGCGCGCCCGAAAGCCAGCGCCGGACGCACCAACAAGCGGTCATAGACCTCGTCGAAATACCACTTGTTGTAGAGGAAGGTATGTAAACGGGGGAAACGCTCCACCGCGTGGCCAGCAAGTCCCGGGAACATGAAATAGACCACGAAGGCCAGCAATATCCCCAGCCCCGCCATAACCAGCGGTGCGATCTTGATATACCAGGGCGCGTGGCGGACCTCGGCCAGGGCGTCGTGGCCGGGCAGCACCAGAATCGAGGCGCGCCAGAACTCCTCTCCGCCGTCGCCCACGAACAGGTCATAGCCGAGATAACCGGAGAAAATAGCGCCCACCGACAGCAGGACCAATGGCACCGTCATCACCTTCGGCGATTCGTGCACATGGGCCATGACCCTCTCGTCGGCCCGAGATTCGCCGTGGAAGGTCATGAACAGCAGACGGCAGCTGTAGAAGGCCGTGAGGAAGGCCACCACCACGCCCAGGATATAGGTAAAATTGCCCACCACACCATGCGCTGCCCAGGCCGATTCGATGATGATGTCCTTGGAATAATAGCCGGCGAAGAAGGGAATGCCGGCGAGCGCCAAACTGCCCACCCACATCACCGTGTAGGTCAGGGGAATCCGGCGCCAGAGGCCGCCCATTTTGCGCATGTCCTGTTCATCTGACATGGCGTGGATTACCGATCCCGAGCCCAGGAACAGTAGCGACTTGAAGAAGGCGTGGGTCATGAGGTGAAAAATGGCGGCGCCATAGGCCGACACCCCGATGGCGAAGAACATGTAACCGAGTTGGCTGCAGGTGGAATAGGCGATCACGCGCTTGATGTCGTTCTGGGCCAGGGCGATGGTGGCCGTCATGAAGGCGGTCAGTGCCCCGACCACGGCCACCAGGGCGAGCACCAAAGGAGCCAGCTCGAACAGGGGCGACATCCGCACCACCATGAACACCCCGGCTGTGACCATGGTGGCGGCATGAATCAGCGCCGAGACCGGGGTCGGACCCTCCATGGCGTCTGGCAGCCACACATGCAGACCAAGCTGCGCCGATTTGCCCATGGCACCAACGAACAGCAGCAGGCAGATCAGGGTCAGGGCGTGTACTTCGAGTCCCAGGAATTCGAAAGTAGTCTCTGCCTGGTCCGGGGCGGCGGTGAAGATGGTCTCGAAATTGACTGAGCCGAACAGGTAGAAGACCGCAAAAATGCCCAGCACGAAGCCGAAATCGCCGATACGGTTGAGCACGAAGGCCTTGATGGCTGCGGCATTGGCCGAATCGCGGTCGTGCCAGAACCCGATCAGCAGATACGAACACAGGCCCACCCCCTCCCAGCCGAAGAAAAGTTGGACCAGGTTGTCCGCGCTCACCAGCATCAGCATGAAAAAGGTAAAGAGGCTGAGATAGGAAAAGAACCGGGGTATGGACGGGTCCTTGGCCATATAGCCGATGGAATAGATGTGGATCAGGGCCGAGACCACCGACACCACGAACACCATGACCGCGGTCAGGGTGTCGAACTTCAGGGCCCAGGCGGCTTCCAACCCGCCAGAACGTATCCAGGTAAAAAGCTCGATCACCCGTTCGTTGCCGTCCAGCGCCACCTCGCGAAAGATGACAATCGAAAACAGGCCGGAAAGCACCATCAGACCGCAGGTGATAAGCTGGGCGCCGCGGTCGCCGGTCCAGCGCCCGCAGAGCCCAGCGACAACGGCCCCGATCAGGGGCAGGAATATGGTGGCCACGTAGAGCACGGGCTATCCCTTCATCACGTTCACGTCCTCCACCTCGATGGAGCCGCGGTTACGGAAGAAAACGATCATGATGGCGAGCCCGATAGCGGCCTCGGCGGCGGCTACGGTCAGCACGAACATGGCGAAGACCTGTCCCGTCAAATCATTGAGAAAGTTGGAAAAAGCCACTAGGTTGAGATTCACCGCCAACAGCATCAGTTCCACCGACATGAGGATGACGATCGCGTTCTTGCGGTTGAGAAAAATGCCGAAAATACCTAGCGAAAACAGGATCGCGGCGACGGTAAGGTAGTGTCCCAGGGTTATGGTCAGCATGGCCTAGACCCCTCCTCCTATCGGCACCTTGCGGATTTCAACGGAGTCTTTACGGGGCTGTGACACCTGTCGGGAAATGTCCTGCTTCCGCACGCCAGGCCGCGAACGGTGGGTCAGGACAATGGCCCCGATCATGGCCACCAAAAGCACCAGCCCCGCCGCCTGGAAGAGATAGAAATACTGGGTATAAAGCACATCGCCTAGGGCCCGGGTATTGGTCATCACCCCCGACGTGGCGATCATGGTTGAGGGGGTGCCTGCTGCCGCCGCCACCTCGGGCGCGAAGGCCCAGCCTCCGGACACCAAGGCCAGCTCCACGAGCAGAATCAGGCCCACAAGGCCGCCCACAGGCAGGTATTGGAGGAAGCCCTCGCGCAGGATGACAAAATTTATGTTGAGCATCATCACCACGAACAGGAACAGCACCGCCACCGCGCCCACATAGACCACCACCAGGATCATGGCTAAGAACTCCGCCCCCAGCAGCAGGAACAGCCCCGCCGCGTTGAAAAAGGCGAGAATCAGGAACAGCACCGAATGCACGGGATTGCGGGCGGTGACCACCATCACCCCGGCAGCCAGCAGCCAGCCAGCAAACAGATAGAAGGCCAAGCCCGAGACTACGAGACCGGCTTCCGGCATGTCCCCCTCCTGGTTCTGGTTTTAACAATCATGGCGCTTCCTTGGATCCCTTCTGGCGACACCTTAACGATAGGGGGCGTCGCGTTCGATATTGGCGGCGATCTCCGCTTCCCAGCGGTCGCCATTGGCAAGCAGCTTGTCCTTGTTGTACATGAGCTCGGCCCGAGTCTCGGTAGCAAACTCGAAGTTGGGTCCCTCGACGATGGCGTCCACCGGACAGGCTTCTTGGCAGAATCCGCAATAGATGCATTTGGTCATATCCAGATCGTAGCGGGTGGTGCGGCGGCTGCCGTCGGACCGCGGCTCGGCCTCGATGGTGATGGCCTGGGCCGGACAGATGGCCTCACACAGTTTGCAGGCGATGCAGCGTTCCTCGCCCGATTCGTAGCGCCGCAGGGCGTGTTCGCCGCGAAAGCGCGGGGATAGCGGCCCCTTCTCGAAGGGGTAGTTGAGGGTCACCTTGGGCCGGAAGAAATAGACCAGGGTCAGCCACATCCCCGACAGCAGTTCGGTAAGAAGGGCCGACCGGACTGAGCGTTCGAGAAAGGTCATAAGGCGCCTCCCGCCGGGGGCAGCCAACCCGTGGCAATCAGAACCCCTGCCGTCAGCACCACCCATGCCATGGACAGGGGCAGGAACACCTTCCATCCCAGACGCATGAGCTGGTCATAGCGGTAGCGCGGGAAGGTGGCGCGCACCCACAGGAAGCCGAACAGCACGCCCGCGATCTTGATTAGGAACCACAGCGGCCCGGAAATCAGGTTAAAGGGCGCCACATCGAAGGGGGGCAGCCAGCCGCCGAGGAACAGGATCGCGGTCATGGCGCTCATCAGGATCATATTGGCGTATTCGCCGAGGAAGAAGAGCGCGAAGGTCATGGCCGAATATTCCACGTTGTATCCGGCCACCAGTTCGGCCTCGGCCTCTGGCAGGTCGAAGGGCGCGCGGTTGGTTTCGGCCAAGGCAGAGACGAAGAACACCACGAACATGGGCAAAAGCGGGATCGCGAACCATACTGTTTTCTGGGCCAGGACAATGTCCGTAAGATTGAGGGAGCCCACGCAGAGCAGCACTGTGATAATGATGAAGCCGATGGAGATCTCGTAGGAAATCATCTGTGCCGCCGAGCGCAGGGCGCCGAGAAAGGCGTATTTGGAATTGCTCGCCCAGCCGGCCATGATGATGCCGTAGACGCCCAGCGAGGAAATGGCGAAGAGGTAGAGAATACCCACATTGATGTCGGCCAGGACCAGCCCCTGGCCGAAGGGGATCACCGCCCAGGCCACCAGCCCCAGGGTAAAGGTCACCATGGGCGCGAACACGAAAACAACCGGGCTGGCGCTGCTCGGCACTATAGTTTCCTTCATCAGCAGCTTCAGCCCGTCGGCAATGGGCTGGAACAGACCGAAAGGCCCCACCACGTTGGGACCTTTTCGAAGCTGCATGGCGCCGATCACCTTGCGCTCGGCATAGGTGAGATAGGCCACGCATATCAACACCGGCACCACGATGGCCACGATCTTGGCCACAATAATGATCAGCGGCAGCAGGTATTCTTGCCAGAATTCAACCATTGGTGCCCGTGACGCTGAAATGGGGAACACGGAAGGTGTCGGTGCAGCGCGCCATGGTCTCCGAGGCGCGGCTGATGGGGTCGGTCATGTAGAAATTTTCCACCGCGCTGCCAAAGGGCGATTCGTTCATATCGCCGGGAGCGCCGAAGGCAGTCCATTCCGTCTTTGCGGTGCGGTCGGCCGCGGCCACGTCCACCTCGGCGAAAACGGCGTTGGTGCGAATCATGTGCGCGCGCAGTTGTTCCAAGCTGTCATAGCCCGCTTTCTGCCCAAGGGCCTGTGACAGCGCCCGCAGAATCATCCAGTCGGTACGGGCTTGACCGGGGGGGTGCACCGCAAGGCGGGTCTGTTGGACGCGGCCCTCGGTGTTGACGTAGGTGGCGTCCTTTTCCGTATAGGCCGCGCCGGGAAGAACCACATCCGCGGCGGATGCCCCGACATCGCCGTGATGGCCCTGGTAGATGACGAAGGCGGAACCAAGGGAGGTAGTATCAATCTCATCGGCGCCAAGCAGATAGACCACCTCTATCTTGCCGCTAGCCGCGCCGTTGAGGATGCCGGCCACATCGCACCCACCCTCGCCCGGAACGAACCCCAGGTCCAAGGCGCCCACCCGCGCGGCGGCCCCATGCAAAACGTTAAATCCGTTCCAGCCGTGGTCCACCATACCGAACCGGGTCGCCAGGTTGCGGGCAGTGGTCAAAACCACGGACCCGTCGGGACGAGCCAGCGCGCCCTGGCCAAGGATCAGCATGGGCCTCTGGGCGGCGTCCATGAGTTTTGCGAACATATGGGAACGGGAGAGAATCTGCCCCAGGGTGCGGGGTCCGGAACCAAGATATTCATAAGAATAGGTCAAATCGGCCTTAGTTCCCACAAGGGCCACGGAAAAACCGCCCATGAGAAAGCGCTTGCGCAGACGGGTGTTAATGAGTGGCGCCTCGATCCGGGGGTTGGTGCCGATCAAAAGGCACAGATCAGCGTGTTCGATGCCCGAGATGCTGGTATTGAAAAGGTAGCCAGCACGGGCCGCGGGATCGAGCATAGCGCCGTCCTGGCGGCAGTCCATATGGGGCGACTTGAAGGCATCCATGATGTCCTTCAATGCCTGAATGGATTCACAACAGGCCAGGTCGCCGGCGATGGCGGCGATTTTCTGGCTCTTCTCCCTCTTGATGGCGCCGATGCGGGCGGCGATGGCGGCAAAGGCCTCTTCCCAGCTTGCTTCCCGCAGCCGTCCGTCCTTGCGGACGTAAGGGCGGTCGAGCCGTTGGCGTTTCAGCCCGTCATAGGAAAACCGCGTCTTGTCGGAGATCCATTCCTCGTTGATGTCCTCGTTAATGCGGGGAAGAACGCGCATGACCTCGTTGCCGCGGGAATCAACCTGTATATTGCTGCCCACCGCATCCAGGGCGTCAATGGTCTCGGTATGGCGGAGCTCCCAGGAGCGGGCACTGAAGGCATAGGGCTTCGAGGTCAGCGCCCCCACCGGACACAGGTCGATCATATTGCCCGACATCTCGGAACTTAAGGCCATTTGCAGATAGGTGCCCACTTCGGTGTTTTCGCCGCGCCCCGTGGCCCCCATTTCCTCGACGCCCGCCACCTCGGTGGAAAAGCGCACACAGCGGGTACAGTGGATACAGCGGGTCATGGCGCTGCCTACCAGAGGGCCAAAGTCCTTTTCCCGCACCGCTCTCTTATTCTCCTGGAAACGGCTTTGATCGGCGCCGTAGGCCATGGTGATGTCCTGGAGGTCACATTCGCCGCCCTGGTCGCAGATGGGACAGTCCAAGGGATGGTTGATGAGCAGGAATTCCAGGGCACTCTTACGCGCTTTTTCCACCATGGGAGAATTGGTGTGGATCACCATGTCGTCAATCACCGGCAAGGCGCAGGAGGCGACGGGCCGTGGCGAGGGTTCCATTTCCACAAGGCACATGCGGCAGTTTCCGGAAATGGACAGGCGTTCGTGGTAGCAAAAACGGGGAATCTCGATGCCCACCGCCTCGCAGGCCTGAAGCACGGTCAGCCCGGTAGCCACTTCGACTTCAATGTCATTGATGGTGATCTTCGGCATGTGAGCCCTTCCTCAGACCGCTTCGGGGATATTTTCGGCATAGTCGGCAGCGGGAGTGCTGGCCGGCGTGCCGATGGTGAGATCATGGACGCCGATGCGGCGCTCGAGTTCGGGCCTGAAATGACGGATCAGGCCCTGGATCGGCCACGCTGCCGCATCGCCCAGGGCGCAGATGGTATGGCCCTCGATCTGGCGGGTCACTTCCTCGATCATGTCGATATCCTCGATCCTGGCGTCTCCCTCCACCAGTTTTTCCATCATCCGCCACAGCCAGCCCGTGCCTTCGCGGCAGGGCGTGCACTGGCCGCAGGATTCGTGCTTGTAGAACTTGGATAGCCGGGCGACGGCGCGAACGATATCGGTGGACTTGTCCATGACAATCACCCCCGCGGTGCCCAAGCCAGACTGAACCTCGCGCAGAGAATCGAAATCCATGTGCACGGTGTCGCAGACGGATTTGGGGATAAGCGGGGTGGAAGAGCCGCCGGGAATCACAGCCATCAGATTGTCCCATCCGCCGCGTATGCCACCGGCATGTTTTTCGATGAGTTCCCGCAGGGGAATGCCCATCTCCTCCTCAACGGTGCATGGCAGGTTCACATGGCCGGAAATACAGAACAGCTTGGTCCCCGTGTTCTTGGGCCGCCCCAGCGATGCGAACCAGCCGGACCCACGGCGCAGAATCTCCGGCGACACGGCGACGGTTTCCACGTTGGTCACGGTGGTGGGACAACCGTAAAGACCGACATTGGTCGGAAACGGGGGCCTCATGCGAGGCTGGCCCTTATTGCCTTCGAGACTCTCCAGCAGGGCCGTTTCCTCGCCGCAAACATAGGCGCCAGCCCCGTGGTGAAGGTAAATCTCGAAATCCCATCCCGATTTACAGGCGTTTCTGCCGATCAGGCCGGCCTTGCGGGCCTCGTCAACGGCCGTCTGAAGGCGCAGGGCCTCGGCATGGAATTCCCCCCGGATGTAGACGTAAGCGGTATTGGCGCCCATGGCGAAGCCAGCGAGCAGCGCCCCCTCCACCAGTTTGTGGGGGTCATGGCGGATGATTTCGCGGTCCTTGCAGGTGCCTGGCTCGCCCTCGTCGGCATTGACAACGAGGTAATGGGGCCGCCCGTCCGATTCCTTAGGCATGAAGGACCATTTCATGCCGGCGGGGAAGCCCGCGCCGCCGCGTCCACGCAGGCCGGATTTCTTGATCTCTTCGATAATCCAGTCCCGCCCCTGGCTGAGAAGTGCCCTGGTGCCGTCCCAGTCGCCACGCTTGCGGGCGCCGCGCAGACGCCAGTCGGAAAGTCCGTAGAGATTGGTAAAGATGCGATCTGAATCGTGCAGCATCAGCTTTTTCCCCTGGCTTTTCCGGAATCGCGTGGCGGCACTTCGAGAAGCGTGGTGGGGCCGTTGAACGGGGCCGCGCCGTGACGGCTGGACTGGGAGCCGGGCTGGGGCTTGTCCCCACGCTTGAGCAGGGTAAGAATGGCCTCCACCCGGGCCGTGTCCAGATCCTCGAAATAATCGTCGTTGATCTTGAACAGGGGCGCGTTGACGCAGGCACCTAGACATTCCACCTCGCCCAGAGTGAACTCACCGTCCTCGGAAGTTTCACCCAAACCAATGCCGAGAATCTTGCGGCAGGAGGCCACGACCTCGTCGGAACCGCGCAGCCAGCACGGCGTGGTGGTGCAGATTTGTATGTGGTTTTTGCCCACTGGCGCATGGTTGTACATGGAATAAAAGGTAGCTATCTCGTAAACGCGGATCGGCGCCATGCCGAGAAGCTCCGCCACCCGGTCCATGGCCACCCGCGGCAGCCAGCCCCCTGCCTGACGCTGGGCCAGGGTCAGCAACGGCATGACGGCGCTTTCCTGACGTCCAGCGGGATAGAGACCGAGGATATCCGGAATGCGCGCCATGTTTTCAGGCGAAAACCTGAAGCTTTCGGGCTGGATATTTTTCCCTGTATCCTTCCCTGCCGGATTTTCGGTTTTCCCGCTCATCGGTCGATTTCCCCGAAAACGATATCGAGACTGCCGATCAGGGCCGGCACGTCGGCCAGCATGTGTCCTCTGACCATGAAATCCAGGGCTTGGAGAAAGGCGAATCCCGGCGCTCGTATCTTGCAGCGATAGGGCTTGTTGGTGCCGTCGGCCACCAGATAAACGCCGAATTCGCCCTTTGGCGCCTCCACCGCGGTATAGGTCTCGCCTTCAGGCACGTGATAGCCCTCGGTAAAGAGCTTGAAGTGGTGAATCAGCGATTCCATGGAATTCTTCATTTCCCCGCGTGTGGGAGGTGAAATCTTGTGGTTCTGCACCATGACCGGCCCTTCGGGCATGCCCTCGAGCGCCTGGCGGATGATGGACAGGCTTTGACGCATTTCCTCGATGCGCACCAGATAGCGGTCGAAACAGTCCCCGTTTTTACCCACCGGCACGTCGAAATTCATCTCCCCGTAGGCGTCATAGGGCTGTGATCTGCGCAGGTCCCAGGGCAGGCCCGAAGCCCGCAAACAGGAACCGGAAAAACCCCAGTCCAGCGCCTGTTCCCCGGTGATGGCGGCTATATCCACGGTGCGCTGGCGGAAGATACGGTTCTCAGTGAGAAGCGTCTCGGTGTCATCGATGGCCTTGGGAAAACGCTCCACGAAGGCGAGGATGTCCTCGGCCAGCCCCGCGGGCATGTCCTGATGTACGCCGCCGGGGCGGAAATAGGCAGCGTGCATGCGCGCGCCGGACACCCTTTCGTAAAATTCCATCAGCACCTCCCGCTCCTCGAACAGCCACAGGAACGGCGTCATAGCCCCCACGTCCAAAGCGTAGGTGGAGATATTGAGCAGGTGGTTGAGAATGCGCCCGATCTCGCTGTAGAGGACGCGGATATACTGTGCCCGCGGCGGCGGCTCGATACCGAGAAGCTTTTCCACGGCCAGGGCGAAGGCGTATTCCTGGTTCATGGGAGCCACGTAATCGAGGCGGTCGAAATAGGGCACGGCCTGAAGATAGGTCTTGTGCTCGATAAGCTTCTCGGTACCCCGATGAAGCAGGCCGATATGGGGATCGGCGCGGTCGACGATCTCGCCGTCGAGCTCGAGCACCAGACGCAGCACCCCATGGGCCGCCGGATGCTGGGGCCCGAAATTCATGGAATAGTTGTGTGTCCGTTGTTCCGCCACGATCTTAGGGTTCCCCCACTTCGGTTTCTTCGCCAGCTTCGATTTTTTCATCGCCGGGGGGAAGCTGCTGAATGCCTTCCCAGGGACTGAGGAAATCGAAGCTGCGGAATTCCTGGACCAGTTTCACGGGCTTGTAGACCACGCGCTTCTGTTCGTCGTCGTAGTGCACCTCCACATGGCCGGTGAGGGGAAAGTCCTTGCGCAGGGGGTGCCCCTCGAAACCGTAATCGGTAAGGATGCGGCGCAGGTCTGGATGGCCGGAAAAGGAAATGCCGAACAGGTCCCAGACTTCCCGCTCGAACCATCCGGCCGACGAGAATATACCCGTAGCGGAAGGAACCGGGGTGTCGGCGTTGGCCCCCACCTTGACCATGAGCCGCTGGTTCTGGGACGGGCTGAGAAGCTGGTAGACCACTTCGAAACGGGGGTCGCGCTCAGGATAATCAACCCCGCAAATATCGATCAGCACCTTGAACTGGCAAGCGCTGTCGTCGCGCAAGAAGTTCAGGACCAGGACGATGGAGTCCTGGTTAACGGTGAGGATGAGCTCCCCTTTTTCCTCGCACGAGGACAGAACATGGTCGGACATGGCCGCCATTAAGTGGTCGCAAAAGTCCTGAAGCGCCTGTTTCATCATTTTATGATTGTTCTTCCCGCCGTTACGGCACACAGCCCCTGTTGTAAAAATCCTATCTAAGGATGGTCCCGGTGCGGTGAATCTTCTTCTGTAATTGCAGAATCCCGTACAAAAGGGCCTCCGCCGTGGGCGGACAGCCGGGAACATATACATCCACCGGCACGATGCGGTCACAGCCGCGAACCACGGAATAGGAATAATGGTAATAGCCGCCGCCATTGGCACAGCTGCCCATGGAAATAACCCAGCGCGGCTCCGCCATCTGGTCATAGACCTTGCGAAGGGCCGGTGCCATTTTGTTGGTCAGCGTGCCGGCCACGATCATGACATCGGACTGGCGCGGACTGGGCCTGAAGACGATACCGAAACGGTCATAATCGTACCGGCTGGCGGCGGACTGCATCATTTCTATGGCGCAGCAGGCTAAGCCGAAGGTCATGGGCCACATGGAACCGGTGCGCGCCCAGTTAACAAGATTGTCGAGCTGGGTGACGAAGAAGCCCTTCTCGGCGAGCTTCATATCCATGTCCAGCAACAGGGCGTCCTGTTGCTCACCATCGGTCATGGCGCTGGCGGAAATTACTCCCATTCC
>Ga0208411_1000729_pt1 | contig 24264 bp, 19 predicted proteins | sample ETN01SmetaG_4_FD_185793 | JGI IMG/M metagenome (GOLD analysis project Ga0208411, IMG submission 185793) | Marine microbial and viral communities from oxygen minimum zone, Eastern Pacific Ocean - ETNP2014F12-01SV261 (SPAdes) (version 2) | ecosystem: Environmental > Aquatic > Marine > Oceanic ... | reverse complement strand
CGGATGCGCACAATGATCCTGTGAGTGCAGGTGTCTATTTTGTGCAGATAAACTCTGTAGAATATACCCATATTATGAAACTGATATTTTTGAAATAAATGGTATTCTAAATATAATTATTAATAAGGAGTTGTTACAATGAAGGAGAGAAGTAGCCCAAGAAGACAAGTAAAAAGAAGACAGAACCAGGAAAAAGGAGCCGATCCCAATAAACGAAGCGGAGAAGGCAGAAGATCTGAAAATGACAGAAGAGATACCTGATTGTAGTCAAATAATTATAAATAAAAAACCCCTGTTTCAGGGGTTTTTTATACTCGCGTAGTTAGGGGGGGATCTTTTTTCAGTGTATGAATTTGTTCTGGATCAAGATCACGGCGATAATATTCAAATGTTTTTCCGGTATCCTGCCAGTTTTCAACACGATTTAAAATTTTGATATCTCCAGTAAAATTTGAAGATACTCCTATTTTAACGTGTCCGGTAATATAGCGAATAGACTCTCTTTTTTTTGCCCAATTCAAATAGACCCGTTTCAGCATTTTAGCATATCCACATCCCTTATATTGAGAAATAACAACAAATGCATAAGTGTACAGGGTATTTCCTTTACCAAAATTTTCATCTGTTCGTGCCCATGGTTCATGGCTTAATTCTTCAATCAGAATACCAATGATATATCCGATAATGTCACCACGGTATCGAGCAATGAAGGGCAGTGATCCCGGTTTATTAAAATATTTTTGGATGGTCACCTTGGTTAGAACAGCTTTTTCACCATATTCTTTAGCTAAGTGTTCAGAGATCGCAAAGAGAGCAGGATAATCTTCCTTTCCTATATGTTCAAGCAGTTCAATTTGAAACACCCCGCTGGAAGCGATTATTCGAGATTTTGTGTTTAATTTTTTTGTTAATGAGAGCTGTTCCATACCTAAAATTACATCATCAGAGAATTGAATTTGAATGAATAATATTCAATTCTTTTACTCGTGTCATTTCATTTGCGAAGTAAATTCAATCCATGGTTTCATTTAATAATAGATTAAAAAAACATATAGCTGACCTATCTTCTTATTTATGTGTCGGCCTAGATATTTCTCCGGAATCCTTGGGGAGCTCGAGTTCTCTTTCTCAATGTATTGATCATGCCAATAGGGTTATTGATGCTACCATAGATTTGGCAGTGGCATTTAAACCCAATTTGGCATTTTTTGAACAGTGGGGAAGTGCTGGATACAAATGGCTAGAAGACACAATGGAATATATAGATAACAGAACATTTACAATTGCAGATGGGAAAAGAGGTGACATCGGTAATACAGCTGAGAAATATGCGCAATCTATTTTTGATCATTTTGGGTTTGATGCGGCCACGGTCAATCCGTATATGGGTGAAGATGCCATCGTTCCATTTATTAAACGTCCTGATAGAGGGGCGTTTATTTTGTGCAAAACATCAAATCCATCTTCAAGTAATTTCCAAAACAGCGAGAATGGACAAAAGCATATATTTGAGTTGGTAGCAAGAAAATCTGTAGCTCTAAACTCAACGGAAAATGTGGGCCTAGTTGTAGGGGCAACCATACCTGAAGATATAAGGACAGTTCGCCATATCGCTCCTGAACTCCCATTTCTGATTCCTGGAGTGGGCGCACAGGGCGGTGATTTAGAAAAGAGTATGCAATATGGTAATGAAAATGGGCTGGCATTAATTTCAGTATCCCGGGGAATTATTTTTTCCGGTGATAAGACTGAAAAAGCTATTAGGTCAACTGCCAAAGATTATAAAGATAAAATGATGGACCTAGTTCATGGATAGCACAGAGATTATATCATATTTCAAATCTACGGGAGCTCTTCTTGATGGGCATTTCCAATTAACCAGCGGGAGGCACAGTAATAAATATTTTGAAAAATTTACACTACTTTCAAATCCTGATGTGGTAGATAAACTCTGTAAACCAATTTATTCGATATACAAAGACCAGAAAATCGACATTGTTCTTGGGGCGGCTACCGGAGGAATAATTTTAGCGTATGAGTTGGGGAAACAGTTGGGAACGAAGGGAATTTTTGCAGAACGGGTGAACGGAAAGTTAAAATTTAGACGAGGGTTTTCTCTGGGAAAAGGTCAAAGGATATTATTGGTTGATGATGTTGTAACAACAGGTGGTTCCGTGCTTGAGCTGATCAATTTGACAGAAAATATTGGAGCAAACATCATTGGAATTGCAGTAATGTTTGACAGAACGAATGGGGAAATTGATTTTCGATATCCCTTTTTTGCACTTCATTCAGAAAAAATTGAATCCTGGAAACAGGAAGAGTGTCCTCAATGTATACAACACATTCCGCTGACGAAACGCGGAAGTACTGGTAAATAAATAACAAAATGAAAAGGAGAGAAAGATGATACGTACTATTTGTACAGTATTTTTTGGGATTTTCCTGGTGGCAGGATGTTCAAAGTCGGAAGCTAAAGAAGAAGCAAAGAATCAAACTGAAAATCAAAATAAAGGTCAAAGTACAATGCATGCAAAGATAGAAACTTCAAAAGGAGAAATAGTCCTATTTCTGGAATATGAAAAAACACCCATGACAGTAGCAAATTTTGTTGGTTTAGCCGAAGGCAATTTGGAAAATACAGCAAAACCAGTGGGAGAACCCTACTATGATGGCATAAAATTTCATAGAGTAATTAATGATTTTATGATACAGGGAGGTGACCCTACAGGTACAGGGGGAGGCGGTCCGGGATATAAATTCCCTGATGAGATCCACCCTGATCTAAAACACAGTGGTGCAGGAATTTTGTCCATGGCAAATGCAGGTCCAGGAACAAATGGAAGTCAATTTTTTATTACCCATAAAGCAACACCATGGCTTGATGGAAAACATACGGTTTTCGGTCACGTAATTTCTGGTCAAGATATCGTCAATAGTATCATGCAAGATGATATCATTGAAAAGGTAACGATAACTAGAAAAGGTGAAGAAGCGGAAAGTTTTGATGCCCCGACAGTTTTCAAAGCCAAGCAGGAAGAGATCACCGAAAAGAAAAAATTAGATGATCAAAAACAGGCAGAAGAGTTTTTAAAGCTGACCGAAGGTGCAACTGCAACAGAGAGTGGATTAAAATATTTCATCATGGAAGAAGGAGATGGCGAAAAACCAGAATCTGGTCAAACCGTATCTGTTCATTATTCAGGTTATTTGGTAGATGGAACCAAGTTTGATTCATCCTACGATAGAAACAAACCTTTTGAATTTTCTCTGGGCCAAAGACAAGTGATTGAAGGTTGGGATGAGGGTGTCGCTTTACTACATGTTGGATCCAAAGCAAAGTTTATCATTCCTCCTGAATTGGGATATGGAGAAAGAGGAGCAGGACGTGTGATTCCGCCCAATGCCACATTGGTTTTTGAGGTGGAATTATTATCAATAAAATAAATATCCTATTTTCATTATTGACTTTTTATCGATGATTTAAATGAAAATTGGTCTAGGCTTGGGTGGTGGAGGGGCCAGAGGATTAGTACACATTGGTATCCTCAAAGTTTTGCATACACATAAAATCCCAATTTCTGTTATCGCAGGTACAAGCGCAGGAGCGATTGTAGGAGCTATGTTTGCTGCAACCCAAGACCCTGAATGGATTGAGGATCGTTTTAAAAAATTCTTTAATCATGACCTCTTCAAAAATCTAGGTACAGAACGAATGGTCCCTGTTTCTGGGCAAAGATCACCCCTAACTCAATTTGCCCAAAAGGTGAGGGACAGAATGGTCATTGCGCTGTCCATGCAAAGGTCTTCAATCGTGAAAAAATCTCGATTAAAAGATGCCCTATCCTTTTTAATCCCGGTAGCAACCTTCAGCGAATTATTGGTTCCTCTAAAAGTAGTAGCAACCGATCTGGTATCCTCAAACACAATTGTCTATTCAGAGGGTGATTTGGTTGAGGCCGTAGTTCAAAGCAGTTCTATTCCCGGATATGTAGAGCCCACATTAAAGGAGAACTCAGTTATCATAGATGGAGGAATTGGGATGCCAAATCCTGTAAGCCTTCTAGATGATGATGCAGATTTTTTAATCTCTGTGGATATTAAAAAGGAACTAACACGTCATAAATTGGATTTAAATATTTATGATATACTCCAGAGGTCAGAAGAGGTGACACATTACAAATTGTCATCTGATCTGGCTGCACAGGCTCATCATGTTGTGCACCCTAAAGGGATGCATTATCATTGGGCAGAATTCAATGAAATGGATTCACTGGTCAATAAAGGGAAGGCAGCTATGGAAGAAAATATTCAACAATTAAGAGATGAGATTAAGACATATTATAGTTATTGCTCTCGGATTAAACGCTGGTTTGGTATCCAATAAATCAATTACCTTTATTGATTTTAATTTCTGAAAATAAATGATTTATTTTTCATACTTAGTTAGACCGATACTGTTGATTCTTTCGATCAACTTATTGCCGGCAGAGAAACTGGCACCTGTAACTCTGTCTGCGAAGGCAGAATCGCATCCGAGGGCAGGTGAAGTTTTCAATCTCTCTATTCATACAGAATTAGATGAGGGCTGGCATATTTGGGGGGTCCACAACGTCCCGGCATGGAAAGGTCCCGTCCCCACTTCCATTGAAATCAATGATGAGAAAGTAAGTAAAACAGGGAAGGTGATAGAACCTACACCTATTGTAAAATTTGATGAAGGATTTGAGATAGATATTCCCTATCATGAAAAAACATTAGATTTTATTCTTCCGGTTTTGTTAAAGGATGATCTTAACATTGGGAACGCTGAATTGATGGTGTCGGTTCAATATCAGACCTGTAATGACCGATTGTGTTTACCACCTAAAACAGTGGAATTGATGGTCCCGGTTTTTATTGAATCTGGAAGTGCTAGGAGTGATAGAATTTCATTTTCGGAAAACTCTGGAGCAAATGTAGGGGGAACCTCTCAGTTGGATATTGCTATCGAGAAAGGGATCCTCTCTTTTATTTTACTATCCCTATCCATGGGTTTTTTAGCCTTGTTAACACCCTGTGTGTTTCCGATGATTCCCATAACCGTATCTTTTTTCACTCAACAAGGAGAAAAAGATGGGGCCAACACCTTCAAGCAGGCATTTATCTATACATTGGGGATTGTAGGTACATTCAGTGTGTTAGGATTGCTTCTAGCAGCAACCTTGGGAGCCTCAGGTGCAAATCAGTTAGCAGCCAATCCTTGGGTGAACTTATTCATTGGCGGATTGTTCATATATTTTGCTCTATCTCTCTTTGGAATGTATGAGATTCAGTTGCCGGAATCCTTCAGACAATTTTCTGTGAAGCAGGAAGACAGAGAAGGATATGTAGGAACCTTATTTATGGCATTTACCTTTACACTGACCTCTTTTACCTGCACCGTTCAGTTTGTGGGATTATTACTTGTAGCAGCTTCCCAGGGACAATGGTTTTGGTCACTGATTGGTATGATTGTTTTTAGTACAGCTTTTGCAACTCCATTTTTCTTTTTAGCATTATTTCCACAGTATTTAGCAAAAATGCCTAAATCCGGTGGTTGGTTGAACTCTGTAAAAGTGGTCATGGGTTTTCTGGAGATGGCTGCAGCATTCAAATTTTTCAGTAATACTGATATGGTATGGAACTGGGGATTTTTTACACACACGTCAGTTCTTGCAATCTGGACAATTATTACACTTTTAACCGGTCTTTATGTATTAGGTATAATTCGACTCCCTCATGATTCCCGATTAGAAACTGTATCAATACCTAGATTGATGTTGTCAACGTTCTTTCTTACATTTGGTCTTTACCTAGGGACCGGACTATTTGGCCAACCGATTCACGGGCTCATTATTTCATATTTACCACCAAGGGTGAATTTTCAATCAGATATTAGTGGAAAGGGAATGCATCTTCAGGAAGATTTTCTATGGCACCAATCTTTGGAAACGGGATTGAGTGAGGCCCAGGATTCTGGAAAGCCTATTTTTATTGATTTTACTGGATACACATGCACAAACTGTCGTTGGATGGAATCCAATATATTTACTCAACAAGGAGTGAAAAAACGGTTAGAACAATTTGTTTTAGTACAGCTATTTACTGATGGAGGAGAAAACTACCGTGAGAAACAAAATTACGAAATCGAACGATTTGGGACAGCTGCGCTACCATATTATGTCTTACTGACACCTGAAGATAAAGTGATCGCAGAATTTCCAGGAATGACACGTAATGTAGATGAGTTTTTATCCTTTTTAGATAAAGCACTATGAAAATAAAAATTCTATTCCATATATTAATAATCTCAGGGTTTATTGTTTTATTTTCTTGTGATAAAAAATCTTCAAATGAAAAACACTCAAACTCTGTCCAAAAAAATCGTCCACCAAACGCAGTAAGAGCCCCAGATTTTACCCTCGTTTCTTTAGAAGGAGACCAAATAACCTTGAGTGATCTTCGAGGGAGTGTGGTCCTTTTGAATTTTTGGGCGACATGGTGTGGCCCTTGTATAATGGAAATTCCTGATTTGAATAGATTGCAGGAAAAATATCAAGATAAGGGGCTTGAAGTGGTTGGAATTACGTTAACCTCAGGTCCACCAGAAATTATTTCGAAATTTGCGGAAGATCAGGGAATGAATTATAAAGTTCTAACGGATATCATGGGAAGTGAAACAGAGGTGGTAACAAATATGTATGGACAGGCAACAGGGTCCCCAATTACTGGTGTTCCAACCAGTTTTATCATTGACCGTGATGGATATATTGTAAAAACTTATATTGGTCCCAGGTCAGAACGAATTTTCTATAGTGATTTGAAACGTTATCTTTGACATTTTCACTCATAAATATTATTGTAACAGCCTAATAACATGACTAATCGTTTCTTATATCTTTTGATATTTTGTTTTGGCATAATTACACCACTCATTAGTTCAGATTACTGGCAACAGTTTGTCCATTATGAAATGGATATATTTGTGGACACGGATTCCAGTACCTATGAGGGGTTTTCCGATATAAAATATATAAATCAATCTCCGGATACACTTCATCAAATTTATCTCCATCTCTATCCAAATGCATTTCAGGAAGGTTCAGTTAAGCACCGGGAATTTATGGCACGCCTTGGAAGATTGGGACGTGCAGCAAAATTTATAAATAAACCAAAGGATTATTTCAGTAAAATTGAGATTTATTCGTTTGAGATCTACCAAAATGGGAGTCAAATCAACGGGGATTATAAAATTGATGATACAATCCTTTCTTCTGACTTGGTTGAGCCTTTATTTCCAGATGATTCTCTTACAATTAAAATTGACTGGATTCACCGTGTGGGTGAACAGATAGAGCGGGCGGGCAGGGTGGTAAATCAATTCAACGCGGCTCAATGGTATCCCAAGTTGGTGGTCTATGATGATAAGGGATGGCACAATATCCCTTTTCACGCCGAAGGTGAATTCTATGGTGAGTTTGGTACATTTGATGTATCTATTGATATCCCTCGGAACTATATTGTGGGAGCAACTGGAACTGTTGCAGATGGTGATCCCGGATGGGAAATAGTGCGGGTAGATACGTCTAGAGATTTTCATGAGTGGCTAGATGAATTTAAAAACAGGGATGAAAAACCCGATTCAACCGCCAGGCGAAACGTTACGTTCCATGCTGAGAATGTGCATGATTTTGCCTGGATCTCATCACCAGATTTTCTTTACGAGAGTGGTGAGTGGAACGGGATTGATGTCCATGTTTTATTCAATCAAGAAAATGGTAAGAAATGGACGAAAAAAGTAGTAGACAGATCCGAGTGGGCACTGGAATGGCTTACAAAAAATTTTGGGGAGTACCCCTATCCCCAGGTTACAACGACGGATCGTTTAAAAGGTGGCGGGATGGAATACCCAATGCTGGTCATGAATGGCAGTGAGTCAGAGAGCTTGATTCTCCATGAGATCGGACATATTTGGTTTTATGGTATTTTAGGTAATAATGAAGTGACTGAAGCATGGCTGGATGAGGGATTTACGACATTTCAAACCGGGTTGTATATGATGGATAAGTATGGTCTCCATGGGTTTGATCTTGAAAATACAGAAAGATATGATTCATTCCAGAAAAAGTATTGGAAATTTACCAGCAGCCTTGGCCAAAATCAGTGGTCTGCTATCCGATTTATGACCAGTGGACAAGATGAACCTATTAGTCGGTCATCCTTTATGTTTAAACAGGGTAGTGCCTATCGTCGAAATGCTTATACAAAACCTGCGCTCATGTTAGTTGAGTTTAAACATGTTTTAGGTGATTCTTTGTTTTCAGAAGTGATGCGTGCCTATTATGACCGATGGAAATTGAAACATACAAGTGAGCAGAAATTCAGAACGGTGGCTGATGAGGTTACCGGGAATAATTTGGATTGGTTTTTTCATCCCTGGCTTCACGATACACGTACCCTTGACTACGGAATCCATAGTTGGGAAAAAGAGAGAAATGATGATGGGAGTTGGGATATTAAACTGAATTTAAGGCGTCATGGAAACCGTGACATGCCACAGTTGATTGAGACAATGTTGAAAAACGGAGATTCCCACCGAGTTTGGTGGAAAAACCACAAATGGCGTTCAGAGGATACTTTTAGATACTCTGTACCCTTTGAACCGGTGAGTGCAGCCCTAGATCCGGATGCTCAAACCATGGACCTAGACTTTAGAAATAACTATACAGGTACAATGCCAAAGGAAATACTCTTTATCCGTCCGGGAATGCAATATACCCCTCGCAATAGATATGTGGTGCAGTGGCATCCTGTAATGCAATATCACGAGATTGATGGTGCCGTGGCTGGTATAGCGGTTAACCGTAGTTATGGTCCTTGGGAAAATATGGATGGGCTCCTAACAATCGGTTCAAAAACCGGAAAAGTATTTTGGTCCTTATCTGGTTGGAGAGTTAATCCTTTGGATGTGAATACTAAAAAATTTCGATTTCATGCATATGATTTTGGTGGGGTAAACAGTTTTGGATTGTACGTTGAAAAAAAATTGAACAGGACAAATCCTTTCATCAATTTTAAATCCATAACCTCTGGATTTACAGTTGTAAATACTAAATATTTACAGTCATCAGAAGCCTCTAGAACAGATTTATTTGAACAAGGAAGATCTGCAGTTTTCTCTTCCGTGATCTCTTTAGGTGGAGGTCCATTTAATTCTAAGCTTGTGCTCGACATCTCACCCCATGGGTGGTCTGACTGGAGCTTCAGTCGGTTGAGTCTTGTTACAAAAGTGAGTGTGCCTATTGGCAATTTTGGTGTGCGTGGACGGGTACTATTTGGAAAGATCTGGGGCGGGGATTCACAATTACCGATACAGGAGTTATTCACGGTTTCTGGTGCCGGATCGGGAGACACTTATCAAAAATCCTATTTAAGGGATCAATCCAGTTTTTACGGTAATACTTATGCCAGGGTTCACTATCACTTGCCGGGGGATGGAAACCTGAGAGGATTTTACGATAGAGGTATTGTAGGAGTTGAACAAATGATTTCAACGTCAGTGGAAGGATTTCTATCAAAAAACTGGTTTAATACAAATTTTGAATTAGCATTATTTACAGATATTGGTATAGTGGATGAATTAATATGTAATTCGACTGCTGTCGGATGTGATGAAGAAATTTTGATGAATGCTGGAATTGGTATCAGAATAGGTAAAGATATATTGGGGAAAAATTGGTTTATTAGAGTGGACTTCCCTTTTTGGATGAAAGAAGGCAAGAAATCAGAAACTGATTTTGAAAAATTTATTTTTAGTTTTCAGCGTTCCATTTAACTCACTTGAAACTTTTTATAGTCTTACGCATTCAACAGAAATATTTAAAAAGGAATCATCATGCGTAAATACATTTTATTTTTTTTAGTACTGACAACATCAATATCATTTGCCCAAAACTCTGCAGTACGACAATTTAGTAAGACATTTGCAGATGTTGCGGAAGAGGCAAATCCTTCCGTGGTAACAATCATGACAGAAAAAATATATGATGCAAAATCCTTTAATGAAAGGACACCTTTTGAAGAATATTTTTTCCCCAGGAACCAGCCTGAACGCCAATATAAAAGTTATGCCATTGGATCTGGAGTGATTGTTGATGAGGACAACGGGTACATCTTAACTAATAATCATGTTATTGATGGGGCAGATGAGGTTGAAATTAAGCTAATGGATAAAAGGATTTTTTCAGCACAAATTATTGGGAAGGATCCAAAATCAGACTTGGCAGTTTTGCAGATTGATGCTACTGACCTTTCAGAATTGAAATTGGGAGATTCAGATAAAATTCGTGTGGGGGAATGGGTACTAGCTGTGGGAAGTCCATTTTCGACAAATCTCAGTCACACGGTAACAGCTGGCATTGTTAGTGCTTTAGGACGGAGTAATGTCATTTCCAATGATCACTATGAAAATTTCATTCAAACAGATGCCGCTATCAACCCCGGAAACAGCGGTGGAGCTCTTTTAAATTTGACAGGAGATCTAATCGGAATAAATACTGCCATTGCAACTGGAGGGTTTGAACGATCCAATCGGGGAGTAGGGTTTGCCATCCCATCAAATATGGCAAAACGTGTCATGGATGATTTAATCACGAAAGGATTTGTTGTTCGTTCCTGGTTGGGAGTATATATCCAGGAAGTAGATGATAAAATTGCCAAAAAGCTTGATCTAAATAAAAGAGATGGTGCACTGGTGGGAAGTATTGTGGAAAATAGTCCGGCCCAGAAAGCAGGAATATTAAAGGGAGATGTAATTATTCGGTTTAATGAGAAGGATATCAGAGACCCGTCCCATTTAAAGAATGTTGTGTCTTCAACCAAACCTGGAACAAAAAGTCGTGTTACTGTCGTTCGTGAAGGACAAGAAAAAATTATTCGAGTCACGCTCGAAGAACTAAATACAGACTCACAAATATTTGCATCCGGTTCATCTAAATCTTACAACTCTGTTGGATTTTCGGTTCAGAATCTTTCATCCTCACTTGCACATCAATACGGTTTTGATGAAGATGAAGGTGGTATTGTTATCACAAAAGTGGATTCCAAAAGTGAAGCTGCTGAACTGGGAATCCGGGAAGGAGATTTAATTCAAAGAGTGGGTTCCGAGAATATAAATTCTAAAAAAGAGTTTAATAAATTGGTGGAGGAATCAGAGGAAGATGGTGTCGTTCTTTTACTAATTAAAAGGGAAGATATATCCCGTTTTTATGCCCTTGATTTGAGGGAATAAAAAGTAGGTACTTTTGATAAATTTAGTTTGATCTTATAAGCAAAATAAAAATTCAGTGAATGCAAGAAATTTATTGAATTAAAGATATTATTTATTTGGTTCTTCTTTTAGTTTATTTTCTATTTCTTTCTCTTTATTATTTTTCTCAATCCTTGCGTCTACCAAATCTTGAAATTTTTTATTCCACTCAACTATCAGACTTTCTAAATTGTCTTGAAAACCCACAGAAAGGTCCCTTTTTGCCTCAATACCTTCCTTCTCACTTCTGTTTTTATCTATTTCTGACTGTAGATTAGATATAGCTTTTTCAAATTCGCTTATTTTATTTTGCGTATCAGAGACCATATCCTTTGCTTTTTCTTCTGGACCTCCAATATCATCTTCTTTATCCTTGAGATCTTTAATAACCTCTTTTAGTTCTTTGATCTCATTTTCTAAGTTTTCAATTAGTTTATAATATTCAATTGCTTCATTCTGGGTAAGGGTTAACGGTTGTCCAAAACAAAGATTCAATAATACTAGATTAATCAATATATATTTAATCATATTATTAACCTCCTATTTTCTTTTTCAATTTTCGTAAAGCTTCTTCTGCTTCTCGTTGTTTTTTAGATTTTTTAGGCCTAGCCTTTGGCTTTGGTGGGAGTGGTTTTTTTTCGTTTGTAACAAAAATTATAGGTGTTGGTGTATTATTAGGTTCTGCACCAATGGTAATAGTTTTAGTCGTGTCTGCAGAAGCACCATAGGCATCAGTGACAGTCAATTTAAATTTATATTCACCTTCAATTGCTTCGAAATAAATCACAGGTGAATTCGGATTTGTTAATTTTACAGTTTTCTCTCCAATTTGATTCCATGAATACCTTACTCCATCGAAATTATCTAAATCAAACGAACCAGTAGCATCAAGTTTTACATCATATATTTTAGTTTTTGGGGTTCCATCATGTGCAATGTTATCAAAATATCTTTCAGCCAAATACTTTGATCGAATCTGTGAAAGAACAAGTTCTTTTTTATTCTCAATTTTCTTTTTTTCGTATGCATTCAGCCAATTAGGGAAGGAATTTGGATTATTAATTTTGGCCGCAGATAATCCTAATAGCGCAAAAATGAGAAAGGTATAAACAATCAATTTATCCATTTAAAGACCTCACAATCTTAATATCGTAGTATAAGGAAAATATTTTATTTCCAAAAGTAAATAATTACCGATTTACAATTTTTATTATGAACAAACAATATCATTCTTAAATATATATGATAATATTCTTTTTTTTGTGTGAAATATCATATTTTAGCTGAACTGAATTAAATTAAATTCCTTTCGTTTTTTTAGATAATTTAATAATAATTCATGCCCATTAAAAAAATTGATGCTAAAGTAGACTTTGTCAAATTAGAACACAAAATCTCTGAGTTTTGGGAATCCAACCGAATTTTTCAGAAACAAATTGAGAAAAATAAGGGCAAACCGAAATGGAGTTTTATAGATGGTCCCATCACAGCCAACAACCCTATGGGAGTGCACCATGCATGGGGAAGAACATTAAAGGACGTTTACCAGCGCTATAAGGCAATGAAAGGACATGAACTCCGTTATCAAAACGGATTTGACTGTCAGGGCCTGTGGGTGGAAATCGAAGTAGAAAAGGAATTAGGATTTTCCACGAAAAGGGAGGTTGAAGAATTTGGTATAGAAAAATTTGTCCAAATGTGTAAGGATAGGGTGCATAAATATTCAAAAATTCAGACAGAGCAATCCAAAAGATTAGGATATTGGATGGATTGGGATAATTCCTATTTCACAATGTCTGATGAGAATAACTATACTATTTGGGCTTTCCTTAAAAAATTATTTGAAAGAGGAAAAGTATATAAAGGAACAGATGTTGTCCCTTGGTCCGGTCGTTCTGGAACATCGTATTCTCAAATGGAAATTATTGAAGGCAGAAAATTAGTTGCCCATAAATCTGTTTTTGTCCGATTTCCCCTTATTGATAGAGAAAACGAATATCTATTAGTATGGACGACAACTCCTTGGACACTCTCATCAAATGTAGTCTCGGGGGTAAATGGAAATCTAGATTATCTGAAAGTAAAAGCCGCAGATGACTCCATTTATTATTTTGCAGAGCAGAATTTGGAATATCAGCGTCTTGAAAAACAATTCAGAGAAAAAAATCAGTGGATCGAGGGAATTCCTAAATTAAAAACAATTGCTCAGTTATTTAAAGAGAGAGGTGGTTTCGAAAAATTGGGAATAGTGAAAGGTTCAGAAATGGTTGGGTGGGCATACAAAAGCCCTTTTGACGATTTACCTTCTCAATCGATTTTGGGAGGATATCCCATTACTAACAAAGATTTAGAAGAAAATCAGCAATCGGCTGTTGTTCAACACAAAGTTATTGACCCAGGTAAAGATAGTATTGGCAGTGACATTGTGGTTGCTGGTGAAGGTACGGGTATCGTTCATATGGCACCAGGATGTGGTGATATTGATCATCGTGTTGGTGAAAAATTGGGATTAGTGAATATTGCGCCTTTGGATGAAGAATCAAAATTCATACAAAAATTCGGATGGCTCACCGGAAAAACCGCTACGGATTCACAGACAACCTTGGAGATTATAGAAAATTTAAAGGAAAATGGATTCCTGTTCCATGTGGAGGACTATCCTCATGTTTATCCACATTGCTGGCGTTCAGGAGATGAGCTAGTATTTCGATTAGTGGATGAATGGTATATCAATATGGATTGGCGGGATGAAATCAAAAAAGTTGTGGATAAAATAGAGTGGATCCCAAGTTGGGGACAGGAGAGAGAGCACGAATGGTTAGATAATATGGGTGATTGGATGATCTCTAAAAAACGGTTTTGGGGATTGGCACTCCCAATCTGGATATTTGAGGATGGTTCTTATTTTGTGGTGGGGTCCAAAGAGGAGTTGAAAACACTTTCCGTAGAAGGATGGGAAGAATTTGAAGGAAACTCTCCTCACCGTCCTTGGATCGATAAAGTAAAAATTCGCCATCCAGAAACAGGATTAATTGGAACAAGAATTCTTGATGTAGGCAATCCATGGCTGGATGCAGGGATCGTACCCTTTTCAACCTTAAAGTATAATTCTAATCGAGATTATTGGGAGAAATGGTTCCCTGGTGATTTTGTGACTGAATGTTTTCCTGGTCAGTTCAGGAACTGGTTTTATTCCTTATTGGCTATGTCAACTGCCCTTGAAGGGAAAGCACCATTTAAAACTTTATTGGGGCATTCTCTTGTAAAAGATGAGACAGGTAGGGACATGCACAAATCATGGGGGAATGCCATCTGGTTTGAGGATGCTGCTGAAAAAATGGGGGTAGATGTGATGCGGTGGATGTATGCATCTCAAAATGTTGAACATCATCTTTTGTTTGGATATGGACCGGCTAAAGATGTTCGAAGGAAGTTGATCACATTATGGAATGTTTATTCCTTTTTTGCTACTTATGCAGCCGTAGATGGATTTGAACCTGGTATTTTAACAATTAAGTCTGCAGATTTAACACTCTTGGATAGATGGATTTTATCTAAGATCAATGTATTGATTGAAGAAATAGATTCACATTTAAATTCGTTTAAACTAGATAGAGGTATGCAAAAAATTGAACGTTTTCTCGAAGATTTATCAAATTGGTATGTTCGCAGGAACCGCAGAAGATTTTGGAAAACTGAGGATGACCTTGATAAACAAATAGCTTATCAAACTCTTTATGAAGTCTTGGAAACTCTTATAAAAATTTGTGCTCCTATTCTTCCGTTTGTTACGGAAGCGATATATCAAAATTTAGTAAAAAATTCTGATCCTTCTGCGCCAGAGAGTGTGCATTTATGTAATTATCCACCATCGGATCCTTCTCTAATAGATCATGACTTAATGGAAAAAATGGGTGTCCTGAAAAAAGTGGTTGAATTGGGTCGAAATGCCCGAAATAAAGCTAATTTAAAGATACGTCAGCCATTAGCATCACTGGTATTTCATATTTCCAAGAAGGAAATAGGTAACTTTATATTAGATAACCACAATGTGATTTTGGATGAGCTCAATGTAAAATCTATTCGTAAAGCTAAATCTGAGGAAGAGATTATTGAGTGGGATGTGAAACCAAATTTAAAAATTATTGGCCAAAAATTAGGAAAGAGATTACCTGAATTACGTAAATTTCTCGGTTCAAAAGATTCAGTTGACATATTAAATGAGCTGAAAACTAAAAAGGAGATCAAAGTTAGATTGGACGGTGAGACTTTCACATTAGCAAATGAAGATTTTTTAATTGAGTATCTTCCGACACAAGGATATTCTTCCACATCAGATAATGGGATTTCTGTTGGTTTAGCCACTCGATTGGATGAACTGTTAATCCAGGAAGGGATCGTACGGGATGTTATACGTCAAGTGCAAATTCTTAGGAAAGATGCAGGATTTGCTGTTGAAGATCGCATTCAGGTTTGTACGGATTGGTCACCAGAGCTGACACCGGCAATTGAAAAGTTCAAGGATTATTTTTGTGCAGAAACCCTTTCCGTTTCATTAATAAATTATTCAGAGAACAAAGAATTTAAATCTCATTTAAATATTGAGGATGAGAAAATACCTATCGCTTTAAGCAGAGTAACAAAGAATTGAGGAAAAAATGGCAAAAAAGAAACAATATTCGAAAGCAAAATTAAACTCATTTAAAAAACAAATTTTATCCCTGATAAATGATGTTAATCATGAAGTCCATGATATGAAGGAAGGAGTAGTAAATCAGAGCCCAACAAAATCTTTGTCACCTGACTCAATTTACAGCGTCCATATGGCAGATGCGGGAACAGATGCTCATCAAATGGAAAAAAATTTTTTATTTATCTCCCGTGAAAATGACTATGTAAAAAACTTAGAAGACGCGTTAGAAAGAATTGATTTGGGTAGTTTTGGTGTCTGTGGATTGTGCAAGGAATTAATACCAGAAGAAAGAATGATTGAAGTTCCCAATGCAACCAAATGTGTTGTTTGTAAAACAAAAGACCATCTAAATATAAAATGAAAATTTTGGCGGTGAGTGCCGTCATTATTGGTCTGGATCAACTTACCAAAACACTCATCAAAAATTCCCTTACTCTTTGTCTGTTTTACGACCGTGATTCTGTCCCTGTTATAGAAAATTTTTTCCATTTTACATTTATAAAAAATTCAGGAATGGCATTCGGTTTAAATTTTCCCGGTGGGATTTATTTTTTCACGACCGCTTCGTTTATTCTTACATGTGTATTACTATGGATGTTATGGAAAGAACGATACAACTCAATTTATATCAGGTTTGCTCTAGCATTAATTATTGGTGGAGCTATTGGAAACTTAATTGACCGTATTCTTTATGGAGAAGTTGTAGATTTTCTCGATTTCATGATTGGAGATTATCACTGGTATATATTCAATATTGCAGATGCTGCGGTGAGTGTTGGAATGACAATTCTTGTTATTCACACAATTTGGTTCACACCAAAACAATCTGATACGGCACTATCTCCCTAAAAAAAAATCTTCAATTGAAAGTCCAGAAAAGGAATGTTAGGCTGGACTATTATCTGTCAACAGAAATTCCGGGATTTTCACGTACAAAAATTCAATCCATGATTCGGGACGGTTTTGTACAAGTAAATGGTGAGAACCAGCGATCGAGTTATAAATTAACCGGTGGTGAAAGGATATCTTTGTACATTGAAGAAACTCAAAATGAACGGGATCATCTCATTCCTGAATCTATCCCTCTGGATATCATCTATGAAGATGAAGAAATTATTGGGATCAATAAACCGGCGGGTTTGGTTGTTCATCCCGGTGTTGGAAATAAGTCAGGAACTTTAGTGAATGGACTCATTTATCATTTTCAAACGCTCTCTACCCTGAATGGAGAATTAAGACCGGGGATTGTCCACAGGCTAGATAAGGATACTTCTGGAGTGATGATTATTGCAAAAACAGATAGGGCCCATGCATATATATCCAAACAGTTTGAAACAAAAACAGTTCAAAAAAAATATATGGGAATTACGTGGGGAATATGGCAGGATAAAGAGGGAAAAATTGAGACAAAGTTATTTAGGAAAAAATCGGATCCTACGTTGTTTGAAGTCCATTCAGATAAAGGAAAAACTTCTGTAACACATTATAAAGTTTTAGAGGAAGGACGATACTACAGTTTGGTAAACTATATGCCGAAAACAGGTAGGACCCACCAAATAAGGGTACACTCCGCCTATCAAAACCATCCTATCTTAGGAGATAAAAAATATGGCGGAGGAATAACTAAGATAAAAGGATTTATACCTGAAGTAGGGAAAATACTAAAAATAGAGTTGGAGAGATTAAATCGTCATGCACTTCACTCAGAGACAATATGTATACAACATCCTAAAACAAAATCAGATATTGAGATTCATGCTCCTCTTCCAAACGAATTGAATTTAATTCTCGGATCATTAAAAGAAAATAACCTATAAAGTGTCGGGAAATATAATCCGGACATATTTAGCTTATTTGAGTAAAGAACGGGGATACTCCGAACATACCGTATACGCATATAAAAAGGATTTGAACCGGTTTTTGAATTATATTAAATCCAAAGCCAACTCAATTCTAGAAGCAAAAAAAGAACACATTAGGGAATTCTTGGCTGATGAATTTGAACGGGGACTCCACCCGAAAACCGTGTCTCGTCGTCTGGCAGCATTAAAATCGTTTTATGATTATTGTGTGGAGATAAAAGAGATAGAATCAAATCCTGCAATTTTTGTGGAAAGCCCAAAATTGCCCACTACTCTTCCCGATTATTTGGACTTAAGTAAACTTTCAGACATTCTTTCCATTCCTCTGAAAGAGACCCTGCTTGGCTCCAGAGATTTAGCAATGCTGGAGTTATTTTACAGTACGGGAATGAGATTATCGGAATTAGTAAACCTTAACGTCAATCATTTGGATTTTTCGAGCCAAATGGTAAAAGTAATTGGAAAAGGAAAAAAAGAGAGGTTGATTCCTTTTGGAGAAAAGGCCAAAGATTCTATTGAAAATTATTTAAAGATGAGGAAAATTGAAGGTAATTTTCAATTGGTATCGGACCCTTTATTTGTTTCAAATAGAAATAAGAGAATTTCACAACGTACAGTGCAAAGAAGAGTCCGAATGTATTTAGTTTCTTTTGCCGGTTCCGGAAGTTCGGGGCCCCACACACTGCGGCATGCTTTTGCGACACATTTGCTAGAACGTGGGGCTGACATTCGTTCAGTAAAGGAATTATTAGGTCATGATAGCTTGTCAAGCACACAAATCTATACCCATATTCAACCAGAAAAAATGAAAGAGATTTATAAACGGGCACACCCTCACGGAACGAACAAAGAAAGGTCATGAATTCAGAACAGTCACCCTTATATGGCATAGAGGATTTTAATCCTCCTGGGAAAATCTTTTCAAATCTATCTTCAGATAACCTTCAAGAGCACATTCTCAAGAATGGGGAAGGGAGGTTAGCAGATAGCGGAGCGTTGATGGTGGATACAGGACAATATACGGGGCGATCGCCGAAAGACAAATATTTTGTTGATGAAAAATCTTCATCTTGTCATTTATGGTGGGGACCGATAAACAGTAAAATATCCGAAGATATATTCGATGAGTTATTGAGAGAAGTGACCAATTACTATAGTTCAGATAAATCTGATACATATGTGTTTGAAGGATTTGCTGGCGCTGATTCCCAGCACAGAATTTCAGTAAGAATGATTGCAAAAAAAGCATGGCAGGCCCTGTTTTGCTTTAACATGTTTATCCGTCCTGATAAAGAAAATAAACAATCTTTCACAGCCGATTTCACCATTATAAATGCTTCTGATGTGAAAAATCATAAGTTTAAGATTCATGGAATGAATTCAGAAACATTTATAATTTTTCACCTTGGACGTAGGCTCGCTATAATTGGAGGAACAGAGTACGGTGGAGAGATGAAAAAGGGGATTTTTTCTGTTCTCCATTATTTGCTTCCGATGAAAGGTGTTCTGTCCATGCATTGCTCTGCTAATGTAGATACGAGAGATGAAAATACAGCTTTATTCTTTGGTTTAAGCGGAACGGGGAAAACAACACTATCCACCGATGAAAAACGTCCCCTTATTGGGGATGACGAACATGGTTGGTCTGAAAACGGTGTATTTAATTTCGAAGGTGGGTGTTATGCAAAAGTAATTCGATTGAATTCGGAGGAAGAACCGGGAATTTATAATGCAATCCGAAATGGAGCATTACTGGAGAATGTAGTTTTTGATCAGAAAAATGGAAAAGTTGATTATGACAATGATTCAAAGACAGAAAACACACGGGTGTCTTATCCAATTAATTTTATTGGAAATTCTCTTGCTGCTGAGGGGAGACACAGTTGTGCTGGTCATCCGAAAAAAATTATTTTTCTTACCTGTGATGCGTATGGTGTTTTACCCCCTGTAGCGCAATTAACTCCCGAACAGGCTATGTATCATTTTATTTCAGGGTACACTGCAAAAGTTGCAGGTACGGAAAGAGGAATAAAAGAGCCAACGGCAGTATTTTCCCCCTGCTTTGGAGGCCCATTTTTAACTCTTCATCCGACAATTTATGCTAAATTGCTTCAGGAAAAAATGAAAACCCATCAGGTCAGGGTCTATCTGGTAAATACAGGTTGGGTGGGTGCCAGTGCTTCATCAGGTGCAGATCGTATTAGTTTGCCGCTTACCAGAAAAATTATTCATGGAATTTTGGATGGTACTATTGAAAAGATGAATATGAAAAAAGATCCATATTTTGGATTTGAAGTACCTATTAAATTTAGTGCAATGGATTCTTCGTTTCTTATTCCTTCTGAGGCTTGGTCACAAGAGGAAGACTATCATTACTCCGCAAAATATTTAGTGAAAAAATTTCATAAAAACTTCAAACTGTATGATAGTGGAAATGATCAAATCAAATCAGGAGGTCCCATTAGTTAATACCAAAATAAATAGGAGAGAAAATGAATATTGAATTTACAGCAAGACATTTTCATGCACCAAAAAATTTACGAGATTATGCAGAGAAAGAAGTCTATCGAATCGCTAAATATTATCCCCGTTCTGTTCAGTGTCAGGTGATATTGATCCATGAAAACAATCAGTTCACTACTGAATTAAACCTCTCTATTCCTAAACGAAAATTGAATGTAAAAGAAACAACAGATAATATTACTAAATCAATAGACAGAGCTGTAAAAAAAATGATTCAACGAATCTCTAAGATAAAAACGAAACAAAGAGAAATCAATTAACCAAAATTCTCTATTATTCCTATTTATTCACCCATAGATTTTGTGGAAAAGAATTTATTTTGAAAGAACTCTAATTTCTTCTTAAACTTGACCAGTCGTGATTTGGGCCATATTGCCACGACTTTAAATAAGGGTGCTAAAAAGGCGGATAAACTCCGAGGCAGTGCCCGGAGTTTTTTTATTTTTTGAATTATGTTTTTTTGGATAATTAGATAGATAACAATTAATGCTTAAGGAATTATTAAAAACGAAAATAATTGTTTTGGATGGAGCCATGGGTACTATGGTTCAGTCATATACTCTTTCCGAAACAGATTTTAGAGGGAAAAAGTTCCAGGACCATCCAAATGAATTAAAAGGAAACAATGACATTCTTTGCCTTACACAGCCTGAAATTATTGAGGAAATTCACCGCGAATATTTTGATGTAGGAGCTGTTATTGTTGGAACAAATACGTTCAATGCCAATGGGATATCTCAATTGGATTACGGGCTGGAGGATTATACCTATGAAATAAATCTTAAAGCTGTAGAAATTGCAAAAAAAGCAGCCAAAAGATTTACTGATGAACCTAGGTATGTAGCAGGAGCAATGGGCCCCACCAATCGAACTGCATCCATGAGCCCCGATGTAAATAATCCGGGATACCGAAATATTACTTTTGATGATCTTGTTTCTGCATACAGTGAACAGGCGCGCGGACTTTTGGATGGTGGTGTAGACCTATTTTTAGTAGAAACCGTATTTGATACGCTTAACTGTAAAGCAGCTTTATTCTCCATATTAGATTTACTGGAAAAACAGAACTCTGATATTCCAATTTTTATTTCTGGTACAATTACAGATGCCAGCGGAAGAACTTTGTCTGGGCAGACGGTAGAGGCATTCTGGAATTCTGTTCGACATGCAAATCCTGCTGCAATTGGACTCAACTGCGCTCTGGGTGCAAAGGAGATACGTCCCTGGTTGTCTGAATTATCCTTAATTGCGGATATTCCTGTGTTTGTATATCCTAATGCGGGACTTCCAAACGATATGGGAGAGTATGATGATACGCCAAAGCAAATGGCGGACCTACTGAAAGAATTTGCTCAAGATGGGCTTGTGAATCTGGTTGGTGGTTGTTGTGGCACAACTCCAGAGCATATCCGTTCCATAGCCCAGGCCGTACGAAATGTATCTCCAAGAGTAATTCGTGACATAAAATCTCTCACAAGACTCAGCGGGCTTGAACCGGTAGCCATAAGACCTGAGAGTAACTTTGTAAATATAGGAGAGCGGACCAATGTGACCGGATCGGCAAAATTTAAAAGACTGATTTTGGAAGAGAACTACGAGGAAGCTCTATCAGTTGCCCGCCAGCAGATCGAAAATGGTGCTCAAATTATTGATGTGAATATGGATGAAGGATTATTGGATTCAGAAGCTGCCATGGAAACCTTTTTAAGATTAATAGCAACGGAACCTGATATTGCCAAAATTCCCGTTATGATAGATTCCTCAAAATGGTCAATATTGGAAACGGGACTCAAAAATATTCAAGGAAAAGGAATTGTTAACTCTATCTCTTTAAAAGAAGGAGAGGATGTATTTATTTTTCAGGCAAAGCGTATTCTGAAATATGGTGCTGCGGTAATTGTCATGGCCTTTGATGAAACCGGGCAAGCAGATACATACAAGCGGAAAGTTGATATTTGCACAAGAGCTTATGATATTTTAATTAATAAAGCAGGATTTCAAGCTGAGGATATTATTTTTGATCCCAATATATTTGCTGTAGGTACGGGAATCAAAGAACATAACGAATATGCAACTGCCTACATTGAAGCATCACGTACAATAAAGAATACTTTACCGGGAGTTCATGTCAGCGGAGGTGTGAGCAATTTATCCTTTGCTTTCCGAGGGAACAACGCCCTTAGGGAAACCATGCATTCCTGTTTTCTGTACTATGCCGTTCAGGCAGGCATGGACATGGGTATTGTAAATGCAGGTCAGTTGGTAGTGTATGATGACATAAAACCAAAATTGAGAGAAGTAATTGAAGATGTACTGTTTAATCGCAGTGATGATGCCACAGAAAAACTGGTTGAATTAGCAAATACAATTAGAGGAAAACTGAAAAAGACAACCAAAGATTTAGCATGGCGAAAAACCTCTGTTGAAAAACGATTGTCTTTTGCACTGGTAGATGGAATAGTTGAATTTATTGAGGATGATGTGGAGGAAGCGAGACAGAATTATCAAAGGCCTATCCAGGTTATTGAAGGTCCTCTGATGGATGGAATGAATATGGTGGGTGAATTGTTTGGCTCGGGAAAAATGTTTTTGCCTCAGGTTGTAAAATCCGCCCGGGTTATGAAAAAAGCAGTCGCCCATCTCCTTCCACATATTGAAAAAGAAAAATTAGATTTGGGGCTCAGTGAATTATCAAATGGAAAGATTCTTCTTGCCACTGTAAAGGGGGATGTTCATGATATTGGAAAAAATATTGTCGGAGTTGTTTTAGGATGTAATAATTATGAGATCATTGATTTGGGTGTGATGGTTTCAGCAGATAAAATATGTTCCATCGCAAAGGAGAAAAAAGTTGATATAATTGGGTTGTCAGGACTTATCACTCCCAGCCTGGATGAAATGGTTTATATGGCTTCAGAAATGGAGAGATTGAAAATGGAAATTCCGCTTTTAATTGGAGGTGCAACTACCAGTAAAAAACATACTGCAATTAAAATAGATGAAATGTATTCTGGACCTTCAATTCATGTTATAGATGCATCAAAAAGTGTTGGAATTGTGTCCCAACTTATGAAAGACAATGATCGTAAAGAATTGATTAAGAAAGTACAAAAAGATTATCAGTATATTCGAAAAACTTACTCAAAAAATTTACAAAATCGGTCATTACTTCCTCTAAAAGAAGCTAGAAAAAGAAAAATTAAAATTAACTGGAGTACCTACCAGCCTCCCAAGCCAAATTTGATTGGAAGGGAAATATTTAAAGAATATCCCCTGGAAAAGATCAAGAGTTATATAGATTGGTCTCCCTTTTTTCATGCATTTGAATTAAAAGGAAAATACCCAACTATTTTGAATCATTCTAAATATGGAAAAGAGGCCCAGAAATTATATGAAGATGGTCAGGAATTATTGGAAAAAATTATTTCAGAAAATTCTCTTCATGCTTTTGGGGTCATGGGGCTTTTTCCCGCTTTTTCAAAAAATGAAATGATCCATGTTGAAAAATTTACTTTTCATTTTCCACGGCAATTAGTTGATAAAGGCGATGGGAAGTCTAATTTATGTTTAGCAGATTATATTGGGACTAAAAAGGACTGGATCGGACTTTTTTCTGTCACTGCGGGCATTGGCTTGGATGACCTTGTGAAACAATTCGAACTTCAGAATGATGTGTATAACTCTATTTTGGTAAAAGTTTTGGCAGATCGTTTGGCAGAAGCATTCTCAGAGTATTTACATGAACGGGTAAGAAAAGAATTTTGGGGGTACAGTGAAAAAGAAAATTTCAATAATGATGAACTTATAAAGGAAAAATATACAGGAATTCGCCCAGCTCCTGGATATCCATCCTGTCC
>Ga0208411_1000728_pt1 | contig 24278 bp, 12 predicted proteins | sample ETN01SmetaG_4_FD_185793 | JGI IMG/M metagenome (GOLD analysis project Ga0208411, IMG submission 185793) | Marine microbial and viral communities from oxygen minimum zone, Eastern Pacific Ocean - ETNP2014F12-01SV261 (SPAdes) (version 2) | ecosystem: Environmental > Aquatic > Marine > Oceanic ... | reverse complement strand
AATCCAGTTACCGGCGGCATCACGCGTTGTTTCGGCGGCAGTGCCGTTGAAGCTGGCGCTGACAGCGGTGGCTTTGGATTCGAGTTTCAACACGGACGGTTCGGCATCGACATCGATCTTGACGCCACCGTCAGCGGTTTGCGTAACAGCAAGCTTGCCCAAAGGGAAACCCTCGCAGGTCACGCGCCCGGCGGGACACTCCAGCGTCAGGGGGAGCGCAGCGTCGGCGTTGGGTTGGTAGGCGACCCAGGTGCGTGAAGGCGCACAGGAAAGCAGCCAGGCGGATTTGCCAGGCGTCGTGGTGAGCGTCGCGTCTTTCACGGCAAGCCGGCCGCTGTCGCTGACGGCAAACTCGGGCGACTGCAGAAACTGCGGCCACGGGTCGTCGCGACCGTTGATCTTGCGCGTGGCGTATTCTTCGGTGTAAGCGTGCCAGCGCATGTCGAGGCGGCGGTCGTCGCGCTCGTAGGCGATGTGGCGCGTGAAGCCGTCCGCTTCATCGGCGGTGACTTTGCCGGCGAGGATCTTGTCCTGAAACGCGGCGAACGAGCCGAACTCGGTCTTGTCGCCCATTTCCACCACGAACCCGCTGCGGGCCTTGATCCAGTCGGCGTCAGTGATGCCGGTGATGTTCTCGGTGGCGACGTTGTCCTGGTAGAGCACGACGTGACGGGTGCGTTTCTCCAACATCGTTTTGCCGCCGCGCAGGCGCGTGGCTTCGAGCGGACGGACGGCGGCATAGACGTCGCCGTCCTCGATGAACCACCAATCGCCCGGCGCCAGTTCGCGCGGCAGACTGCGGACCGGCTCGCGGTTGACGAAGAGGCCGTCGGTGCCGTCGGTCCAGCGGAACAGGAACATCGCGGCGCCGGCGCGCTGGACTTTGTCTTTGACGAATTTCGCCCGGTGCATGCCGGGTCTGCCGGCATACGTCAGCAGCAGCGTGTTGCGATCCTGCAAGGTGCCGACGCGACCGAACTCGACAAACTCGCGCATCCACGGCCCTCGGGGGCCTCCTTTGGCATCCGCCAACGGCTGGCCACCTTTTTCCTCGTAGTAGATGTCGCCTTTGTCCAGAAAGCTCATGCCATTGATGACATAGTGCGGGTAGAGGACGCAGAACCGCTCCGGGCTGCCGAGCGGCGCGCGCGGATTGCGGCTGTTGTTCCACCAGGCGGAGGCGTTGACCACGCACGTGTTGACCACCCACGACCAAGTCGTCGAACCGAGCGTGTAGCCGCGACCCTGGTAGTTGACGTATTTCCTCGTCAGGTTCTCAGCCGGCTGATCGATGCCTTCCAGTTTGAAATTGTTCCGATAAGGAGCTTTTTCGTTCGCCCCTGTGAGACGGCACTGCAACTCGTTTGGCAGCGACTTGTGCCACGCGAGGTCGTTCAAATACGACGGCAGATCGGGCATGAACGTCGCGGGCGGCGCCCCCGGGTAGTGGCGAAAGGCGCGCGAGTCCCAGCCGTCCCAGGGGAAGAAGTAGTTGATCCAGATGGGTTTCGTGAGGCCGGCCGCGAACAGGGAGCGCTCGTAGTCGCAGCCGAGCCATTCACTGGGCGCCGTGCGGCTGCCCGGGCCGGTGATCCGCTCGACGGCGGGCGACCAAGTGAGGAAACGGTTGATCCAAAGCCGCTCGCGAATCAGGCGTGCCATGCGGCGCAACTTTGGGTCGGGGATGTAGCGCGTGATATCTTCCCAACTCGCCGTGCCGCACCAATGGCTCTCCAGCAGGTTGAACTCACCCATGTCGCCCGTGCGGTTCATGTGGCCGAGTTCGGCCAGCAACGCCTGCTCACCGGCGGCGAGGACTTTCGGGTCGTCAATGAGTGCCGGCGCGAGCACCAGCGGCGTGAGATAACCGTGGACGTTCGCACCGTTGGCGCCGTTGATGTGCATCCAGGCGATGTAGCCAGCTTCCTTGCTGCCGAGATCAATCGCCTTCAACGTCTCGCGGATGATCGCGTGCGTTTCCGCCGTCAGCTTGTCGGGCGCACGCAGCGCCAGCAGAATCCAGGACGTCGGGATTCTGCTTTTCTTGTTCTTCTCCCGCCAAGCGCCTACGTCGGCCAGCACACCCCGGCACTGTTTCTGAATTTCCTCGTTAACCTTGGCAACTTGCTGCGCGTCGCCGGAAAGGAGCCGCTGGAGCTTGGAAAACTTCTTCGGTATGCCCTCGGGATTGCTTCGCCAGTTGATGCTCTGCCACATGAATTTGAGGGCCTCTTCGCCGCACACGGTCCGGCCTTGGAAGAACGCCTCATCATAAATCGCCGTCCGCCATGATCGGACGTCAGGCAGGAAGTTCGGCGGCTCAGCGGCGTTTAGGTCAGTCAACTGCAGGATAAACACTGCAGTCAGTATGGTAAGGATTCGTTTCACTCGAATCAGTATTTCGGGAAGATCGCTGGAGTCGGGAAGCGGGCTTCGGGGCTGTTATGGAAAAGATATTCTTCTCTGGGTATCTGCATCTTGGGCCAACTATCCGGTCGTATGCGTACGACCCGTCCGGGGCGAATGGCTTCGATGACAAGATCGGTTTCGAAATGGACTTGTATGCCGCTGCTGCCGAGTGGAATTTTGCCACTCGTCTTCTTTACTCGAATGATTTTACCGCCCGAGGCCATGTGTCCGGGGCCATAGTGGCCTGCCGTGTGCTTTAGGGTGTTTTCCGCACCATTGATTTGTCCCCCGACATCCTTTTTGAAGTCGTCATAAAGAGCGGAGTCCATTCCTCCGAACAGGGTAGCCGTTACGGTAGCTCGACCGAACTTGCCATAAGTTACTTCTTCGACCCGGCCGGGCATCCAGCGACTACGGATAAAGGCATTGTGCTTCTCGGTCTGGAAATAGGCCGCGTGTTCGATGGATTGATCGTCCAGCCAGATATCCGAGATATGGAAGCGGGTGAAGGCCCCACTCAATCCATCACCGGGTGCTGGTTTCCAGGTGATGCCAAGCAAAACGGCTTGATCGTTGAGATCTTTTTTTTCATTAGCCGGCCATATTTTCTCATTGATCAGATCCGAGATTCGGATTGATTCGCGGCCACGCCAAATACGGGTGGCGGCATCGAAAGTCATTTTTTCCGGGTCGTAATTTTTCCCATCCTTTTTTTTGGGTTCACGCCTAGCTAGGATCGAACCCTTGTTGCCCTTGATCTCCACTTCCATGAGTTTCCAGATTAGTTCGTTTCGTCTGCAATGACTGGGCTCGTCCTCAAGTAGAAGGACGTGGTTCTCTGCCGGGAAAATGCCAGTGCCGCGATAATGGCCGGCATCCTTGTCTTTGTTGTTGATCGGCAATACTGGAACGGCGGAAATTTTGGGGTCAGGTGGTAGAAAACCGTGGGCATGCAAAACGGTTCCCAAGGGAACATCCCGCAGATCCGCCGGCGCATCGTGGTAGCGGACTATGCCATAAGGAAGAAGAGCGAATGGATGGGGGTCGTTCCTGTAGAACTTGCCTGAACCCTCAACGCGAAGGCTGCCACGGCGGTTGGCGTGGTCTACGAAGACGAGCTCGCCGCGGTAGGCGTGGGCTTTTTCAATAGGAGGGAACTGTCCTGGTTCGGGGCGGAAGGATTTTTCATCGGCATAAGCGAACACAGTGAGCAGGGCCGCGCCGAGTGTCATCACGGCCAAACGCATGCCGGGTCGTATCCGAGTCATAACGAAATCACTTTGTTGCTGTCGCCGAATCGGTCGTTTTCCACACCCATCTTTTGTGCCATGAGCAGCAGCAGGTTGCTCATGTGGGCGTCTGTGTTCGCTGGGCGACTGCAGAGGCGATAGTGATCGCCGGGCTTGTCGAGCGTGTAGCCGTCGAAATGACCCTGATTAAAATCAAGGTGACTGCCATGTTTCAAGCCGAGGTCTAAGCCGCCGGCAAGCACGAGCGGCAAGTTGGCGTTGCCGTGACTGTGGCCGTAGGACATGCCGCTGCCGAAGAGCGACATGGTCGAGCCGAGCAGCGACTTGCCGTTCAGATCCTTGGTTTCCGACAGCCGCGTGAGGAAGTAGCCAAACTGCTCAATGGCGAAGGTGTCGTAGTTGGTGAGCTTTTCCATGTAACCCGGATCACCACCGTGGTGGCTGAGTTGGTGGCGCGACTCGGTGATGCCGATCTCCGGAATGGCGATGGCCTGACCTTCGCCGCCGAGACTGAAGGTGACCACGCGCGTCACGTCCGTCTGGAAGGCGAGCACCATCAGGTCATAGACCGTGCGGAAATAGTCGCCTGCTTGGGTCTTGGCAATGTCGCGGTTGGTGCGTTTGCGGTCGGTCTCGGAAATCTTGGGCAATGGTGTGTCGAGCCAGGTATCGGCTCGTCGGGTGCGGATTTCCGCTTCGCGGACGGAGGTGAGGTATTGGTCGAGCCGACCCTTATCGGCGGTACTCATTTTCTGCGACAGGGCGCGCACTTCGGCAAGGTTGTCATCGAGCACACTGGCTTTGCGCCGCAGTGCCTTTCTTTGGGCGGCGATGCCCCCCTTGGGTTCCTCGAAGAGGGACGCGAAAATCTGCTGACATCGGCTCCTTGCGGGAAGTTGAACGCCGTCGGCCGTCCAGGCGAGAGAGCCCTGCGTGATGGCAATCTCCATTGAAGGGTAACGGGTGTGTTGTCCGGTAACCTCGGCCATCTTCTGGTCCACCGAGATGGTGTTGCGGTGCGCCGCACCGATCTTGGCGCCGGTCAACCAGATATTGATGCAGTTGTGGTGATGTCCCAGACTTCCGGGATGGTGCAGACCGCTGATTGGCGTGATGGTGTTACGGAATTTCTCCAGCGGCTTGAGCGAGTGGGAAAACTGATAATCCTTGCCCGGCTTGGTGATCTGGTAGTTCAGCGAATGAACGCCGTTGGCGAGGTAAATAAAGGCACTGCGTCGCGGCGAGTTGATTTTCTCCTTGGCGTCAAGCGGGATCATGCATTCGAGCATCGGCAAAGCAATGCAGGTACCCATTGCGCGCAAGGCGTGGCGGCGGTCAATTAACCAGGATTGTGTTTGAATGTTACTCATGACTCTACTTGGGTTTTAGCGTTTATGTAATAGTTCGGAACTGGCTACGGCCCGGATAATATCCTTCAAACGGTACTGTCCTTTCTTCGCTTGTTCAACAATGGTTTGGACATCCTCGCGGTCATCGATCGTCAACACACGGCGCAGCGCGTAGGTGCAAAGGTGCTCGATGAAGGCCCGCGCGATCTTGTCTCGGTCCGCAAGCAGTAATTGTTTGAACTGGACCGAATCGGCAAACTCCCGGCCATCGGGCATGACACCGGAAGCATCAACCAACGGATTCTCTCCCACTCCCGTGGGAACCTGCTCGCGGATGCGCCACTGGCCGATGGCATCATACTGGTCGAATGCCAGCCCCAACGGATCAATCTTTCGGTGGCAGGCCGCGCAATTTGGGTCCTTGGCATGCGCTTCAATTCTCTGGCGGATGGTGATCTTGGTGCCCTTGGGGGGAACGGGCTCAATCGGGTCCACGTTGACCGGCGGGGTGGGTGGGGTCTTGCCTAAAATGGCCTCAATGACCCAGACCCCCCGGTTAACCGGCTTGTGGCGTGTGCCATCGGAGGTCAGACCGAGGATGCCTCCCATGGTCAGCAACCCTCCACGGTTGTCTTCGGGGCGCAGGGCAACCCGCCGGAAGCCCCCTTTTTCCGGTTCCGGCAATCCGTAGAAATCACAGAGCCGTGCGTTGGCCATCGTCCAGTCCGAATCAAGCAGGGTTTCGATGGGCAGGTTATTCGTTAGCAGCTCTCGAAAATATTCCACCGGCTCATTGCGCATGCTCGCCTCCAGCCAATCATCGTAAGTCGGGTAGAGTTTTTTGTCGGGCGGGAACATGCCCACACGGTGCAGTTGCAGCCATTGCCTTGAAAAATCGTCTATGAAACGGTTGATCCGGTCATCGGTCAACATCCGGTCCACTTGCTTCTTCAAGCCTTCGCCTTTCAGCGTGCCTGCCTTGGCCTCAGTGAAGAGGTCGCCGTCCGGCATCGAACTCCACAGAAAATACGAGAGCCGCGAAGCGAGTTCCTGACCCGTGAGGCGTTCGCGCGGCTTCGGATCGCCCTCGACCAGGTAGATGAAATTCCGGGAAGTCAATACGCGCAGCAGGGCGTTGCGATAAGCGACAGCTTCTTTTTCGCCGGTCTCAAGATCCGCTTGGTAGGAGTCCAAATAATTGTTCAACTCCTCCAGCTTCACCGGCCGCCGCCAGGCGCGCTGGGCAAAGCGGTGCAGATGTTCGGTGACCAGCTCGGGCGAGGCGTCCTCGGGTGGCAGTACGTCATGGCGCCGGGATTTTTCCGCGTCGGTTACCAGTGGGCCTTCCCATTCCAGCCAGTCAAGAATCACCGTCGAGAAAATGCCGTTTCCCTTGTCATCGAACATCTGCGGTGCGTTTGGATTCAGGAGCAAAGTCTCACTGCTGTGCGTGAAGATATAAGCCCGGCTTGCAATTGCATTGCGAAAGGCCGCGCCGCCTCGCCGGTCCACCCCGTCAGTCGCCACTACGGCGAAGTGCAGTCCCACGGGCATCTCGAGGAAGATCTCAAATTCATATACCTGCGGTTTATCTTCCGGTGCTGTGATATCGAGTTCAATGAGGCCGTCCACGGTCTCCTCACTGGTCTTCTTGCCGATGCTCAGGTGGGCCGGTTGGCCGCCGGGCGGGCGGATGCCGCTGGCTTGCAGTCGCAGTTTGTAAAGACCGCTGTGTTCCGGGCCCGTCTTGCCGAACCAATTGGGGGATAGAGCCGGTTGAACGCGGCCCGGGAAAAGGAGGTAGCGCAGCGGTCGCTTGATGCCGATCCGAGCCAGCGCCTCCTTTTGTTTCTCCCCGCCACCATATCTCAACTCCGCTGCCGTCTGGCGGATCTTTCGAGCCTCGACGGCTTTGGCTGGAAATGCGCGGTCGAGCACGATTTCAGCGGCCCGGTAATAGCGGTCCACGTGCGAAGGGGAAAGGGTGAGCTGCGAACCGATTCGTTCATAGCCGTGCCAAAGGGTGTCCTCGTTCAACTCGCCCGGTTTGGTTGGGTCATAGCGGACACCGAGCAGATCGTAGACAGTGTTTTGATACTCCTTTCGGCTCAGGCGGTAATGAGCCACCGGCGGCCGCTTCGCCATGCGGGCGGCTCGTCCCTCGCCAATCTTGGTGTCGAGCTGGGCAATGACGAATGCGATTTCATTCTCTGTTGGTTGGGGCTCCTTTTTGGGGGGCATTTCTCCCGCGTTTATTTGTTCCACAACCTCCGCCCAGAGGTGCCCGTCGATCCCCGCCTTGAAGTCCCGAGAAAGCTTGTCGATGCGCAGGTCGCCCTTTTCCTTTTTGGGCCCGTGGCAACTGATGCAATGCTTGGTGAGAAACGCCTCAAAGGGCTCGGCCGCTGAAAGTGCCGTTCCAGCAGCCAGCAAAAAGATGAAGGAGAAACGTGCCATTTTCAGTTGCACAACTTAGTAAATAAAAAATGCATAGCCAAGAAACATCTATGACCTCTCTTCTGTTCTTACCTGAACCTCTTCTTTGATTGGCAGTCCATCAACCATTATTGGGTCGTGATTGTGCTCACATTTCTTCTAATCGGACGAAGGTTTTAACCTAACCCTTCATCTCCCAACGTAAAGAGGAAAGCCCCAGTCCAAATCACACAGGGAAAAGCAAGCTAGCCCTGAGCCAGGCTCTGTGGCAAAACATAACCCAGCCACGATTATGAAGACCCCTAACCCTTTGACCCGCCGGCGTTGGATTTCCACTGCCGGAACCCTCGCTGCGGGCGCAGCAGCTTTGCCCTGGAAAAAAGCCCATGCGATTGACTACACCAAACCCGTCAAGGAAGCTGAAGGGCTCACGGCCTATGCCAATCACGGCAATCTTTTCATTCGCTGGAACAATCAGCCGCTGGTCAATTACCGCGCCCAGAAAGACCTGAAGTACCCTTATTTCCACCCGGTTAATGGCCCCCTTTCGGGTCTGCCGCTCACCGCTGAAACCGCCCTTCCCTATCCTCATCACCGCGGCATCTGGCTGGGGGTTCATCCACTCAATGGCGGGGATTACTGGTCTGATCAACCCCTTGAAACCGGCCAGATCCAATCGACCGGCCTCAAATTGATCGAGGAAAAGTCCACGCCCACCTCCGCCAGCTTCACCGATCAGTGCGACTGGGTTTGGCCAAAGCATCCATCGCCCTTCAAGGATCAACGCACCTTCACCGTGAAAATGGTTCCGGAACAAAAACTCTGGACACTTGAGATGGATATCAAGCTGAAGGCGCTTGAAGATATCGTGATCAAGAAAGCCAAGCATTCCTTCCTGGCAATCCGCGTGGCCTCGGATATTTCCTGTCCCTATGGCGGAACGCTCATGAATTCTGAAGGCGGCACCGGAGCCAAGGGCACCTATGGCCAGGAGGCCAAATGGTGCGGCTACCACGGCAAACGCAAATTAAACCCGGACATCATTGAAGGCATCACCATGATGACCCACCCAAAGAATCCGTGGCGCCCGGTCTGGTTCACCCGCGAGTACGGCCACCTCTCCCCCAGCCCCTTCAATTTTCTGGATGAACCCTGGCAACTCAAGAAAGGTGCTGACTTACATCTGCGCTACCAGTTTGTGTTGCACGCCCAAAGCCCAAAGGAAGCAGGGGTCGACGCAATCTACGAGAATTGGGTCAAGTAATTTACGCCAGCCAGGCGCGGGGCTTCAGGGTTAAGAGGGAGCGCAAATCAGCTGAGGCGCCTATTTTTCAAAGGCGACCTGCACTTCCAGAATGCCGACGCAGGCGTCCTCCTTGGGCGTCATGCGGATGCGGATGGCCTCGCACTTCAGCGGGGCGGCGGGATGAACAACGTTGTATTGATTGGCGCGGTGATCATAGCGGTCGGTGGTGTAGAGCTTGAAGGGTTCCCATTTTCCTCCCTGCAAAACCTCAAGCGACCATTCCTTGGGGAACATTACCTCCTGACGATCCTGCATCCAATAGACGCCTACACTGCGGACTTGCCTGGCGCGATGGAAACGAGCCTCGACCCACTGGGGTTTGCCCTTCTGCGGGCGACTGGTCCAGCGCGGAACCTTTTTGCCGCTGGAAAAGCGCGGCTCCTTGCCATCGCCAATGGCGCTCAACGTATCAAGTGGTGAAGTGTGGGAGGCCTTGATGTCTGCAAAGATACTTTCCTTGGGCAACGCATGCGGATCGTAAACGCTCAGCGCCTTGTCGCGCGGGAACCAGACAGTCATCGAGCCGGCCCCGCGATTGTTCCATGCGTAGTAGGGGGTAAGGATCAGCCTGGCATCCTGTGTGCCGCCGGTTTTGGTCACGGTCTTTGCCCGCAAGCTGACCTGGATAAAGGAACCTGAATCGATGGTGGTGGTCTTGGTCGTGGCGTCGGCCACTTTTGGGAGTTGATCAAAAAAGTAACGCTGGGTGACGCCGCCATTATCGATGCCTTCAGCACACAGAACGAAGGGGCCGCGGGTCAGGGCAATGCGGCCTGTGTTGGCCTTCACCGCTTCATGGCTTCTACTCACCCGCACCGGCATGGGCAGATTGAGAGCCACGCGATCGCCGGCCTTCCAGGTTCGTTCGATGGAGACAAATCCTTTGGTAACCGGAGTCTCAACCGGTCGGCCATTGACACTGAGGGTGAAGGATTGGGTCGACGGATTGAGGTAGCTGTATAGTTTACCGGGGATAAAACGATCCCCCGTCCAGGTGGGAATCCGGAGGTAGAGCCGGAATTTGGCGGGCTTCTGAGGCTTGATCGAGAGCCGGATTTCGCCGTCATTGGGGTAGGCGGTCTTCTGTCCAATGGCAACCTGCACGCCGCCCATTTGCACGGTGGTCGTGCTTTCAGCAAAAAAGGTGACGTAGAAATTGGCGTCATCGTGGGCGTAGGTCATGCCCGGCACCTGCGGAATCACACGAGCCAGATTGGAGGGACAACACGCCGTGCCAAACCACGGAGCGCGTCCGGCGGTGCCGTGGTTGAAGGGATACTTGCCATCCGCCGCCAACGGGTTGACGTAAAAGAAACGGTTGCCCTCAAAATTCACGGCAGCCAGCACGTTGTTGAGCAGTGCCACCTCGGCCACATCAAGGTAACGAGCGTCCTTGTGCAGCAGGAACATCCGGTAGTTGAAGAGGACATTGCCAACCGCGGCGCAGGTTTCGTTGAACGCATGGTCATTGGGTAGTTCATAATTGGGGCCAAAACCTTCAATACCGTGCACGGCGCCCAGCCCGCCGGTGATGTGCATCTTCTTGTCGGTAATATTTCCCCAGATACGGCCAAGCGCCCGGGCATAAGCTGGATTGGCGGTCAGCGTGCCGACATCGGCCATGCCCGCGTAAAGGTAGGTGGCGCGCACCGCATGGCCAACGGCCTCCTTCTGTTTCAGCACCGGCGCATGTTGCTGGGCGTAGGTTGGTGACATGACCCCCTCGCCATCAGGCACATAGGTGATACCGCGGATTTCCAGGAACTTCCGCGCCATGTCGAGATAGAGCTGCTTGCCGGTGACACGATAGAGCTTCACCAACGCCAGTTCCATCTCCTGATGACCTGGCGCCTGCCGGACCGGTTTGCCGCCGTTGTATTTCGAGTCGCCCTCGAAGAAGACCTTGTTGATGTGTTGCGCGCTTTTCTCGGCGACCTTGAGCAGCTTGTCCTTGCCCGTCGCGCGATAATAGGCAACGGCCGCCTCGTACAAATGACCGACATTGTAGAGCTCGTGACTGTGAACCACGAAGGTGTAAGGCGAGTCTCCCATCATGCTTTTGGCACGCCCCACGCCAGTGGTGTGTGAGGGATAAAGGTAGCCGTTCTTTTCCTGGGCTGCGGCGATGACCCCGGCCAACTCATCAAGCTTGGCTTCCAGGTCCGGGTCTTTCCGCAGCTGGAATAGATAAGCCGCCCCCTCCATGACCTTGTAGAGATCCGAATCAATAAACCGATGCGCACGATGGCCCTCCACCTTTTTCCCGGCCAGATAATCGCGAGCCGTCTTGAGGTGTTCGACGCCGCGCTCGGTCCGCTCGAAGGCCCAGGGCACCAGCGTCTTGCGTTGGGTTTCCAGTCGCGGCCGCCAAAAGTCGCTGGTCATCTTGACCTGATTAAAGGGAACGGGCTTAAGCGGATAATCGGCGGCCATGCCGGGCATGGCTCCAATCATCAGGGTCATAGCCAAGGCAAAACCACGCCGATTGAATGACAAATAATGGTTCATGATGTACTGCTCGTTTCTACTGCGGTGCTGATGGATTATTTCACTCCCAGTGCCTGACGCAATACAGGCGCAAAGGCTTCGGCCTGACGCAGGAAACCCAAGTCATTGGGGTGGGAAGCATCAGTGGTTCCCTCAAAGTCATCTCCCAAAAGCGAATCGCCCTCCACGTAATAAAGACGCTCCACCCCTGCAGTCTTTAGCTCTTTGTAGGCCTTTCGCAAAGCAGCGTGGTTATCATCGTGGAATTTTGATTTACCCGGCACCAACCAGGAATTGGGAAAGCGTCGGTCTTCCACCAGGACAATCGGAGTATTGGGTCTGGCCTTGCGCAACTGCTTCACAAGTGGCACGCAGCGTTCAGTCACCATCGCCCCGTTCATATTGGGCAAACAATCAATGACGTAGGCGGCCGCATCCACTTCAATCATGAGCTCTCCCACTTCCTTGTGCATCTTGCCGTTTCCCGAAAACCCAATATTGATGACCGGCATATCAAACCACCGGCCAAGAATCGCCGGGTGCGCAATCCCAGGACGTGAGGCGCAGGCGCCATGAGTGATGGAGGTCCCATAAAAGATTAATGGCTTGGCCCTGCGCGGCGCGAGTCCCTCAAACTTCGCTCCAGCAGGCACGCCAACCGCCAGGGATTCAGTACCATTATAAAGCGGCAGATAAAGCGCATACTCACGCTGGCCCGGTTTGATTCCGCGCAGGAGCGCAATCTCCATCTCCTGCTTGGAGGGCCGGGTAGCGGCGGCCCAGCGCCATTTACCCTTGCTATCACGTGCATACAAATCCAATCCACTCACGCCACTGGGCGGCATGTGTGCCATCCCGAGACGCGCGGAGGTAACCTTCCATTTTGCGTGGATGGTATCTGCATCGGTCTTAAAGCGCACCATCATGCCTGCACTGTGTCGGCTTAAACCCCAAACCGATTTGGTCACCGTTTTCTCTGCCTTAGCCGGAAAACGGTCGAACCACTTGACCCGTTCCTGATCCGCCCAACCCCGTCCTTCCACCCCCCACTGGGTAACATCATGCCATTGAACTTTGTCTTGGGCGAAAGCACTAAAGGTATGGAGAGCAAAAAGAAGAGTAATAATCTGTTTCATAATGATGGAATAGGGATTAAACCCGGGTAATGACGAACAGCCTGCCCGCATGGCCGAAGATCAGCAACGGCAAAATAGTTTTTTGGTGAGTTTCAAAAACTCTGGGCTACACTTTCAATCACTCTGATCTTACCCGTGAAAACCCGAATCATTACCACTATCTGGGCAGTCCTATTTTTCGTTGCTTCGTTTGGTTTAACTTGAGCCCCACCGCTTTACCATCGAGTTTCCATTCTGGCTTGACGGTCACACCTAGGTGAGTCAGCGCCGTAGTCGCGATATCGACTATGTATATTTTGTCGACCAGTGCTCCCCGTTTGGCTTCCCCTCCACTGACAATGAAGGGAACGTTGAGAATTTCAGGCACCTTTTGACCGCGAGAATGCCCTTTCCCCTTTCCGCCGTGGTCTGCCGTGAGAAGGATGAGCCAGTTTTCATCTTCGTGGTTGGGTCGCGACTTGATCGCGGATAGCAGTTTTCCAATGTAGCTATCCGTCTGGTGAATGACGTCACGGTATTGGGACACGCTTGGATGGAATCCATTTTTATGTCCTACACCATCACAATTTCCAAAATATACAAACACTGCCTGATAATCTTTAGCCGCAATCAGCTTGGAAGCTTCGGTCGCGATGAGTGCATCTTTTCCTGCCCGAGAGCGTGCCGGAACGCTCTCTAGATATCCGTACTGGAAATCAGCGTGGGCCACAACGTACTCATTGGTCTGCGGCAAATCCAGAAACGACGCTGTTTTTAGTGATGGGAACTGGGATTTGATCCGCGCAAAAAAATGAGGATATTTATCAAACTGTTTGGCTTTGAACGAATTGTCCTGCACGCCATGCTTGTCTGCCCATACGCCCGTAAGGATACTCGACCAACCAGGAGCAGTGACGGTGTCATTCTTGCGGTATCTCTCGCCCAGAATCTGACATTGAAACGATACTGTTCCATTCTGAATTAGGATATCAATATTGGGCGTCTTCGCTTTCTGCATTGCGTCTGGTCGCAATCCGTCGATACCGATCACCAGTACGTGAGGCTTGACTGCGTCCTGAGCCTGTAGAATGAAATATCCGCTGAACCCGATCAGGAAAACGAGTATACTGCGAATGGACATAGCAACACTCCCGATGATGAGAGGACGTTCCACTGACAACCGATACGCGTTTTGAACAGTTGGTTCTAATATTTGCATTCTACATACTGGGCTCGAGCCCCGTGACCTTCACTTGACCTTGCGATAAAGAAATAAGGTGCGGTTTAATAGCTAACCTCAATTCTTAAACCACGGTTTGCGCGCGTTTTTCGTAATTTCAGCGTCAAGCACCTCCAAAAGGTTCTTGGCAAGGAAGGTGACATTGGCGCACAGGCTGCACGACGTGGGTTTATCGTAATCGTACCAGCCACGCGAGGACTAGCCAAGGAACTACTCGTGCCGGACCCCAAGAATCGCCACGGCATCTTTTAATTGTGCATGGAGTAAGCGATGGGCTCCATCACCGTCCCACGGTTGATAAACTGGGCGGCCAATTAAAGAATATCTTCAAGGCAGCAGGCTCACCCAACAATACCGCATTGGAATGGGGCAATAGCGGCCACCGCTTCTACCCGGACAAAATGTGGCCCTTTATCGAGAAGGCCTTGGCGGAAAAGAAGGAATAGGCTGCCGATGGTGCAGGGCATTCCCAGCGATTTCAAGGGAGCAGCGTTCTTTTCGCTTCACTCAGGAGAATAGTATCCCTATGTCTTAGGGGAGCCAAATACTCCAAGCCATGCAGACGCAACTTAAAGTCAAACTGTCCTTTTTCAATTTCCTGCAATACTTCATCTGGGGCAGTTGGTATGCCAGCATGGGCACTTACCTCGCCAACACACTGAAATTTGGCGGGCAGGAAATCGGCGCGGCGTACGGTGCATTTGCCATCGGCTCAATGATTTCTCCGTTCCTTGTCGGGTTACTCGCCGACCGCTACTTCGCCTCGGAAAAATTACTCGCTGTGTTTTCATTGATTGGCGGTGGAGTCCTCTGCCTATTGCCGAGCCTCAATACATTCCTGCCCTTTTACTCCACGCTCATCCTCTACTGCGCGCTCTACACGCCCACACTGGCACTGGGCAACTCCCTCGCACTTACCCACCTTGAGGATTCCAAGACCGCCTTCCCGCGCGTGAAGCTGTGGTCGGCGGTCGGCTGGATTGGCGGAGGCGTCACACTCTCGCTGTTGCACGGCGAACAATCCTCCATCCAATTCTATCTCGCCGGAGGCATGTCAATCGGTCTGGCGCTCTTCTCATTGATGCTACCGCACACGCCGCCCAAGAAGACCGGCGAAAACATCAGCCTCGGCGAACTGATCGGACTCGACGCGCTGTCACTGATGAAAAAACCCTCCTTCGCGATCTTCATCGGCTGCATGTTCCTCATCTGCATCCCTCTCTATTTTTACTTCGTGATGATGAGCATTTACCTTACCGAACTGGAATGGACCAAAATCACCTTAAAGATGTCCTTTGCGCAGGTTTCTGACATCGTCTTCATGTTTCTCCTGCCCATCATGCTGAAAAAATTCGGCTACAAGAAAACCATCTTCCTGGGAATCCTTGCCTGGGTAACCCGCTACTTCTGCCTTGGTGGCAGCGTCAACGCCGCCACTCTCTCGACACCACTCATCTTCGCCGCCATTTTGATGCACGGCGTCTGCTACGATTTCCTCTTCATCGCCGGCCAGCTTTATGTGGATGACGAGGCCAACCCCAAGATTCGAGCCGCCTGCCAGGGCTTTATCGCCTTTATTCTATGGGGTGTTGGCGCCTTCGTCGGCACCATGCTCGCGGGCAAGGTTCTCGCCATGTACGAACTTGCTGACAAGACCCACGACTGGGCGAAAATATGGCACGTGCCCGCGTACCTTTCGGTCGGCGTGCTGATTATTTTTGCCCTCTTTTTCAGAGAGCCGAATATAAAACCGGCTGAAGAAGAAGCTGCTTAATTAGCCCAAGCTTAATTCTTTAACCATGGTTTGCGCGCGTTTTTCGTAATTTCAGCGTCAAGCGCCTCCATGCGAGCCTGCAGCTCCTTGACGATTTCGGGCTTCGCCTGCGCCAGATCATTCTTTTCACCCACATCCTTGGCAAGGTCGAAGAGGTGTAGCTGCACCTTCCTCGCGTTATTACGACGCGGCTTTTTTACAAGCAGTTTCCAGTTGCCACTTCGGAGGCCCTCGATATCCCCTCGGGAAGTATAGTGTAAGAACTCCTTGCGAGGGGATTTTTTTGTGGTTCCTTTCCAAAGACCGATCACATCCATGCCATCGATTTTCTTACCCTTGGGTAAAGCCTTCCCAGTAAGGCTAGCGATGGTCGGTAGAACATCAATGGTTCCGGTAAGCGCATCACAAACCGTGCCAGCAGGAATTCCAGGACCACGCATCACGCAGGGCACGCGTTGGCCCCCCTCAAAAGTGGTTCCCTTTCCTTCGCGAAGAGGTCCGGCTGAACCCCCATGATGACGAAACTGGAGCCAAGGACCGTTGTCCGTTGTGTAGATGACGTAAGTGTTGTCGGCCAACTTGAGGTCGTCCAGCGTATTAAGCAAACGACCGACCTCGGAATCGATGTGCTCGATGGTATTGATATAAGCGTTCTTGGGATCGGGATCACGCACTTCATCGGGAACATAGAGTGGGATATGCGGCATCGAATGCGGCAGGTAAACAAAAAAGGGCTTGGCCTTATTGGCCTTGATAAAGTCGATGGACTTCTGGGTGTAACGCCGGGTAACGGTACGCTGGTCCACGGGCAACTCGACAATTTTCTCATCCTCAAAAAGCGGAGTTTTCCACTTGGTCAGTGTTGACTCAGGATCATTCCAGAGAATATCCATGCCGGCCCAACCGCCTTTGGGTTTTCCCTTGTTGTCAGGGTGATTCATGTCGTTGGAATACGGAATACCAAAGTAAGTATCAAATCCGTTGGAGGTTGGTAGCACTTCCTTGTGGTGACCGAGATGCCATTTCCCAAAACAGGCGGTAGCATAACCTTGGCCCTTCAAGTGATCGGCAATGGTGTGTTCCTTGGGGTTGAGCCCCTTGGTCGATGAGGGAAACAAAACATGCTGATGCATCCCAACGCGCTTGGGATAGCAGCCCGTGAGTAACGCAGAGCGGGAAGGCGTACAAACCGGCGAAGCCACCATGAAGCTCGTAAACTTCCGGCCTTCCTTGGCAATACGATCAATATTCGGTGTGCGAATGGTCTTGGAACCAAAACAGCTCAGGTCGCCGTAGCCCTGGTCATCGGCGAAGATGATGATAAAGTTGGGCTTGGCCGCCTGTAGGGAGCCCGTGACGAATAAGAAAGTGGCTAGGAGAAGGGTCGTTTGTTTCATGTGAGTTATATGGAGGCAGGTTGTCTTTGAGTTCTCGGATAATTGATGACGTTAGGTATATCGTAGCATGATTACTCGGCCGTTACGGTGACCGAGGTCGCGGTGTAGGCGATCGAGTAGTTTTTACCCGCAAGGGATATCTTGTCATTGCCGAAACGTCCAGAGATTGATTTTGCCTTGAGCACGGTATGGATTTGACCGCTCTTTACCTTGCCCGCACCAGACAGGCTGAGTTTTCCGGAAAGACGGGCGGCTCCTTCGACGACCAAGGGTTTGTCCACGCTCAAGGCCAATGTGCCGTGGGCATAAAGAGAAGCATTCACGGCGCCGTGACCGGCAAGGGTTCCGCCAGGCTGAATGTCTAACCACCTCAAGGACTCAACCGCGCCGCCTTGGAGAATCAAGCGACCTTTATCGGCCACCCGCAATTCGTTACGGGATTTGATGTTCACCCCGGACTTCACCGTCAGTTTGCCGCTGATTTCAAGCCCGAGAAATGCAGCATCCTTGTCCGCCAGGGCCGAGCCTTGGGCAATTTTCGCGCACCAGGAGGCTTTCGGTGAACCGCTCTCCTGCATGTAGGTAATGCCGGAGTTCAGGTAAATATAATCACTCCAGTTGGAGGGCGTTGCAATGGAACCACCCTTGGCGCCCTGCCAGGAATGATAAGTGTTGGCAAAGCCCACCGCTTCGTCAACGCGCTCACCGGTCAGCAGCGCATTGAGCTCCTTGACCAATTGCGGATGCTTGGAGGCTATATTGTTTTTCTCGGCCGGGTCAGCCTTCAAATCGTAGAGCTGAACTTTTCCGGAGTCCTTTCCGGTTTCAGCTTTTCTATGGTCCTTTTTTTTCTTTCCGCCAGGCTTGACGCCCTTGGCGTTTGCACGCGGACGAATCAGCTTATAACGACCTCGTACTATGGAAGCTTGGCCACCCGCCTCGTGAATCAGGAATTCACGAACCCGTTGCTCTCCCTTGCCAATCAACGTCGGGGCCAGGGAAACACCGCTCAAGCCGATGGGAATTGGGGCCCCCGCCAGTTCACAAAAAGTGGGCAACAGATCGGAACAATCCATGACCAAGTCCGTATTCGAGCCGACCTTCAGTTTTGACTCCTTGGTGATCTTGTTCGGCCAACGCATGATGGTCGGCACGCGAATTCCTCCCTCGTAAATGCTTCCCTTGGAACCCAACAAGCCGCCATTGGCGTCCAGTTGTTCCTGGTTGCTGCCCCTCGGCCCGCCATTGTCTGATTGAAAAACGACCAGGGTGTTCTCCGCAACCGAATCGGATTTGTCCCCGTCTCCATTCGGATCATCCAAGGCATCGAGCAGGTTGCCGAAATGGGCGTCGATCCGGGTGACCATGGCGCACCACTGCTTGGACTGGGCGGCCAGTTGCTGAAAGTAGGGCTTATCCTTGTAAGCCTGATCCCAATCGGGGAGCTTCTGGATTTCCTTGAAGGGAGCATGTGGGATTTGTGCCGCGAATAAGCCGAAGAAGGGTTGACCCGTTTTGTTATAACGAATCGCCTGCTTGCGCACAAAATCCAAGGCTGCAAAGGCATAGACGTCGTCGCAGTAGGCGACCGTCGGGTAATTCGGATGATTCTGCGAGGCCGGATAATTTGGGTAGACCTTGTTGTTTTTATATTTGGCCATGCTGTTGGGCTTGAGCTCGAGTCCACCTTTCGCCCCATGTCTCGCCGGCGCGTTCCAGAGGGTCGGCTGAAAGAAGGTATGAGCCCGCACGTGGTGCAACTCGGCCACCACGAATTGATAACCATGGGAAGTCGGCAAGGTTTGGAGGTTGTCGATCGTGGGATTCACCGGGTCCTTGGAACCACCATAGCCCCATTTACCCCAGTAACCGGTCGCGTAACCGGCCTTTGCCAAGACGTCCCCCATGGTCAGGTCCTCGGCCCGCATGGCCTTCTTTGCATTGTTCGGATCGTTGCGATCAGCAAAGGTGTAGCCTTGATGAAAACCAGTCTGCTGGGAAGAGCGGGCGGGCGAACAGACCGTGCAACCGTATCCCCGGCGAAAATTCACCCCGACGTCCGCCAAGCGGTCCAGGTTCGGGGTCAGCACGTAGGGCTTGCCTTGGGCCTTGCGGTCGGTCTGGCCGTTGGGGCCAATCGATCCCCAACCCATGTCGTCGACGTAGAGGTAGAGGATGTTGGGACGCTCCGCAGCGAACGAGGTTTTAACGGCGAGAAAGAAAACAGCCAGAAGACAGATCAGGATGGCTTTTGTTTGTTTCATGGTAATTGTGTTTGGGTGGAACTGAGCATGGAAACAAACCGGCTGTCTTTCAACCGATAAAACCCATTTCCACTCAGCCAAACAGCCAAAGGCTATTGAATAGCCAGGGAAGAAAGAGGAATCACGGCCAGTTCCGCACTATTGTGATTGGCGTTCCGTTCACCATTGTTGGAATAGCATACGTAGAGTTTGCCCTGATATTCAGTCGCATAAGGGTAGGACAGCGCCGCTCTCCGATGGGATTCACCGGGTCCTTCAGGAAATACAGCATGGCGGATCACAAACACCTTGAAGAATGTATTCTCTCCTTGTTTACCCACCGCAATGGTCAGTGGTGAACGGCGGCCTCCACCATCTGCAGTCGTTGAACAAATCAGGTAACGTTGACCTGTACTGAGCACGCCTGAACAGGGCTTGGAGGTGGCCATAGGTAGATTACTCTCAGCAGACGACGTCCAGGTCCGGCCATAATCTTTACTCATCGCAGCCAGCGCCAAAGGCGCTCCTCCATAACGTGCAATATTGGTGATTTGCGCTCCATCAACGATGATCGATGATTCTCCCCACATGCTCCTCACTCCAGCTCCACGAGGAATGACTATCGGCTTCCATTTCTTAAGGTCATCCCCCGTACTGATCGCCACGGCGGCCGGATTACCTTTACCCACAATAAACCCGGGCATAATCCAGTTGCCATCAGCCATCTTCACCGGCTCAGTCATCGGCCAAAAGCCATCCTTTACCACCGTCCCCTGCGGTTGCCAACGTCCACTCTTTTCATCCAGCGTGTAGGCGCGGGTATGAACCCCTTTGCGCGTTCCATAAAAGGAACCCAAAAACGCCCAAAGGGTCTGCCCTCGCGAAAGAAAAACCCCATGACTCACGGCCAGGTTATCATCCCCTACCCCCACGTCGATCGTCTGAACCTTGGACCATGTCTTGCCTCCATCTTCACTGACGCAATACCGGCCTTCCTCAGTAAGCGTATTTTCACTTCCCTTGTTGTGTCCAAAAGAGGCATAGAGCTTCCCCTTGTGCCACGCCAATGCCACGCCATGGAGAAAGCCGTACCCATCCACCTTGCGTTCCCACTTCTTAATAACATGAAACTGAACCCCTTTGAGGACTTCGGCTTGCGATGTCTTGGGCAAATTCGAACCTCCCCAAAGAGGGAACCCTTCACTGCCTTGAGCCACGCGCGCAGGCAACTTGTGTGTGGCCGCCACCGGTCGGTATAGTCCAGTTATTTCCCTGGGCGACAAGGGCCGGTTATAAAACCGTGCTTCATCCAGAGCTCCAAAAAGGTTTTGCCAAATGCGGCCATTATCATTGACCCCTCCCAGCGTGAATGGCGCAGCGGTTTGCGGCAGGGGCTTAACCAGTTTACGAGTGCCCCCACGTTTACCATTCACCCATAACTCAGCCTCCCCCGGCTTGATCACTACCCCCACTTGAAACCAATGACCGGGCTTAACTGGGGTGTCAGCCTTCACCGTCTGCCATTTGCCCTGATATAAGTAGAGGGTAAAACGGTTATCGCGATCAATCATCACACTCCATTCGCGGTGGTTCTTGGCGTAGACGTTCTTGGCAACAATCATTTGCTGACCAGCATTAAGGCGGTAAGGATTTACCCAGGTCACAAAGGTAAAACCTTTCTCAACATGAGTGAGCTTCGCTGAATCCTTGAGCTCCAATACTGCTCTGCCATCCAAGGCCAATGACTTGCCCTTTACTCCGGAAGCCAACCGCACCTTGCCTCCCTTTGGCGTGAAATCAGCAGAGAGCGGTGCATCCAGTTTCCAACAATGAACCGACTCGGCCGCTGATATTCGGATCACCGCACAGAGGTAAAGGACGCTGAGTTTATCAAAAAACATTTCTGCTGCTTTGCTTACACTTCGCCCAGTGTTTCGGTGCTGCCACCAAAGCTCTTGGCCTCCACACCGAGCTTGTGGAGCATGGTGAGGTAGAGATTTGCGGTCGGCAGCTCGCTGAAGTTCATCTCGCCGCGGTAACCAGCGTCCGAACTAATACCGGCGGTGGACTGGTGGTTATTGTTACCTTGGCCATACTTCAGGTACTGGCCGTGCTTAAAGCCCAGTTTACGTCCACCGATAAGCAGGAGCGGGTAGTTGCGCGACAAATGGAAGGCACTGGAGGCAGAGCCGAAAAAGAGCGCGGTGTGGTCGAGCATATTGCCCTCGCCGCCGGGCTCAGGCGTGGCCTTGAGACGGCTGGCAAAGCGGCCGAGTTCGTCATTAATAAAACGGCAGTAGATGCCGAAGTTCTTATAGCCCCCAGGCTTCTTGGTTTCATGTGACAGATAGTGAGTCGCCTTAAAGCCTACTGCACGCGCAAGATAATCGCTGATGCCCACGCCATTTTCTCGACCCAGCTGGTAAGTAGCCACGCGCGTCGTGTCGGTCTTGAACGCGAGATAAATCAGCTCGTACATGGTGCGCAGAAAATTGCGGGGATCCTCAGGCGTAACATCAAGCTTGAGATAATCCGTATCGATCTTCGGCAGAGGAATATCTAGCCAACGCTTGGCTTTCTCCACCTTCACCTCCGTATCCCGCACAGACTGCAGATATTGGGCGAGCGTTTCCTGATCGCGCTTGGAGAGTGAGCGATTCAATGAACGGGCATCCTCCATGAGATCATCAAGCGCACTTTGGCTGAGCGCAAGGCGGCGCACGGCATCGGGACCACTCTTCACAAAGAGCATGTCAAAGATGCGCTTGGGCTTGTGTTCGGCCGGAATAGGGCGGCCCTGAGCGTTGTAGGAGAGCGTGTGCGCACCGCGAGGCGAACCCGTGCCACCGTCAGTGGACATCACGATCGACGCATGCCGGGTATGCTCGCCGGCGTGGGCAGCAAATACCTGATCAAGCGAAATGCTGTTTTGATAATCGCCATCAGCACCGGTGTCCGCGGCCGTAATAAACTGGTCGGCATTGGCATGGCCGTGCACGCGCCGCAAGGCGGGGTTTGACAGGCCGGAAAACACGGTCAACTCATCGCGCAAGGGTTCAAGTGTCTCCATGCACTTGGTAAGCTTGAAATCCTTGCGGCCACCGTGCGGAAACCAGCTCCAGTCCTTAAAAGCGGGATCCTTCTCCAGCGGCATAGGCACGCCATCAGGCAAATAAAAGCAGGCCAGTCGCTTGCGTTTCACTGGTCGCTGCGCTGCACGGGCCAGACCAGTGAAGGATTCGAACCACGGCAACGCCAATGCCACGCCCGCACCGCGAAGGAATTTCCGACGATCCAGTGAGGATAAATTCATGTTCATGGCAGTCACTCCTTCGGAATTAATTTAACTGAAATAAATCACTTTTCACAATCAGAAAGACGAGATCCGCCAAGCCGTCGCCCTGTTTGCGAAGTTTTGCCGTGATACTGTCGACTTGTGAACGGTCCCCAAAGGTCAAAGGCCGACCCAACGCATAAGCAGCCATCTTGTGAGCCATCGCACGCGCGAACTGATCCTGCCGGTTGGCCAGCAGATATTCCTTTAATCCCTGCATACCACGCAGTTCATGCTTGTTGAATAACACGCTGGTGGCATCGACCGGATCCCTGCCGATCGTATCGCGCCATTTCCCGACAGCATCAAAATTCTCAAAGGCAATTCCCCACGGATCAATTTTCACGTGGCACGAGATGCAGGCCGGATCGTTGCGATGATCCTCCATTCGTTGTTTAAGCGTGAGCTTCAGGATTTCCGGATCGGTCAGGTCAATCTTCGGCGGGTCCGGCGGAGGCGGGGGCGGCGGATCATTCAACAAATTTTCCAGCAACCAAATGCCGCGCTTGAGGGGATGCGAATCCTTGCCGTTTGAATTCATTGCCAACAGTCCTGCCTGCGTAAGCACGCCACCACGCCGCCCGCCTGAGGGCAGCTTCACCGAACGCAGATCATTGCCGATCACCTCGGGCAGCCCGTAATGCTTCGCCAACCGGTCGTTTACCATCGCGTAATCGGAATGAAGAAAATCCATCACCGGCAGGTTGCGCTGCAGCATCTCGGCAAAGAGCGCCACTGGCTCCTGCTTCATCGACTCCACCAGTAGCGGGTCCATTCTCCCGTGCTCCTTGGCGTCAAACTTCAGGAAATCCAATTGTTCCATCCCCAACCATTGGCGCGTGTAATGTCGCGCGAAGCGCTGCGACTTGGAATCGGAGAGCAAACGGTTGGCTTGCTCCTCCAACACCTTGGCGTCCGAAAGTTTTCCTTGTTTGGCTAAGCCCATCAGTTCCGCATCAGGACCGCTGCTCCACAGGAAAAACGACAACCGACTGGCCAACTCAAAATCTGAAATGCGCTGACCATTCTCCTCCTCTCCGCCAGCTCGAACGAGATACAGGAATTTTGGTGAAGCCAACACCGAGGCCAGCACTTCCACCATCGCTTCCTCGAAGGACGAGCATTGCGGCCGCAGCTTGGCATATAGCCCCAGTTTTTGGTTCACCTCAGCATCGCTCACCGGCCGCCGCCAGGCGCGGGTCATGAAACGGGTGAGCACTTCGCGTGCGTAGGTTTTCTCTTTAACACGCTCCTTGCGGTGGAAGAAAATACGTGTGTGTGATTCGGGTGGCCACTGGTCCAATGCCGGAGCAATGATCTCCACGTAGTCGATCAACAGCGACACTGGCGTACTAGAGGTATTGCGTAGATCGAGAAACTCCGCGGGGTTGGGCAATTGACCCAGCTTATGTGTTGCTCGGAAAGCGTTGCGCGGAATTTCGGTGAGCGGCACGTCCCAATGATAAAAGCGCGGTTTACCCGGCGGTGCTTCGATAGCGATATCGCGCCCACCGACATCCACCGACACGCGCGAGTCGTTGCTTGCCTGGTTGCCAAAATGCAGCCGCACCGTTGGCAGGTGCTTGCCCTCGTCGGACACGCGTGCCGCCCGAATGCGTACGCGCATGGTGCCCACATCCGGCAGGCCATCGCCCACGTCGATGATGAATTTCTGATTGGCCGGTATAATCACAACATCCGATAAAACCGCCGGCACCTTTGGCCGGGCACGACTCGGCGCCCAAGCGTACTTGGCGCCGCCATAACTCCAATGTGTCCTGACACCGTGACCAGTAATCAAATTCTTGAAGTGCGTGCTGTCTGGTTTCAGCGCGTACTTGGCAACCTGTTTTTTTAGGGTTTTTTCAGGCGTGATAACACCATTTTTAATCTGCTTCTTTTTCTTTTCCACAAAAGCCGCATAGGTAGCATCGACTT
>Ga0208411_1000727_pt1 | contig 24280 bp, 23 predicted proteins | sample ETN01SmetaG_4_FD_185793 | JGI IMG/M metagenome (GOLD analysis project Ga0208411, IMG submission 185793) | Marine microbial and viral communities from oxygen minimum zone, Eastern Pacific Ocean - ETNP2014F12-01SV261 (SPAdes) (version 2) | ecosystem: Environmental > Aquatic > Marine > Oceanic ... | reverse complement strand
GTTATAATAGTTCTATATTAAATGGTGAAAATAATCATATTTCAGGTTCTAATACTTCAGCAATACTTGCAATATTTACTTTTCTTTTCTCTTTAAATAAGTCTGTATGATTTTTTAATGTTGATTTAAGTTCTTCGTAATTTTTTATACCTTCTTTGTTGGTCTTATATAAATAATCACTTACAACAAGTTGCATAATCATAAAGCTATCAAAATCAATTTTTAAATTATTTCTTACTCGACTATAGAAATTCATTAAGAACATAGTCCAGTTATAGAAACCATGAGAAAAAACTGGAGCCTCATCCTTTTTGAAGCCTGTTTTAAAATCAATAATATTTTTTTTGTGTATACTCATAATAGTTTTTTTCTAACTCAATATAGTTTTTTATTACCTATTTTAGTTTTTAAATAACCTATATTGGTTAATTATATAAATAATTAAGTTTAATTCAACTTATGAATGAAAAGTGTATTAATTTGGATTTCCGCGAATATCTGTAGTGAATTCTTGGTATATTATAACAGATAAAATTTTAAAATTTTTAATAATTCTTTCATAGTCCCAAGACAAATCAACTGAATTACAATTTAATTCTTTGAAGTAGTAAACTTTTGCCATTGGAATTGATGGATCAATATCAGCTAAAAGAATATTCAATTCATCAGTTTTTTTTTCAATTGTAAAATTATACCTACAAACATTTGAGGTTGTCCAATACATCAATGTACTTAAAACAATTAAAAAAAAAATCATAACTTTAGGAATACTTAACATAATTAATTTCCATCAATAGTAACAATTGTTAAATCATCTTTTTGAACTCTATCTGATTTAATTAAGTCTTCAATTATTTTACTTAGTCTTTGAGAATTGGGTACGCTTTGATATTTTTTTATATAATTTTGGAAACCTTCTTGTCCTAGCATCTCTCCTTTTGTATCTTTCATCTCTGTTATACCATCAGTAAATATATACATTGAGCTTTCCTTGAAAGAAATTAATTTTTCTGTAAATTTAAACTTTGGAGCTATGCCTAACGGCGGACCTGCTTCTTCAAAGTTTGAAAAGTCTCCTCCCTTAGAAAAAATTAAAGGTGGTTCATGTCCTGCATTAGATAAGAGTAATTCTTTTTTGTTACTATCAAAGATACCAATCACCATTGTCACAAACATACCTCTTGATGCTGTCTCACATATTTCATCATTAAGAATTTTCAAAAGTTCTGCTGCAGAAAAAATAGTTTTACTTAAGCATCGATAAAGACTTGAAGCCTTAGACATTAATAATGATGACTTAATTCCTTTTCCAGATACATCAGCAACACCAAAACCAAATCTTCCCTCACCAAGATCTGAAAAATTATAAAAGTCCCCAGAGACAACCTTTGCCGGAATATTTATGCCGGCAATAGGAAAAGGATCTTTTTTATTTTGAGATAATAAAGTTTTTTGAATATCCCCGACAATTTCTATTTCTTTTTGCATTCTATTTTTATCAATCAATTCTTTTGCAGTTTTTGCATTTTTAATCGCAAGTGCTGCTGGTCCTGATAAAGTTTCTAGAAGTTTTCTATCACTCTCTTCAAACAGTTTTGTATTTGTTTTTTTATTTAAACAATGAATAACACCAATACATTCTCCCGAAACTATTAAGGGTGAACATAGAACGGAATAAGTTGTAAAGTTTGTTTTATTATCTAGATCAAAATAAAATTCTGCTATTTCTCTTACATCTTTTCTTACGTCACCCACTCTAATACACTTTTTAGTCGCTGTAGCTTTACCCATTACTCCTTGAGTAATTGGTATTTCAAAATCTTCAAGATAAGCTTGATACTTTGATGCGATACATTGAAAAACTTGTTTTTTCTCTTCAATAAAAAAAACATTTGCTGCTTGGGCGTTTATTCTTTTAATGATTACTTCAAGCGCATTCTGTAATGTCTCTTTTAAATCTAAGGAGCCTGCAAGCTCGTTATTCATTTGTGTAATTAAAGCTAGGTCTTTACTGGAAGTATCCTCGACTTTATTTACTTCGGGTTTTTTTGAACCAAAAAACATATTATTTTATTGGCAATCTATCTCTTTTTTGATATTTTTTCAAAATATGGAAATTTTAATTCATTCACCAAATTTTTATCTTCATATTCAAGATGCTGTTATATTTGTGCAGTATTGTATTGAAGGCATTGTTGAAATAGCTTCACGAATTAAAATATAATCAGTGTTAATCATCTATATAGCTGTATTTATACTTGGTAGCTTATGGGGAAGCTTTAGTAACGTATGTATATATAGACTGCCTGAGAGAGGAAATGTAGTTTCCGCTAGATCAAAATGCAGAAATTGCCAAAAAAAGATCAGTTGGTTCGATAATATACCTTTTATTTCATACATAATTCTTAGAGGAAAATGTAGAAATTGCGGCTTTAAAATATCTTTTCAGTATTTTGTAGTAGAACTACTGGTGGCACTTGGTTTTCTTATCTCTTTTCACTTTTTTGGTTTTTCTATTGCTACATTGCTACTCTTTATATTAACTATTTTCTTCGTAATTATTTTTTTTATAGATTTAAAACACTTTATAATTCCAAATGAATTAACCTTCCCTCTTATGGCAATTGGGTTTTTAAAGTCATTTGATCCAAACCTAAATCAATATTTATTTCCAAATTACATTAATTCATTGATTGGAGGAGTTGTTGGTTATTTAATTATATGGTTCATAATATTTGCTTATAAAAAATTACGAAACAAAGAAGGTATGGGTTTAGGAGATGCCAAACTTTTATCTGCAATGGGCTTCTGGTTTGGGTGGATATCAATTCCGTTTATATTATTTTTCTCATCATTTGTAGCCTTAGGCTTTGCAATTCCAAGCTTGGTGAATAAATCTAAAACAATGTCATCACAAATTCCTTTTGGTCCTTATCTCGTCTTGGGCTGTGTATTATATTTAGTGTTAATTGAACAAATAATAAAATATTTGAATTAATGAAAAAATTTTTATCAATAATAACAATTTTTATCATCTTAATTTGTGTATTGATTGAATTTATTGGAGATAGAATAGTTAAAAGTATTTTAGAGGACAATATCTCAACTTCATTGAATAGAGATGTATCAATTGAAAAATTAAATATAGATTATCTTAATGGACAAGCTGATGCTAAAGGGATTAGCTTGTTAAATAAAAATTTTGAAGGACATTTGGTTAGGATTGAGTCAATAAAAGTAGACTTAGATACATTTTCAATATTTTCAAATGATGTGATCATTAATAATGTTTTATTAGATAATATTAGTGTCAATTATTATTTTAATTTTTCAACCCAAATTATTTCAGATAATGTAAAATCATTGAAACGAGAACTCAAAAAAAAAGGTTCGGCCTCTAGTTCAAATAAATATTTTAATATAAAAAAATTGAAAGCAAAAAATATTTCTTTATCTGCTAAGTCTCCAGATTTAAATTTTGAAAAAACAATTACCTTGAATGATATGAGCTTTCAAAATATTGGCAATACAAGTCAAAGTAAAAACTATAAAGATGTGCTTAATCAAGTCTTTAATGATACTGTTGATTTGGTAAAAGAAAAAATATTAAGTGGAAATATTTTAGATAAGCTAGAAAATTTTAATCCAGAAGAAATAGAAAATAAAGTAAAAGATAAATTAAAAAATAAACTTAAAAAATTAATCAAATAAGTGAAAACTTTTTTATTTATAAATATAATAATAACAGCTTTAAATATATTTATTTTAGCTTATGCATATTCTTTAAAATTTTTCCCGCTTAAGTGGCGAAAAAAAGTAAAACAAGATACTTTAGTTGGTCTGGCAATAATATTTTTTACTATGCTTACTATGTTTGCTTGGATAATTTATTTTTATATAAAATTATTTTAAAAACTACTATCTCTCCAGCCACCTTTATTAGTTATGATTTCTCCTGGAATTGATAAGATTGAAAACAAGGTGCTCGAATCTGATGAAGGTCCGGCAACGTTGGCATATAATTTATCTCCAAAAATAACAAGTTCTGATAATATACCTTTTCTAACAAATCCACATGCATTGGCATTGGGATTATCTATTGCTAAACCAGCATCGTCTGTTGGTGTTAGACTTAATTGTAGTTTACCAGAAGTATTAGTTCCACACTCATCGTCTGCTGCACAAATAAACGCATTTCCTTGATCACATTTGTTACTATTTGGAGGCGGTTGGTAAATTGGGAAATAAACTTGTCCTCCAAATAAAGTTGGAGGCGCTGATGCTTTTCTATAAGTTCTTGGACTAGTAAAATTACCGCCATCTTTTTCTAAATGTGCAACCCAGGAATTAGCACCGGCTGGTAGAGGACAATTATTACCAGTATTATTTCCTGAGGTATCAATACAAACTGCAGCATCATCAATGTTAGCAGCATCGTTTGCTCCTTGATTTGCTAATTTTAAAAACTCTCCATCAATTACCATTGGAACAGCTCCCGGAACAGCTACTGCTTTTGGTATTTTAACATTATTCAAATGATTAAAATATGGATAATGTACATCTTGCACTCCATATAAAATATTATCTATTGTATTTGCTCTTCCACCAAGGTCGGTAAAGTTTCCTGTAGAACCAAACAACCAAAAACCACCATCACTTAATCCTAAACCTGCATCCATTGAAAAGTACGAGTATCTTCCGTTATCTTCACTAGCTTTTATGCTAAATAAAGTTGTTTGATCATAAAGTTCTGTTACTCCATCTTGTAATTTGCCCCCAACGTATCCTTTTGTATTGTTGGATAAATTTATTTTTGTAATTTTACCTTCAAGATCATTAATATAAACTAGAGCTCCTCTCCAAGGAATATCTGGTGCAGTATCAGGAGTAATAACAATTGGAGATGCTGGAATTGAATTTGAAATATCACTTCCATTTGGAGTTGGTATTAGGTTTGGACCCGAAGTAATTCCATTAGGCGATGTATCCACTATAGTAATAGGTCCACCGTTAACATCTGCTCCAAATATCCTTCCAGGTTTACCAACCTCATGACCCTCAAGATCAACTAAATATATCGCTGAGCCAGCACACGCATCATTTTTAGCCATACCAGCACCCATTACAGCAACATATCTATCATCTTCAACTCTGCCGTTTGAACTTATTGGCATTCTAATTATTTTTGGAGTCGACCAAGTTTCACCTAACTGAGAGTAATCATATTCTGGCTCTATACCAGAGCCACCTATACATGCTGCTATGTTAATTTGATTTGTTCCCGTTGGTGCAAGGGCTGATTGATTGGCATTAAAAGTTTTAACATTACCAAATGTTACTCTCAACATAGGTCCATTGCCATCATCTTTCATTACTGCTTCTTGAATTATGATTGGTTGTGCAATTCCATTAACAAGTTCTGTTGCACCTAAAACACCTTCTGGGATCACAGTATCCATAGGATATTCTAATTGAATATCTGGAAAATGAAAAACTCTACCCTGATAACAAGAATTTGTTCCATTGTCTTTAAAGTCAGTTGATGTAACACATGGTGCAATAGCATTCTGCTGAGTAACTGTGGTATCACTTATTGCTTCATCTGCAGTTCTAGCTGCTTCAAAATTATCTGCAGCCATCGATCCTTCTTGTGAATTGAGCAAAGATCCAGAACCTGAGTTATATTGTTTTTCAGTTATCACACCATCAACATCCGCAATTAATACCTTTTGATTTATTCTATCATTATAAATCGAAAACATATGAATTGGACCTTTAGCTCCATCTGCACCCGGCTCCGTAACATCTAACACCGAAAAACCTGAACCTCCTCTTCCATAAGGTACAAACATTAATGTACGCCAAGTTTTTGAGCCTTCTAGTATTAAATCTTGATTATACCCGTATATATTTACGTCGTGAACAACTGGAGATCCATCAACACCAAATATTGGATTAGTTCCTCCAGACGCAACTCTATTTCCAGCTGAATCTGTTGTAACATTAACCCGACCATCATAATCTTTATTTATAATTTGAGGTAATTTTGCACCAATAAATGGTGGGATAAAACCCCATTGTTCTTCACCTGTTTTAGCATTTATGGCATGCAACATTCCACTATTAGAACCTGCGTAAATTACATTTTCTCTGTTAGCGTATTTTGACATAAAAGCTTGATAATTATTAGTCGCTCTATAATAAGCTTCTTCATTAGTATCTGTGAAAGCAATATTTGCTTCTGGAACTCCAACTTCTATAAGTTGAGAATGGTATATATCTCCCATAACATGATCTCTAACTTCTGTTACTTTGCATTCTCCACCATAATTAAAGTAATCATTACCTTTCATAAAGTTAATTAAACCCTTAACTTCATCGCCCAACGTTGTATCAGCACCAACAGTGTCACAATCTGATGTACTATGGTGATAATCTTGAACTGTATATCCCAATTGACCAAACATTAGACCTAGGGCACTGGAATTTGAAGCATTAAAATTATCCCAATTTTTTTTATATGAATCTCCTGGAGACCATGCGGTCCAAATTTTTCTACTATCATTAGTATGATCACTTCCTGAGCTCGACTGACTTCTTATCTTGGTTGCAGCATTCCAATTACCGTGTGCATTTCCAGGTACAGTGTCATGTTCAACACAATCATTGGTAGTATCAGCATCGCTATCGTTACATGTTTGATCTACTTTCATTTTTTTTCTTAATATAGTTCCTCGCCATTCACCATATTGTTCGTAAGCAAATTGTGCTTGATATAATGATCCACCCTGTTGAATAGTGGCTGTAATAGATGGAGCAGTAAATGCAAGTTTATCTGCAATAATTTGTCTAATCTTAGTAGTTAATTCTGTTTTTAAATCTGTTGGTGTGGCAGCTTCTATCGCTCTTTCACAATCATCATCATTATTACATTCATCTTCAGTTGTTCCTGCAGGCAAGTCACTTGAACCTATTCTTGCAAGTTCTTGAAATCTAAGTAAAGGTGTGCCAGTAATTCCTCCACCATAAGCTACATAAAGAGATTTAACTCCTATTTTTCTCAATCTTTCCATTCTAGCTGCCGTTTCACCTCCAGCACCTAGAACTCCAGTATTACTCATAGCACCATCTCCAATCACGATAACGTAATTCAATTGACATGTAGACTGTGGGTCTAAAATTGATCCTCCTCCGTTTAAATCCATAAAGTAATCTTCGGCTATTTGTGAAAATGCATGTGAATCTGTTCCCCATTCCAGCCCTAATGGGTTTAAAGTACTCATAACTAAACCGGCTCCTCTTGGACTTACTCCAACATTTAAGCAAGAGTTACTATCACATTGTGTGCTTGTTCCATTTGGATGAGTTGCCGTTGACCAACCTTGATAATATGTACAATCATTATTATGATGGCAATACACTCCACCTCTAGAGTCGTTTCTACCACCAGCCTCGCCAGCATTCCAGTGGCCAAAACCAAAATACGCTCCTGTTGTAAGTGTAGTGTCGTTAACTATAGCATCTATTGCTTGTTTAACTCCGTCCCATCTCCTTATTCTTGGACCTCCCATCTGTTGAAGCCAAGTCGTATTTCTTCTTGCAGCTGTAAAAAGATCTTCATCAAACTCATCTACATAACCTGCTTTTGATGAAGTTAGAATTCTATCGCTTGTTACACTAAGACCCCAAGGTTCCCAAAAAGCTATTTTATCAGCGTCTAATGCATTAGCTGATCCTGAATTTATAGCAATTGATGATGTCCCTCTTCCAACACTTGTAACAACCGTACAAGTGGTATCAGTTAATTCTAATTTTTGTACTGCATGATTAGCACGTGATGAGATATAAACAATATTGCTATCATCAGGTGAGACCGCTACACCAGTTGCAAACATGACTTGTGATGTCAAAGTTGGACTGTTAACAGCTGTACATCTTCTTGCTTCAGCTCCAAATGCAAAACCTGAACCAGGTACTGCTGTTAGAGTATGACCTACTAAATCACCGTTGGGAGATTCGGTAAGATAAACCATTGTTCCTTCATTATTAACACTTATTCTATGGTGGTTAGGTTTACTTAAAATATGACCCCTGACATTAAATAATGCCCTTTCGCATACCAAAGTTTCAAGATTACAAGATTTAAAACTAGCCCTTCTTCCACGTCCCCAGCCTGTCATAAAAATATAAGGAGTTCCGCCAATAGTTTTAACATCGAAATCCGCATTCATGTAGCCCGGTTCCTCTATAACAAACAAACATCTTGTAAGATCTTCTGAAAATCCAAAAACACGGTTCTGTGTTCTTCTTTCTCTACTATTTACAATAATTACATTTTCGTTAGTAAATGCTGTTCCAACACCGCCTGTTGAACTCAAACCTGCGATAAATTTTACGTTTGCAACTCTTCTCACTCTTTCATTTGCAAAACCAGTAGTGGCTATATCTGAACCAGTACAGCCAGTAGCTGGAACTCTTGTTAGCCCTAAACCAGCTGGTTCTGGACCAAAGTTAGTATCTCTTGTTCCATCTGCTAAATATCTTATTAACCCCCAATTGTTTCTTCTAGCATTTTGTCCAATCAAAATTCTACCTTGTGCATCATAAGTAACACCTGTAGAAGGACTAACCCCTTGACCACCGATCCACGTTCTCATACTTATAGAGCTGTCTACTAAAAATAAAATATTTGCTGCTACATCACCGGTCCCGGCTCCTGGTGGTACTGGTTTAGCATTTGCATGACTGTTTAAAATTAATGCAAATATAAAAATAAATTTAAAATATTTAAACATAACTTATCCCATCATATCAATTATTTCGTCAGATGAAGTATAGTCCATCATTTCCGAATTAGTAATTTCAAAAAATTCAAATATTTCTCCTCTCATATCTGTTTTGCTATATACCATTATCAAACTTCCAATGCTTAAATTTTTATATCCAGTCCAATTATCACTCTTAACTTCCTCACCTGGATCACCAATTTTATTTTTTACAAATTCATAAATTTCATTCTTAATCTCAGAATCGGATGAAATTACATTTATGCCAACAACTTTAGAATCGTAGACTAAAACTTCTAAATCTGCATTTTCTAAACTAGAACCTTCGCAGTAGTCTATTGCATTGGTACTATATCTTACTGTTTTTTTTCCAAATATTTCGGCATTATAGTTTCTCAAAAAATCCAAGGTATTTTCAGCAGTAGTGATTGGAGTTCCTATTGATACTGTTAACAAAGAACATGCATAGGATTGGCTGGTAAAAAATAAAAAAAACAATAATGATATGAATATTTTTTTCACATCAAATTTATAAAGACTGATTAATATGATTTCAATATTTACCTGCTCATTTTAAGCTTTTTAATCAAAAATTAATGTGAAAGAATCACTATAGTTTCTAGAGGAACTAATATTTCAGGGTTATTCACATTGCCCATCATTCCACATCCATAGATTCTATAAGCACTTCCTTGTCTCTGAGTAGCTCCAGATGTTTTTTTTAAGCTGATACCAGTTCCTTTATAAGTAGCTGTGCCTGAGTTAACCGAAAAAAATTCGTATCTAAATCTTTGAAGTTTTTCTTCTTCAGCTCTAATTGCGGCAGCTGTATCAACTGTTGGATTAAGCGGAAAAGTTGTATCTGTAAAAATAGGTTGGATTAAATCATAAAAATTTTGATTTTCAACTTGTTCAATTACTCTAAAATCAGCAGCTCTAGTTAAATTTCTAAAACTTTTATAACAAGGTGTTTGATTGGGTGCTGGATCAGTCAACTCTTGGTTACGCGGAATAAATCTACCGTCAGTATCTCTAACTCCACTAGCAGTGTTTATTGGACCCAGCATCTTATCTAATAAACTTTTCTCTCCTTGCATTAAAGCAGTTTCAGCAACATAAAAAGTCTGTTGGTACTCATCACTACTGTTATTGCCTTGATGATCCGAAGAAGCAATAACAATTAAAGCGCCACCCATTAAAGACATGGCAAGCAACAAAACTAAAGATAAAACTAAAGCAAATCCTTTTTGTTTATTTCTTATCATTAAAATGCCTCACCTCCAATATTTCTTGTATGAACTGATACAATTACTGAGTCTCTTAAATATCTATCGGGATTAGATACGTCTCTGCCAGATAATCCAGTAGTTATTCTTGCAATCCCTTCTCTAAAAAAATGATTTTTTGATCTAAAGGTGAGTCTTACATCAACTCCACGAATGTCATATAATTTATCTCTCATATTACTAAGTTCTGGTGCAGGAAAATTCCCAGATGCATTTTTGATTACTATTCCATTTTCATCGAAAGGTATAAATTCCATATCTTCTATATGATCCCTGACTAGCACTGGAGCACTGGTGCATTCAGGACAGGTTTCAACCCAACTTCCTGAGGTTGGAAAATTACAATCAGTTAAACTTGCTCTTTCTTGTTTCCAGCTTGAAATTTTTTTGTAAACTCCGTATCTAATAATCGTGCCTTCAGAACCATCTGGGCGTATAATTTTATCAGTGCCAGTTTGATCAGCAAAATATGTAATTTTATATTTCTTAAATGGTTGCAGCAAATGATTTTGATTAAAATCCTCATAAACAATTTGAATTTGGTCACAACAAATTTCTCCAGCCCCACCTGTAGTTGTTGATCCTGTTCCTTGAACATTTCTTCTAATCACAACAGGGTTGTGACTATCTGCTGTAATGTTAAATCCATTATCAAAAACTAAATAACTTACTTTTGGCAAAGTCAATCCGGGAGCAGTACAGCTGGCTGTAGTATCATCTGCAAATTTTTCAATTTCATATGTACCTGCATAGTATTTAAAACCTGCCATACGAATATCTCTCATCAACATTGAAACTAAATCTCTGCTAGATTTACTAATTTTAGCTTTCTCAGATACTCTAGAATAAGATTTGTTTACCACATTGTATGAAGTGTACATTGCTGCCATCATGATAGTTGTGATTACAATTCCAATTAACACTTCAATTAATGTCAGTCCAATTATGTATTTTGAGTTTTTCTTGCTCATTATTTTAATACGTAATCTGTTTGAAAATATAAATATTTTCTTTTTTTTCCATCATTTAAATTCATTTGAATTCTACCTATGTACATTAGATCATCTAATACGTATGGGACGTCCACTCCATCCACTTGTCTTTCGTTTGTACTTACCAATATTCCGGGCTCGGAACTCCACTGACTACCAAGTTTAAATACTCTAAAATTTCGTCTTTCATTAGTTCCTTTACAATTTAAATAATTTTTATTATTCAATAAAGCTTCCCATTTTCTTTGCTTCATCAAAGGACCATCAATTTCATCATTACCATAGATATTACCTACATTACCTGTATTACCTGTATTTAAAGAGGTAGTCCCTGCTGCTGGGTTATCACAAAAATTTGGATTAAACTCATTTTGAAAAAGATAATCAGAAAAATTTATTGCAGATCCAGTAACTATATTTTTATGTCCTATAACATCTTCAGCTATCATATTTGTTAAATAATTTGCTTTTGTTCTTTCTCCTGATGTGTAAATAGATTGTACAGAATAATTGGTCATTTGTAGTATTGCCACAAAACCAATTCCAACAATTGCCGTTGACATTAAGGCTTCTAAAAGTGATAACCCTGAAATTTTTTTATTCATACTTATTTTCATTTAATAAATCCATTCTCCGCCCATATAAGTTTTTTCTTTTGTCACTGGATCCATCGCATAGTTATTTTTAAATTTACTCACTGAAAAATTTCCAAATCTTCCCCAATGGACTCTTCTTAAGTAATTAACTTCACTTGAGGGAAACACGTCTGCTGGAACATCGCTATCATCATATAATACATCACAAAAATTTGCATCTGAAGTTCTTCTACAAATATAAATAAATTCGTAAGGAATGCTTGAGCTGTCTTTTGCTAGTGATTCAGATCCTTCATAAAACTTTCCATTTCTTGCAAAACAAACTGCTCCATTTCCATCTGGTTCGATAAAATTTGTTGTTACCTTTTCAAGAGTAATTGAATAAACTGCATTCTTGATCTCTTCACTAGTCTCACCTGGTAGTAAAGCGTTAGGATCAGTTCCAACAGGTAAATCTGTATCCCAATAATTATTTGCAAAAAAATCACATCTACTTAAAGTATCAGTGTTCCAATTATCATTACCATCATTAATTTTTGTTGCAAGAGTCTGCATGGTCATACCCTTAGAAGCAACAGTTAAACCGAATTCAGTATTATCAAAACGTACCTGAACGTAACCAAAAGTTCCTCTTTCCGTTAGATTAATAGCATTTTTCATTAATGATTGAATCTTTTCTATGGCTTGTCGAACTTGTCTTTCTTTATTCCATGAGGAAAAATTTGGGTAAGCAACAGCTGAAATAACTCCTACTATTGCTAATACAACTAATAACTCTAGGATATTAAATCCCTTATTATTATTCTTTTCCTGCTGCTGCATCTATTTTTCCAGCCTTCACTAATTCTTCTAATGATTTTGTCATTGTAATCATTCCATCTTTGACAGCTGTTTGCATGATGCTAGGGATTTGATGAATTTTTGCTTCACGAATTAAGTTTTGTATTGGAGCTGTACACTTCATCACTTCAAAAGCACCACAACGGCCTTGACCATCTTTAGTTTTAAGAAGTCTTTGAGTTACTACCATTTTTAAAGATGTTGAAATCTGAGCTCTAATTTGTGCCTGTTGTTCAGGTGGGAATACATCAATAATTCTGTTTATCGTATTAGGTGCACCACTAGTGTGTAATGTTCCAAAAACTAAGTGTCCTGTTTCAGCAGCAGTTAATGCAAGTGAAACTGTTTCTAAATCTCTCATCTCTCCAACTAAAATTACATCTGGATCTTCTCGAAGAGCAGCTTTCAATGCACTTGCAAAAGTTTCTGTTTGTTTGCCAACTTCTCTATGAGATACGATGCTCTTTGCATCTTTATGAATAAACTCTACTGGATCTTCAACCGTAATAATATTTGCCGTTCTGGTCTTATTGATTTCATTTACAATGGCCGCAAGTGTTGTCGACTTTCCAGATCCCGTTGGACCCGTTACTAAAACAAGACCTTTGTGCATGTCTATGATATCATAAAGAACTTGCGGGAGATCAAACTGTCCCATTTCTGGAATAACACTTTCAACTCTTCTTAATACTGCAGCAGGTCCATTTATAGTTTTATAAAAATTTGCTCTAAATCTTAAACCACTTAAAGTAACAGAGGAGTCTAATTCGTGAGTATCATTAAATCTTTTCGATTCTACCTCATTACAATTAGTAGAAATAAGATCCATGAGATCTTGTGCCTTCACCATTACATCTGGTACTTTAATAATTTCACCTGTTTGTCTGTAAGCTAACGGCGAACCACTTCTGATATGAAAGTCTGAGATTTTTTTATTATTTTTTGCTAATTCTTCTAATTTTTCAAACATTACAAATATTTATCTATAAACACAAAAAAAACAATAATTACTTAAAAGAAAACAACTCATTGTGTGCTCAAAATGATGATTAAAGAATACTTAAAATGTCCCTGAAACTTCTAAGTTTGCTCCATAATCAGGTATTTTGCTCATCAAGCTATAATTTGAACTAAATTTAACATCAAGTTTAAAATTGTAAATTTTAATGCTAAAAATATAGTTAGGAATATTATTTTAACTATTTTCATGGAAAATGATTTCGTAAAATTTCATAAGTTTTCTTTATTTTAAAACTATTTTTAAACATTTTTAACAATGATTCAACTCTGAGTATATAAGTTCAAATTGAGTTTTAAAAAAATTAATTTTAGACACATAATTTATTTTCAGTTAACTTTCTAAAAAATTTAATTCTTATGAGCAAAGAAAACTTGATTAATAACGCAAATAGAACCTATATCAAAAGTTGGAGACTCTATGACGAGAAAAATCCTAAAGAGGATGGTGATCAGTTGAAAACTGTTATTGGTATATGTTTTATGATTATAACTTTAAGTTGCGTTGGGGCTGTTTCAATTTTCTATTAAAAAACTTTCCAGTCTGTAGGAAATGTTACATAATTTACCTGGATACAACGTCTTTCTTTAATAATTTTTTTCTTTTCCATACCGTGCCAAGTATTTGGACCACTGGTAAAAAAATAACCATAATTATTTTTGTAAGGAACCGTTTTAACTTTTTCTAATTTTTCATTATATAAATCAGTACCTAAATCTTCAGATTCATTTGTTTTATTAACAAAAATTAACCCTGACATTAATTTTTCTTTAATATCACAGTGAGGTTTTAACCAAAATCCTTCTCGATCACATATAACCTCAACTCTTACATATGAATTGCTCAAATCTTTATTTATCATTTTTGAAATTGTTTCGTATGTTTCTTTTGATTGAAGTTCGTTAATAAATTTTACTAAATTTGGAAATTGTGATGCATTTTCTTTAGTTATAAAACATCTAAATTTTATTGCTTTACCACCAGATGCAATTCCTTCTCTAAATTCTGCTGCGCCATCATCAATTGCTCTAGTTCCATCATAGTTTAAATTATGTTTACTAACGTCTGGGATATCTGCTTTAATAATTTCTTCAATTACTTCCTCGCTTAAAGCATTTTTATATTCCCAATGATCAAAAGGAATCTCATGTTTCTTTGCTTGTTTTAAAATTGAATTAAGAAAAGTCATAATTTTTTAATTGCTCTTTTATATAACTTGATATTTTATCAGTTTCATTAAGTTTTTCATAATTCCATTCTTCTACTGAATTTTCTAAATCTTTGATGATATTTAACGATTTAAATAATTCAAAAAATTTTCTAAATCTTTTATTGTTCTTAATTGCCGACATTTGAGCTACATAAATTGGTTTTCCTGTCATTGCAGCCTCAGAAATCATTGATGTTGAGTCACATGTTACAACAATATGGTCTGCTAATTTTAATGATGAAAGATAAGCCTTTTTATCAACATTGGTAATAATAATCTGATTTTGACCAAAATAATTTCCTGCTTTATTAATTACATTTTGAGGAGTTCTCATTGAAGGAATAAAAATTAATTGGTAGCCTTTATTAATAAAATTATCTTTAATTTTTAAAAATATTTCATCTATAGTTTTGTCATTATAATCATAATATTTATTAGGTCCCCCGACAATCAAAGTGACTAATTTCTCTTTATTTATTTGAGATTTTAAATAATTTTCATTTTCACTTAATTCGCTGTTTCTTAAATAGTGAATTGCTCCCTTGGTTGTTAAAACATTTTTTCCTTTTAAACCATCATGTTCTGGCGCTACTATAAAGTCAAAATTATCCAATGAAACTTTTGGATCTTGAATGTGTATATTCACGATTTTATTTTTAAATTTTTGTTTTAAATAAATTGAAGGAATTACGCTTTTTCTTCCACAAGAAATGACAATATCAAAATTGTTTTCAATATTATTTTTAAAAACAAATTTTTGTATTGGAGTAATTTTTGGTGGAATCATCTTCCAAAAATTATTCAGTTCAATTTTCTCGTGTATAAAATCTAAGTCTAATGATTTGGCAAGTCCTTCTACTTGACTTATCATTCCATGCATTCCTTCAGTTAATAATATGCCTTTTAATTTAGTCATTAATCACTATATAGCTTTGATATGAGTCAAAATCCAACTAAACACACAAAGGTGTTAATAATTGGATCTGGTCCTGCCGGATACACCGCAGCAGTTTATGCTGCAAGAGCAATGTTAAATCCAATATTAATTTATGGAATTGAACCTGGTGGACAATTAACAACAACTACTGATGTTGAAAACTATCCTGGTTTTTCTGACGTTATTCAAGGACCTTGGTTAATGGATCAAATGAAAGATCAGGCAAAAGCTGTTGGAACAGAAATGATTGAAGATCATATTGGATCTGTCAATTTAAAGTCCACACCTTTTGAAGCTGTAGGTGATAGTGGTCAAAAATATACCGCTGATAGCATTATAATTTCTACAGGCGCTCAAGCAAGATGGTTAAATTTAAAGTCAGAGCAAGAATTTAGAGGCTTTGGAGTTTCCGCATGTGCGACTTGTGATGGATTCTTTTTTAAAAATAAAGAAGTTGCTGTTGTGGGTGGTGGTAATGCAGCTGTTGAAGAAGCAATGTTTCTTACAAAATTTGCATCAAAAGTAAAATTAATTCATAGACGAAATAGTTTAAGGGCTGAAAAAATGCTTCAAAAAAAACTAATGGAAAATAAAAAAATTGAAATAATATGGGATTCTGTTGTTGAGGATGTTGTTGGAGATAAAGAGCCTAAGAGTGTTAAAGGAATTAAAATTAAAAATTTAAAAACTAATAAAGTAGATGAAGTAAAATTAGATGGATTATTCATTGCAATTGGTCATGATCCAGCAACTCAGCTATTTAAAGATCAATTAAATATGGATAAAGAAGGTTATCTAATTACCAAACCTGACTCTACAGAAACAAATATTCCAGGTGTTTATGCTGCTGGAGATGTTAAAGATAAAACATTTAGACAAGCTGTAACCGCTGCAGGAATGGGTTGTATGGCTGCACTTGAGGCTGAAAAATTTTTATCTCAATAAACTAAGATAAACTCTCACAAAAAGACTTAATTCTCTCCATCGCTTTTTTCAAATTTTCCATTGAGGTAGCATAAGAAATTCTAAAATAACCATTCAATCCAAAAGCTGAACCCTGTACTACAGCAACATTTGCTTTTTCAAGTAACTTTTGAACAAAGTCTGAATCTGTTTTTAGTTTAGTTTTCTTATTTAATAATCCTTTACAGCTTGGAAATACATAAAAAGCACCATTGGGTGTTAGACATCTAATTCCTTTAATATTATTTAAACTGTTAACCACAAAATCTCTCCTTTCTTTAAATGCATCAGATCTTTCTTGAATAAAATCTTGTGATCCATTTAAAGCCTCAACAGCCGCAGCTTGACTCACTGAAGATGGATTTGAAGTAGATTGAGATTGAATTTTTCCAATAGCTTTAATGATATCTTTTGGGCCAGCCGCATAACCTATTCTCCAACCAGTCATTGCATAAGATTTACTAACTCCATTCATTGTAAGAGTTCTATCTTTAAGTTTTGATATTTGAGCGATAGTGAAAAAGTTAAAATTATCATATTTTATATGTTCATAGATATCATCACTTAAAATATGGATTTTTTTATTTTTAATTAAAATTTTTGCTAAACTTTCTATTTCATCTTTAGTATACCCTGCCCCAGTTGGATTCGATGGAGAGTTTAAAATTAACCATTTTGTTTTTTTTGAAATAGCTTTTTTAAGTTTTTTTGCTGTAAGTTTAAAACCATCTTTTTCATCACATTTAACGATTTTTGGTTTTCCTCCAGCTAATAAAACCATATCTGGGTATGACACCCAAAAAGGTGCGGGGATAATTACTTCATCTCCTTTATTTAATGTTGCCATAAAAGCATTATAAAGAACTTGCTTTCCACCTGTGCCAACAGTTATTTGATCTAAGCTAAAATCTAAATTATTTTCTCTTTTAAATTTTTCAACAATTGCTTTTTTTAAAGCGGGTGTTCCATCAACTGCAGTATATTTTGTATCTCCATCTTTAATTGCTTGGATCGCTGCATCTTTTATATTATCTGGAGTATCAAAATCTGGCTCTCCTGCACCAAGACCAATTACGTCTTTACCAGCTGCTCTTAATTCTCTGGCCTTTTGAGTAACAGCAATCGTCGGTGATGGTTTAATTCTTTTTAAACTGTCTGATATTATGCTCATTGAAATATAAATTAATTCTACTACTTTCTTTAATATATGGAAAATACTTATCAAGATTTAATTACAGATATTCAGAGTAAAAATCCAAAAATCAGGGGAAAACTCGAAGGTGGTAAAAAATTTAAAATTAAATCTGATTTTAAACCTGCAGGTGATCAACCCAGAGCTATTAAAAAGTTAATTGATGGAGCAAACAAAGATGAATTTAATCAGGTATTACTTGGAGTAACTGGATCTGGAAAAACTTTTACAATGGCAAAAGTTATTGAAGCGACCAATAGACCAGCTTTAATTTTAGCTCCTAACAAAACTTTAGCTGCTCAACTTTATGGCGAGATGAAAACATTTTTTCCAGATAATGCTGTTGAATATTTTGTGTCTTACTATGACTATTACACTCCTGAAGCATATGTTCCTAGATCGGATACTTATATAGAAAAAGAAGCATCAATTAATGAACAAATAGATCGTATGAGACACTCTGCAACAAGATCTCTCTTAGAAAGAGATGATGTACTTATCGTTGCCAGTGTATCTTGTATTTATGGTTTAGGTTCAGTTGAAGCATATAGTAAAATGACTTTAACTCTCCAAAATAATTATGATTACAATAGGGAACAAATAATTAAATCTTTAGTAGCTCTACAATATAAACGTAATGACCAAAATTTTTATAGAGGTACATTTAGGGCTCGAGGAGAATATTTAGAAATTTTTCCATCTCATCTAGAAGATAGAGCTTGGAGATTAAGTTTATTTGGAGATAAACTTGAAAAGATTGAGGAATTTGATCCACTTACAGGAGATCAGGTAAGAGAATTAAGTTTAGTCAAAATATATGCCAATAGTCATTATATTACTCCAAAACCAACTATTGAACAGGCGGTAATAAACATAAGAAAAGAATTAGAATTAACCTTAAAAAAACATAGAGCTGAAAACAAATTACTTGAAGCACAAAGATTAGAAGAAAGAACTAAATTTGATCTTGAAATGATTGAGGCAACTGGTTCTTGTGCGGGAATTGAAAATTATTCACGATTTTTATCTGGAAGAAAACCTGGTGAACCACCTCCTACTCTTTTCGAATACTTTCCAGACAATACCTTAATATTTGTTGATGAATGTCATGTAACAGTTCCACAACTTAATGGAATGTTTAAAGGTGATAGATCTAGAAAAAGTACTTTAGCGGAATATGGTTTTAGACTTCCTTCTTGTATGGACAATAGACCATTAAAGTTTGAAGAATGGAACTTAATGAGAACTCAAACTGTATTTGTTTCTGCTACTCCTGGACCTTGGGAACTACAACAAACTAAAGGAAAGTTTATAGACCAAGTCATTAGGCCAACTGGATTGATTGATCCACCAGTTGAAATTAGACCTGCAAAAAATCAAGTAGATGATCTAATGCATGAATGCAAAAAAGTAGTTGAAAATAATCATAGAGTTTTAGTTACAACGTTAACAAAAAAAATGGCTGAGGATCTAACAGAATATCTTCACGAAAATGGTGTTAAAGTTAGATACCTTCATTCAGATATAGATACTTTAGAGAGAATTGAAATCATGAGAGATTTGAGAATGGGAGTTTTTGATGTGCTTGTTGGTATTAATTTATTAAGAGAGGGATTAGATATTCCCGAATGTGCTTTAGTTGGAATATTAGATGCTGATAAAGAAGGTTTTTTAAGGTCAGAAACATCTTTAATTCAAACCATTGGAAGAGCTGCAAGAAATATTGATGGAAAAGTAATTTTATACGCTGATAAAGAAACTAAAAGCATCAAAAAAGCAATTCAAGAAACTGAAAGAAGAAGAACAATTCAGTTAGAGTATAACAAGAAACATAAAATTGATGCAAAATCTGTCAAAAAAGAAATTAATGATATTTTAGAGAGTGTTTATGAAAAGGACTATGTAAAAATTAGTGAAGGCTCTAATGTTGGTGAAAATTTAAAGAAACACCTAAAATCACTTGATAAAAAGATGAAGGAAGCAGCCTCTAACCTTGAATTTGAGGAGGCAGCTAAAATAAGAGATGAAATTAGAAAATTAGAAAGTACTGAATTAGAAATTACATTAAATCCAAAAATAAGACAGTATGATGTAAAAAATAAACTTTATCCAAAAGGTAGATCGACTATGGGTATGCCTGGAACTAAAGCTACAAAAAAAAGAGATAAAAAATGGAAGCAAAGAAAATAATTATTACCGGTGGAGCAACCAGGATAGGAGCTGCTATTGCTAAAAAATTATCTGGTTCAAATAAAGAAATTGTTATCCATTTTAATAGATCAAAAATAAAAGCAGAGAACTTAAAAAAAAAACTACAAAACTATGGTACCAAAGTTTATTTAGTTAAAGGTGATTTAAGTAAAGAGAAAGATATTAATAAAATTATAAAATTTGCAAAATCAAAATTGAAATATTTTGATTGTCTAATTAATAACGCCTCATTATTTGAAAATGACAAACTAGAAAATTTTAAAACTGATAGTTGGGAAAAACATATATCTACAAACTTAAGGGCTCCTGCTCTTTTGTCTAAAGAATTTTCAAAGAATATAAAAGGGGGAAACAATAATATTATCAACTTAATTGATCAAAGAGTATTTAAGCTCACACCATATTTTTTTTCTTATACAATTAGTAAAACTGGTCTTTATACTCTAACTAAAACTAGTGCCATTAGTTTAGCTCCAAATATTAGAGTAAATGGAATTGCTCCAGGTCCAACAATAAAAAATAAAAGACAATCGGAAAAACACTTTAAAAAACAATATTTAGCAACTCCTCTTAAAAAACAAGTTGATGTAGAAGAAATTTGTAATGCTGTTGACTTCTTTATTAAAAACAGATCTATTACGGGTCAAGTTTTGGCTATTGATAGTGGTCAAAGCTTAAACTGGCAAACACCAGACATTTTAGGCAAAGAATGAAAAAAAATAATCTTAAAATTGTAAAAATTGATAAAGAAAAAAACTTATTCAATTATGAAAAAAAAATTCTTATCAATGAATTAATTTTAGATTTAAAACTTGGTTATTATGATTTTGAAAAAGAAAATCCACAAAAAGTAAAATTTAGCCTTGAAATTGACTATGAAGATAAAAAACCTACCAATGATAAAGATATTAAATCCATCGTTAATTATGGAACAATTGTTAAGTTAATTATTAAACTGGTTAAGAAAAAACATTATAATTTTTTAGAAACTTTAGCTGAAGCTGTTTTTGATGAACTATTTAAAGATAAAAGAATTGGTAAAATAATGCTTAAAATTGAAAAATTAGAAATTTTAAAAGAATGTTCATCTGTTGGTATTCAAATTACCAAAAAAAGAAGTCATGATAAGTTCTGATATTGGAAAAAAAGTAATCAAAAAAGAACTCCCTCTAATTCCAAAACTGCCAGGCGTTTATAGAATGCTTAATGATAAAAATGAAATTCTTTATGTGGGTAAGGCAAAAAATTTACCCAATAGACTTAAAAGTTATATAGCCGAAAAAAATCATGTTATTAGAACTGAAAGAATGTTGTCTCAAACAAAAAAACTAGAGATAACAACAACTTCAAATGAAAGTGAGGCATTGCTTCTTGAAGCTAACTTAATTAAAAAGCATAAACCTAAATTTAATATTCTTTTAAGAGACGATAAGTCTTTCCCATTTATTTTCATCGGTAATAAAGATAAGTGGCCACAAATAAAAAGGTATCGAGGGAAAAAAGATAAAGAAGGATTTTATTTTGGTCCTTTTGCATCTGCAGGATCTGCTAACTGGACAATTAAAATGATTCAAAAAATTTTTCACTTAAGAGTTTGTGATGATACTGTTTTTAAAAATAGGGAACGTCCGTGTATTTTATATGAAATTAAAAGATGTTCAGGACCTTGTGTTGGCTATATCAAAAAAGAAGAGTATAAAAAAACTGTTAATGATGCGATTGAATTTGTATCTGGTAAATCAAGAAAAATACAAAAAAGCCTTTCAGATCAAATGGAAAAAGCTAGCGAAGATTTAGATTTTGAAAAAGCTGTAATTTTGAGAGATAGAATTAAATCATTAAATATTATTCAATCATCACAAAGAATTAATGAGGCAAATTTAATTGAAGCAGATGTTATTGCTGGATACAAAGAATCTGGAAAAACCTGTATTCAAGTATTTTTTTATAGATCTAAACAGAATTGGGGTAATCAATCATTTTTTCCAAAACATGATCCAGATGAAAAGTTGAGCAACATATTAAATTCATTTGTTTCTCAATTTTATGAAAATAAAAGTGTACCCTCTTCAATAATATTATCAGAACAAATTGAGGAAAAAGTTTTAATTGAAAAAACACTCTCTCAAAAAGAAAAAAAGCAGATTAATATTTCTGTTGCAAAAAAAGGATCAAAATTAAAAGTAATTAACAATGCAATTAAAAACGCTAAAGATAGTTTAAATAGAAAACTTTATGAAAGCCAAAATAATAGAGAACTATTTGATGCTGTCGCTAAAAAATTTAATCTTGAAACTAATATAAATCTTATTGAAGTTTATGATAATAGTCACATTCAAGGAACAAATAGTGTTGGCGCATTAATTGCTTATGGCGATGAAGGTTTTATCAAAAAGAGATATCGAAAATTCAATATTAAAGTTCAAAAAAATAAACAAGACGATTATGGAATGATGCGAGAAATTTTAAACAGAAGATTTAAAAGAGCTGTTCAAGAAAAAGACAACTATCTTACGTTTCCAGACCTTGTTCTAGTTGATGGTGGAAAAGGACAATATTCAGTTGCTAGAGAAGCTTTAAATGAACTAGGACTTCACGATATACCCATACTTGCAATCGCTAAGGGTAAGTTCAGAAATAGTGGAAACGAGACATTTTTTCATAATGGAAAAGAATTTAAGTTTGCCAAAAATGATCCCACCCTATTCTTCCTTCAAAGAATCAGAGATGAATCTCATCGATTTGTAATTAGCGCTCATAGAGCTAAAAGAAAAAAAGGAATTAGTAAATCTTTATTAGATCAAATCGAAGGTATCGGCTCAATTAGAAAAAGAGCTTTATTAAACCATTTTGGCTCTGCAAGAGCAGTTGAGTCAGCAAGTCTAGATGAAATAAAATCAGTTGAAGGTGTTGAGGTAAAAGTTGCAAAAAAGATATATAATTTTTTTCACGAATAAAAAAAAATATGCTTAAAAAAATACCAAATATATTAACTGTAGGTAGAATTTTAATTGTTCCTTTTTTTGTACTAGCCTTTTACTTGCCGGGCTTTTATGGAGATCTAACAGCTTTAATATTATTTATTGTTGCTTCCTTTACAGATTTTTTAGATGGAATGCTAGCTCGACTACTTGGTGAAGAGTCAAAGCTCGGTGAACTATTGGATCCAATTGCTGACAAGATTATTGTGGCAACAGCACTTATTCTTTTAGTTATGGATGGTACTATTCGTCACTATGAAGTCATTGCAGCAATAATCATCCTCACAAGAGAAATTTTAATTTCTGGCTTAAGAGAATTTTTAGCAAAAGGAAAAATTAAACTTCCTGTTTCAAATCTTGCAAAATTAAAAACTGTTTTGCAAATGATATCTATAGCTCTTTTGCTATCTGGAGAAACTGGCAATAAGATTATAAATTTCCAAGATTATAATGCTCAAACTATAGGCATTATCCTATTATGGCTTTCTGCAGCGTTAACGCTTTTTACTGGTTATGAATATATGCGTAAAGGAATTGATCACGCAATTTCTGAGGATAACAAAGACTAAGCCGCTTTTTTCTTTTTTACTAGTGCCAGATAACTTTCGTTTAAATCAATTATCATTTCACAAACTTTAAACTGATTTTCAGCAATACAAGATACTGGAGTTACCTCTGCTGCTGTACCTGTTAAAAAGCATCCCTCGAAATTTGAAAGTTCAGATGGATTGATTTTTCTTTCGTGAACTTTGATATTTTTTGATTGTGCAATTCCAATTACGGTTCTTCTTGTGATTCCATCTAAAAATGAATCAGGAATCGGGGTATGTAAATCTCCATTTTTATCTTTAAAAAAAATATTTGCACCAGTTGCTTCAGCAACATTTCCTTCATGATCTAACATAAGTGAATCTGTGTAGCCTTGCTTTTCTGCCTCATGTTTTGAAAGTGTACAAATCATATAAAGTCCAGATGCTTTTGTATCCCAAGGGATTGTATTGGGTGCGGGTCTTCGCCAGTTAGAGATATTCAATTTTATTCCTTCTACTTTTAACTTTGGATCAAAGTAAGAACCCCATTCCCATGTTGCAATAGCTACATGAATTTTTGTTTGCTGTGCAGAGATAGCCATCATTTCACTTCCTCTCCAAACAACTGGTCTGACATATCCATTTTCTACTTTTTGAGTTGCAATTATTTTTTTTGATGCAACATTTATTTCATCTTCACTATAAGGAATTTCAATACCCATCCTTTTTGCTGAATGA
>Ga0208411_1000723_pt1 | contig 24321 bp, 10 predicted proteins | sample ETN01SmetaG_4_FD_185793 | JGI IMG/M metagenome (GOLD analysis project Ga0208411, IMG submission 185793) | Marine microbial and viral communities from oxygen minimum zone, Eastern Pacific Ocean - ETNP2014F12-01SV261 (SPAdes) (version 2) | ecosystem: Environmental > Aquatic > Marine > Oceanic ... | reverse complement strand
CATCCTGTATAATTAAAGCATGTTCACGGATCACCCATGATTTCAGGCAACGGTTACCACTGCTCACCAGGACTAGAAGACTTTTGCACTCGCATGGTCAGACAAGAACTGGAGCAAGAGCAAATCCGTCACGAGATCAGGCAAGGTCTGAGACCTGCCCCCTCTCACACAGATTGGGGCGTTTGGGACATCTCAGACAGACACTGAAACAGACACCCTGTCCGAAATGACAGGGTTTTTTATTGGTTGGGGGGGTTGGGGGTGCGCCGAGCGGGACTCCTAACCATTCAAAAGTCTACAAAAGTATCCCAACGAGCTATAAATATTCCCCCCAGAAAAAACCATGAGAAAAGGTCAAAAGTTACATTCAGCAACTACACGTGGTCAATATAGTGCTCAGAGTTATCAGAGGATAAAGAAGGAGAGGTCTGAGAAGAAATATATAAGATTTCAGAAACGCCCGAAGGGAATCCCCAAAAAAAGGAAGAGAAAGTATTCCCTACTCTCAGAAATCATTGATATATTAATACGTGCTGCTAAATATCTGCATAGGCTATTTGCAAAATCGTAAATAAGATGCTATAATATAGAAAAAATTTCCCAGCAAAATTTTGCGCCAAAAAGACGAGTATAAACAAATGACAGATTCAAATATTCAACCACCCTCAGATCCAAATGCACATGTATATGCAGATGGTACAACAGCTGTTCCAAATCCAATTCCAGGGATTGAGGTAACTCAGACACCTGGATTAATTCCAGAGACAACTGTTCCAACTCCTGTCACTGGTGGTGTTACTGGTAGTGCAATAACAGAAGGCCGTCCAGATCTCGGACCAGATACAACATATACTGAGAATGATGGAAGTACTGGAACAATTGCCCCTCCTCCAGCGACGATGGTTCCACCAAGTGTGACTGGAACAGAATGGGATGGTACAATTGCACCTCCTCCATATACAACAGGACAATCAGATATAACAGAAGTTCCCCCGACTGATTATGCATCAGCAGTAGATCATTTAGTAGATTCAATGCGTCCAGCAGATATGCCAGTAGCAGATGCATCAGAGGAAGCACATTCACAAATGATGGCAGATCCTGCATATGCAATTGCAACACATGAGAATCAATTGAATAAGATTGCTAACATGTTAGAAGAATTATGTTCAAGAGTTATCTCAATTGAAGCAAAGATTATGCAGCATGAAGCAGAACATCATGGACCAGATCTTAATAATCCTATTAATGATTATCCAGAAATACAACACCACCAGCACGGGTCACAGCATTATGGTGGTTCACCAGGATTAACAGTATGAGAGAATTACCAGTAGATGAGAATTATTATGAAAAGGTACTTAACAATTTTGAACAGTTTTGTGATCAGTTTGAAGGAGCTGCATCACAACGTTTTTCAGGAGTAGATAATGACAGTAGACAACCAGTTGACAATGCAGAAGTTCAACGAGTCACTCCAACAATTGTCCGAGAGGTTGAATCAGTTGGAGCAGAGGATGTACAGGCTAGAGCGTCCATTATTGATGTACAAGCGACAGGGCCAGCAAACTCATGAGAGTTTAGTTGAGACACTTGACTATTTACATAAGACAGTAGAGGAGTTAAAAGATGACAGTACCAATACCAGGATTGATAGCTGATAGTATAACAGTAGATACTGAAAGTGCTAATGCTACTGCGGTATATCCTTTACTATTACACGGTGGACTTAATAAGACTTACCTGACAATTTATAGTGGTGGTGTTTTAATAACAGGATTAGATCCAAGTAGTCAACCTATCCCTGTTCCTGGTGTTCCTATCAATATTTTAGTACCACCTCTTCCACCGCTACTACCTAGGACATCTCCTATTGTTGGGATTGTCAATTCAGAAGCAAGGGGAGTTTATTTTGAGAGTACTCTCGTTCCAGTCATAGGTGACGGAGTAACTGGTGTGGGAGCACTACCTAATCCGAGGCCCTTGACAACTCCTGGGAAGTATCCTACAATATACATTGGTACACGAACATAATTAATGGCATTATATCAACAAGATAAGCAATTGATTGAACCGAAACCTAAAGTAACTAGGCAAGGCAATTCAAAGAATACGAAACTTGCAGCAACATCTCGTAATGTTGCTAAGAAGCGTTATAGAGGGCAAGGTAAGTGAATGTAATAGCAGCATGGAATGAAATTTCATGGGTTGAGTCTATCCCATTCTTACTAGTACTTGCTTTTGTTTATTGGGGTAAACTCAAACTTGATGCACATGTTGGATTAGGTAAGAAGAAGCGCAATGAACTTAAGAAGGTTATTGTAGAGGCTTTGAGGGAAGCAGAATGGCAGGGATGACCCAAACGCCGAAAATCTCCGAAAATATTCATAATGACTTATCAAGCACTGCCGAGTAGATTACATATTAAAGATAGTGAAGTAGCAGGTCAAGGTATCTTTGCCTTAGAAGATATCCCTGCTGGTATGGTCTTAGGTATGTCCCATATCGTTGTAGAGGAAGTAATCTATAGAACTCCTCTAGGAGGGTTCATAAACCATTCTAATAACCCTAATTGTGTAAAGTGGTGTGAGGAGGACAAATACTTCGTCAAGACACTTAAAGCAATTCATAGAGGTGAAGAGTTGTTTTTAAAGTATACCTTTTACGAAGTAGGATAAAAGTCGCTAAATATAACTGACTTCGTATATTGTCAGTAAATGGCGGCCACTCTGTCCTTCAAGGACATTAATATCAATTTTAAGAAGCATCCTGTTACTGATGACCTTGTTGTCAGTAGGGATGCTTCTGCTATTAAACAGGCAATCGTTAATTTATTGTTGACTAATAAGGGAGAAAGACCATTCAATCCTGATTATGGATCTAATATAAGGAGTTATTTGTTTGAACCACTAGATTATGGTACAGCTGCTCAAGTAGAAATGAGTATTACGGGTACTTTAGCTGAGTTTGAACCAAGAATTAATGTTCTATCAATAGAAACATATCCTAACTATGATAATAATTCTTTTGATGTTGATATGACATATGTAATTGTAGGTTCAGATGATCCACCTACTGCTGTACAGTTGGTCTTAAATAGGACGAGATAATGCCATACACCCAGTTAAACAACTTAGATTTTACTAATATTAAATCAGCTCTCAAAGATTACATGAGAGCACAGACAGATTTTACTGATTATGACTTTGAAGGGTCTGCACTCAGTAATATGCTTGATGTATTAGCATATAACACCTACTACACGGCGTTTAATACCAACATGGTAGCAAACGAGTTATTCCTTGATTCTGCTACTCTCAGGGACAACGTGGTGTCTCTGGCAAAACAGTTAGGATATACACCAAAATCTATTACATCACCCAAAGCAATTATTGATTTAGATTTGACATTTACTGGAACTCCTCCATCAGCAGTAACTCTTAAGTCTGGTAGTGGATTTGTAAGTAATTTTGATGGTTCTTTGTATCGTTTTGTTGTAACAGAGGATGCTAAGGTTCCTGTTGTTAATAGTGTAGCAAGTTTTAATGATCTTTCCATATATGAGGGATCTTATCTTACAACTAATACTACAATTGATACAACTCTTAAGAATCAACGTTTTATTATTGAAAATAGTGGTGTTGATACTAATACAGTAAAAATACGAGTTTATCAATCAGCAGGTTCTAGCATCTATGATGATTATTCTATTGCAAGTAATATATTAGATATTGGTGCTACAGATAAGGTATTCTTTATTAGTGAGCAAGAAGACGAGAACTATGAAATCTTCTTTGGTGATGGTGTATTAGGAAAGAAATTGGAAAATGGTAATGTAGTTCAGATTAGTTATGTTGTAACTAATGGTGAAGATACTAATGGAGCAAAGACTTTTACTTTTAATGGTATATTAGAAGATCAGAATAATACTCCAGTAACGTTACCATTTGATGTAACTACAGTAACAACAAAAGAGATAGCATCAGGAGGAGCAGAAATTGAAACTATTGATAAGATTAAATTTAATGCTCCTAAGTTCTATGGATCACAAAATAGAGCAGTAACATCTAATGATTACAAAGCAATTGTTAGGAATCTATATCCAGCAGTTAGCGACATCATCGTATTTGGTGGTGAAGATCAAGAACCACCTGCATACGGTAAAGTATTCCTTTCCGTGAAACCCACTGAGGCCGCTGCGTTGTCAGCGTTCACAAAAAGTGATTTGAAGGAAAAATTGAAGAAGCATACTGTTGCTTCTATAAGACCTGAGTTTGTTGATCCTTCTCTCCTTTATTTGGAATTGACAAGTAACATTTATTATGATGTTAATAAAACTAAGTTACTTCCTGCTGAGATGGCAGTGAAGGCCTCTAATGCTGTCACAGAATATTTAAAAACCTCTGGTACAGAGAAGTTCAATGGAAAGTTTAGATATTCAAAGTTTATCAGTGTTATTGATAGTGCAGATCGTGCTATTAATTCAAATGACACCGATGTTACTATGAGAAAGGATTTTATCGCACAGATTAATGCGTCTTCTTATTATGAAATTTGCTATAAGAATCCTTTCCTTATAGATTGTAACAATCCTATAGTTTCATCAACAGGATTTACAACCTTTGAATTTCCAAATTATACCTCATATATTGAGGACAGAGATGGTAAATTAGTCCTATATAGACTAGATTCTATCACTGGTGAAAAGATTCTATTGAATGATTCAATAGGAACGATTAATTATACTAGAGGTGAGACAACAATGAGTGACTTTACTATCTTAAAGGGCAGTTTTTCCGATAATCGTATTGAATTAAGAATAAAACCTGCAAATAAAGATATTGAAGTTAAACGTGAGGTGTATTTAGACGTAGATATATCACAAAGTAAATTCATCGCTTATAAAGAAGAGTAGGGATGTTAAAGACTGCAAATAAGATCTCCTTCTTAGTTGATCAACAACTACCTGATTTTATCAATGAGGAGTATGAACTGTTTGGAAAGTTCATACAGAAGTATTATGAGCAGCTTGAACTTCAAGGGCAACCATTAGATATTATTACGAATCTTCAAACGTATCGTGATATTGATTTTTATGAGAATAATCTCTTAAATCAGAGTACTACGGTAAGTGGGTTGGTTAATACTTCTGATACTACTATAACTGTAGCAGATGCCTCATCTTTTCCAAAGAATGGTGGATATTTTAAGATAGATGATGAGATTTGTTTCTATAAGAGTAGAACAGATACTCAATTTAAAGAAATTAGTCGTGGCGTAAGTGGAAATACGCAACTTGGAGATCTTTATTCCGCAAGTACGTTTGTTACAACACAGTCCTCTAGTCATGTAGACGGATCTACCGTAACTAATATTAGTAATCTTTTCCTATATGCATTAATAAAGAACTTTGAAAATGAATATCTAACAGATTTTCCAGAAGAATATTTGAATACAGCAGTTGACAAGAGAATTCTTATCAAGAATATAGGTTCTTTTTATCAACAGAAAGGAACTGATAAGTCTGTTAAATTCTTATTCAAATGTTTGGTCAAAGATGATCCAGAACCAGAAGTTGGATATCCACGTGATTTCACTCTTAAAAGTTCAGAATCTAATTGGATTAATAATTATTCACTTAAAGTTAAAGTATTATCAGGTACAGTAACAGATCTTATTGGTAAGAAGATTACTCAAACTAGTGGTACATATGCTTCTGCCATTGTTGATAATGTCATATATGATGGTAAGTATGATGGAGAAGATTTGTATGAGATTGTACTTAACGAAGCAAGTGTAAATGGAGAGTTTTCCACAGCTACTAGAACAAAATTAACTAAATCTATTCTCACTAGTGATACTGTAGGAGATAAGATTGATGTAGAATCTACAATGGGGTGGATTAAGAAAGGTGAATTCATTATTGATGACGAGAAATTCACCTTTGAAGATAAGAATGTTAATCAATTTATTATTAATACCAGAGAAAGTACTACAACATATCCTATAGGCACTACTGTAACATATGGAGCTAATGTTTCTGGTTCTAACGTTACACTTTTAGTCTATGGTGTTTTTTACAACGCAACTAATAAGACGGAAGCACCTTATTCCAATCCTGATGACATACTTGAGATATCAGAACCTGGATTTACTACAACTGATGTAAGACTCGTTGATGCCCAAAATAACCTCAGATGGATTCAGACTACTGGATCAGTACAAGTACCTGCTCTGAGCGATTTAAACACCAATGTAGCAGCGATCTATGAGGATGGAGAAGGATATTACATAGCGTCTTCTGGATGGCCTGCACATGCTGTTGCAGCAAGCCCACCTGCTGATGTATCAGATCAGAAATCTTTAAAGATTATTAGAAAGACTCCTATCTCAACTACTGAGACATATGAGACTAAGTATAGAGATGTAGGTATTGCTATAAATGGTATTCCTTTTGCAGGATATAAGGATGTAGATGTTATTTTAGATGGTCCTATTCAAAAGATTACTGTTAATACTAAAGGTAATGGATATAAGGATGATCCTTTTGTATTAATTGGTGGACTTGCTAATCGTGCTATTGCAAAACGTTCTGGTGAGACTGTAGAATCAATTACTGTAACTAATGCTGGTGATTATACTGCCACACCAGTAGTAGATATATTATCTGGCAGAAATGGTACTGGAACTGCGGTTGTTACTAACGGTGTTGTTACTAGCATTACTATAAACAATACTGGTGAGTATTATTCAACTCCTCCTATTGTAAGGATTAGAGATTCCGCAGGAAAGGGTAGATTTGCTGAATATACTACCACAGTTAATACTACTGGTATAATTACTTCTTTTAATAAAATTAATGGTGGTAATTATTACACACAAGCAAATATATCAGTTGAGGTTGTTGCTGTAGGATCTGGAGCAGCTGCCACTGCAACCGTTAAAGAATGGAGAAAGGACAAGTATTATAAGAATAAGAGTTCATTAGATGCTGAAAATGGATATTGGTTCCAGAACTTTGATTCTGCTAAAGGACATGGATATGCTTATTATGCATCTCCTACTACATTAAGGACAAATGATACTGGAGCAACTCACTCTCCTATTTTGGGGTTTGCATATGATGGTAACCCCATATATGGTGCTTATGGACATACAGACCCACTAGACTCTGCTAGTGCTATTGCTCAGATGACTTCTAGTTATCTTGGTAATGCTACTAGACCTAATGGTCCTTCTACAACAACATATCCTGTTGGTACATTTATTCAGGATTGGGTATTTACAGATGCATCTGGTACATTGGATGAAAATAATGGACGTTTTTGTGTTACTCCAGAATTTCCTGATGGAACTTATGCATATTTCATTACTGTAGATTCTTCTGGTGATCCTAGATTTCCGTATATTTTAGGAAAGAATTATTATTCATTACCATTAGATTCTAACTATAACTCTAATATATCTCAAGATGATCTACCAGTTGGTGCTAATAGATTAAGAACTTCTGGTATTAGTAAAAATGGTGTTCAAACACTTGCTAAAGTTAAAGAAGTAACACGAGGTACTGTATCTTCTGCTTCAATTGTTAGTAGTGGATCTACTTTCTCTGTAGGTGGTAAGTTAGTTGTTGATAATACAGGTACAGGTGGAACAGGGGCTGCTGGAGAAGTAGAATCTGTTAAGGGAAAAACAGTATCTTCTATTGAATCTCAGTCTACTAAGGCACTTTATATTGAACTTAGTAATACTGCATATCTTTTTGATACTGATACTATTACACAGGCAAATACAGGTGCTACAGGTACTATAGTAGGTGATGTATTCTCTGCTAAGAAATTTGCTTTACGTAATGTATCAGGAACCTTTAATGGTACAGATGTACTATCTTCTGATACTAAGGTATTAAATTTCATCTTAGATAAAAAATCTTCCTATAGTAAGAGTGCTATTTTATCCTTTAGTGATGGTGTAAATGCTGCTGTTGCTACAGGTCAAGTTCTAGAGACTACTATAGAACAGAATAGTGTTAAAGTTAAAGTTTTAACAGGAACTTTCTCTGTATCTTCCACGTTATTCTTAACAAGTAGTGATTTAATCAATACTACTGGATCTAAGATTGTTTCAATTAGTTCTTTAAGTGATAATTTAAATCCGTTTAAGGTTCAAGATAATGTTGCATTATTAACAACATCAGATATACATGGAGTAGCAGTTGGTGAAAAGGTCGTTATAGATGTTAATCCAAATGACACTTCATCTACAACAACATACTATGTAAGAAAGAGAGTTTATCAAGAAGCAGTTCTTAAGAACCCAGTCATAGCAACGACTCTGAGCGATACTGGAGTAGGTAGAGTTGCTATATTAAATGGTGGTGGTGACTACACTGCTGGCACATATACCGACATTGCATTGTCAGGTGGATCTGGATCGGATGCTAAAGCAACTATTGTTGTATCATCTGCTGGTCTTGTTAACAGTATTACTGTTACATCTAAGGGAAAAGATTACAAACATTTTGATGTTCTTAGTGTTTCTGGTACTGCATTAAGTAAAGCAGGAGGATCTGCTAAGCCTGACCTTCAATTGAGTGTAGATCATATTGGATTTTCCATTCAGAACACAGTTTTAAATGTTGCTAATGCTGATAAGATTACTGTTAACGATAAATTGCAGATTGGTAATGAAGTTGTTACAGTATTATCTAAGAGTGGTACTGCATTAACTGTTAGAAGGGCAGAGGAATCTACAACAGTACTGGATCATTTTAATGGTGCTAATGTTTCAGTATATAATTTTGGGTATTCACTTCCAATTAACCATGCTACTGGTGCTGCTGCTACTAATGCTAAGATTATATCATATGATTCAAGTACACAGAAAGCAGTATTTGTATGGGATTATGATCAAACACTTACTACTATAACAAAGATAGATCTCAATACTGTATTTTATGATAATAGTACTGATAAGAAGTTGGTTGAGATAGTATCATTTACTGCTCCAGATATCTATTTTGAATTCTCCTCTGATGGTACTACTTTCACAAGAAATCCAAATCTTAACGTAAAAGAGTATTACAGATATAAATTTGATATAACTCATGTCTCAATGAGTGGAGTTGGGTTTGACATTTCTCCAAGTAGGAATTTTAATCTTGTTACTCCTGAGAGAACTATTCATAGTGGTAATCAATGGGTAGATCTTAAATTGGGTTTTGGATCTAGAATTTCAACAAATACATATACAATTAAAAAGGAAGTTCCATATAAGAAGTATTATTATTATGATAGAGATGGAATTGTTAATTCTGAAAAATCCAATTTTAATGTAATTGAAGATCCATTGCAAGGAGAGAAAACTGTTCTCTATGTAACTCCTGATAGAATTGTATATTCAACAGCGATTAAGGCCTCTCATGATGGTACGGGAGTTATGACTTATACTTCTAAGTCATTATTCTCGGTTGGAGAAATTAATTCACTGAAGATTACAAATATAGGTAAAGATTATAAGAAGATTCCTATTGTAACTGGTGTCTATGATAAAGATGGAAAGATTGATAAGACAGTATCTGCTTTCTTGAATAGTACTGATATTGGTATTCCTGTTAGTATAAAAATTGTTAATAATGGTGGTACATATCATAATGACCAGACGTTGAAGTCTAGTGTTAGATCAAATTATATTCTTAAGTTATCTGGATTTGTTAGTGATGCTTTTAGCTTCGGTGAGACTGTAGTACAGAGGTCTGGAGCAACAGAAGTTGCTAAAGCTAGAGTAACTTCTTGGAGAAAGGGTTCTAATATTCTTGTTATTGATAGAGTAAAAGGTGCTTTTGAGGAGAAGAAATCTATTATTGGATTAGCAAACGGTAAGACAGCAACAATTGAAGATATTAGTTATACTGAATTTACTCCTGTTATTAAGACATATTTTGATAATATTGGAAAATATATGTCTGATACTGGTAAAGTAGGTGATGCTAACCAAAGAATTACAGATTCCAATTATTATCAAGATTTTTCATATTTAATTAAATCAAAGACTCCAATTGATACTTGGAGATCTTTAATAAAAGAGACTACACATCCAGCTGGATTTAAGTTATTTGGTGAAGTTGATATTGAATCAACAGCTCAAACTCCAATGAGTAGTAGTTCAGTAACTACTCATAATAGTTTTGTAGAACTTAAAGCGAATATTACTGTACAGAGTACTACTAAACAGATTACACAGTATATTGTATCTGCACAAACTCATACTATTGAGGAAGGTGTTGGATCAGTATCCAGTGATTCAGCAAATACATCAGAGGTATTATCTAAGAATATAAAATTAACTCCTGCTTTTGATGGTTCATTATCAAATAAAGGTAATCTTACAGGAACAAAGACATTTACTATACTTGATGATAATAACAATGTAGTTACACCTTACAATCAACAATCATTGGTAATAACTCTTGATGGTATATTCCAAGAGCCTGGTGTTGCATATACTGTTTCTGGTAATCAAATAACATTCTCACAACCACCAATTGGTCCAAGCACAAAAAATAGTCAGGCAATACCTGGAGTTAGATTCTATGGAAAGAATTATCAGTTTAAGACCAATACTTTAAATTCAAGGTATTTCAAGAAGATTAGAAATATCTTCCAGAAAGGTGGTAGGTGGATTGATGCTGCTAATCAAATAGAACAAAATAGAGAATATATTCAAGGTGAAACTCTTGGTTATATTAAGAATAAGTTTCCCACCAATACTTGGGGTACTCTTTCAGTTAAGTGTTCTAGGGATATTGGATTTATTGTAGATGCACTCTCACATGATATAAGATTTGGTGGTAATCAAAGTATTGTTGAGGCTATTGAGAAGTATTATAATAATGATCTTCTTGATTATATTCAGGGAGAACAAGAAGAGACATTAGAGGCCTATGAATATGCAGTAGAACTTGCTAAGAAAGCAGTTAATAACACATTACCTACTGGTACATATACAACTGTTGCACCTTATGGCAATCCTAATATTCTAGCAGATTCTTCTCCTAGTAAATGTGCTAATGTTATTTCTGCATTAACAACTCTTTCTGGTGTAGTAAGATCTGCCTTTAATGGTGGTCCTGGATCTGTAGATGTGTCTTATCCAGATTATATTGATGGTAAGAATAAGATATTTGAATTGTATTATGAAGATGGATCATCTGTTGCAACTGATCCTAATGAAGATTTATTGATTGCTGTTAGTGGAGTTGTACAACATGATTCTGCTTATAGTATTGATAGAACATCTGTACCAAATAAAGTTGTATTTACAAGTCCACCTCTTTGGGGTCAAGGACCAAATACTAAAACATTACAAGAACCTTTAGCAGTAGATAAGTTCTTTGCTCATGGTGTTGGTTGTTATAAGAGATGTGAAATTAATAAATCTGATGTTGCCGCAGGATCTGCTGGACCATTCTTAATTTTAGATACAGCAGATAAGGAAGTTATTAGTATCAGTGATGGTAGATTTTTATTGGTCTTTATTGATGGTATATTACAGAGAGAAACTGATTCTTATACTATTAATGGTCCTGCTATTACTTTTAGTAAAAAGATATATCCGAAGAATAATATTGAGATAGTATATCTCTATGGTAGAAATCTTTCACAGAGCATAACTTTATATGATTATGAAAGAAACGAATATTATAATGATATAGCAGTCAAATTTGATGGTACTAGTGGAGCATTTAATGCTTTTGAGGCATGGTGGGGTAAGTATCTTGATGAAGATATGATTGCATATCAAAAATCTGGCACTGTGAAAAATATTATTGGTAAACTTAAATCTTATAATATTGATAGTTCTGATGATTTAACAATCAAACTTTCTGGTAGAAATCCTGATACATCAAGTGGTAAGGTATATTTTTCTGGTTTGAAAGATTTTAGTGATGAAATTGAACTTGATTTATCATTTACAGTTGCAGTAACTAAAGATGCTGATAATAACTATAAGATGCAAAGAGATGCTTCTAGATGGTTATATGGAAGTAAGAGAGCAGATGAGGCCTTTTATGTTAAGAAGGGACTTGCTAATTTAAATAAAGGTGATCTTATTAAAATTAATGGTGAAAATGAATATAGAACAATAAAAGAGTTACCTCAGTTCTTTAAAACAAAAACTTATAATGCAGGTGATGATCCTTCAAATAGTTTTTTTGGTTCTGTTGCTACTACAAATTATAATGGTGAAGAACGGGGTGTTGGTTTTGCGGTAACATGTACTATATCAGGTGGTTCTGTTAATACTATTACATGGGATAAGAACCTTCCTACAAGTGGTTATGAGAAAGCACCAATTTTACATTTTATTCCTGAAAATCAAGAAGGTGGTGGAGCAAGGGCAGAAGTTATTGTTGTTGATGGTGTTGTTGTAGATATAGTATTGACTAATGGTGGTTCGGGATATACAAAAGCACCAAAAGTTGTTGTTGCAAAACAGTATGATATTGTAAAAGGTAATAGGAAAGTTGATTCTTTCTTTAATATTACTCTTCATAATCAGACCGCTGACGTTGCAGCACCAAGTCCAGTTATTGCTGAAAGTTTTTATAGTAAAACTATTAGTGGAGGTGTTCCTCCAGGTAGTGCTCTAGTTACTGGTGTTGTTGCTAATGTAACTCTACCACCAGTTATTAATAAATTCAATATTATTGTTAATGCTATTGGAGATGATTTAGCAACTTCTCTCATAGTTTCTCACGAGGTATCTTATTTTTGGTTACCAAGTAGAGCATCTGTTGATGCTAAAACAACAGATGCTGTTGTTAAGGTACATCTTGAACTTGATAGAAGTATTGAGTCTCAACCAACTCATGTAGTTGAAATCGGAAAGGAAACATCTTTCCAATTAGGATTTACGGATCATCGTGGATGGAGTACTCCTCCTGCTGGTTTTGCTAACATATCTTTGAGACCATCCTTCCAGATGTGGGAGAATGCCAAATTTATGGATACGGGTGACATACTACATAATGGTGTATCAGTTTCCGCATTAACAGTTGAAGAATTTACTCGTTGGGGATTTGACCTAGCAGACTTCGCTAACTGGGGTGGATCAGGTATATCTGATGCTGGATATGCATTTAACGTTGGATATCCCTCAATAAATAATTATGTTGGAAGGATAAATCAGAATATAAACAATAGCATCACTATTGTTTATGCAGAATCTACTACCAATTTCCCTGCAACGGGAACTTTACAACTAGGAACCGAACAGATCACTTATACTGGTAAACATAGTGATCGTTTTACAGGATGTACACGAGGTGTAAATGGTACTACTGCTCAAGCGCATTCATATCAAGATCCTTACTTCAGAAGTGCGTAATTAAATACGTATAAATAAACCAGATTCAGTCTTACAAAATCACGGCAATTAGACAATGGCAGCTATTATTTCAGAAAAGTTTAGAATCTTCAATGCGAAGCAATTTCTAGAGTCGCTTACTGAAGCGTCACCAACCAATATGTATTTTTTCGTTGGAAGACCTCAAAAATGGTATGGTTATCTTGAGATTTATAATCAAGTAGGAACATTCCAAGTTGGTGAAACAATCACAGGTGGTGGTTTGACTGCTACTATTAACGAAGTTCACTCAAATAGTTTACTTGTTACCGCAACTACTACAACAGCGGCCCCAGCAGCAGGAAGCACCATTACAGGTGGTACTTCATCTGCAACTGCTAAGTCAAAGACTTATAGATATGCCACTGAAGATGCTCCTCCTGCTCCAATAGACAATCAAACTGAGAAATCTGCCGTATATGATGATCTGATTGCTGCCAAGCGTATTACATCTACATTTGCTCGTCTTGTTGCTCCTCGTTATAACTGGAGTCTAACAACAAACCCCAAGTTTGATATGTACCGTCCATCCTACTCGGTAACTCCTGGTGGCGGTGGTGCAATTGGTACTCAAACTGCATTGGGTTCTTCCGCACTTTCTGGATCTAAGTTTTATGTCATAAACTCCAATTATGAGGTGTTCAAGTGTCTTTATAATGGTCAGACACCTGCTAACCCAACTGGACAGAATGCTCAGAAGGAGCCTTCCACAACTCCACAGGCTTCTGATGGTACATATGCAAGTGGCGTATTTACAGAGGCCGCTGGTACAGCAGGTTATGTTTGGAAGTATATGTACACCCTTTCAACAGGTGATGTTATAGCATTCCTATCCAGTGACTTTATGCCAATGGGAACATATGCTGGTACTGCTGCTGTTGATGGTGCAATTCATATTGCTGTAACAACAGATGGTGGTGCTAACCTTCCTACATCCGCAACACTTTATGTTCCTGTTGATGGTGATGGATCTGGTGCTAAAGTTAAAGTTGTTACAACTGCTGGTGGAGCAATTAGTACTGTAGAAATGGAAGCAGCTGGAACAGGATATACCTATGGTAATGTCCGTCTAGTTACTGGTAATGTTTATACCGATGCTGCTCTTACAACTGGTGCTACAGTTGCTGCTAATGCTAATAGTAAGGTTGAAGTCGTAATATCACCTGAAGGTGGTCATGGTTCTGATCTTGCTAATGAGTTTTTTGCTAAAAGAGTTATGACGAATATTCGTCTAACTTACGCTGAAGGTTCTGGAGATTTCCCTGTAGATAACGATTTCCGTCGTATTGGAATTATTCAAGATCCATTTAACTATGGTACTACAACTGTTTCTACTGCAAGTACTCTTCGTGGTACTTCTGCATTGAAATTAACAGGTAGTGGTGATTATACTATTGATGAAGAGATAACCCAAACAGTAGTTGTTGGTTCCGGTACTGGTACTGCTAAGGGCAAGGTTGTTTCATGGGATGCAACTAATGGCATCTTGAAGTACTACCAATCTCCAGATATCCATACAGATAACGGTGTAGTACGTCCTTTCAATCATGCTTCTAATGATGTAACTGGTGGTACTTCAACAACTGCACGTCCAATTGATGCAAATGCTGACGCTACTGTTGCTGATATTCCTTTCACAGATGGAAAAGCAACTCCTGAAATCGCAGCAAACTCTGGAGATATCGTATACATAGAGAACAGAAGACAGATTACTAGAGCTGCTGACCAAATTGAGGACATCAAACTCGTAATTGAATTCTGATCTTATCCAAAACTAGAGATAAAGTGAGATGCCTCAGAAGACGAACCTTAATGTAGCTCCATACTACGACGATTTTGCACAGGATAAGAATTTTTACAAGGTGCTATTTCGCCCTGGGTATTCTATTCAAGCGAGAGAGTTAACCCAATTACAATCTATACTCCAGAGTCAGATTGAAAGTTTTGGTAAGTACGCTTTTAAACAAGGCGAACTTGTAATACCTGGCGAAGTAGGTCTTAATACGAAATTACCTTTCGTTAAACTATCCTCAGTATCAGAGATACCTACAAATGTAGATGGGAGTATAGTTTATAAGAAGTATGATATTACCCAACTAAAGGGACAGCAATTAAAAGGTTTAACTTCTGGTGTTATTGCTACTGTAATTGAAGCAAGTATAGCAACAGATACTGCTGCTGATGTAGTATTTGTAAATTATACAACTAGTGGTGATGCAGGTAATGAGGATACATTCCGTCAAGGTGAGACCCTAGAGGTCGTAGATGGCGTTAATACACCACTGATGGTGGTTGGAACCGATGGAAGTGTACTTCCTACTAGTATTTCTGTTACTGATCCTGACATACGTGTATCGTCGTCATTGACGAGCAATGCGATGGGTTATGCTTCTGCTGTTAAAGTAGAAGAAGGAATTTATTTTGTTAATGGATATTTTGTAAGAAATGCTTCTCAACTATTAATTGTTGACAAATATTATAATCAACCATCTGCTAAGGTTGGATTTAAGATTGTAGAGAGTCTTGTTTCCGCTGAATCGGATGCTTCTTTGTATGATAATTCTATTGGATCAAGCAATTACAGTGCTCCTGGTGCAGATAGATTAAAGATTGCCCTAACATTAGTTCAGTATGAATATACTGCAACTACAGATAAGAATTTTATTCAATTACTGACTATTAAGTCAGGTGCTGTACAGAGTCAAGTAGTACAAACAGACTACAACCTTCTTGAAAATACTCTTGCAAGAAGAACTTATGATGAGTCTGGTGATTATGTTGTTGATGATTTCTCTGTTGATGTTAGAGAATTTTATCAAACAGGTGGTAATTTAGGTGTTTATCCATTAAATTCTATTTCAAATACAGTAAATGGACTTACAATAACTGAAGCTGCAGATAAGTTAGTAACAAGTATTGGTCCAGGTAAGGCATATGTTAAGGGATATGAGATTGTTAATAAAGAAACAAAGTATTTAACAATTGGTAAAGCAAGAGAAACTCTTGATAGATCTGATATTCGTTTAAAGACTTCTGGATTGCCAACATATAAGGTTAATAATGTATATGGAACTGTTCCTCTTAATACAGAAGGTGCTCAATTAACTGCTTATCCAAATGTTTTCCTTTGTTCAAATTTTAATGATGGATCTATTGGATTAAACAATACAGAAACAACTACTGCTGCAAAACAGACTTTAGATCGTAGAGGACAGTATTTTGATATTGATGCAGGAATTAGAACAGTATATTTAAAACTTGATTCTGCTGTAAATATTGATGCACTTAGTGGTGCAACAACAGATAATGATTCAAGATTAGCAGCATTAGAAACACTTTATTTTATTGTTACTAGAACTTCTGCTGGTGCTCCACAAAATGTTAGTTCTGTTAAGACAATTGCATTTTCAATTGTAAGTAGAGTTGAAGTTGATTCAAATACATCAAATACATTCCTTGAACTTACTTTAACTGGCACAAAGAGTGAATTAGATCAGTTTTTCCTTGAGTATGATACTGGTGCAACTAGCAATTGGGAAAGAAGATTGTTCCACGGTTCTTCTGCTGAGAGTAATGCTACGAATGATACAGGACAATTAGGACATATTGTTGATTATAACGAAACAATTACTCCTGTTATTGGAATGGCAAAACCAAGTAATGTTACTTTGGTTGAGAAAGGTAATGGATTTAATTCAGATGTAGATGTTGTTGTTTCTAAAGGCCGTCAGGATAATGGAGACGCTGTTTACAATAGTACATTTGGTCTATCTTATTTTGATCCCCAATTCTTTACTAGAATCCTTTTAGATGAGGCGATTAGTGATTCAAGTACTTTCACCACTGGACAGTATGTTTATGGTCTTCAAAGCGGTGCATATGGTGTTGTAGAAGGTGCTGCTGGTAAGGCATTCAGCGGAGTAAAGACTTTAATGATTAAAACTCTGTTTGGAACATTTAAATCTGGTGAACCAATTAGAGATGAAGGAAATAATACACTAAGAATTGCTAAAGATAATACTATTTCACACTTTATTGTTAACGATAGGGGTATTGGTTATGTACCAGGAACTAAATTAAGAATTGATGGTGTTGATTTTGATACAGCGAAAGTATCTTTAACTATTAGTGGAACAAAGATTATTAGTGCTACTATAGCAAACAGAAATCTTGTTAACACAGAGTATTCAAGGCCACCTATTGTTAATGCTGTTCAAGGTAGTGGTGGTGCTGCAATAACTGATGGTGCAGTTGTTACTCCAGTTTTGGTTAGAGATTCTGTATCCACATATACTCCCCAAAATGTTAAATCATTTTTCTCTGAATTTGGTTCTGGTAATATTAACAAATACACTGCTGATATTGAAGTTAACCGAGAAAAGTATTCAGAATCTAAGTCAGTTACTGGTTTTACATTTAGTGGCACATTAGGTAAAAAGTTTATTGAATGTAATGGATTTGGTGGTGATAGTACAAAGGTATTGCAGCAAGGAGATTTAATTCAATTTAGTGATTCAACTGATACTACTATTCGTGCAATTGTTCAGCAAGCAACTAAACCATCTGGTGTATTAAAATCAAGGATTTATCTAGACAGATCTCTTCCTGCTAATGTGAGTAACAGTAGTGTTGTTAGAGTTCGTCCTACTATTAGTAATTTTAATTCAGGAACTCTTCTTTATAAGACAGGAACCAATCAAGTTAGTTCACTTGTAGCAAGTAGTACAGATTCTAAGATTACTTATCATCTCAGAAGAGATTTTGTAAGTACTGGTGCTGCAAGTGGTGGAAAGATTACATTTGCTGCTCAACTTGATTTTGGAACACAGAGGTTTGTTTCTTTTACAGAAAGTAATTTCTTAATTACAGTTCTTGATAAGGGATCTGCTCCAAATATTGTTGATGGTGATGTTGTTTATATTACATCAGATCAAGTAAGTATTACATCTTCTGTTGATTCTTCTAGTGGTCTAACTTCTGGTAGTGTTACTTTAAACCTTCCTGATACGTATTTTGGTACTATGCCAACTAATCCTACGTATCCAACGTTGAAACTAACAGCTACATTGAAAGTTACAAAGGCAAAACCAAGACTTAAGACATCGGTTATCAACAAAAGAATTATTGTTGAATCTGTTAATGATAGTGTTATTCCTTTCCGTGGTAATGATTATGACACTACAACAACAGCAGTATACAGTTATGCTGATGCATATAAACTAAAATATGTTTATATGGGTACTACAGCAAATGCTCCCACTGTAGATAAAACTGGTACTCTTGTTAGTGGTACTGATATAACTGATAGATTTACATTTGATGATGGTCAGAGAGATACAGTATATGACACTTCAAGAATTGTATTAAAACCAGGTGCTGAAGCACCTTCTGGTAAGTTGGTTATTGCTTTTGATTATTTTGAGCATACTGCTGGTGACTTCATCACAGTTGATTCATATTTACATGAAGCTGGTGTAGAGTCAAATGAAATTCCTTCGTACAATTCACCTGCATTAGGTAATGTATCATTAAAGGATGTTCTTGACTTCAGGCCTAAGGTAGATAATGATGCTATTATATCAGGATATCAGAATAATTCACTTTTAGGTGGAGCAAATACAAGGTCATTTACTGGAACTGGTGGTATTGTTTCCAGCACTCCTGCTCCTGATAGTGGACTAGAGTATACATTCTCTTTCACTCAGACACAATATCTTGATCGTATTGATGGTGTCTTCTTGAATAAGAAGGGTAACTTTATAGTTAAAGAAGGTAATTCTTCTCTTAACCCATCAAAACCAGATCCTGTTAGTGATGCTATAGCATTGGCGTATGTTTATATTCCTGCATACACACAATCAAATAAAGATGTAAGAATTACTCCTGTTGACAATAAGCGTTATACAATGCGTGATATTGGTAAACTTGAGAAGCGTATTGAAAGATTAGAATACTATACAACATTGAGTATCCTTGAGCAACAAGCACTCAATATGGAAGTTCTTGATAGTACTGGTGGTAATCGTTATAAGAGTGGTTTCATCGTTGATAATTTTGAATCGCATAAAATTGGTAATCTAAGATCTACAGATTATAGATGTGCTATTGATACTCAGCAATCTGTTATGAGGCCTGAGTCTAGAGAAGATTCATTTAAATTAGAAGAAGTTTATACAAGAGATGATCAGAGAACAACTGCTGGTTATAAGAGGGTTGGAGATCGTGTTACCCTTCCATATACTGAATTAAATTTACTTGGAAATAATTTTGCTACTAAGAAAATTAATCCTAATCCATTTGTTGTTCTTCAGTATGTTGGTGATTCATTTATTGGTCCTAGTGTAGATTCTTGGTATGATACTTCTGTTGAACCATTAGTAACTGATAATAATACAAATCTTTATTCTATCTTCTTAGCAAAGAGTAATGTTAGAGAGTCTCTTTCAAGTCTTTATAATTCATATAAAGTTAATTGGATAGGTGCTAACAGAGCATTCTTTAATATTGGATCATTCTCTGATACTAATAGTAATCTTGCATCTTCTAGTGTTACTAATGCATCCGTTGGTAGCTCTTCAAATATTAGTCCTCAAAATAATGAGATTGGTAAAGGAATTAGTACCAAAGGTGTTGGCAACAATGTAATTTCTACTTCTTTATCATTCTTTGCTAGAAGCGTACCAGTTAAGTATGTAATTAATCGTCTTAAGCCTAATACAAAGGTCTATGCCTTTATGGAAGGTCAAAATATTGCTCGTTGGGTTAATCCTGATACAAGATATACAGGGATTGCTGGCAATTCTTTATCTGCATTTAATGGATCTATTACTACAGATGAGAATGGTAATGCTAGTGGAATTATATTAGTTCCTGCTGGTTTACCACCAAGAGAGAATACTACATGGACAGGTAATACTGATACTGTTCTTTATGATGCTGCTGCTAGTGAAATCAGATTTACTACTGGTGTTAAGACTATTAGGTTTACATCAAGTTCTACTGATGATGATAAGAATTTGGCAGAAACATATGCTGAAGTTAAGTATTATGCTACAGGAGCAATTCCAGAGAATCCATCTTCTATTGTTTCCACTTCTCCTGCATTCTTCAAGTCTAATGAAGGAACACAGTTAACTGCAAGCAATACATCAAATCCAATTAGACCAAATCCCCTTGCTCAGACATTTAAAGTTGAAAACTTTGATGGTGGTGTATTTACAACAGGATTAGATTTATTCTTCTCAACTAAGAGCGATAAGATCCCTATTAGGGTTTATCTAACTGATGTTGATAATAGTAAGCCTGGTAAGAATATTATTCCTGGAACACAAAAGGTTCTTACTCCAGATACTTATTTGAGAGTTATTGCTAGTGATAATTTAAATATAACTAAGGCAGAAAAAGTAACTGGTGCAACATCTAATGCTTCTGGTCCTATTTCTAAAGTATTTGATAAGAATAATCTTGAGTTAACAGCAACTGCTGCTGGTGTATACACTTTATTAAACGATCAAGTTTATACCTTAGTTCTTAGCAATCATACTGGTGTGTCTTTCCAGCAAGATGAAAATATGACAATTCCATCTTTAACTCTTGCTAACAATATAGGTAATACTACTAATACTCTTAAGATAGCAAAAGATTCTGGTAGAGTTACAGGCCTTAATGTTACGGCAACTGGATCTGCTTATGATTCTGCAATTGTAACGATTGAGAGTCCTCAGAATCCTGGTGGTGGTACTGCAACTGCAACTGTAAGGGTTTCTGGCGGTAAGGTATATCAATCTGAAGTGGTTCTTTCTGGTTCAGAGTATACAGAACCTCCTGCTGTTGTTTTGGCAGGTACAGGAACAGGTAATGCAGGTGCAATAATTGAATCTGTTATTACTATTGATAGTCCAGCAGTTAGAATGGGTGTTGCAATTGATGATTCAACAACTACTGTTGTTAATTCTACAACTCCAACTAAATTTACATTTGATTATCCAGTTTATTTACAGAATGATACTGATTATGCTCTTGTTCTTGAGACAGATTCTACTGATTACTTTGTATGGGCATCTAAACTTGGTGAGATAGATATTGCTACTAGTACAACAGTAACAACTCAACCTGCTTTAGGTTCTCTCTTTAAATCTCAAAACACTAATGCTTGGACAGAGGATCTATTTGAAGATCTTAAATTTAAGTTATATCGTGCTGAATTTGATGTTACTAGAACTGCATCATTACTTCTTACTAATGAAGAACTTGGATATGAGCTACTTGAATCAAATCCAATTGAAACTAATGCTGAAGCAAATACTGGTGCTACATCATCTCTCTTTAAGAATAATAACTTTAAAGTTAAGATTAATCACCCAGATAATGGATTTAGTAATAGTGGAGAATCGTATGTATTCTTTAAAGGAGCATCTGATGTTGGTGGTGTAACAGCCTCTAGATTGAATTCTGATTTATATCAAGTAACAAATACTGGTGTTGATAATTATATCATTACAACATCTAGTAGGTCAGCTTCTAATGCATTTGGTGGTGGTACAGGTGTATTAGTATCATATAATAGAAAGTTTGAAAAGGTTTATGCTATTGTTCCAAACCTTTCATTTAGTCAGACAAAAGTTGATACTAAAGTTAAGACAACTAATGTAGCACCTGTAGACGATAACGTTGGTACATTTACGTCATATAGTCAGTCAGATTATGAGAAGACATTCTTAAATGAAGATTTCTTCTTTGTTAATCAAAAAGTTATAGCATCAAAGATCAATCAAACTATTAATAATCTAGACAGATCTTTAACATATAAGTTAGATCTTTCAAGTACTGTCTCTCACTTATCCCCATTGATTGATTTGTCTAGGGCTTCTTTGAAGACTATTACTAATAGAGTTGAGTATGCTAAAGGATCTGAAGATAGATTTGGTCGTAGAGATCAAGTTCTTGAGTTCTATCCTGTATATGAATTTACAATAACAAATACAGTTTCTGGAACCAATGTTACAACTGATGCAACTAAACTTTCAGGATTGCAGACTATTACAGGTATGACCAGTAATGCTTCTGGAACTATTGTTAAGGTGAATGGATCTATATTAACTGTAAATCTCAAGACAACAAATACATTTACACCTGGAGAAGGCCTTAAGTTTGGTACTCAGACTGCTTTAAATCCAGATGCAGGAACTCCTACTATACCTAAAGTTACTGTTGCAAATTCTGCTATAACAGCAATAATTCCTAGTTTCCCTAATACTACTGCGGTATCAAAAGTGATTGCTAGAAGTCCAGATGGATTTGCTAATGTTTATACAGATAAGATTGATGGTGCTATTGTTCTTTGGGATAATAAAGCAGGACAGTTAACAGTTATTAATGATAAGTTACCATTAAGCAATGATTATACTGGTAAGGTTGGTAGTACAATAGCATTATCAAGAAATGCAAGTCCAGATACACAAGCATCTGATATTTTCCGTGTGGATGATGTCATCTCTTATACTGGACAAACAACAGGAGAAGAAGGATTTATTCAAGTATCTAAAGTATCTTATACTAATGGTATTGATTATGTTTCTGATGCTAAGTCTAAAGATAGTTCTTCTATTGCTAAATATGTCACCAAAGAAGTTGCAATTCAGAATCCTGCAACAGGAATTAATGTCAAGATCACTGCTAATACCAGTGACATAAACAACCTAGGACTCCTATATAGAATAAAGAAATCTTCATCTCAGGAGAACTTTGAAGATATTGAATGGGTTAACTTTAATACAACAGGTTTACCCGATACAGATACTATTGCTACTTCAGAGAACTCTATCAGTGGCATCACTGAGAAGCAATCATCTTATCAAGAGTTGAGTTATAGCGTTGAAGATCTTCCTGAGTTTTCATCATTCGCTGTGAAAGTTATTATGAAGTCCCGTAACCCTGCTTACGTACCTAAAATACAAGATTTAAGAGCAGTAGCATCATACTAATTAGAGGATCAATCCAATGCCACAAAGAAATGTAGCAACCAATTTTACCTTTGAGCAGCAAAGAGTTGAAATAAACGAACTCGCTGCTGATTTTTGGACCCAAAAAGGTACAGTAGATACTGCTGCTGGAACTTATCTTCTAAAGGATGGTACTAATGCATTCACTGGTGCTACTTTAGCAGTCCCCAATGCTTTCACAATCAACTCTAACAGTGGTGCAGGTACTGTTACTATAAATGGTAACCTTCAAGTGGATGGGACGACTACAACCCTTAATTCAACCACTTTAGAAATCAGTGACAAAAATCTTGTAATTGCGAAGGGTGGTGCTAATGATGCTGCTGTTGATGGTGCTGGTATTACGATTGATTCTGCTACAGATATAACTTGGAACTTTGTTGATGCTGATGATGCATGGGTAAGTAGTATTGGTATTAAATCTACTGGTCCTATTACAGGTAATTTGACTGGTGATGTTACTGGTGATCTAACTGGTGATGTTACTGGTGATCTAACTGGTGATGTTACTGGTAGTGTATTAACTGCTGCTCAGACAAATATTACATCAGTTGGTACTCTTACTGCATTAGCTGTTACAGGTGATGTGAGTATAGCAGATAAGATAATCCACACTGGAGATACAAATACTGCAATAAGATTCCCAAGTGCTGATACAATTACAGCAGAAACTGATGGTAGTGAAAGACTGCGAATTGACAGCTCGGGCAATGTTGGTATAGGTATAGATGCTCCTACTGAAAAACTACATGTAATTGGACAGGTCGGAGGCACTAACCCTACAGCAGGATCAAAATGGGATATTGCTAGATTTGTAGCACATGATTATTCCCCAACAAACAGTGGTGGATTAACTATAGGTGCTTATTGGAATAACAGTGATGTTAGTAAAAGAACATCATATATTCAATCG
>Ga0208411_1000721_pt1 | contig 24368 bp, 30 predicted proteins | sample ETN01SmetaG_4_FD_185793 | JGI IMG/M metagenome (GOLD analysis project Ga0208411, IMG submission 185793) | Marine microbial and viral communities from oxygen minimum zone, Eastern Pacific Ocean - ETNP2014F12-01SV261 (SPAdes) (version 2) | ecosystem: Environmental > Aquatic > Marine > Oceanic ... | reverse complement strand
ATTTTAGATTTCCTTCTTTTTTTTGGCATAAATAATTTTTTATTTAAATCTTACCCATGTTATTTAGGATTTTCCAGCTTTTAGAGTCTATTGGCATTACAGATAGACGACTTTGTTTTATAAGTGATAAATGGCTTAATTTCTTGTTTTTTTTAATTCTTTCAAGGGTTATTGGTTTATTTAATTTTTTTAAAAATTTAACTGTAACAGCAACAAACCGACCAGATTGGTCTGTTTTATCTAAGTAATGTTCTTTTATTACTTCAACTATTCCTACAATTTCCTTTCCAATATTTGAGTGGTAAAAAAAACATTGATCACCCTTTTTCATAGCTTTTAAATTTTTTGCTGCTTGATAATTTCTAACACCATCCCAAGGCGTTCCTTTGTTTCCAGCCTTTTTCTGTTGTTCAATAGACCAGACATCAGGTTCAGATTTCATTAGAAAATAGGATCTTGCCATAATTTATAGGATAAATTTTTTTTAACAAAAAACAATATTCTTAATTATTTGCTTTTATATTAGTTTTGTGTTAACTTTAATTCAGCGCCGATTTAAGTCAAATTGCGGGCGCTTTATAAAACCTGCTAAATAGATGTTTCTATGGAACCACCTATTTTTCAGGTGGTTTTTTTTTACTTTAATTAAAAAAAACCGGGTTATTTAACCAAATTGTGCACCCGACATATGTCAAAGCACTAAAAAGGAGAAGAAGATGAGTAAAGAAAATAAAAAAGGTTTAATCGATAGATTAAACTCAGGGCCAGTTATTTGTGCAGAAGGATTTCTTTTTGAAATAGAGAAAAGAGGATATATGTCGTCTGGAGAGTTTGTTCCTATGGTTTCTTTGGAACATCCAGAAGCATTAGAAAATTTGCATAGAGATTTTCAACATGCTGGATCAGATATCGTTCAGGCCTTTACATATAATGGACATAGAGAAAAAATGCGAGTTATTGGCAAAGAGGAATTATTAGAACCTCTTAATAGAGCAGCATTAAAAATTGCAAAAAAAGTTGCAACCAGTCCACTCGTAGGTGAAGAAAATTTAATGGCTGGTAATATTTCAAATTCAAATATTTGGAATCAAAATGATAAAAAGGCCCAATTAGAAGTAGAAAAAATGTTTAGAGAAATGGTTACATGGGCAGTTGAAGAGGGAGCCGATATATTAATTGGAGAAACTTTTTATTATGCTGAAGAAGCTTATACAGCATTAAAAGTGATGAAAGAAACGGGACTTCCATCTGTAATTACTATAGCTCCTTATGGCCAAAATATTATGAGAGATGATGTTTCTATTCTTGATACCTGTAAAGAATTAGAACAGAGAGGTGGTGATGTTGTTGGAATGAACTGTCATAGAGGAATTAATACAATGATGCCTTATCTAAAAGAGATTAGAAAAGCATTAAAATGTCATGTGGCAGGATTACCTATAACTTATAGAACAACTGAAAATCATCCTACTTTTTTTAATTTACCAGATAATAATGGATGTTTTTGTCATTCACCTCATGAAACAACTTTTCCTACAGCTTTAGATCCTATGCAGTGTAATAGATATGAAATTGGTCAATTTGCAAAAGAGGCTTATAGTTTAGGAATAAACTATTTAGGTGTTTGTTGTGGTGCAAATCCAATGTTAATAAGAGAAGTTGCCGAAGCAGTTGGATTAACTGTGCCTGCTAGTAAATATAGAGAAAAAATGGACAATCATTATATGTTTGGAAAAAATAAACGTATTCCAGAACATATAAAGGATTATAGAACTAAAGCTTAATTAATTTTTTATTATTAAGTTCAGGGGTTTGGGGCACCTGGCAACAGAACGCCCCTTAAAATTTTACGCCAGCGCCTTTAAGAAAAGCTGCACTTTCATCCAAAGGCCATCTTGGGATTGCAGGATGATCTAGTTTTGTAAATTGATTTAATTTATATTTTTCTAATCCAACCATTGCAATCATAGCTGCATTATCACCACATAATTCTTTCGGAGGAAATACAGGTTTAAAGTTTTCTTCTTTGCAAAGATTTATCAACATTTCTCTAATTTTTTTATTAGCAGCAACTCCACCAGCAACTACAAAATGATTAGTTTTTGTACCATTCTTTTTTTTGAATTCTTCAAAAGCGATTTTAGTTTTTTTATTTAATATTTCTTCAATTGTTTTTTGAAATGAAGCTGCAAGATTATATTTATCTTGATCTGTTTTTAATGTTTTAGAAATTTTTAATATAGCTGTTTTTAATCCCGCAAAAGATAAATTACACCCACCTCTGTTAAAAATTGGTTTTGGTAGTTCATATTTATTTGGATCACCTTTTTTAGCTAGAATTTCAATTTGTGGACCACCAGGAAATTCGATTCCTAAAATTTTTGCAGTTTTGTCAAAAGCTTCACCCAAAGCATCATCAATAGTTGTTCCAAGTCTTTTATATTTTCCCAATCCTTCAACACTTAAAAATTGAGAATGACCTCCTGAAATTAATAATAAAAGATAAGGATAATCTAATTGAGAATTTAGTTTTGGACTTAAAGCATGACCTTCTAAATGATTAACAGCTATAAAAGGTTTGTTCAGAGATAAAGCTAAAGCTTTACCAAAACTTAATCCTACAGATAAACAAACAATTAAACCAGGTCCAGCAGTTGATGCAATAGCATCTATATCTTCTAATTTTTTTCCACTATCTTTTATTGCTTTTTCTACTATCCAATCAATTTTTTCGATGTGGGAACGTGCTGCAAGTTCAGGTACTACTCCACCAAACTCTTTATGCACATCCACTTGGCTTGATATTACATTAGATAAAATTGTTGGTATACCATGCTGATTTTCAGTTAATATAGATGCAGCTGTTTCATCGCAGCTAGATTCAATTCCAAGAAGTATAGTTTTTTTGCTCATTCAAATAGTTTTTAATAATAGTACAATCTTTATACAAATAAGAAATAAATTTTATGAAAAGTAAAATTATTATTGGATCAAGAGGAAGTAAATTAGCTCTTATTTATGCTCAAAAAGCAAAAGATAAGATTATCCAAAATACAAAATTTAATGATGAGGACATTATAATTAAAGAAATAAAAACTAAAGGTGACCAGGTTCAAGATGTTAGATTATCAGAGGTTGGTGGCAAAGGTTTATTTTCAACAAATATAGAAAAAGAACTTCAAGAAAAAAAAATTGATGTAGCTGTTCATGCATTAAAAGATATACCTGCTTTAGAAACTGATGGTTTAAGAATAGATACATTCTTAGAAAGAAATGATCCAAGAGAAATTTTAATTACCAATAACAAAAAAAAACTTAAAGAATTAAAGTTAAATTCAATAATTGGAACTTCATCATATCGAAGAGAGTTTCAGATTAAAAAAATTAGAAATGATTTTAATTGTAAACTTATTAGAGGAAATGTTGATACAAGGATTAAAAAATTAAATGATGGACTATATGATGCAATAATCTTATCTTGCGCAGGAATGAAATCTTTAACGATTGAGGATAAAATTACTGAGATTTTTTCAACGCAAGAAATAATTCCTAGTGCGGGTCAGGGAATTATTGCTCTTCAATGTCGTAAGGATGATAATGAAATTATTTCTATTTTAGATAAGATAAATCACAAAGAAACTTCTTTAAGAGCTTATGCTGAAAGAAATGTTTTGAAAGTTTTGGAAGGTGATTGTGAAACAGCTATTGGAGTTCATGCCATGATAGAAGGAGACAAAATTATCTTAGAAGCAGAACTTTTTTCATTAGATGGTTTAAAAAGATTTTATGAAAAAAGATCTTCAAAAATAAATAATGCAAAAGAACTCGGCATAGAAGTAGGTGAAGTATTAAAAAAAAAATCAAATAATTCTTATAAAAGATAATATGCATATTTTGTTGACTAGACCATTAGAAGATTGTTCTGAAATGATTTTAAAATTTAGATCATTAGGACATCAAGTTTCTCATCTTCCCTTAATAAATGTTGAACCATTAAAGTATGAAGAAATAAAATTTTCAGATTATAAAGGTATTATTTTTACGAGTGCTAATGCTATTAAGTTTTTAGATTTTAAAAATATTGATAAAAAACTTTTATGTTTTTGTGTAGGTAGTGCAACTGAAAAAAAAGCAAGAAGCGTTGGTTTTCAAAATGTAATTTCATCTGAGGGTAATGTTAATAATTTGAAAGAATTGATTCTGCAAAATTTTGATCCAAAAGATGGAAAATTAATTTATGTAAGTGGAGAAATTATTTCTTTTGATCTTGATCAACAACTTTTAAAACAAGGTTATAGTATTCAAAGAATAGTAAATTATAAAACCAATCATAATAAAAAATTTGACGAAAATTTTGTTAATGAGTTAAAATTAAGGATACCTGATATGGTTTATATTTATTCACAAAATAGTGCTTCTAGTTTTTTAAGTTTTATAAAGATTTATCAGTTTGAAAGCCTTTGGATGAATACAAATTTAATGTGTATAGGTGAAAAAACCTCGTCAATATTGAACGAAATTAAATGGAAAAAGATCTTTCTTTTTAATCCTGGAGAAGAGGAATTTTTGTTATATAAAATTTAGTTATGGAAATTTTTAATAATTTTAAAGAGCTTTTTTTGTCGGTATGGAACAAGGGAATTCTTGGAGTAGATATATTTCAAATTTTAATTGGAATTGCAATTTTTCTTATTTTTTTAATTTTTAGAGGAATCATAAGTAGAGTAATTATAAAAAGATTAGAAAGTATAGCAAAAAAAACCAGTAACAAACTCGACGATACTTTTGTTAAAGCTATGGAAGGACCAGCAAGATTTCTTCCAATTGTTATAGGTTTTTTTATTGCGAGTTACTATATGTCTTTTTCTGAAGATAGTAGAATTATAGTAGACACCATAAACAGAACATTAATTACCATTTTTATTTTTTGGATAATGCATCAAATAATAGAGCCAATCTCATATATTTTAAGTGGCTTAGGTAAAGTTTTAACTCGAGAATTAATTGGCTGGATTATTAAATCGTTAAAAATTTTAATTTTTATTCTTGGTTTAGCGGCAGTACTTGAGCTTTGGGGAATAAAAATAGGACCAATTATAGCAGGATTAGGTTTGTTTGGTGTGGCCGTTGCATTAGGGGCACAAGATTTATTTAAAAATTTAATTTCTGGAATATTAGTTTTAGTTGAAAAAAGATTTAAAATTGGAGATTGGATACTTGTAGAAGGGATAATAGAAGGGATTGTTGAAAAAATAGGTTTTAGGTCAACTGTTGTACGTAAGTTTGATAAATCGATTGCAATCATTCCAAATTTTCAATTTGCTGAAAATGCGGTAATTAATATTAGCCAAACAACCAATTGGATTATTAGTTGGACAATAAATTTACAGTACGACACGACTGTTGAACAGCTTAAAACAATAAGAAATGAGATAGAGGACTTCATAAAGAAACATGAGGACTATAAGCCAGACCTTGGTTATGCAGTTAGAGTAGATAAATTTGCTGATAGTTCTATTGATATGTATATTCGTTGCTTTACAAAAACAGATGATTGGGATGAATGGTTAGCAGTTAAAGAAAGACTTGCTATTTCAATTAAGCAAATAGTTGAAAGAAATAAAGCTTCATTTGCTTTCCCAAGCCAATCTATTTATGTAGAGAAAAAATGATTGCAATTTTTTATTTAGTTTTACAAATATTAAAACTTTACTCATATGTAGTTATTGCAAATGTATTAATAAGTTGGCTGATTGCTTTTAATATTTTGAATACTCAAAACAGGTTTGTTTACTCTATTTTAGAATTTACTTACCGATTAACTAATCCTATTTTAAACAAAATTAGAGGTTTTTTACCAAATTTAGGTGCTCTAGATATTTCACCAATTATTTTACTTCTATTGATTTGGTTTATAGAAATGTGTATGAAGCTCTACATCGCTCCAATAATATTCTAAAAATTTATGATTTTAATTGATGGAAAAAAAGCTGCAGCAGAACTTAGAGAAGAGCTTAAGAAAGAAGTTTCAGATTTAAAAAATAAATATAATAAAGTTCCAGGATTAACAGTAATTTTAATTGGTGATTTAGCACCAAGTCAAATTTATGTTCGAAATAAAGAAAAGTCAGCAAATGAAGTAGGACTTAAATCAGATGTCATAAAGTACCCAGATTCTGTAGAAGAAAAAGTTGTATTAGATAAAATAGAAGAATTAAACAAAGATGAAACTGTTTCAGGAATTTTAGTTCAGTTACCCCTTCCAAAACATATTGATAAACAAAAAGTAATTGAAGCAATTAATCCTTCAAAAGATGTTGATGGTTTTCATCCTATGAATGTTGGAAATCTTTCTTCCGGTTATGAAAGTTCTGTTCCTTGCACTCCACTAGGATGTTATTTGCTAATAAAAAAAATTGAGCCAAATCTAAGTGGTAAAAAAGCAGTTATAGTTGGAAGATCAAATTTAAATGGTAAGCCAATGACACAACTTCTTCTAAAAGAAAATTGTACTGTAACAATCACACATTCCAAAACTAAAGATTTAAAAGCTGAATGTTTGGAGGCAGATATTATTGTTGCAGCTGTTGGAATTCCTGAATTAGTAAAAGGGGATTGGGTTAAAAAAGATGCAATAGTAATTGATGTTGGTATTAATAAAACAGACAAAGGTATTGTTGGTGATGTAGCATTTGATGAGGTTTCAAAAAATGCAAAAGCTTTAACCCCAGTTCCTGGCGGTGTAGGGCCTATGACAATTGCTTGTTTGCTTAAAAATACAATTGATTGTTTTAAAAGATCACAAAATTAATTTATGGAAACAATAATTTTTTTTGGTTTAGCAATACCAATTTTGGCATTTATAATTTACTTAGGTGGTAGTGCCATAATTAAAGGATTTAGCGCTAAAAATTCAAATAAAATAAATGAAAAAGCTAAGAAGAAAATTTTAGATAATTAATTATAATTTAATAAGTTTTTAAGAGAATTTATTTCTCCAATTTTAAAAATAATAGCATCTTCTTTTTTAAATCCATATTTTTCAGCATTATCTTTAAATCGAACAGGTGGTTCCATAATTGGTTCTAGAGATAAAACAAATGTACCCCAATGAGTTCCTAAAACTTTTTTGCTTTTTAAATCTTGTGCAACTTGTAGAGCTTCTTCAGGGGTTGTGTGATAAACTGATTTTTCAAACATTGGTCTAAAATCATAAGCACCAATGTTAATCATGGCTAAATCAATAGGACCATATTTTTTACCTAATTCCTTATAGATATTTCCGTAACCTGTATCACAACCAAATAAAATTTTTTTATTTTTGTATTCAATTAAGAAATTTCCCCAAAGAGTTTTATTTGTATCTGTTAAGCTTCTTTTTGACCAATGAACTGCTGGAAGTAATGTTATTTTTAAATTATCATTTACTTTAATTTCATCATACCAATCCATTTCATTTACATCTTTGTATCTTTTAAAATATTTTCCAAGCTTTAAAGGAAGCATTACTTTTGCATCTTTAAAAGGGAATTTTCTAATTGTGGACATATCTTGATGATCGTAATGATTATGAGTTAATAAAAAAACATCTGTTTTTGGAATTTCATTTAGTTCTAGAGCTGGTTTTGTAAATCTTTTTGGACCAAAGATTAGTGGACCTGCATTTTTGGAGAAAACAGGATCAGTAATTATAGTTGTGTCTCCAAGTTTAATTAGAAAAGTAGCATGACCAATCCAAGCAATATAATCATCATTTTTAAATTTTTCTAAATCGGCTTTAACCTTGTCTTTATCAACAACATGTTCTTTTGGAACAGTCATATCAAGTTTCTTTTTTTCTTGATTAAATTTTTTATATGACCATTTAATATTTTCAGACCTTAAAGGAGATCCTTCAGGATTTCTAAAAGTACCATCAGGTAAATGGTGATAAGGTTTTTTTTCCACAGCAATTACGAGAGTGTTATAGAGAAAAAAAGAAATAATTAAAATTGTTAACTTTGACATTTAAATGTTATTTTAAGCTGACTTTCTAGTATATTTAATTAAAAATGAATATATTAATTCTACAACATATTAAAATAGAAGATCCTGGTTTTATAAAAGATTTAATGATTAAGGATGGGGCAAAATTAACAACAATAGAATTAGACGAAGGTGAAAGAATTCCAGATGATTTAAGCAAATTTGATGGAATGTTTTGCATGGGTGGACCAATGGATACATTTATGGAAGATCAATATCCTTGGCTGGTAGAAGAAAAAAAAAAAATTAAAGAATTTGTTGTAGATTTAAAAAAACCTTATTTAGGTTTTTGTTTAGGCTGTCAGTTACTTGGAGAAGTTATTGGAGGCAAGGTTGTTAAATCAAAACCCCCTGAAATTGGAATTATGGATATTAATTTTACTAAAGAAAAAAAAGATGATCATTTATTTTCTCAATTTCCAAATAAAATAAAAAGTTTACAATGGCATTCTTATGAAGTTCAAGGATTAGATGAAAATAAAGAAGTGACATTACTTGCTTCGTCTCCAATAACTAAATACCAAATTTTTAAATATCAAGACCATGCTTATGGAATTCAATTTCATATAGAAATTAAGGATACAACAGTAAATGAATGGGGATGTGTACCTGAATATGAAAAAGCTTTAGAAGAGCAGTTAGGGAAAGGTGCTTTAAAAAAATTTGATGAAGCCGCAAAAAATAATATGTCTGATATGAACAGCTATTCTAATATTTTATATGAAAAGTTTAAAATGTTAATTTCTTAATTTTTTTTTATGGAAATTTATAAATCTTTCAACATTTGATTTGTTAAATGATTTGTTTTCTTCAAAAGAAACTTTTTTTATTGAATATGAATTGCTATTAGTTACTCTTGATTCAATAGTTATATTACCCTTGTAAAGTTTTAGTTTAATAGTTCCATTAACTTTATTTTTTTTAAGATCTATTATTTTTTGAAGTTTAAATCTTTCTTTTGAGTACCAATAACCATTATAGATTAGTTCTGCATATCTTGACATTATAGAATCTTTTTTATGCATTGTTTCTTTATCTAGAGTAACAGACTCTATTGCTCTATGAGCATTAATTAAAAGTGTTCCTCCTGGAGTTTCATATACTCCTCTCGATTTAATTCCTAAAAATCTATTTTCGACAAGATCAACTCTACCAATTCCATTTTTTCCAGCTAATTGATTTAGTTTTTCAAGTAATTTTGAAGGACGTAATTTTTTTCCATTAACGCCAACTGGATTACTATTTCTAAAATTAATAGAAACAAATGTTGCTTTATTTGGAGCTTTTTCTGGCGAAACAGTTCTTTGAAAAATGAATTCCGGAGCAAAGTTCTTGGGATTTTCTAAAACCTTACCTTCTGTTGAAGTATGAAATAAATTATCATCAACTGAAAAGGGAGGAGCACCTTTTTTATCTTTTGGAATTGATACCCTATTTTTTTTTGCATAATTAATTAGATCTGTTCTAGATTTTAATTTCCATATTCTCCATGGTGCAATTATTTTTATTTTTGGTCCAAAGTAATGATATCCAAGTTCAAATCTAACTTGGTCATTGCCTTTTCCTGTTGCTCCGTGAGATACAGCATATGCCTTATATTTTTTTGCAATTCTGATTTGATCTTTTGCAATCAATGGTCTTGCAATTGATGTTCCCAATAAATAAACACCTTCATAAATTGCATGACCTCGGATCATTGGAAAAATATAATCTTTTACAAAAATATCTTTTAGATCTTTTATAATTATATTTTTAACTCCAAATTTTTTAGCATTAGATAAAATTTTTTTTCGATCAATTTCTTGGCCAATATCAGCCGTATAACAAATTACTTCGGCATTATAATTTTCTTGAAGCCATTTAAGAATTATAGATGTATCCAGTCCACCTGAGTAAGCTAAAACAATTCTTTTTTTTGATTTCATTAATTAACTGCAGGCTTTTTTTGCAGTATTATATGCTTTAGTAAAGCCAAGTAGAGAATAATGATCTATGGTTTGAGATCCTTTTTCATTATAGCCAGTGAGCATAATTCTTGATCCTTTTTTCATGACTTTGACCATTATTTTTTCTTTTTTATTACTAGTCATCCAAGCAAAGCCTTGTTGCTTAATATCAAATTTAAATTTGTTATTCCCTGAGGTTGCTAAAACAGAATTATTTTTATTAAATTCGTAACCTGCGGTCGCACTTATTTCATTAGAAATTTTTTCACCAGGTCTAAAAGTTATGAATAATCTTGCATCTCTTTTATTTTTTTTTGGTGCTTGTAAAACAGGAGTTGACTGAGCAAAACATACCTTACCCGATGCTTCTGACATTGTCATTACTTCCCAATCTTTAAATTTACCAACTTTTTTTAAATCTTCTGCAAAAGTTTTTGATACAGAAATGATTAAAATAAATATTGATAAAAACAGAATTTTTTTAATTATGGACATGGGTTTGGATAAATTTTTTGTACTTCGTTAATTTCATTTATAATTTCGTTTGTTAAATTTATATTTACACTTTCTATATCAGTTTTCAACTGCTCCATTGTAGTTGCACCAATGATAACAGAAGTTACAAAAGGTTGAATTTCTAAAAATTTCAAAGACATTTGTGCTAGATCTAATTTATATTTTTTGGCCACTTCATAATAAGCTTCGATTGCTTTTTCTGTGTTAGGTTTATTATATCTAGTCCAGAAATCTTTATGAAGTTCAATTCTTGACCCTTTTGGCAATTGATTATTCCTATATTTTCCTGAAAGATACCCGCAAGCGAGAGGAGAATAAGCTAGTAGTCCAGCTTGCTCTCTAACAGACATTTCTGCAAGACCTACCTCGTAGGTTCTATTGAGTAGATTATATGGATTTTGAACTGAAAGCATTCTTGGAAGATTTTTATTTTTAGATATTTCTAAAAACTTAGATAATCCCCATGGAGTTTCATTAGATAGACCAACGTGTCTTATCTTTCCTTGCTCTACAAATTTTTTGAGATTTTCTAAAATATCCTCAAATTTATTCCATTCGCCATCATCTTCGTGCTCATAACCTAATTTACCAAAAAAATTTGTATTTCTTTCTGGCCAGTGTAGTTGATATAAATCGATGTAATCAGTCTTTAATCTTCTTAAACTTCCCTCTAAGGCTTCTGTAATATTTTTTTTTCCAAATTGGTTTCCACCACCTCTTACATATTCTCTCATCGGTCCACAAACCTTTGAAGCTAGAATTACCTTGTCTCTCTTTTTGGTTTTTTTAAACCAATTACCAATAATTTCTTCTGTACTTCCAAACGTTTCCTCTCTTGGAGGAACAGAATAAATTTCAGCAGTATCCCAAAAATTTACACCTTGATCTAAAGCATAATCCATTTGTTTAAAACCTTCTTCTTGAGTGTTTTGTTCTCCCCAGGTCATTGTTCCAAGACAAATTGTACTTACATCAAGATCGGTATTTCCTAATTTTTTGTAATTCATTAAGGTTTTATTGTGTTTATTTTTTATTAATCTTTTAAGGCATCTTGAATAATTAGTAAAAGATTATATATTTCAATCATTATGGAATTTAATAAAAAAGGTATTTTAGGTAGAGCTGCAGAGGCTCAACAATCAACAGTAGTGATGGATGAAGGCCTAAGAGCCTATATGCTTAAAGTGTATAATTACATGGCAACAGGTATTTTGTTAACTGGAATTATTGCCCTGTTATCATTTAAGTTGTCAGTTGTAACAGATTCCTCTGGAGCAATTACTGGATTTACAAACATAGGTAATGCTTTATTTTTCTCCGGATTAAAATGGGTTGTAATGTTAGCCCCTCTTGGAATAGTTTTTTATATGAGTTTTGGAATTAATAAAATGAGCTCATCAAAAGCACAAACTGTATTTTGGGTATTTGCAGCATTAATGGGATTATCATTATCTTGGATACTATTAGTTTATACTGGAGCTAGTGTTGCAAGAGTATTTTTTATCACTTCAGCTACTTTTGGAGCAATGAGTTTGTATGGATATACTACTAAAAGAGATTTAACTAAATTGGGCTCATTTTTAATGATGGGTCTTATTGGAATTATAATTGCATCATTAGTTAATATTTTTATGAAATCTACAATGATGTATTTTGTTATTTCAATTTTAGGTGTTTTAATTTTTGTTGGTCTTACAGCTTATGATACTCAAAAAATAAAAAACATGTATGCAGCTAGTGATACAGGTGAATTAATGGGTAAAAAAGCTGTAATGGGTGCTTTAACTCTTTATTTAGATTTCATTAACTTATTTATTATGCTTTTAAGACTTTTTGGTCAAAGAAGATAATTTTATTTTTGAAGTTTTTTCCAGTTAGTATTTTTTAACAGAATATTTAGATCAGAAGAATTTTTTAATATTTTCCCATTTGTATCTGTGATTAAATATTTAAGATTTTTGTTTCGAGGCTTAAAATTTTTACAAATTTTGTAAAGTAGATTTTCAGTAGCATTTTTAAAAACGCTAAAACCAACCTGTTTACTTGATATACTAAGCCCATAATCTTTCCAAGAACCCTCCGAAACCATTTTTGCATATAAATCTAAGATAATTTTTAATTCATTTTTTTCAAAAAAATATTTATCCTCTAGCTTTTTATCATTAATATTATTTACTACTAATCGTAAGTTATTATTCATTAGTTTTATATTTATTAATTAATCCTATTTGAAAAGCTGTAAAAATAAAAGTTATAGGTAATAAACCCCAAACTTTAAAATTTACCCAAAATTCTTCAGATTGTGTTCTCCAAACTAATTCATTTAAAATTGCTAGTCCAAAGAAAAAATATATCCATCTTTTATTTAATACTTCCCATCCTTCATTTGTTAATGAAACTGATTTTCCCATTATTTTTTTAAGCACCGGTTCATTGGTAAAATATTTTCCAAATATTAAAGCAAAACCAAATAAAATATTTATGATCGTTGGCTTGATATAAATAAAAACTGGATTATTAAAATAAATTGTTAATCCTCCAAAAAAGGTAATTAATATCCCGCTTAATAAAGGAACTTTAGGTATTTTTTTTTCCAAAAACCACATTATTGCTAATGCTATTATTGTTGCAATTATGAATGGAGGTATTGCAATTTTTAAATTTTTTCCACTATCGTAATAGTAGTAAAAAAAAATTATTAATGGCCCAAAATCAGTAAGAAACTTTAAAAAAGATTTATTCACTAAAAAGATATTAACATAAATAATATTTTCACAAAAACTTTATATTTTTTTTATTGATTTTTATTTTTAAATACCCATACTAAACTCATGCCAATTCAAAAAGCTAAATTTTCAATAGGCGATATAGTAAAACATAAACACTTTGAATTTAGAGGTGTAATTTATGATGTAGATTTCAAATTTAATAATTCTGAAGAATGGTATCAATCAATACCAAAAAACGTTAGACCTAGAAAAGATCAACCTTTTTATCATCTTTTAGCTGAAAATGATGAAATTACTTATGAAGCATATGTGTCGGAACAAAATTTATTAATAGATGATTCTAATGAGCCAATAAAACATCCTCTGATTGAGGAAATTTTTTCAGGTAAAAAGGGTTCTGGGTATTTTAAGCCATCAAATTAAATTAAATCATTTTTTAAACACATTTGGTTCAAATCTTGGTCACAGGAATTAGTTAAATTAGCTTAATTCTGATCAAGAGTGTTTTTTATTTACCCTTCATTATTATCTCCCTCTACATTCTTGATCAGATGATTGTTTCATATTAAATATCCTTTAATTAAATTAAGAAATTAAAAATTTATGTTTAAATATTTTGAACCTAATAGAATTTTTTCAATAACTTCTAGGGCTCCCAAATATGTCTTATTGCTATTTATCATTGTTTTATCAGTTGGACTGACTGAGGCATTAATTTTATCCCCTGAAGATTATAAACAAAGCCATTCAGTAAGGATTATGTATGTTCATGTGCCTTCAGCGTGGACTACTCTTGGAATTTTTTCTGCAATTACTTTGTTTTCAATAGTTGGTTATATTTTTAAAATAAAAAATTTTTTTTTAATTTCAAAAAGTTTAGCACCTTCAGGTTTTGTTTTTAATATTATTGCACTTGTTACAGGTTCAATTTGGGGAAAACCAACTTGGGGAACATGGTGGGCATGGGATGCAAGAATTACCTCTATGTTAATTTTAGCTTTGTTTTATGGAATGTATTTAATTGCTTGGAGAATTTATGAAGATAAGGAACAGGTATTTAAAATAACATCAATTATTACTATTTTAGGCATTATTAATGTTCCAATAATTAAATATTCAGTTGATTGGTGGAATACACTTCATCAACCTGCTTCAATAAATATTTTGTCAAAATCATCAATTCATGCTTCAATGTTGTTTCCTTTGATGATTATGACTGCGGCATTTACTCTGTTTTCGTTATTAATTTTTTTAATGAAATATAATACAGAACTGATAAAGATAAAGAACAAGGGCTTAGATAGATTATGATTAATGAAATATTATTTATGAATGGATATGGACTTTATGTTTGGTCTTCTTTTGTATTTACTTTTTTAAGTTTTGTATCACTTTATATTGTTATCAAAACACAATATGTAAAAGAGAAAAATAAATTTATTGCTAAATTTGGAAACTTAAACTCTGAAAGAGCAGCCTTTGCAAAATCTCAAAGTATTAATAAAGAAATTTTATCAAACATTTCAAGTATTTAACTTTTGAACCATGTATGGTCGTAAAGTTAAATTAAGATTTTTTTTTATATTATTAATTTTAGTTACTTTAGTTTTATCTATATTTCTTATTTTAAAGTCGCTTGAAGAAAATGTGGTCTATTTTCAATCACCGTCAGATATAAAAGTTTTATCAGAAGTTGATAAAAAAAAAATAAGAATTGGAGGAATGGTTAAAAAAAATTCTATATCTATAGAAGCAAAAAAATTAAATTTTATTATTACAGATTTTAAAAATGAAATTAATGTTACTTACTCAGGTGTAGTTCCCAATCTTTTTATAGAAGGAAAAGGGGTTGTAGCAGAAGGTTATTTAAAAGATAAAAGTTTTTTTTTAGCAACAAAAATTTTAGCTAAACATGATGAAAACTATATGCCCCCTGAAGTAAAGGCAGCATTAGAGGAGAAATAAATTTTGACTAGTTTAATTGGATATTATTCTTTAATTTTTGGACTCTGTATTTCCTTTTTAATAATTTTTTTTTCAATTAAAAATTTTAGGAATTTTAAAAAAATTGATAATAAGATTATATCTTTAGTTTTTTTACAATTTTTTTTGGTAGTTATTAGTTTTTTAGGTTTAATTTTATCTTTTATAAACTCTGATTTTAGTAACGAAACTGTTTTTAATCACTCTCATACTACAATACCTATTTTTTATAAAATATCTGGTAGCTGGGGAAATCATGAAGGAAGTTTGTTGCTTTGGTTATTGGTATTAACATTATTTATATTTGTATTTATGTTGAAATCTAAAGAACAACCAAAACAATACAGAATTTTAACTTTATTATTTCAACAAATAATTATTATTGGATTTTTTATTTTTTTAATAAAAACTTCAAATCCATTTAATTATATTTTTCCAGTTCCGAAAGAAGGATTGGGTTTAAATCCAATTTTACAAGATCCAGCATTAGCTATCCATCCACCAATTTTATACTTAGGCTATGTTGGATCTTCAATAATATTCTCTTCAACTCTCGCTGCAATATGTTCAAATTATATTTCAAAATCGTGGGCCAAACATATTAAAAAATGGATTTTAGTTTCATGGATTTTTTTAAGTCTAGGTATTTTGTTAGGTTCGATTTGGGCTTATTATGAGTTAGGCTGGGGAGGTTTTTGGTTTTGGGATCCTGTTGAAAATGTTTCTTTAATGCCATGGTTAGCATTAACCACATTATTACATTGTATATTAGTTTTAGAAAAAAAATTAATTCTAACTTCTTGGGTTGTTATTTTGTCAATTTCTACTTTTACATTAAGCATGTGTGGTACATTTTTAGTTAGATCAGGAATTTTAAATTCTGTTCATACTTTTGCTAATGACCCAGAAAGAGGATTGTTTATTTTAATTTTTTTATTTATCTTAATTTTTCTATCATTTTTTATTTTTTTGTTTTTTCATAAAAGTGAAAATAAAAATACCAACTCTTTTTTTTGGTTAAGCAAAGAAACTTCAATTTTAGTTAACAATTGGTTTATGATGTATTTTCTCTCAGTTGTTTTAATTGGAACTACTTACCCAATATTCTTAGAAGTAATATCATCTGAAAAAATATCTGTAGGACCACCTTTTTATAATAAATTGATAATTCCTTTTTTAATTCCATTTTTATTTGCAATGGCTATTGGTCCAAAATTAAAATGGATAAAATCAGATATAGAAAATAAGATACATTTAATTTTATTTTTAATTATTTCATTATTTTTATCCATATTTATAATTAAAAACTTAGATGTTAATTTTCTTTTAAATACTATTTTAGTGACTGCAGCGTTTTATTTATTTTTCATAACATTAAGAGATTTTTTTAATGAAAAATTCAAAAATTTATCTCAAAATCTTGCTCATTTCAGTTTTAGTTTATTAATATTAAGTATTTTATTTAACAATATTTTTACAACTGAAATTATTACCAATTTAAAAATTAACGAAACTTTTCAGTCTGAAAAATTTAAAATAAATTTTGAAAGTATAGAACAAAAAAATGAAAAAAATTTTAAAGCAATTATTGGACAATTTACTATAGAAAATTCCAATGGAGTTGTTGATATCATGAAACCTGAATTAAGAATATATAATCAACCAAATATTGTGACTAGTGAAGCAGACATTAAAACAAATATATTAAAAGATAAATTTATGACAATGAATTTAGTTCAAAACCAAGAATATTTTAATATTCGATATCAAATCAAACCTTTTATGATTTGGATTTGGTTGTCTGTATTATTGATTAGTTTTAGTGGTTTAATAAGTTTAATTAAAAAAAAAAATGAAAATTAAAATTTTTCCAATATTTTTTATTATTATTTTTTTAATTATATTTTTAATTCTTTATAAAGGTTTGGAAAATCCTAATGTTTACGCACCAAAAGTTGATCCTGAAAAAAATATTCCTGTTTTTACAGCTAAAATATTTTCTACAAATAATAAAATTAATTCAGAAAAAATTTTTACTGGTGATAAATTTTATTTAATGAATATTTGGGCTTCTTGGTGTGCTCCATGTAGAAAAGAGCATGCATATTTAATGAATTTAAGTAAACAAAAAAATATAGAAATTATTGGTCTGAATTATAAAGACAAATATGAGAACGCTAAAAATTTTTTAAGTAAATCAAATAATCCATATAGTTTTATTTTTTTAGATAAAGATGGGACAATAGCAATAGAATGGGGTGCATATGGAGTGCCTGAATCTTTTTTGATCTATAAAAATAAGATTATAAAAAAAATTATTGGACCACTTGATGAAAATTTATTATTAGAAATTAAAAAAATAATTCAATGAAGTTTTTTAAATTTTTAATTATTATTTTTATTATTCTTAATATTAATTATTTAAATGCTCAAAGTGATAATTTAAGTAATAAAATTACAAAAAATTTGCGCTGTTTAATTTGTCAAGGTCAATCAATATATGATTCTGATTCTGAATTTGCGAATAGTTTAAAGATATTAGTTAATGAAAAATTAAATGAAGGACTTAATGAAAAACAAATTTATAATTATTTAAAAGATAAATATGGTGATTGGATATTATATGATCCGGGATTTAGTAAAAACACCTATTTTCTTTGGTTATTCCCCATCTTGATGTTTTTACTTGGTGGTGCCATAGTATTAAAATTATTTATATTTAAAAAAAATTAACTATATTTCATTTATGAATTTTAAAATTTTTTATTTAGTATTAGTTTCATTTTTAATTAGCTTATCTTCAATAGCTGATGATCATGAAATAGATAATAATAATACAAAGTTTAATATTTATTCAGGTATGTTTGATTTTAGTGATGATGGTAAGAGGTCAACTTTAATAGGATTTCAACATCAAAACACGGATTTAAATAAAGATACTTTTCTAGGAAATTTATCTCCTATTACTGGACTATTATTTACTACTGATAATGCAGCATATGTTTATACAGGAGTTCAAGCACAATACTCAATTGGAGCTTTAAATATTATACCAAGTTTTACACCAGGCTTTTATAATCAGGGAGATGGAAAAGACCTTGGTCATGCAATAGAATTCAAAAGTGAGATTCAACTTTCTTTAGATTTGCCAAGAGATAGTCAATTTGGTTTTTCATATAATCATTTATCAAATGCAAGCTTGGGTGACAAGAATCCTGGGGCAAATAGCTATATGTTTAATTTTTTTAAAGCATTTTAAAAATCTTTAATGAGATTAAAAGATTGTCACAATTTTAGTGATTTTAGAAAATTAGCAAAGAAAAAATTACCTTCTCCAATATTCCATTATATTGATGGTGCGGCAGATGATGAAATTACCTATGTTAGAAATACAACTGCTTTTGATGACGTTGATTTAGTTCCAAATGTTTTGAGAGGAGTTGAGGATGTTGATTTATCAACTACAATATTTGGAAAAAAATTAGATTTACCTTTTTACCTTGCACCAACTGCACTTCAAAGACTTTTTCATTATGATGGGGAAAGGGCAGTTGGAAAAGCTGCACAAAAATTCAATACCATGTTTGGTGTCTCAGCTTTAGCTACAGTAAGTGTAGAAGAAATTGCTAGTTTAATAAACACTCCCAAAATGTTTCAGTTTTATTTTCATAAAGATAGAGGATTGAATGATGCTGTAATGGAAAGAGTTAAAGCAGCTAAATTTGATGTAATGGCATTAACTGTTGATACTATCACTGGTGGTAATAGAGAAAGAGATTTAAGAACTGGTTTTACATCACCTCCAAAATTAACACTTTCAAGTTTATTTAGTTTTGCATCTAAGCCAATGTGGGGAATAAATTATTTAACTAAAGGTAAATTTGAACTTCCTCATTTACAAGATCATGTAAGTGAAGGAACAAGTACTGCAACTTCGATTGGAAATTATTTTTCTAGTATGCTTGATCAGTCCATGAATTGGAAAGATGCTGAAAAACTTTGTTCACAATGGGGTGGACACTTTGCTTTAAAAGGAGTTATGAGTGTTGAAGATGCAAAACGAGCGGTAGATATTGGATGTACAGGTATAATGGTTTCTAATCATGGAGGAAGACAACTTGATGGCTCAAGAGCTCCTTTTGATCAACTAGCAGAAATAGTGGATGCAGTTGGAGATAAATTAGATGTAATTTGTGAAGGTGGAATTCACAGAGGAACTCATATACTTAAGGCATTATCGCTAGGAGCAAAAGCATGTTCAGGTGGAAGATTATATTTATATGCATTGGCAGCTGCTGGGCAAGCTGGTGTAGAGAGAGCTATAAATCAATATCGTTTAGAGTTAGAGCGTGATATGAAATTAATGGGTTGTACTAAAATAAGTGATTTAAATAGAAATAATTTAAGATTTAGAAAATAATGAATCTTAAAAATTGCCATAACTTTAATGACTTTAGAAAATTAGCAAAAAAAAAATTACCATCACCTATATTTCATTATATTGATGGAGGCGCTGATGATGAAATTACTTTAAATCGAAATACAAGTTCATTTAATGACTATGATTTAGTGCCAAGTGTTTTGAATGATGTTTCAAATATAGATATGTCTACAACTGTTTTAGGACAAAAAATTGATTTTCCATTATTTCCTGCAGCAACAGCAATGCATCGACTTTATCATCATGAAGGAGAGAGAGCTTCAGCAAAAGCTGTAGAAAAAATGGGAACTATTTTTGGATCATCAACAATGAGCACTGTAAGTATTGAAGAAATTGCAAAAGTAAATAAAGGTCCAAAATTGTTTCAGCTTTATATTCATAAAGATCGAGGACTTACAGATAATCTATTAGAAAGATGTAGAAAATCAGGTTTTACAAGCATGTGTTTAACGGTTGATACTGTAGTGGCAGGTAATAGAGAGAGAGATATAAGGACTGGATTTACAACTCCTCCTAAACTTACGTTAGGAAGTTTATTAAGTTTTGCATTACATCCAGGCTGGACAATAAATAATTTAATTCATGAAAAATTTAAACTAGCAAATATTATTCACATGACTGAAAAAGGAAGTAGTATAGATAAATCAGTTATAGATTATATCAACGAACAGTTTGATCCAGCTATGAATTGGAAAGATGCAGAGTACTGCGTCAAAAAATGGAACGGACCATTTGCTTTAAAAGGAGTTATGAGTGTTGAAGATGCAAAACGAGCAATTGATATTGGTTGTACAGCTATAATGATTTCTAATCATGGAGGTAGACAATTAGATGGCTCAAGAGCTCCTTTTGATCAACTAGCAGAAATAGTGGATGCAGTTGGAGATAAAATAGAGGTAATTCTTGATGGTGGAGTTAGAAGAGGCACACATGTACTTAAAGCCTTATGTTTAGGAGCAAAAGCATGTAGTTTTGGTAAGGGATATTTATTTGCTTTAGCAGCGGGAGGAGAAAAAGGTGTAGAAAAAATCCTTGAAAATATGAAAATAGAGATTAATCGTGATATGAAATTAATGGGATGTAAAAATATTGGAGAGTTAAATAGTTCAAAAATAATATATAGGAAATGAAATGAAAAATTTAGCAAAGTCGCTTGAGAGATTGGGAACCGAAAGTGCTTTTACTATTTTAGCAGAAGCAAAAAAATTGGAAGCTCAAGGCAAACCAATGATACACCTTGGATTAGGTCAACCTGATTTTAAAACTCCCAAGCATATTGTAGAAGCAGCTAAAAAAGCATTAGATGATGGACACCATGGCTATGTAATGTCTAATGGTATTCCTGAGTGTAGACAAGCTGTAACGAGAAAAATTAAAAAACTTTATAATGCTGATGTAGACTTTGAGAGAATTTTAATTATGCCAGGTGGCAAACCAACAATGTATTATGCAATATCTTGTTATGGTGAGCCTGGTGTTGAAATAATACATCCAACACCTGCTTTTCCTATTTATGAGTCTATGATTAACTACACTGGAGCTAAAGCGGTTCCATATGATTTAACAGAAGATAAAGATTTAAAATTTAGTGCAGAAAAAATCTTATCTTTAATTACAGATAAAACTAGATTGTTAATTTTAATTAATCCTAATAATCCAACTGGAAGTTTTGTAAAAAAAGATGAAATTGATAAATTAGCTGAAGGATTAAAAAAACATCCACATGTAACAATATTAAGTGATGAAATTTATAGTAGACAAATTTTTGATGGTAATGAAATGCCAACATTTTTTAATTATCCAGATTTAAGAGATAGATTAATTGTTTTAGATGGATGGAGTAAGGCTTACGCTATGACTGGATGGAGACTAGGATGGAGCTTCTGGCCAAAACATTTAGTTGAGCATGTTAATAAACTTATAATTAATAGTTTTTCATGCGTTAATGCTGCAGCACAATTTGCAGGAATAGCGGCATTAGATGGACCAGATGATGCTATTTATGAAATGATGAAAAAATTTACAGAAAGAAGAAATTTAATTCATAAAGGATTAAACGAATTACCAGGTGTAGAATGTAGCCTACCTGGCGGGGCTTTTTATGCATTTCCAAAAGTAATTGGAACTGGCATGAATGGTGATGAATTTTGTAAAAAAGCCATGCATGAAGCTGGTGTTGCAATTGTACCTGGTACAGCTTTTGGAAAAACTTCTAGTGATTATGTTAGATTTAGTTTTGCAGCTTCGCAAGATAATATTTCTCAAGCTTTAGAAAATATCAAAAAGATGCTTGGTTAATTTGTAGTATATTTTTTTATATAATTTCTATATCATTAGAAAAAATATGAACGAGCAGGTACAACAAGAATTAAAAAAAATTTTTAACGATAGATTTTCTCAATCTGAATCAACAAGAGCAAATTACGCAAGAGGAGAAGATACGTATGATCCAGTTTTATCTCAAGCAGTAGTTTTTCCTGAAAGCAATGAGGAAGTTTCAAAAATTTTAAAATTATGTAACGAACATAAAATTCCAGTTGTTCCATTTGGTACTGGAACATCATTAGAAGGAAATGTTCTTGGAAATGAAAATGGAATTACAATATCTCTTGAAAAAATGAATAAAATTTTAAATGTGAATGTAAGTGATTTTGATTGTCGTGTTCAGGCAAATGTTACAAGAAAACAATTAAATGAACATTTAAGAGAAGATGGAGTTTTTTTCCCAATAGATCCTGGTGCTGATGCAGCATTAGGAGGTATGGCATCTACCTCAGCATCTGGCACAATGGCAGTTAAGTATGGAACAATGCGTACAGTGATCTCGGGGTTGACTGTTGTATTAGCTAATGGAGATATTATAAAAACTGGAAGTCGAACTAAAAAAACTTCAGCAGGATATAATTTAACTAATTTATTTATTGGTTCAGAAGGAACATTGGGAATTATAACTGAAGTTCAGCTTAGACTTTCACCTATTCCAGAAAGTATAATGAGTGCAGTATGTCAATTTCCCAATCTTGAATCAGCGGTTTTAACTGCTCAAGAAGTAATTCAATATGGAATTCCAATAGCAAGAATTGAAATGTTAAATAAAGATCAAATGGATTTAGTTATAAAATATTCTAAATTAAAAGATTATTCAGTATTACCAACTTTATTTTTTGAATTTCATGGTAGTGAACAGTCAAATAAAGAATTTATAAAAATAGTTGAGGAATTATCAAAGAATAATAATGGAAGTGATTTTAAGTGGGCCGAGACAATAGAAGACAGAAATAAGTTATGGCAAGCTAGGCATGATTGCTATTATTCAGTAAAAGCACAAGGTAATAATTTTAAAGTATATTCAACAGATGTATGTGTACCGATATCAAATCTTGTAGAGTGTATTAATTTTACTGAAGAAGAAATTAAAAAGCTTGGTTTAAAAGCACCGATGGTTGGACACGTTGGTGATGGTAATTTTCACGCAATTATAGGCTATGATCCAAATAAAGAAGGAGAATATGAAAAGATTAGATCTTTATCCAACAAACTTATTGATAAAACTTTAGAACTTGAAGGCACTATTACCGGCGAACATGGGATTGGTCTTCATAAAAAAGCATACTTATTAAAAGAACACGGAGATAATATTCCATTAATGAAGTCGATTAAAAGAAGTATTGATCAAAATAATATAATGAATCCTGGTAAGATATTCGATCTTAACTGATAATCTTAAAAATAATTTATGAAAAAAATTCTTATAACTAGAAAACTTTTAAGAACTTGCGAAGATAAAGCATCAAAAAAATTTGATGTAAAATTAAATTCAAATGATGAACTTTATTCGCAAAAAAATATAATTGATATGAGTGAAGGATGTGATGGAATTTTAACTTCACTTACAGACAAAATGGATGAAGAAACAATAAATAAACTTCCAAACACAGTTAAAATACTATCAAATTTTGCAGTAGGCTTTGGGAATATAGATTTAGAGGCTGCAAAAAAAAGAAATATTGTAGTTACAAATACACCAGAAGTTTTGACTGACGCAACAGCAGAGATAGGAATTTTATTAATTTTAGGTGCATGTAGAAGAGCTTCAGAGGGAATTCAAAGTGCAAAAGACTCTAATTGGAAATGGTCTGCAGACTATTTAATTGGAAAGCAATTGACTGGATCGAGACTTGGAATTTTGGGAATGGGTAGAATAGGTCAAAAAATTGCAAAAGTTGCAAAATCTTTAGGTATGGTAGTTCATTATCACAATAGATCTAAGTTGAGTGGAGAAAAAGAAAATGGTGCCACTTATCATGATAATTTAAAAGACCTACTTTCTGTATCTGATGTATTATCAGTTTGTTGTCCTGCATCAAAAGAGACAATCAATATGATTAATAAAGAAACTATTGAATATTTGCCAAAAGGAGCGGTTGTAACAAATGTTGCAAGAGGAGATATTGTTGATGATGAAGCTTTGATTGATGCTCTTGATAGGAGAAAAGTATATGCAGTTGGTTTAGATGTATATAAAGGGGAACCAAATTTAAATCCTGGATATTTAAAACACAAAAGTGCTTTCATTCTACCTCATCTTGGTAGTGCAACTAAAGAAACAAGAACTGCAATGGCAAATTTAGCAATAGATAATTTAGAAGAATTTTTTAAAACAGGAAATTGTAAAAATAAATTAAATTAAACCTTAAGTTGTATATAATTTATAAAGTTGTTCATTTT
>Ga0208411_1000720_pt1 | contig 24379 bp, 23 predicted proteins | sample ETN01SmetaG_4_FD_185793 | JGI IMG/M metagenome (GOLD analysis project Ga0208411, IMG submission 185793) | Marine microbial and viral communities from oxygen minimum zone, Eastern Pacific Ocean - ETNP2014F12-01SV261 (SPAdes) (version 2) | ecosystem: Environmental > Aquatic > Marine > Oceanic ... | reverse complement strand
CTCGATATCGGATCATTACTGTATAAAGCATTGTAAAGACAATGAGTGAAAAAATAAATGGGGATAGTATTTCTGATGGTTGTTCAGTCATTTCGACTTGCGGGTGAGATTGAATATCTGGTGACCAAAACTGTACCGACAGAAAGATAATAGGTACATTTATAAAGGCTACAATACCTAAAGCTGCAGCATTACGTTTCATTCTTTCTATATAACCTCCATATACCCTTATCATAAAATAACCGATGTAAATAAGGAATAGAATCAATGTTGTTACCAAACGAGGCTCCCATACCCAAGGCTGACCCCAAATGGGAGTAGCCCATATAGGACCTGTAATTAATACTAATGATATAAAAAATGTCCCAATCTCTGAAGCTGCAAGTCCAATATTATCCCATCTATTATCACGACTAGTTAAATACATAAAACCAGATATCATAACTATAAAGTAAGAAAGGAAACCTACCCAAGCCGAGGGAACATGCACATAAAATATTTTCTGTGCCCAATGTTGATCAGGCACCATGGGTGTATTATAAATAATGTTAAGTATGTTGATAATAAATAAAATAATTATAACTGAAAGAGACCATTGGTTAATTCTTTTTTGAAAGTAATTAGTCATTATTCTTCTACTAAGTAATCAAATAAAGCATATCCAGCAAGCCCTGAAATTATAATAATGGAGCCTACAATTAATACCCATATTTCCCATACTCCATATGATTCATTTAACATAACTCCTGTAGAAATTTTTGTTGCAGCGATTATAATAGGTGATACTAATGGGAAAAACAATATGGGTAGCAATATTTCACTTAGATTCGATCTCATTGCTATTCCAGATACTAAATTAGCTACAGCCATAATTCCTAAATTAACAAGCAAAGTTGTACTTATAGCTATTAATATATTTGAGGGGTAGTCTATCATTAAAAATTTGAAAAATGGAAAAATAATTAATATTTCCATTAGTGTAAGATAAATAAATCCACTCACCCATTTTGCTAAAAAGATTAAACCTCGATCAATTGGAGCTGTAACAAGCATCGAAAATGCATCATACTCTTTTTCATAAGCAAATGAACGATGAACTCCTAATGCGGAAACAAATAGAACTGTTATCCAAAACATTCCAGATGCATAGTTAATTACCACTGCCCTAGATAAATTAGATGAAAATGAAAATGCTAATACAATAGCAATCCCAAAAACCACCATTGATAAGATTAATTCTTTTGATCGTAGCTCAATAAATAACTCTTTTTTTAATAATACAAAAAACATCAGATTTATTTAATAATTCCAGATTCAATTGTTAAGATTCTATCACAAAAATTTTCAGCATGATTTTTGTTGTGCAGTATCATTGAAATAGTTTTATTCTGACTTCTCCAAAAGGATATCTGTTTTTGTACTAGATCTAAACCATCTTTATCTAAATTAGAAAATGGCTCATCAATCAATATCATATCCCAATCCATTAATTGAGCACATACAATTTTTAATCTTTGAAGCATACCTTCTGAATAAACTCCAATGGGCTCGTTAGCGGATTCCATTAATCCAAATTGGTCTAAAACATCAAGTATTTCTAATTGATCCTTGTAAATCTTTCTAAGACTAAGTAAAAAGTTTAAGTTTTCTATTGCAGAGAAAGGATGATACATACCTGGAGAGTGACCTAAATAAAATAATTTACTACTATGGATAGGTTTTACCTTTAATAGGTTTTTTCCTTGAAAGATAATTGAACCATTATCATAGGTCATTAAGCGGGCAATAATCCTAAATAGAGTAGATTTCCCTGCGCCATTCCTACCCATAAAAACAATAGACTCACCTTCTTTTTGTGAAAATGATATATTTTTTAATATTTTTTTGCGATTAAACGCTTTAGAGATATTTTGTACCGAGAGCACTACTTTAATTTAAGTTGAGCAATTATTGCAGATACTTCTTTTTTAAGCTCAATTCTCATTTTAGTAAAATCTTTATTATTAATATTCCCAATATCAAATTCCATCTCAAGTTCTTTAACCTGACGATACAACATTATTTTTTTTCTATTTAAAGACTTATGATTCTCACTATCATAAGTATCAACCAATTTTGACATGAATAATGGTTCAATTACATATATAATAGATAGGACAAAAGAAATAAATATCAGACCATAGTCTCTTAATATGTCCATTATTCTTCTTTCCTTGGCCAAAGAGCTATTAAAGTTCCAAATACCAAAATATATCCGCCTATCCAAACCCATCTTACTAATGGATTGATCATTATTTTAAGAAACGCGATTTGTTTTTGATTATCTATTGAAGAGAATATTGAATATATATCCTTATTCAGTGTTGAATAAATATCTAATTCACTATGAGGCTGCCTACGATTAACATCTGGGTTATTGTGAAAATACACTCTTTTTTCAGGATAAAGATTTGTTATGAATTGACCTTGGTAGTCTGTTACCTTAATTTTGCTTATCCATGCATAATGATTAGGACGTTCAGATTCTGAAAGGTCCAAAAGTTCAAATTCGTAACCTGCAAGATGCTCAACTTGACCAATTTGCAAGCTGAATTCTTTTTCTCTATCAAAAGCATGCCCCGTAAAACCAACAAACATAAAAACTATACCCAAATGAACAATATATCCACCATATCGAGAGCGATTCTTGCTAATCATATTAATTAAAGCATTATGTAATGACTCATCGAACTTATTTTTTCTTACACGAATTCCAAGATAGAATTCTGATAAAATTGCTGTAGTTACAAAAATACACAAACTAAATGAAATAACTACATATCCTTTATATCCAATCAATAAAAATAAAATAATTGAAATAAAACATATAATAATTGGGAGAGTAAATTTTCTAATGAGATTTTTTGTCCCAGTTCTACGCCAAGCGAGAAGAGGTCCAATACCAGTTAATCCTAATAGAATTAGGCCTATTGGTGTATTAATTTGATTAAAAAACGGGGCACCAACTGTAATTTTATAACCCCTAACTGCTTCAGATATTACAGGAAACAAAGTCCCCCAAAAAACTGCAAAACATAATACAACAAAAATCATATTGTTGAAAAGGAATCCACTTTCACGTGAAGTAAACGACTCAATTTTCTTTGGAGATTTTAAGTCATCTAGCCTACTATACATGATACCAAAAGAAGCTATCAGAATAAAAAAAACAAATGATAAAAAAATTGGGCCGAGTGAAGATTCAGTAAATGAATGCACTGAACTCATTACTCCAGATCGTGTTAAAAATGTACCAAAAATGCAAAGTGCGAATGTTAATATAATTAAAACCATATTCCAGAGTCGTAACATATCTTTTTTCTCTTGAATAATAATTGAATGAATAAATGCAGTTGCAGTTAACCATGGCATTAAGCTTGCGTTTTCAACTGGATCCCAAGCCCAGTAACCTCCCCAACCTAATTCTTGGTATGCCCACCATCCACCTAAAATGATTCCCATACTTAAAAATAGCCAAGCTACTAATGTCCATCGGCGAATACTTTGAATCCATAATGGACTAGTATCACGATTTATTAAAGCAGAAATAGCAAAAGCAAATGGCACTGAAAACCCAACATAACCCAGATAAAGAGTTGGTGGATGAATAGCCATTGTGATATTTTGCAGTAATGGGTTTAATCCGTTACCATTTGCTACAATAAAATCTGCCTCGGTGGGTTTAAAGGGATTTGTTACATAATTAGTGAGAATCAAAAAAAAGATCTGGGTAATCGTTAATGAAATGATCACCCAAGGTATAAGACTATAATGCTTTTGCTGATTCTGAAGAATTGTGATAGTTGAAAAAATGGAAAGAATAAATAGCCAAAATAATAAAGATCCAGATTGCCCTGCCCAAAGAGCAGAAATTTTATAAATGGTAGGGGTTTCAATACTCGTATATCGAGCCACATAATCAATATCAAAATTGCTAATCATTAACTGATAGCTTAGAATGAATGTTGCAAGAAAAACAAAAAAGGAAACTCCAAGGGCTAATCTTTGCCCCACAAAAAATAATCGTTGGTCCTGATTTTTAGTATAAATAAATAATGTTAAAACAGCAATTAGACCAAATCCAAGAGCTAGTGATAAAGATACGCTACCAGCAACAGGGGTCATTGACCAACTTCAATTAAATTATAACTGCTCTCATTTCTTAGGTCACCCTCGTAACGCGATGCACATTTAGTTTGAAGTTCATCAGCATAAAATACTCCATCCGTATATCGACCCGCAACAATGACTTCTGCGCCATTTTTAAAAAGATCTGGGCGTGTTTTATCGTATTTAACATATAATTCCGATGAGCCTTCTTTTAGAATAAAATTGCAATCTAGTTGGTTTGCTTCAGAAATGGCTATGGAACCATCCTTAACTAAACCACCCAGTTTGATCCGTTTACTGATATTATTATTTATTAATTCATTGACGGAGATAAATGTTGCCATTGCTTTTTCATCTGCTGGATTATAAGATACCCAACTAATCCAAAATCCGGTGATAGTAACAACACCAATAATTAACAATGTAAATTTATTTTTTTTCATTAGATCTCTTAACTATTAAACTAAAAAACTGCTGTTTCCTGCCATTCGCCGAACTCTGTTTTCATTGCGATAACAATTTCACCCATCGTTGCTAATTGTTTTGCTGCATCAATAATTGGCTGCATGATATTATTACCATTTTTACATGATTCACTTATTTGTTTTAAAGCCTTCTGGACAGCATTTTCATCTCTACTAGCTCTTAATTTAATTAATTTATCTCTCTGAAGCTTTTCAGCATCATTACCAATCTCTAATATTGGAATATCTACTTCTTCATCTTCTTGGACAAATTCATTAACACCAACGTGGATAAATTCTTTCTTGTCTATTTTTTGTTGATACTCTGAAGCAGACCGAGCAATTTCTCGTTGAAAATAGCCTTTTTCAATTGCAGGAATTACACCACCTAAACCTTCAATCTCTTGAAAATATTCCTCAGCTTTAGATTCTATTTTATCAGTTAAAGACTCAACAAACCATGAGCCACCAAGCGGATCCGAAACATTTGCCACACCTGTTTCAAAAGCAATCAATTGTTGAGTTCTAAGCGCAATTTCAGCAGCTTTTTCTGATGGCAAAGCTAGAGTCTCATCCATGGAGTTTGTATGAAGAGATTGAGTTCCTCCAAGGACAGCTGCTAGCGCTTGGAATCCAGTCCTAGCAATATTATTCTCAGGCTGTTGTGCTGTAAGCGAACAACCAGCTGTTTGCGCATGAAATCTTAACTTCCAAGAACGTGGATCTTTTGCTCCATATTTATTTTTCATTCGAAATGCCCAAATCCGTCGTGCTGCACGATACTTAGCTATTTCTTCAAAGAAATCCATATGGGAATTAAAAAAATAAGAGAGACGGGGCGCAAAAGCATCTATATCAATACCCGCTGCCATGGCATACTCTACATATGTAAAACCATTTGCCAATGTAAAAGCTAATTCTTGAGCAGCTGTTGAACCTGCTTCTCTGATATGATATCCCGAAATAGAAATTGTATTATATTTTGGCATATTTTCTGTGCAAAATTTCATCATATCTGTAATTACTCTCATTGATGGCTCAGGTGGAAAAATCCATTCTTTTTGAGCAATAAATTCTTTTAGAATATCATTTTGCAAAGTTCCTGTTAAGTTATTCAAAGGTACACCTTGATTCTCAGCTACAGCAATATAGAACGCCAACAAAATTACTGATGGACCATTAATAGTTTGTGAAACAGAGATTTTTCCTAAATCAATATCCTTAAATAATTGTTCCATATCTTTAATAGATGCTACTGATACTCCACATTTTCCAACTTCTCCCTCAGACCATGGATGATCGGGGTCATAGCCCATAAGCGTGGGCATATCATAGGCCACTGAGAGTCCTGTAAGGCCTTTTTGCAATAATGAATGGTAACGAGAGTTAGTCTCTTCAGGTGTACCAAAACCTGAAAATTGCCTTTTTGTCCAAAGTTTCCCTCGATACATATTGGCATATACTCCCCTAGTATAGGGAAACTGCCCTGGGAATCCTAATTTATCCAAATAATCTTTACCGGGTTCTTTTGGAAGATATAACGGATCAACAGATTCACCACTTATAGTATCAAAACTATATTCTCTTGATTGAGATGAACTAAAATCATCTTCCCATTGCTTTTTAGATTTATCAAATAATTCTAACTGTTTTGTCATCATAATGCCTAAAAATTAAACCTACAGTTTTTTCCGTACATCTAATACTTTATTAAAGCCTTCATATATCATCCAAAAAATCAAGGCAATCAAAATAAGGTTTAAAACAAATAAAATTCCATTTACTCCATAGAATTTAATAGCATTTACCATTAATGCTGTAAGAGTAACAACCATGATAACCAACATGGGGATCAACAGAGGTAAAAACGGTTTCTTTTTTTGCCAATAATAGAGAGTTAATACCATCAGTGTCAAAGCAGCTAACATTTGATTGCTTGCCCCAAAAATTGGCCATAAAACCCAACCTGCTTGTCTCGTACCACCAGAGCCTGGATCAGTTATATTCCAAAAAGCCATTAGCACTGCAGGAATAATAGCAATTAATGTTGCAATATATCGATTTGATAGAATCTTAACTTTAGTCGCTTTACCAAATTCATTCAAAATAAATCTTTGTATCCTAGTTGCTGTATCTAAAGTTGTTGCAGCAAACGAAATAACTAACACAGCCATTAAGGTATTGGCTAGTGATTCAGATAGTCCAATAGATTTGAGTAAAGCGCCTCCTCCAAGAACAAATGCACTGGCTTTATTTGCACTCGCATGTGCCCATGTATCATAATAGACAGACCAATTTAAATCAGGCACTGCACCCACAGAAGGTAGGTTGCTATGACCAACTAGCGAGATTCCAGCGACAGCGGTAATAGTTGATACTAATGCTAAAGTTCCTTCTCCAATCATTCCACCATAACCAACCATCCGTGAATCAGATAATTTCTCTAATTGCTTTGACGAAGTTCCTGATGAAACCAATCCATGAAAACCGCTGATTGCACCACAAGCAATCGTTACAAAAAGTAATGGAAATAGGCCAGGAGTTCCTGGTTCAGATAAAGAACGCAGTGCAGGTGCATCTACTTCGGGGTGAGCAATAAAAATACCTAAAAATAATAAACCAAGACCAACAAATAACTGATGACTATTGATATAATCTCTAGGCTGTAAAAGAGTCCAAACAGGTAACAAACTCGCAATAGCAGAATAAATAAATAATAAGATAATCCAAAGATTTTTTGCATTTTGTGTTGTCATTGTATGAGTAAAATCAACTGGAGAAGTGGTTCCTACCCAAACAAAAAAGTATAAAATGCCTAGAGCAATCAATGAAGGGAAAAAACTTTCAATTTTCTTCTTATAAATAAGAAATCCCATTGCTATAGCAATAATAATTTGGACATTAATTGGGATTACAGATGTTGGGATACTAACAAAGAGATCAGCTATAGCCATTGCAAAGACAGCTAATATTAGCCAAACTAATAATATCACAAAAATTAAAAACATCATTCTCGCACGGTGACTGATTGTTGTTGAAGCAATATCTGCAATACTTCGACCTTTCTCTTTGACACTAGTGACTAAAGCGCCAAAATCATGCGCGGCCCCCATAAATACAGTTCCTACTAATATCCATAGTAAAGCTGGTAACCAACCCCAATAAGCAGCGACACAAGGGCCAATTATAGGAGCAGCACCAGCAATAGATGTGAAATGATGACCAAATAAAATATGTTTTTTTGTAGGAATATAATCAATCCCATCTTCGAATAACGATGAAGGGACCACTGTTTTTTCATCATTAATATCGTAGATTTGATTGCCCAAATAACGAGAATAAAATTTGTAGCCTAGAAAAAAGGCTACAAAACCAATTACTACAAGCACAACAGAGTTCATTGAAAGCTCTCGGTGACTTCAGTTTCCACATTAGAATCTTTTGCAGTCAATAGTGATTCAATTCCTTCTTGGTTTACACCATACTTATCTAAAAGCAATTGTCTTGGTCCATGCTCGACAAATTTATCAGGTAATGCAATAGTTTTAATATCACCTTTAAATCCATTGATCGATAACCATGAGGCAACACTTTCGCCAAAACCACCACTGGCCACTCCTTCTTCTACTGTAACTACATTTATAAACCTTTTATTAACATTCTGTAAATAATCTTGATCCATGGGTTTGATGAATCGGCAATTAACGACTTCACAGTTAATTCCACTGAGTTCTAAATTTTTTGCAGCATTTAATGCTTCATAAACTTGAGGGCCAACTGCAAGAATAACTGTTTCTTGACCTTGCCTAAGGACTTCCCAACTTCCAATTGGAAGTAATTCAGCTTGTTCTAATTTATCAAAATTAATAGAGGAAGCTTTTGGATATCGGATAGCAAAAGGACCCTCCTTATAATCTAAACCCGTATAAAGTAAATGACGTAATTCATTACCGTCTTTAGGTGCAGTAACTATCATATCTTGAATACATTTCAAATAAGCAATATCTAATGCTCCATGATGTGTTGGACCGTCTTCTCCGGCTATTCCAGCTCGATCCATACAAAAAACAACTGGCAAGTGTTGGATTGCAGCATCATGAATAATATGATCAAAAGCTCTCTGCAAAAAAGTTGAATAAATGGCAACAATAGGACGAATATTTTCTGTTGCCAATCCAGCGGCAAATGTGACAGCATGTCCTTCAGCAATTCCCACATCATAGTACCGTTTAGGAAATTCTTTTGCGTATTGAACCAGCCCTGTCCCTTCTCTCATAGCTGCAGTAATACAAACAGTATCTTTACGATTTCTAGCTACCTCAGATACAAGAGAACCAAAAACATCTTGAAATATTGGTACAGTATCAGCTTTAATATTTGAAACTTTACCATTTGGCTTTACAGCATGATATTTCACAGCATCAGAATGATATTTATCTTTTTTAACGTTAGCCATGCCCTTTCCTTTTTTTGTTAGAACATGTAATAGCATTGGCGATTTTACATCTTTGATCTTTTCAAATGTATCGACTAAATCTTTAAGATTATGGCCATCAATAGGACCAATATAGCGAAAGCCAAGTTCCTCAAAAAGCATACCAGGCACTAAAAGTGATTTTAAACTATCTTCAACGCGATGAAGGATTGTTCGCGCATTTTTTTTACCAAATGGTAATTTCCCTGAAAGATTCCAAATTTCCTCCCTTATATGATTATATATAGGGTTGGTTACTATTTTAGTTAAATATGTATTTAAAGCACCAACGTTAGGGCTAATAGACATTTCATTATCATTGAGAATAACAATCATTGGAGTTTTTAGAGCGCCAGCATTATTTAGTGCTTCAAATGCTAAACCACCAGTCATAGATCCATCTCCTATAACTGAGACTACGCGAAAGTTTTTTCCGGAATGTTTTCGCGATTGAGCAATACCCGTAGCCGCCGAGATAGAAGTCGATGCATGCCCTGCCCCGAACACATCATAATCACTCTCGGAACGTTTTAAAAACCCGCTTAGTCCGCCAAATTGCCTAATTGAAGAGAACTGATTAAAGCGGCCTGTTAATAGTTTATGCGCATAACCTTGATGACCAACATCCCAAATGATTTTATCTTTAGGTGTTTCAAACACTTTATGTAGGGCTACCGTAAGTTCAATAACACCTAGCGTAGGAGCAAGATGACCACCTATTCTACTAATTGTTTCAATAGTATGGTGGCGTAATTCATCAACGAGTTCATTAAGTTGCTCAATAGAGTACTCACGAATATCTTCTGGAGATTCTATGTTTGGTAATAACTTAAGCTGCATGGGAAGTTTTATTGAGCTGTTTAACAAAAATAAATTCATGGAATAGAGTTATCCCATCTAGTTCAGGATGAAAGGCTAAGCCCATATGAATTCCTTGTTTTACAGCAACGGGTTCATTGTTATAACTAGATATTATCTCAATTTCTTTTCCCATCTTATTAATCTTTGGCGCTCTAATAAATGTTGCTGTAATATTTTTTGATATTCCTTCAATAGAAATTGACAATTTATCTGTAAATGAATTTACCTGTCTTCCATAAGCATTTCGATCCACTTCAATATCTAGAATATTTAATGATTTCACTCTAGTGTCATTTACAGATCTTGACATCATAATTAATCCAGCACATGTTCCAAGAATTGGATTTTTATTAGAAAATGTAATAATATTATCGTGCAGGTCATTACGCTCAATTAGATCAGTCATTGTTGTTGATTCCCCTCCAGGAATTATGAGACCATTAATCTCATTCAATTGGTGAGGATAACGAATCTCACACGAAGATATTTTTAATTTCTCTAATATCTCGAGGTGCTTTGAGTAATCTCCTTGAAGTGCTAGGACACCAATCATATGAAATTTCTATTAACTACCATCCTCTTTCTTGCAAGCGTTCACCTTCAGGGATTTCTGACATATCCAATCCTTTCATCGCTGATTTTAAACCAGTAGAAATCTCTACTAATTTTGCCGCATCTTTATAATATGCAACAGAATCAACAATCGCTTTTGCTCGAGGAGCTGGATCTTCACTGGCAAAAATACCTGAGCCTACAAATACAGTTTCTGCGCCCAACTGCATCATTAAAGATGCATCTGCAGGGGTTGCAATACCACCTGCTGCAAAATTTGGCACCGGGAGCTTACCTAATTTTGCTACTTGCTCTATTAGCGTAAATGGAGCTCCCATCTCCTTTGCTACAGCCATTAGTTCATCTTGGTTCATGACGGTTAATTTTTTTATATCACTCTGAACTTGACGCATATGTCGTACTGCTTCAACAATATTCCCACTACCAGCTTCCCCTTTGGTTCGTATCATTGATGCACCTTCACCAATACGCCTTAGTGCTTCACCCAAGTTTCTACATCCACATACGAATGGCACTTTAAAATCATGTTTCCAAATATGGTTATGTTCATCTGCAGGAGTTAAAACTTCACTTTCATCAACAAAATCAACTTCTAAGGCTTCAAGTATTTGAGCTTCTGCAAAATGACCAATCCTTACTTTTGCCATTACTGGAATTGATACTGAACTTTGAATATCTTTAATCATTTGTGGATCGCTTGCTCGTGAAATCCCACCGTGCTTTCTTATTTCAGAAGGTATTCGTTCTAAAGCCATGACTGCAACAGCACCAGTATCTTCAGCGATCTTTGCTTGTTCTGCATTCATAACATCCATAATAACTCCACCTTTTAGCATTTCCGCCAGGCCAACTTTTACTTCAAATGAACCTTTTTTAGCCATAAGTCATCTCCTTAGAATTTTTATTTATACTTTTGAGCCTTTTTAAAACTTCATTTATAATACTATCAGGTGTGCTCGCCCCAGCTGATAGACCAACAGAGTTCGCTCCATCAAACCATTTTGGCTTTATTTCATCAGCACAAGTAATCTGGAAAGTTTTTTTATTAATTTCTTGAGCCAATAAAGTTAATCGTTTGGAATTTGCACTTGTAAAAGAGCCAATTACAATCATTACATCACATTCTCTAGATAACTCTTTTATTTGGCTCTGGTTCCGCTTTGTTGGAAAACAAATCGTATTTACAAATCTTAAATCAAAAACTTTTGTCATAAGTATATTAATAATTGCTTGGACATTCTCGATAGTTTGAGTGGATTGTGTAACTACACCAACACGTTTCATTTTTCTCAATTTCATTGCTTCATCAGTGTTTGAAACAATTATCGCATCGTCAACTTGGCTCGAAATTCCCACAACTTCATCATGACCATGATCTCCAATAATAATAATCTTTCTTCCTTCTTTAGCAAATTTGACAGCTTCTTCATGTATTTCTTTTACTAATGGGCAAGTAGCATCGACAATATTCATATTTTTTTTATCGGCATCACTCCAAGTTTCTATTGGAGTTCCATGAGCTCTAAATAATATAGGTTTTCCATCAGGGACCTCATCTAGACTACTAACTACTTTGGCACCAGCTTGATTTAAATCTTTTATTACGTTTTCATTATGAACTATATCTCCAAGCATATATACATCACCATACTTTTCAGCGCTCTCATATGCTAAGTTTACAGCATCGCGGACTCCAAAACAGTATCCAGCATCTTTTGCCAAAAAAATCTTCATTTACTATTTCCATTTTGAGATAGAATTGATTCTTTTGTCTTTTCCAATACTTTTGAGACAATTATTTGGAGATTTCCTTTTGCTAAGGCGCCAGCAGCAAACTTATGTCCCCCTCCACTAAAAGATTTTGCAATTTCATTAATAACATATTTCCCTTTAGATCGAAAATTAATTCGTACTGTATTTGAGTTGAGTTCAAAAAACATTATTGAAATTTCAACGCCTTTTATTGATCTAACAAAATCTGTGAATCCATCAACATCTTTATTCTTTGCACCAACCTTTTTCAACATCTCTTGATCAATTGAAAACCATGCTAATTCACCACTTGAATTGTAATCTAAATTATGTAAAAGTTCACCAAGAAGTGCTACTTGGGCTGGAGAACGATTTTCATATACAGTTTGATAAATTTTTGATGTATTTACACCTAAATCTATTGATTCAATTGCAATTTGATGACATTTCTGGTTTGTATTACTATAACAAAATGAACCTGTATCTGTCATAACAGCTGTGTAAATGCCCTCAGCCATAGGCTTAGTTAAATCGACATTAATTGTTTTCAGGTAATCATATACCATTTCACCCGTTGCAGCTGCATCTATATTGATGAAATTTTCTGCGAACCTCCCGTCACTAAGATCAGGATGATGGTCAATATTGATAACATGTTTACTATTATCTATGAGTACTTCACCTATATCTCTCAGACGACGAAAATCACCAACATCAAAAATTAACGCCAAATCAATATTTAATATCCAATCATCATGAGTTCCAGAATTATATGTTTCGATTGCATTATCGTTATTGAAGAAATTGTATTCCGAAGGTAATTCTGAGATATGAATAACTCGGCAGTCTTTTTTTAAGTTCTTAAGATAGTGATACATGGCATAAGCACTACCTAATCCATCACCATCAGGATTCTCATGTGTAGATAGCAGAATTCTTTCTGCAGATTCAATCTTTTGATATAGTAGTTTCCAGTCGAGCATTATTTTAATTTAGTACGACAAGGAATTTAGGTTATTTTTAGAGATTAAAACTAAATATAGAAAGGATTATTTATTTCGATCCCAATGAATCTCATCATCGCCATCTTCTAAAGAAAAATGCCTTGATAAGACAAAAAAATAATCACTTAATCGATTTAAATAGAGCAACCAATATCTGATTTCAATACCTTCTTCTTTTGCTTTTACACAATATCGCTCTACCCGCCTACAAATGGCTCTCAAAACATGAATTCTTGAACAAAACTCATCACCTCCAGGGAGAATAAACTCCTCTAAAGGAGGGAGTTTTTCATTTATGTTTGCAATACGATCTTCTAAGAATGAAACCCTGTCTTTAGTTAATAATTTTATTTCGGTCTGAGGCATGGAAGCTTCACCACCCATATTGAAAAGATCTTGCTGAATAGATTGAAGCTCGAGCACTATTGCATCTTTGTTACACGACGAGATTGCTCGTCCCAAATATGAATTCAATTCATCAATTTCACCTAAAAACCAAACAAGGGGGTGAGTTTTGGATACGCGTGATCCATCACCTAGGCCAGTTTCACCGTTATCTCCGGTTTTGGTAATAACTTTTGAGATTCTTCCCATGAATTAAAAGAATAGAAAAGTAACAATTAAAAATAATGGAAATAGAATCGGCAAAGACCATTTAAATAAATATCCAAAAAAAGATGGCATTTCTATGCCTGATGATTCTGAAATAGATTTAACCATAAAATTTGGTGCATTTCCTATATATGTATTTGCGCCCATAAATACTGCTCCTGCTGATATTGCCAAGAGTGTATTAGACATATCAGTCATTAATTGCACTGCATCTCCGCCAGCCGTATTAAAGAAGACCAAATACGTAGGTGCATTGTCTAAAAAGCTCGATAATATTCCTGTAGCCCAAAAATACATATAATTGATCGGTCCTGATTCATTTGAAACAGAATTAATCACGATACCCAAGGCGCCAGAAGTGCCTGCTTTTAATATAGCAATGGCAGGTATAATAGTTACAAAAATACCCGCAAACAATTTGGCTACTTCAACAATTGGAAACCAGGTGTACTCATTAGCTTCTCTGATTTTTGATGAAGTAAGCTTCCAACTAGCAAATGCAAGAGATAATAATAAAATATCACGAACAACATTTTGCAATTCAACATGAACATGGAAAACTTCAAATTCAATATGAGGTTTCCAAAATCCACTTAATAATACTGAGCCAATTACACCTAACAATAATAAAAGATTAAAAGAACCTTCAATACCAATCTTAATTTCGGTTTCTACTGTTTTAATATTTTCCTTCTTATACAAATAAGTGTCAAAAATAAAAAATATGATTAAGAGTGAAATAGCCATAAACAACATAGGAACCATCATTGCAGATGTAGTCCAAAAAAAGTTTACTCCTTTCAAAAAACCCAAAAATAGTGGTGGGTCACCTAATGGAGTTAAGGAGCCACCAATGTTAGCCACCAGAAAAATAAAGAAAACAATTACATGAACTTTATTTTTTCGATCTTTATTGGCTCGTATTAGTGGTCTAATTAGCAGCATAGCTGCTCCAGTTGTTCCCATCCAGCTTGCAAGAATTGTTCCAATAAGAATAATACTTGTATTAATAATAGGTGTGCCAACAAGTGCTCCTGTAAGCTGAACTCCTCCAGAAATAGTAAACAATGCTAAAAGTAATATAATGAATGGTACATACTCTAATAACCCAACATGAAGTAATTCATAGAGAGTAACAGTAAATCCTACTTTAAACAGGAAGGGAATAATAAATAATATTGCCCAAAATGTAGAAATTTTACCAAAATTTTGGTGCCAGAAGTGAGGTGCAACTAAAGGACATACTGCAATAGATAGCAGTATACCGGCAAAAGGAAAAACCCAAAGTATTGATAAATCTGCTCCATTGAGATGAGGAGCACTCCCTCCACCAGCAAAAATAAACCCTGAAAACAAAAAAATGGTGAAAATTATTTTCTTCATATTATTAATCATCGTGATATTAACACTCCATGGTTACGTATCAAAATTAATTGGTTCTGCATAATCATCCTAATTTTTGATAACGGTTTTCTATATTGATTTTATCGTAATTTTATTGATGCAATTATTTTTAGCGATCTTAATCATTGGCATTGCTATTCTTGGAATGTCTATCGGGGTTATTTTTAATCGCAGACCTTTACAGGGATCATGTGGAGGTGTAATAAATGATTGCGTTTGCCTTAAAGGTGGTATCTGCGATGATCCTTCTCAAAAACCAAAGTTATAAGTTCACATCAATTGGCATATTTTTTGAAAACTCAGTCCTAAATCGGCCATCTGATTGTTTTATGACCCAATAAGCTTCAAATCCATCTAAAGAGTCGATTAAAGATTTACCTGTATCTAATGACATCACATTTAATGCAGTAGCAAGAGCATCTGCATCGATGCAAGTTGGTCCTACTACAGACACTGATGAAATTGATGATTGTAATGCATAACCATTTCTTGGATCAACTATATGTGAATATTCTTTATCATCATATTCAAAAAAACTTCTGTAATTACCTGATGTAGCCATTGCTTTATTATCTAAGGAAATAACAGCTAGGATATCATCTCCAGGCTGATTCGTTGAAATAGGTCTATCTATTCCAATTTTCCATTTATTTCCCTTTTTGTTTGTTCCAATTACTCTAACCTCACCGCCAATTTCAACCATAAACCTTGAAAGGCCTTTTGATATTAAATATTTATAAACTTGGTCAACTCCCCAGCCTTTAGCTATAGCATTTACATCTAACATTTGACCTTTTATTGATTTAACTAAATTTTTCCCATTTAATTTGATTTTATTTGAACCCACTTTTGACATCTCCATAAATACATCAAAATCTGATGGAGGTTCCCAAACATCTTCATACTCACGATCATTTTTACCTTTCCTCCAAAGCAATATCATAGGGAAAACTGAAATATCAAATGCATTCGAAGTTAATTTACTCCAATAAATTGATCTATTTATTACTTCTGCAAAACCCGAAGAAACTTTAATTACGGCACCTATAGGCATTTGATTAAATAACGAAATCTCGCTATTTAATTTATAAGTAGACATTTGTTCATCTATATTATTTATGATAGAATCAATATCCATTTTAATTGATGTTATACTCATATTAACATTTGAATCTTCTACGATTTGTATTGAATAAGAAGTACCCCAAGCCATACCGTTAATTTCTTCTACAGATTCAATTCTTGAACAAGAAATAATAAGTAGAAAAAGAAAGCCCAACAAATGTCGGGCTTTAGAAAAAAAAGTAAAATAATAAAGATTAACCAAAACTATCATAAGCTATCATTTCTCTTTCTACGCCTAAATCATATAACATTTTATCACAAGCATCAATCATCATGGGTGGTCCACACATATAATATTCAATTTCAGTTGGATCTTCATGGTCCTTCAAATAATCCTCAAATGCAACATTATGAATAAATCCGGTTGCACCTTCCCAATTATCCTCAGGTAAAGGTTCAGAAAGACCTACGATATATTTGAAATTGGGAAATTCTTTCTCAAGATTTAAAAAATCTTCATGATAAAACATTTCTCTAGCTGAACGTGCGCCATAAAAGTAAGTTATCTTTCTAGTAGACTTTTTAGTATCCAGTAAATCGAATAAATGACTTCTCATGGGTGCCATTCCAGCACCGCCACCAAGATATACCATTTCACGATCAGTGTCTTTAGCAAAAAAATCTCCAAATGGACCTGATATAGTAACCTTGTCTCCTGGTTTTAAATCGAAAATATATGATGAAGCAATGCCTGGCGGAACTTTATTCCATAATGCTGGCGGTGGTGTTGCAATTCTCACATTAAGCATTATTATATTACCTTCAGCCGGATGGTTCGCCATAGAATAAGCTCTAAAACAGTCTTCATCATTACTAGCTTTAATATTCCAAATATTAAACTTATCCCAATCAGGATGATATTCATTATCAATAACAAAATCTTTAAAACTTAGATCATAATATTCAGGAACGTCTATTTGAATATAGCCACCCGCAGTAAAGTCTAAATTTTCACCTGAAGGTAATTCTAAAACTAACTCTTTAATGAAAGTAGCCACACTATCATTTGATCTTACAGTACACTCCCATTTTTGAATATTAAATATCTCATTAGGAACATTGATATCCATATTTTCTTTGATCTTCACTTGACATGCTAAACGCCAATTTTCTTTGGCTTCTCTTCTATTAATATGTCCAGTTTCCGTAGGCAGAATCTCTCCTCCTCCCGAATTGACCTGACACTTGCAAAGCGCACATGTCCCTCCTCCTCCGCAAGCTGATGGAAGAAAAATGCTCTTACCCGCCAATGCAGATAATAACGTACTGCCTGGACGGATTTGAATAGATTTATCATCATCTCCATTGATCTTGATTGAGACCTCTTCTTGAGGCAAGAGTTTTGATTCTGCAAAGTTCAGCAATGCAACAAGAATTAATATCACTCCAGAAAAAATAAGTATGCTCAAGATGGTTGAAGTTGTTATCACAATTGTATTCCCCCAAATGCCATAAATGCAATTGATAAGAGTCCAGTTAGTAGCATGGTTATTCCAATGCCACGAAGCTTTAATGGAACATTAGAATAACGTAAACGATACCGAATAGATGCCATTGCAATAATCGCTAGAAACCATCCCAATCCTGATCCAAATCCAAAAACAGTAGATTCTAATAAGGTATATTCTCGTTCAACGAGAAACAATGATCCCCCTAGAATAGAACAATTAACTGCAATCAATGGTAAAAATATACCAAGATTTTGATAGAGAGCTGGAGAAAATCGATCAATAACCATTTCAACTAGCTGCACCATAGCAGCAATCACTGCAATGAACACAATAGGTTTTAAAAAACTAAGGTTAATTTCTGGCAAGTTAGCCCATGCTAAAGCACCGTCTCCTATCAAAAATGTATAAATAAACCAATTAGTTGGCGCAGTTATTGTCAAAACGAATGTTACAGCCAAACCCAATCCAATCGAGGCATCGACTTTCTTTGAAATGGCCAAAAATGAACACATACCCAAAAAATAGGCAAGAAGAATATTTTCTATAAAAACAGCTTTTGTAATTAAACTAATATAATGTTCCAAAATACTATTCCTCTTCCACCTTACCAATGATGCGTTGTGCCCATACAATAAGTCCAAGAATAATAAATGCACCCGGGCTTAAAACCATTAATCCCATATTTTCATATCCTGCTTGATAAAAAGATTCTGGAATAACTTGATAATTATATATCGTACCAAATCCTAAAAGTTCTCTAAAAAAAGCTACTCCAATTAGAATTAATCCATAGCCTAATCCATTGCCCAGCCCATCTAATAAAGACCGTCCAGGTCCATTTTGCATAGCAAAAGCTTCTGCACGTCCCATGATAATACAATTGGTGATTATCAAAGCAACGAAAACAGATAACTGTTTACTTATATCATAAAAGAACGCTTTAAGAACCATATCGGTTAATATCACCATCGATGCAATAACCGATAGTTGTACAATTATTCTAACCTTTGCAGGTATCATTTTTCTTAAAATTGAAATTACAGTATTTGATACTGACAGAACCGCAATCACAGCAAAAGACATAACTACGGCTGTATCCAATTTAGTAGTTACTGCCAGTGCCGAACAGATCCCGAGTACCTGCAAACTAATAGGATTATTACTCATCAAAGGGTCAGTAAAAGCAGTCTTAGATTTTTTACTTAAGGCCATTAGCCATTCCTTTTAGTTCTAATCTTTGAAAAATATGGATCATACAATTTTAAATCCTTAAGTAAGTATTGATTTAGACCTTTAGAGGTCATTGTTGCTCCTGAAATTCCATCGACTAAATGATAAGCCTCTTTAGAAGTCTCATCTACTTGTCCTTTAACTGTTTGGATACCTATTAAAGTACCGTTTTCATCTACAAAACGCTTACCAACAAAATTATTTTGAAACCATGGCTTATCAACTTCACCACCTAAACCAGGTGTTTCAATATGCTGATAAAAAGTAATCCCTTTGGCAGTTGCGCCATCAGGTTCAATTGAAAAATAACCAAACATAGTTCCCCACAGACCTTTGCCTGAGATTGGGATAGAGTATCCTTCTGTTATACTATTAGATACTCTTTTATAAATAGGATGCAAATTCAAATCTACATTAGGGTCAAGGTCTTGAGGAAATTTATTTGCAACAATAGAACCAGAATTGTCAACAACAAACTCAACTATTGAATTTTGAAAAATGGATTCCACATTTTCATTGGTCCATGGTAAATCATCAGTAGGAATAAAACCTAATGATAATAAAATATTCTTTCTTATATCAACTTCAACATTTTTTTCATACTTGTCTTTTAAAGAAGAATCTGCAAGCGAAAGAAAAAATGCTAGCACAATTGTTATTGCCATCGCAAAAATTAATGTATAACGATTACTGTGCATACCGAGCCTGCCTTCGTTTAATATTTGCTTGAATAACAAACCAATCAATCAAAGCTGCAAATGCATTTACAAATAATATCGATAGCATTACCCCTTCCGGATAAGCAGGATTTATTGATCGTATGATAACCGTTAAACTCCCAAATAAAATTCCATAAATCCATCTACCCTGATTGGTGTGACAACCTGTAACAGGTTCGGTTGCCATAAATGCTGTTCCAAATAAAAAACTTCCCATAACTAAATGGTAATGAGGGGGAATTGTAAACATTGAATTACTTGAGAATGGTGCAACTAGGTTTGTTAATAAAGCTGTACCAACCAATCCCAGTACGGCACCAAACATAACTCGCCAATTAACAATTTTTATATATGCAAGAAATAATGCGCCAATAATAATTAGGAATTTATTCGTTTCTCCTATTGACCCAGGAATCCAACCCCAGAACATATTCCACCAAGAATAATCAAATTGACCAAAATTATTAAGTAGGGTAAATGCATCCTGATTCAATTCTGATGCAGGTATTGATAATGCGGTAGCGCCAGAATAACCGTCAGGACCCAAAACCCACACTTTATCACCAGAAATTTTTGTCGGATAAGTAAAAAATATGAACACTCTAGCCATTAAGGCGGGGTTAAATATATTCATACCAACACCACCAAAAATTTCTTTCCCAATTACAATCCCAAAAGTTGTTGCTACGACAATTTGCCACAACGGTATTCCAGCCGGCATTGTCAATGGAATGAGTGCGCAGGTAACCAAAAAGCCCTCACTAAGAGGATGTTTCCGCACAACTGCAAACAAAAGTTCCCAAAATGCACCAGCAGTAAAGGTCACAATGATTATGGGTAAAATTTTAGAAAAACCAAACCAAAAATTCTCCCAATTTGATCTTTCTAAACCAATTGCAATACTATTTTGAAAACCTATATTTGTTGCTCCAAAAAAATATAGCGGCAATAGAGAAATCACCACCAAAATCATAACTCGTTTTGTGTCAATACTATCTCGAATATGGGGTCCAGTTTCAGTTACTTCATTTGTAGAAAACAAAATAGTATCTGTGGCTTCATAAATTGGATATAATCTTTCTAATTTTCCACCTTCTTCAAAATTTTCTCTATATTTGTCTAAAACCTTTTTTAGGAGACCTAACATTTAACCTTCCTCCTCCATAAGATCTAATCCTTGACGTATCATTCCACCTACATCAATTTTACTAGGACAAGCGAATGAACATAGAGCAAAATCTTCTTCATCACATTCTATAATTCCTAATTGCTCCATTTCTTCGATATCATTTGCATAAATTGCACGATACAGAGCATTTGGAATAATATCCATGGGCAATACATTCTCCCAAGTATCAATTGGTAAAATATATCTTTCACTTCCATTCTTTAAGGTGTTAAAACTATAATCCTTTTGTCTAGAACCAATAAAAGCATTCGTCAAACTATATCTCGATGAAGATGAGCCAGGCCTAAGCATACCCAAGAACTCTCTTGAAGTTTCATGTGGTACTACAGAAATAGTTGAGTGATAAAACTCTATAAAATCCTCTAAGCTTGATTTTGTGCCAGTTAACACATCTCCAGAGATAACACGATTTTCATCTTCAGATAAATTATCTTTAAGTAAATATTCGATTTTTGAACCTAATCGTGATTTAATATGAACAGGATTTAAAACACTTGGGCCCCCAACTGTAACAAAAAGTGTTGTATCCAATTTACCAGTCAAGAAAAAATTGCCAATTCTAACAACGTCTTGTGCATTAACGGTCCAGACTAAATCATTTAAATTAATTGGAGAAATATGATGAATTTGGATTCCTACATTTCCTGCAGGGTGTGGACCATTGAAAGTATGTGCTCGAGCTCCTCTTACATTCAACAATGTATCAGAAACCGTATTTTCGTTATATGATAAATGAACTTTTCCATCAGTAAGTTTATTTAATATATCAACTCCTGCTTGGAACTGGGGCAATCTTCTTCTTAAGGCTAAGTCTAGATTGACAGCTAAAGGGCTAGAGTTCCAACCTGAAACAAAAATATCTCTTGGAATAATATCAGGGTCAGGAACTTTATTAAATGGTCTCTGGCGAATAAAAGGAAAAATACTTCCTTTCAATAATGCGGAGAGTATCTTCTCGCGACTTAAATTATTTAGCTCTTGAGGATTGTAAGACGAAAAAGATTCTGATGATTCCTCATCAGATAATTTTATTACTATTTTTTCAATAACTCGGCGTGGTCCATATTTTATTTCTGTTATTTCACCTGAACCCGGAGATGGCCAAGTTATCTGGGAATTAGTTTTATCATGAAATAAGGGGGTACCTATTTTTACATGCCCACCCTCTTGCACCATCAATTTCGGCTTAACCCCTCTAAATTCACTTGGCTTCAATGCTACAAATTCAGGAGCCTTCCCTTCAACAACGCTGTTTTTAGGAACACCTGCGATTCTTATATCATGCCCTTTTACTAAATTATAATCAGCCAATTATTTTCTCTATAAAAGTAAGGATATAATCACATTCCTTGGAAAATCACAAAAGATTGATTTACCCAATCTGTTAAAGGACCGAAATACCAACCAAAAATAAAGGTTGGAATTGCCAATACAATAAGAACTAAAGTCACTAGATTGGAAGATGGCAGACCAATTGATTCACTTCGTTCCCCTATCAAATACATGTGTTTAACAACACGGATATAATAGTAAAGGGATACGACACTATTAAGCGCCCCAACAAATGCTAACCAATAATACTGAGACCCTGCTTCAATAACTGATGCAAAAATATAAAATTTCCCAATGAAGCCTGCTGTAGGAGGCAAGCCCGTTAGTGAAACCATAAATAGCGTCATGAGTATACCAATAAAAGGCATTTTCCAACCTAAACTATCAAAGTCATTAAAGGTTTCACCTCCAACTTCACTTTGAACATATATAAGTACAAAGAAAGCCCCGAGATTCATAAAAAGATATACAACGAGATATATCATAATTCCATAGACGCCAGACTGTGACATCAATGGCAGCGCCATCATCATATATCCTGCATGAGCAATACTAGAATAAGCTAACATTCGTTTTACGCTATTTTGTTGAATAGCAACTAAGTTTCCTACAGTCATCGTTGCAGCGGCCAAAACTGCCATCAATTCAGGCCAAGGTAGATTATTGACCGCCATCCAGGACTCAGATGTCATTGCTGTACCATCACCAAAAACTTGATTAAAGAATCGAATTAACAGAGCGAAACCTGCCGCTTTAGGAGCAACCGATAAATATGCAGTAATGGTTGTTGGCGATCCTTCATAAACATCTGGTGTCCAAAAATGAAAAGGAACAGCGGAAATTTTATATCCAAATCCAACCAAAATAAATACTACAGATAGGATCAATGCTAGATTCGAATCTGAGCCTAGTGAAGAAATTGCATTTTGCATTTCAAAGAATTTTGTGGTACCTGTTAACCCAAAAAGAATACTGAAACCATAAAGCATAATCCCTGATGAAAAAGCTCCATATATGACATATTTCAATGATGCTTCATTACTATGTGGATTTTTTTTCAAATATCCTGCTAAAAAAAATGACATTATCGATACTATCTCGATGGCTAGGTATACCATTAATATATCAATTGCCGATACCATAAGAAATAAGCCAAATGATAGAATTGATAATATTGAAAAATATTCACCTACTCTATAGTCTTTTAATTCATTTGAATTAAAACTCATAAGAATAACTAAGGCAGTTGATAAAATAATTAATACCTTAAAAAAATCAGAAAATGGATCTGATGCTACCATTCCCATAAAAAGAGGAGATACACTACTTCCTCCCATTCTTACAGCAAATAGTGTAAGAGCCAATCCTCCAAGCACCCACCATGCAACATTAACTGATTGCTCTCTACGATAACATAGATCTGCTATTACAGCAACTAATATTGTTACAGTAAGAATAAGCTCCGGCCAATAATAAGATAAACTATTGAAATTGCTCATGCATTACTCTTACTAAAAAGCACTAGTGAATCCACCCAAAGATACAACCGAATCAATTAATACATTTAATGTTGCAGAAATCATATCGAGAAATGGACGTGGATAGATGCCTAAAATCAATGTAATTACTGCTAACGGGACTACCGTAAATAACTCTCTTGTATTTATTTCAGGTAGATCATTATACTTTTCATTTGCAGGACCAAAAAAGATGCGCTGAAATGCCCACAAGAAATAAGCTGCATTGAGAAGAATTCCCAGGGTTGAGATAATTACAATAGTTTTAAAAACTGGAAAAGCTCCAATGAAAATCATTGCTTCACTTATAAAACCACTGAATCCTGGTAAACCAAGCCCCGCAAAAAAAGCTACAGCTACAAAAGCAGTATATATTGGCATTTGCGCCGCAAGACCTCCAAACCCATCAATGTCTCTATGATGGGCCCTATCATAAATCACCCCTACTAAAATAAATAGCATAGCAGAAATCGTACCATGATTAAACATTTGAAATACAGCACCACCCATTCCAGCTTGAGCA
>Ga0208411_1000716_pt1 | contig 24452 bp, 22 predicted proteins | sample ETN01SmetaG_4_FD_185793 | JGI IMG/M metagenome (GOLD analysis project Ga0208411, IMG submission 185793) | Marine microbial and viral communities from oxygen minimum zone, Eastern Pacific Ocean - ETNP2014F12-01SV261 (SPAdes) (version 2) | ecosystem: Environmental > Aquatic > Marine > Oceanic ... | reverse complement strand
TATTATAATTCCCTTCGGTATTTGAATATAAAGAATGACTCCCTGAAGCTGTATTTTGAATCCCTGTGGTATTAGAATATAAAGAATAATACCCTGAAGCTGTATTATAATTCCCTGTGGTATTATAATATAAAGAATAATTACCTGAAGCTGTATTATAATTCCCTTCGGTATTATTCTTTAAAGAATAATTACCTGAAGCTGTATTATGACTCCCTGTGGTATTAGAAAATAAAGAATAATACCCTGAAGCTGTATTTTGAGACCCTGTGGTATTAGAAAGTAAAGAAGCATACCCTGAAGCTGTATTATAACTCCCTTCGGTATTAGAAAGTAAAGAATAATGCCCTGTAGCTGTATTATAATCCCCTGTGGTATTATTGTCCAAAGCATATGTCCCAGTGGAAGTGTTTCCTGTTTGCGCATTAACACTAACCCCAAGAGCTAATGCTAAAATTGTAAGTAATTTTTTCATTGTATTAGTTTTTAATTATTTTAAAATTCGTAGTAGTATTATTTTCAAGATTTTTTGCAGAAAGAATATATGTTCCATCATTTAATCCTGAAATATCTAATGTTTTTGAATTAGATTTTAAGACTTGTTGACCCAGTAAATTATATATTGTTAATTCCAAGTCTTTGTCAAATTTTACATTTAGTATTGCTGCTGTTGGATTGGGATAGATCGAAATACTCATATTTCCATCTACTGTCTCAATACTCAACGTAGCATCATTTGCAGTGACTGCTTTGATTTGCACAGCTGCTGCAAATGCGTGGGTAACCCTATAGTCTGCGGAATCCTCGTCTGCATAGTTCATCCATGATCCTCCAGAAGTGTCTAGAATTTGAAGTGCAGCAAAATGGTCAATTCCATTCATGTCTGCATCTTCATAATTATAAACAATAGTCCCTTCGTAAACAGTTAAATCTTCTGCCATTTCATAATGTCTAGCCATTGACTCAATTCCATCAATTGATATTGCTGTGAAATCCCTTTCAATATGATTTGGTCCATTGATTGTATAATCGTAATCAGGGATTAATTCTAGGCCTCCCGCATTAAGCGTGGCTCCATTTTTAATTTCTAAAGTAGCATTTTGATCAACTGTTATTAGCACCTGAGCTTTTGCTGAAAATGGTGCTATAAAAACTAAGAAAAGAGCAAGAACAGGGATTCTCATAATTATAAGTTTTAAGATTAATAAAATGTGGATAGAGTTAAAATGTGGATAGAGCAATAAGGTAAAAAAAATACTAAGTAAATAAAAATATAATTATACATTTAAATTCATCTTATAAAAAAGATGCAGATAAATATTATTTTTTTTTATACATTTAAAAAACGGTTTAAAAGTATGGTTCAACAAGTCACAAGAGGTATAAAAATTTCGGTTCAAACAGATTTTGAAGGAACTTTTTATAAAAACAACAACAGACATTATGCTTTTAAATACAAAGTGACTATTGAAAATCGCAGTAAAGATTCAGTTCAACTCAACTCACGCCATTGGGTTATTTTAGATGCACTTAACCAAGAACAAGAACTTGATGGTCAAGGAGTCATTGGAAAAAAACCTGTAATAAACCCTGGAGAATCTCACACCTATAGTTCAGGATGTTTACTTCTTTCTCCCTTTGGAGCAATGTATGGTCATTACAAAATGATTGATTTCTCTACAACTAAAAAATTCGATGTAATCATTCCTACTTTTAAATTAAGTGCACCCTTTGCAATGAACTAATAATTTATTTCTCGAAAAATAAATTGTAAATTCACAAAAAATTAATAGCTAAATATTTTAATTATGAGTACAGGATTTTTCAAAGTTCCAACACCCATAAATGAACCTGTTAAGTCATATTTGCCAGGCTCGAGTGAGAGAAAAGAAGTATTGGATACGTACAAAAAGATGATTAAGGAAAAAATTGAAATTCCTATGTACATCAATGGAAAGGATGTTAAATCAGATGAAACTAACGCTGTTTCACCGCCTCATGATCATAAAAATATAGTAGCTAAATACTATTTAGCAAATGAATCTCATGTCAGTCAAGCAATTTCAACTGCATTAGATGCTAAAGAAAATTGGGAGAATATGTCTTGGGAAAATAGAGCTGCAATATTTCTTAGAGCAGCTGAGCTTATTGCTGGTCCATATAGATCAAAAATAAATGCTGCAACTATGATTGCACAATCTAAAACTATTCATCAAGCTGAAATTGATGCGGCATGTGAATTAATAGATTTCTTAAGATTTAATGTTCAGTATGTTACTGATATTTATAAGAATCAGCCTGATAGTGATCCTGATGCATGGAACCGGGTAGAATACAGACCCCTAGAAGGTTTTGTTTATGCCGTTACCCCATTTAATTTTACTGCTATTGCTGGAAATCTAGCCGCTTCAATGGCAATGCTAGGAAATGTAGTAGTGTGGAAGCCTAGTGATAGTCAAGTCTATTCTGCAAAGATTTTAATAGATATTTTTAAAGAAGCTGGACTTCCCAGTGGTGTTATAAACGCTGTTTTTGGGGATCCAGAAATGATTTCAAATAAAGTACTGGAGAGCAGCGATTTTGCTGGACTACATTTTACTGGGTCAACTACAGTATTTAATAGTTTTTGGAAAAAAATTGGAACTAACATTTCCAATTACAAAACCTATCCAAAAATTGTAGGAGAGACTGGTGGAAAAGATTTTATTCTTGCCCACAAATCTGCAAATCCTAAAGAAGTATCTACAGCAATTACAAGAGGTGCCTTTGAATTTCAAGGTCAAAAATGTAGTGCTGCCTCAAGAGGATATATTTCAAAATCAATATGGAATCAGGTAAAAGAAAATGTAATTGAAGATCTAAAATCAATATCTATGGGATCGCCTGAGGATCTAAGTAATTTTATGACGGCTGTAATTCATGAAAGCTCATTTGACAAAATTGCAAAATACATTGATGATGCTAAAGCTGATTCAAAAGTTCAAGTAATAGCTGGTGGATCATATGATAAATCAAAAGGCTATTTCGTTGAACCAACCCTATTAGTAGTTGAGGATCCTAATTATGTTTCGATGAGAGAGGAAATTTTTGGGCCTGTTATGACAATATATGTCTATGATGATAAAGACTTTGACAAAACATTGGATCTAATTGACTCTAGTACTAAGTATGCATTAACTGGTGCTGTTTTAGCTAAAGACAGAGATGTTATTGAAAAAGTAACGAAAGCATTAAAAAATGCTGCTGGAAACTTTTATGTAAATGACAAGCCAACAGGTGCAGTAGTTGGAAAACAACCATTTGGTGGTGCAAGAGCCTCAGGAACAAATGATAAAGCTGGAAGTATGTTAAATCTACTAAGATGGGTATCCCCTAGGCTAATTAAAGAAACCTTTGTAACCCCAACAGACTACAGATATCCTTTTCTATCTAAAGACTAATTAATTAAAATCTTGGAAAGAATTTATTCTTGAAAATTGTGAATTAATTGCAGTGTTATTCTGATTCACTATCATCACAACTATTCCTAAATTATCAGGCGAATATCCCGAATCAATTTCAAAAGAATAATTAAAAAAATTGTCGCTTAACGCAGGTGTAGGATTTTCCATCGGATTACCTAGAGCATCTGTAAATGAATGTCGAAGCACATCATTATGAACAAAATCTACTATTGGGTTCCCCATTCCAAAAAAGTAGCTATTCTCATCATAATTATAATAATTGACCTGGTCATAGATTAAATTGTCCTCTACTAGATAAACAACTATTTTGTGATTATTTAAATCTTCCTCGGAAACAACTCTAAGCTGAACTTGTAACAAAGGCCAATCAGTATTACTATCAATCGAAATAGCAACTGTATTATCATTGCCAATTAGTGATTCAATTTGGGTTGGGGCATAAGGATAAGACCATTCTAGTGTTCTATTTGCTCTTGCCGTTGGGTAACCACTAATATTAAATTCATATATAAGATCTACCCCTGGTGAGATCATCATTTCGTCCCCGTAGTGTATGGCCACAACTGAAATATCATTAGTAATCGCCCTTACTTCTTCAATTGCATGACTAACATTAGGACAATATCCACACCATGTACCCGTGTAATCTTCTAGAACAACCCTTGTTTTAGGAATAACTATAGCAAATGTTCTTGTATCACTATTATAGAGCGTTGATTCAATGCTGTATTCAGCATAAACCTCATGGGTGCCTATTTCAGAATAGCTAATTTGATTTCCAGCAATTTCCTCACCATCTACAATAAAGCTAGATTCTAAAGTTAGATCATTACCATCACCATCAAATACTTCAAATACAATCTCTTGATTTCTTAAATAAGATGAATGCACTACTAAACCCGTTACAATTTCAGGTTCAATAACTTCATAAAAAAAAGATTCTGTTTTACTACAACTCAATGTTACAATGAGCATTAATAAAATTGCAGGATACTTTATAAATGAGTTCATGGAGATTACTTAAGTTGGAGCCAAATTTACATATTTTTGAAATAATTATAATTATAATTAAAAACAAAACTATCTTTACAAAAAATTATATCATATGAGAAATTTTATTTTCTTATCTGTATTTCTTATATCAGTTATTGGGTTTTCCCAAAAAACACTTCCAGATATTAATCTTAAGACATTTGAAGGAGAGAAAGTAAGTATTACTGACTTAACATCAAATGATAAAATTGCGGTAATATCTCTATGGGCAACTTGGTGTGTGCCCTGCATTAAAGAATTAGATGCAATAAATGAGCTATATGATGATTGGAAAGCTCAAGTTGATTTTGAGGTATATGCCATATCTGTAGATGATAGCAGATCAATAAAAAGAGCAAAAGCATTAGTAAATGGAAAAGGATGGGAACATAATATACTTCTAGATACAAATCAGAATTTAAAAAGGGCATTGGGGGTTTCAGCTATTCCAGAAACAATAATTGTAAAAAACAATAAGATTCTATACAGACACACAGGGTATAGAAATGGTGATGAATATGAACTGTTTGAGAAACTCAAAAAACATTCCAAAGAATGAAAAATATATTCTTTATAACATTTTTGTTTTTCTTTTCAATCATTTACGCTCAAGACCAGCCATATGTTTATGGTAGTTTTGAAAGTAATTCTCAATTACTACAAGATGATGAGTCTTTAGGGTTTTTGTCGCCTGAAGATAACTTTAGATCAAATAATTATTTTCAAATAAACTACCAAATAAATAACATTTTAGCGGGTATTCAATATGAAGGTTATTTGCCTAGTTCACTACTTGGTTTTTATCCAGAACTTGATAACCAAAATAAAATAACCAATTACTTTATAAAGGTTCAAAATCAGAAGAGTGATATAACCGTAGGATCTTTTTATGAGCAGTTTGGTAACGGACTTATTTTTAGATCATGGGAAGATCGTCAGCTAGGCATAAATAATGCAATCAAAGGAGTAAAATTAAAATATTATCCCTCAGATGATATTGAATTGACAGCATTATACGGTCAGCAAAGAGATGGATTTAATTATACCGCATCAACGATTCAAGGATTAAATACTGAAATAAGTCTAAATCAAATACTTAATCTAAAAGAAATTGATCTGTCTATTGGTGCTAGTATTGTAAACAGATATCAAGAAAATGGTTCTAATGATTCTATTCCTTCAAATGTTTCAGCTTATGGCGGTAGAGTTAACATGTATGCAGGTAATTTTTCACTTAGCATAGAAGGGGCAATAAAGGATCCTGATGTAATAGCCAATGAAAATAGCCTAGTATCTAATAGACTATATGACGGAACAGCCCTGCAAGTAGATTTTGGATATTCAAAAAAAGGAATTGGATTAAATACAACTTTTAGAAGACTAGAAAATTTTAATTTCTATAGTGATAGACTAGCCGAAGGTAATATCTACAATCAAAAAACATTGAGTTTTACCCCTACTCTTAGCAAACAACAGGATTATCTCTTAACAAATATTTATGTTTATAATTCTCAGCCTAGACTGGTAATGAATTCTATTGAAAAAAGATCTGGTGAAGTAGGGTTCCAAAATGATTTTTATTACACCTTTGATAAAGATAATTTCCTGGGGAAATATAAGACAAAAATCGCGTTTAACTTTTCATACTGGAGTGGCATAGAATCTACATTTAATCAAGATAATTCGTACGATGTGAAATTTATTGGAAATGGAGATAGGTATTATAGAGATTTGAACTTAGAAATAAAAAATAGATGGAATTCTAAATTAAAAACTGCCATTACCTATTTAGATGTAATTATAGACAAGGGCATTACCTTAGGTGGTCCTCTTGGTGTTCAAGGTGATATCAAAGCAAAAGTTGGAGTTATTGAAGCCAATTATCTTCATGCAAATGGAAAATCTTCTAGGGGGGTGATTCAACATTTATGGACTAAAAATGATAGAAAAAACTGGTTAGGACTTGTTTATGAATATGGAATCTCATCAACGGTAAATATTTTTGTTTCTGATGGATGGAATTATGGAAGATCTGATAAAATACATTACTACAATCTAGGGGGTAGCTATTCAAAAAATAGTACGAGAGTAAGTTTAAACTATGGAAGACAAAGAGGTGGGCTTATATGTATTGGTGGAGTCTGTAGATATGTTCCTGAAAGTAATGGATTTAATCTAAACCTTACCCATTCTTTTTAATTCAAGATTATTTTCTTGAATATTGAAGCACCATTTTCCTCTATAAAATTCAGTATATACATATGATTTGGGATCATTGATGAATTAATATAGTTATCTCCTATTTGAATATCTTTTTCTATAATTAAAGATCCTCTTATATCATATATACTAAGTTGATACTGTTTTTCAGAATGAATTGTCAACACGCCATTAGAATGAGATATTGTCCCTTCAATCTGATTAAAATCATTAATACCTAAAGTAGAAGAATAATAATAGCCTACGTGCACTTCGGTCATTAGCTCCGGTATTGAAACAACTTCATTTCCATCTCCATCAACCATATAAAATCTAAAGCTATATTCTACCGGGTTAGTTCCATCACCAGGATCTTGATTATAAAAGTGATCGCCAGATGATGCCTGAGTCTCATTTGGTGCAATAGTTACAAAAGAATTAGATGGATAAGATTGATTTGCACTTATACCATTATAGCAATTACCAAAACAAAGTTCCATTAAACTTCCATCGGTACCAGACATACTAGTGACCTCAACTTTCACATTAATGTCTTCAGACGAATCATTTCTTACATAAAAACCTAAAGATGACTCTGGATAAGTAATTTCTGAAAATTCGAGGACTTCATTATCATCTATTTCAACTCCATCAATTGTCTCTAATGAAAAGGCATATTCAACCTGCGAATAAACAAATATGTTAGTTAAAAAAAGTGTTATAAAAAGAAAGATTCTAGAGCTGATCATAATTATATGGTTTATTTTACAAGACAAAAATAAACAAAACTCCTTATATTTGAAAAAAAATAAAACTCCATGAAAAAATACTACATATTACTTTTTACTTTTTTTTTATCATCTATAGGTTATATTTCAGCGCAATCGATCGTTTCCACAACACCTGAAAATAAAAATGCAATTATTGAAGAATCAACTGCAATTCATTGCTCTTATTGTCCAGATGGTCACGCCATTCTAAATCAAGTTATTGACCAAAATCCAGATGATGTTTTTGTAATTAAATTTCATGAAGGCGGCTATGCTTGGGACTGTGATTCTAATGGAGGTCATGATTATAATAATACAATTGCTAATCAATTAGGAAGTATGGGGGCAGCTAATGGACAACCTTCTGCTTCAGTTAATCGTCAGGTTTTTAGCAGTTATTCTATGACAGGGGGTACGGCTATGAGTAGAGGGTATTGGTCTTCTGCAATATCTCAAGTTTTACAAGAGAGTGCTTATGTGAATGTTGGTGTTGAAGCTACAATTAGTGGCTCTGAACTTACAATTCATGTAGAGGCATATTATACTGGAAGTAGTCCTGAATCAACCAACTACTTACATATTGCAATAATGCAAGATGAAGCTATTGGTCCACAAATGGGAGGAATTGATTTTAATTCTAGTTATGTAGTTTCAAGTTCACCAAATCCTGATTATCAGCATGGTGAATATGATTACAGACATATGGATAGATTGGTTGATATGATTGATGGAATTAATGGAGATGCAATTACGACAACGTCATCTGGCAGTTTTATTGATAGAACCTACACTTATACGCTTCCAAATATGTATAATGATGTACCCGTTGACCTAGATGAAATAGAAGTTGCTGCATTTGTTACAGATGGTAATGAGATTATTAATGGATATAAAGTTGAGGCAGCATATACACCTGTCGGATATGATGTTGCTGTTGTAAGCATTGATTCTCCTTCTGGTAGTGGAGTTTATTCTGATAATGAAAATATTATTGTTACTATAGAAAATTTTGGCGAATATACAGTGTCAAATTTTGATGTTTCTTATCAAGTTAATGGTGGAGATACTGTAACAGAAACTTTTACTGGTTCTTTAGCATATGAGGAAACTTCTCAATATACTTTTTATGCTACCTATGATTTTTCAAATCCTGGAGATTATGAAATCGTTGCCAACACATCATTAGGTGGTGATGACATTCCTAGTAATGACAGTTCTTCTGCTAGTTTTACTAGTATTGCTGGGGGAGATTGTCCTGATGAGTATTCACTTCCAATAGTCTGGAGAGATAACTTTGAATGTCATACAGAATTTGCCATTAGTGATATTGGAGACTGGGTAATGTATGACCTTGAAGCAGGACAAACTTGGGGGGCTAACGATATTGGTTTTACTAATGAATCATACGTAGGAACTGGAATAATCTATAATCATGCGCTAGCCACTGATGAGACTGCTGCAGGGAGTCTAACAAGTTTTGGTGATTGGGCGCCATATGAAGGCAATCAAGGATTATATTTCTTTGCATCGGGCGCAAATTCAACTCCATTTCCAAATGATGATTGGATGATAAGTCCTGAATTTACTTTAAATGGAGTTACTTCTCCTACATTTAGCATGTGGGCAAAATCAGTAACTGCAGAATACGGTCTTGAAAGATTCCAAGTTGGTGTTGGAAATTCTACTGATTATAATGACTTTACGATAATTTCTAGCGGAGCATATATTGAAGTGCCAACTGCTTGGACACAATATCAATTTGACTTAAGTCAGTATGAAGGTCAAACAATTAGAATTGCTATTCACTATGTTGGCTCTGATTCCTTTGCACTGCTAACTGATTCATACACTGTTGACGGAACACTAGGAATTGGTGGTAGTGAGATAAATAACTTTGAATATTTCTATAATATAAGCTCTAAAAATCTGGAAATGACTTCAGATGAGACCTTAAGAAAAATTGAAGTGTTTAACATCTTAGGTCAAAAAGTGTTTGAAGAAAATATAAATAATAACGCACACACCTCTAATCTAAGAGATTTAGGGGCTTCAATCTATATTGTTAATGTTGAGGGGACAACAGGAGTGAAAACTTTTAAATTACTAATTCAGTAATTTTCTACTCACTACTGAATAGGTAAGTAGACTAACTTTTTATTTATAAAATAGTGGTCGTCAAAATAATCCTTGATGGCCACTATTTTTTTATTTTCAATGCTATAGAGTTCTTTATCTAGATCTCCTCCCTTTAATGCAATTATTCCATTTGCAACTACATTATTAGAATTGGGGGTAATATTGTTCTCGGTCCATTTAAGAATTGTTGACATATCTGCTACAGCTCTTATTAATATAAAATCAAATTTATCATCCATATCCTCTATCCTTTTACACTGAGCAGTCACATTCTTTAAGCCTAATTCCTTTGAAACGGCATCAACTACTTTAATTTTCTTTTGAATACTATCAACTAAATGAAATGTGCAATCAGGAAATAAAATTGCTAATGGAATTCCGGGGAAGCCTCCTCCAGTTCCAACATCTAAAATATGTGTACCCTTAGTGAAGTGAATAAATTTTGTAATAGCTAATGAATGCAATACGTGCTTTAAGTATAAACTACCAATATCTTTTCTAGATATAACATTAATTCTAGAATTCCAGTATTTATATAATGATTCTAATTTTTCAAATTGAATTAATTGATCTTTAGATAAACCACTAAAGTATTTCTGAATTAATTTCATAAAATAATCTTTCAACAAAAATAGGTTTTTTGTCCACAATTGTTTCAAAATGAGAGATAAAGAAATTACATTTATCAATAAATTTGAATTTGACTAAATTCCAAGATAAATGAATTCTAAAAAAATACTTTTTGACAGAAAAAATTCTCCAGCTTTTATTAGAACATTAAATAAAAGAGTAAATAATTATTTCAAGAAAAATAATATTACAAAAAATGGTAACTGGGAGTTATGGGTAAAAACATTTATAATGTTTAGTTTGCTTATTACTCCCTATGTTTTAATATCAGTTTTTACAATGCCAGGGTGGATACAAATTTTACTTTCGATTATCATGGGCATAGGATTAGCGGGAGTGGGCATGAATGTTATGCATGATGGGATTCATGAATCGTTTTCTAATAAAAAATGGGTCAACAGATTAATGGGTAGCAGCATATATTTATTAGCAGGTAATAAATATAATTGGCAAGTACAACATAATGTTTTGCATCACACCTACACAAATATTCATGGTCACGATGAAGACTTAGAAGCTGGAAGAATAATAAGATTCTCTAAACATTCTAGATGGAGATGGTATCATAAATTTCAGCATTACTACTCAATATTATTGTATGGTTTGCTGACAATAAATTGGGCAACAATTGTAGATTTTCTTCAAATGAAAAGATATATGAAAAGAAAATTATCACAAGGAAAATTCCCAAACCCATTTGTAAACTGGACTAAATTATTAATATCCAAAATTTTATATTTTTTATTTTGGATTTTTATTCCAACTCTAGTATTTAAAATCATCTGGTGGAAAGTTCTGATTTCTTTTATTGTAATGCATTATACTGCAGGGGTAATATTAAGCTTAGTATTTCAGTTAGCTCATATTATGGATGAAGCTGAAATGCCTATTCCAGATTCTAAAGGAAATATTAAAAATAGTTGGGCTATTCATCAATTAAAAACAACCGTTAATTTTGCTTGCAATAATAAATTAGTCAATTGGTTCACTGGTGGCTTGAACCATCAGATTGAACATCATATATTTCCTAACATATCTCATATTCACTATAGTAAAATAGCAAAGATTGTGAAAAAGACAGCAAAAGAATTTAATCTTCCTTATAACGAATATAAAACCACAAAAGATGCTATTATTGCTCATTTTAAATACTTACGTTTCATGGGAATAAAACCAGCCATATAAAAAAAATGGAAGAACTATCTGATAGAATTAATAGTTTGGCTGTATCACAGACCCTAGCTATGGCTGCCAAGGCAAGGGAATTAAGATCCCAAGGAAAGGATGTTATTGGACTTAGTTTAGGCGAGCCTGACTTTAATACTCCTGATTTTATAAAAGATGCTGCTATAAAAGCAATTCAGGATAATTATAATTCATATACCCCAGTTGATGGATATGTTCAATTAAAAAGAGCAATAATTAAAAAATTTGAAAGAGATAATAAACTAAGCTATGATTTATCACAAATAGTCGTTTCAACTGGTGCAAAACAATCCTTATCTAATATAGCAGCAGCACTTATTAACCCCGGTGATGAAGTAATTCTTCCTTGTCCATATTGGGTTAGTTATAGAGATATTATCAAATTAAATGGAGGCATACCTATTGAAGTAAAAACAAGTATATCATCTGATTTTAAAATCAGTGGAGAAGATCTTGAGAAAGCCATAACAAGTAAAACTAAAATGTTATGGTTTAGCTCTCCTTGTAATCCAAGCGGATCTGTATATAGTAAGTCTGAACTTAGAGAGATTTCTGATGTACTATTGAAACACCCCGGAATTTATGTTGTATCTGATGAAATATATGAACATATCAATTTCTCCGGGGGCCATTCTAGTATTGCAGCATTTAATGACATGTATGATAGAACAATTACAGTAAATGGAGTGTCAAAAGCTTTTGCAATGACAGGTTGGAGAATTGGCTATATCGGTGGGCCTAAATGGGTGGCAAGGGCCTGCAATAAAATGCAGGGACAGGTTACTAGTGGTGCAAATTGTATTGCGCAAAGGGCAGTAATAACTGCTCTACGAGAAAGTCCCTCAAAAATTCAATATATGGTTGATGAATTTAAAGAAAGAAGGGATTTAATTTTGGATTTGCTAGATGAAATAGATGGGTTTAAATGCAATATACCGGGGGGAGCATTTTATGTTTTTCCAGATGTTTCTCACTATTTTGGTAAGACAATTGAAGGAGTAGCTATTAATAATGCTTCTGATATGTCTACGTTCTTACTTGAAAAGGCATTGGTTGCCACTGTAACTGGAGATGCTTTTGGTGATCCTAATTGCATTAGAATATCTTATGCTGCATCAAAAGAACAACTAATTGAAGCTGTTTCAAGGATAAAGAAAATTTTAAATTAACTACCTATTCCTCCAAAAATAAGGAGTAATAATAATTAGAACTGTATAGAGTTCTAACCTGCCTAGTAGCATCAAGAAAGACGACCACCATTTAGCTAGAAATGGTAAATTATAAAAAGTAGAAGAGGGTCCAAAATCTCCAATAGAAGGCCCAACATTACCTAAACTAGAAGCAGAAACACCAAGTGAAGATTCAAAATCTAGACCAAGTATTGATAGAACCAGTGCTCCTATAATAAATGACAGCATGTATACAATAAAAAATCCTAGTATATTAAACATAATTTCACTTGAAACAGATTTCTTATTATATCTTATTGGTAAAATTGCATGTGGATGTAATATTCTTTTAAATTGTAAAAAGCCATTCTTAATTATTAATAAATGTCTCATAACCTTAAATCCTCCTGCTGTACTTCCAGCAGAACCACCAACAAACATTAATCCAAAGAAAACCAGTAAAAGAAGTGGAGTCCAGGCAGTATAATCTGTTGTTGTAAAACCAGTTGTTGTAATTATAGATACTACTTGAAAGAGTGCGTGTCTAAAAACACCTTCTACTCTAGTAAAACCTTCAGTTAATTCTGCTAGAAAATCAGTATTTAAGTAAATTACTGACCCAACTATAAGAGTAAAGACTGTTATAAAAAGGCTATAGATTTTAAATTCATCGTCTTTAATTATTTTTTTAAACTTACCCTTAAATCCAAAATAACTAAGGACAAAATTAGTTCCGGCTATAAACATAAAAAAGATTACAATGTATTGAATCAAAGGTTGATCATTCCAAAAACCAAGACTTTCATTTTTTGTAGAAAAACCACCAGATGCAATATTACTCATAGAATGGTTAATAGCATCAAAAACAGACATACCAGCAAATGTTAAAAGTACGGTTTCTATTAGAGTAAATAATAAATAGATTAACCATAATCTCTTGGCGGTATCCGTAATTCTTGGATGTAATTTGTCTGTATTCATCCCTGGAGATTCAGCACTAAAAAGTTGCATACCCCCGATTCCAAGTAGAGGTAAAATGGCAATAGCAAAAACTATTATTCCCATACCACCCAACCAGTGCGTAATACTCCTCCAAAATAGAATACCTTCAGGTAAAATCTCAATATTATCTATAATTGTTGCACCTGTAGTGGTAAAGCCTGAAGTTGTTTCAAAAATTATATTAGAAAATCCATCTATACTATTTGTTAGTAAATAAGGAAGTGTTCCTGTAAAAATCATGGCTAACCATCCTAAGATTACAACAAGATATCCTTCCCTTTTATTTAGGTGTTTATCATGATTTCTATTTAGAAACAAAAGCAACCCTCCCAATAGCGTAACTATTATACCAGAATAGATCATATCCATAGTGATTCCATCCGCATAATAATAACTTACCATAGAAGACAGAAACATAAATCCGCCATTAAATAGGAGTAAAAAACCTATAAAATATAATATGATTTTATGATTAATTTTCATTTAGAAAAACTTTTCTACTTTCTTAATAGAATCCATCAAAGAACATACTACTACTCTATCGTTTTCAAGTAATTTAAAATCACCTAAAGCTATAAGCCCTTCGCCATCTCTTATAACTCCACTAATTATTGCAGATCTTGGAAAAGACAAGTCTTTAATTTCTTTATCACATATCTTAGAGTCTTTTCTTACGACAAACTCTAATAATTCTGCATTCATATTGCTTAATTGAGAAATAGCTACTACCTCACCTCTTCTAACATATTTTGATATGGTGTTAGCAGCTAATAATTTTTTATTTATTAGGGTATCTATTCCACTAATTTGAGAAAGCTTGTAATAATCAATATTCTCAACTAGTGCTATAGTTTTACTAATTCCTTTAGATTTAGCCATTAAACACGACATAATATTGGTCTCAGAATCACCAGTAACTGAAATAAATGCATCCATTTGATCTATATCTTCATCTTCTAATAATTCCACATTGGTTCCATCTCCTAGGATTACTAAACAATCACTAAGATCATCAGCTAAATCCTGAGCTTTACTTTTATTTGATTCAACTAGTTTTACATTCAAATTACTCTCACTTAGATCCTTAGCTACTTTTCTACCAATTCTTCCTCCTCCTAGAATCATTATATTTTTAATCTCATGATTATCCTTTCCAGACAGTTTAAGTAGTTCTTCATCTCCTCCTGGTGTTGTCATAAATACTATACGATCTCGAACCTGAAAAACTGTATCCCCTCTCGGAATAATGGTTTCATCTTCTCTTTTTATTGCTATTGGAAAAAAATGCATTTCAGGTAAAATACCTGCTGCCTGAACAACTGATTTACCAATTAAAGGTGCAGATTCATGTACTTTTAATCCTAATGTCATTAGAGCTCCATCTTCGAATTCAAATGCGTCATTAAATACAGATTGACTAATTACTAGTTTAATTTCATCAGAGGCCAATGTTTCAGGAGAAATCAACTCTTCTATCCCTAAAATACTAATGTCAACTCCATTTTTTTCAATTAACTCTGTATTAGAAATTCTAGCAATGGTTTTCTTAGCTCCTAATTGTTTGGCAAGAAAACATGAAGTTAAATTAACTGATTGCATCTCTGTTACGGCTATAAACAAGTCAGCATCGAAGACTTCCGCTTCTCTTAAAATTGAGATTGAAGAGCAATCTCCATGAATTACCTTAATGTCTAAATGTGAGTTAGGATAGGATAAATTCTCCTTATTAGAATCAATTAATGTAATTTCTTGAGATTCGTATGATAATAACTTTGCTAAATGAGATCCGACTTCACCAGATCCCGCAATTATTATATTCATTGTAGTAATAATTCTTGAGAACAAATATACTTCATTTTGGACAATTGTTACTTTATTGTGACTATTTTTGCACAATAATTAAACCACTATAATGAAGAATCAAGAGGCTTATGAAAATGTAAATCCTTATGATAATAGCACTTTATCAAAAAAATATCAGATAATAAAAATTTTTAATTCTATATCAAATGCTTATGATATAGTAAATAAAATATTATTCTTTGGATTGCATTCTATATGGAGAAAAAAAGTAGTTAAACTCTTAATTGATAATAAGCCCATTAAAATATTAGATATTGCTACTGGGACAGGTGATCTAGCCATAGATCTATTAGAAACTAAAGCAACAGAAATAATTGGAGTAGATATTAGCGAAGACATGCTTAAAATCGCTCATAATAAAGTTAATAATAGAAATCTAAAAGATATAATTCAAATTAAAATTGGTGATGCTGAAAACTTAGATTTTCAAGACAATTATTTCGATGCCATTACCTGCTCTTTTGGAGTAAGAAATTTTGATAATTTAAACAAAGCATTGAATGAGATTAACAGAACTTTAAAACCTAATGGCACCTTTGTTGTTTTAGAGACCTCTAACCCTGAAAATTTTCCTTTTAAGCAAGTTCATCGCTTGTATATAAAAAACATTGTTCCCTTTGTTGGTCGACTGTTTTCTAAAGACAAGTATGCTTACAAGTATTTATCTAAATCTCTAACAAAATTCCCTAGTGGAATTCATTTTAACAATATTTTGAAGAAAACGGGGTTTATAAATATTGAAAACAGACCCCAAACCTTTGGAGCTACTACTATTTATGTAGCAAATAAAAAATAGTATGAAAAAACTCTTGTTAACATTGATTTTTCTTCTTTCAGTAAACATTGGATTTTCCCAGTTATTTACAAAGAAAAAGATTCTTAATAATGAGAATTTTGATAAACCCCAAATAAGTTGGGGGTACTATCTAGGGGTGAACAACTATGACTTTAATTTTGATTATAAGGTTGATTTAGAAGACATTCAAACCCAAAAGAGTTTTGGTTTTAATGTAGGCTTAATTGGCAACCTTAGAATTAATGATTATTTAGATATTAGATTAGAACCAGGCCTTGTGATGTCCAAAAGAAGCCTTATCTACGATCCTGCAAATTTCAATGAAACGGATTTTAATCAGACGCAACATCAAAGAGATCTTAAATCAACCTATATACATTTCCCCTTACTGCTTAAAATCTCTACTAAGCGAGTTAATAATATCAAACCATACATAACAGGAGGTATATCTACTGCTATAAATCTATCTAGTAAAGAAAAGAGTTTGGATGATAATAACCTTGGTCAATTTAGAACAAAGAAAAATGTATTCTTTTATGAATTAGGATTTGGAATTGATTTTTACCTCGAATGGTTTAAGTTCAGCCCTTCTATTAGGGGAATTTTTGCATTAAGTGATGAATTAGTTGCTGATGAAGATCCACTTAGCCCATGGACAAGCAATATAGAATTTATGAAAACAAGTGGTATTGTTGTAAACTTTACCTTCCAGTAGGCCTGTTTTTTAATTCAGATAAAATTATTGCTACTGAATTTGCCACATTTATGCTCTCAATATCATAATTAGAATTATACCTGGGAATCGTTACCCTATCTTTTACTATACTTTTAATTTCAGGACTTATTCCAAGTGATTCATTTCCAAAAATTACAATTTGATTTTGTTGAAATTTAAACTCATTGATTGCCTCACCCTTAAGATCAGCTGCTACAGTATTTAACTTCTTATCACTAAATAACTCCTTAAAATCTAAATAGCTAATATTAACCCTAGATATTGAGCCCATTGAAGCCTGCACAACTTTAGGATTATAGCAATCGACCGTTTCTGTATTACAAAGCAAATCTTTAATACCAAACCAATCACAAAGTCTAATTATTGTGCCTAAATTTCCAGGATCATTAATGTTGTCTAGGGCAATAATTTGAGAAGTAAAATCTATTTTATTAGGTTTTGGAATTCTAAAAATAGCTACAACTTTATTTGGGGTTTTTAAATTACTTATCTGTAATAAATTAGTTTTTAAAATCTTAGCATACAAATCACCTAAAGACTCATATTTTGATGAAGTAGAATAAATTTTTACTAATTCTAGTGAAGAATTTATTAATTCATCAACTATTTTTTCTCCTTCTACTATAAACTGACCAGACTTTATTCTATTCTTTTTTATCCTTAAAGAACGAATGAATTTAATTTCATTTTTTGTAATCATTTTACTAACAAAATAAGTAACTTCGTAAAGATAAAATTTATCCTTTTTAAAACCTAAATCAAAGCAAATTACCATGAGTCACAACATAAAACCCGGAGTTGCTACCGGAGATCAAGTTCAAGAGATTTTTAGACTTGCTAAAAGCAAAAATTTTGCACTTCCTGCTGTAAATGTTATTGGATCAAGTAGCGTTAATGGCGTATTAGAAACTGCAAAAGAATTAAACGCCCCAGTAATTATCGAGTACTCCAATGGTGGAGCTTGTTTTAATGCTGGTAAAGGCTTAGATAATACCGATCAAAAAGCTGCTATTTCTGGCGGTATTGCTGCAGCAAAACATATACATACCATGGCGCTTTATTATGGAGTTCCAGTAATATTACACACAGATCATTGTGCAAAGAAATTACTACCATGGATCGATGGACTTATGGATGCAAATGAAGAACATTTTAAAAAGCATGGAATTCCTCTTTATAGCTCTCATATGATTGATCTATCTGAAGAACCTATTGTGGAGAATATAAGTATATGTAAAGAATATTTGGCTAGAATGTCAAAAGTTGGGATTACTCTTGAAATTGAACTTGGCATTACCGGTGGCGAGGAAGATGGTGTAGATAATACTGATGTTGATAATTCAAAGCTATATACCCAGCCTGAAGAAGTAGCCTATGCCTATGAGGAGCTAAGTAAAATTAGTAACAGGTTCACAATAGCTGCAGCCTTTGGAAATGTTCATGGAGTATATAAACCTGGAAATGTAAAATTGACTCCAAAAATTCTTAAAAATTCACAAGAATATGTTTCCAAAAAGTTCAATCTTCCTGAAAATCATATTGATTTTGTTTTTCATGGGGGATCAGGGTCTTCTGTAGAAGAAATAAGAGAAGCTATTGGTTATGGTGTAATTAAAATGAATATTGATACCGATATGCAATACGCATATATGGAAGGAATAAGAGATTATTTTAAAAATAATTCAGATTATCTTCAATCGCAAATTGGAAATCCTGAAGGAGATGATCTCCCTAACAAAAAGTATTATGACCCTAGAAGGTGGGTAAGAGAAGGTGAAAAAACTTTCGTAGAAAGGCTTAAAAAAGCATTTAAGGACCTTAATAATATTGATACTTTATAAAATTATGTAGATTTGCTTATTATCTTCTAAAGTAGTTTCTAATGGCTTGGTTCAAAAGAAAAAGTAAAGGAATTCAAACACCCACTGAATCCAAAAGAGATATTCCAAAAGGTTTATGGTATAAATCCCCTACTGGAAAAATAGTTGATACAGAGGAATTACAAGAGAATTCTTATGTGAGTCCTGAAGATGACTACCATGTAAGAATTGGTAGTAAAGAATACTTTGAAATACTTTTTGATGACAATTTTAAAGAGATTAATGCTAACCTTACCTCTAAAGATCCCTTAAAATTTGTTGATAACAAAAAATACTCTGACAGATTAGAAGAAGCTAAAAAAAGAACCAATCTAAAGGATGCCATAAGAACAGCAGTAGGTAAATCTATGGGTAAAGATATTGTTATTGCCTGCATGGATTTTACTTTTATTGGGGGTTCAATGGGAAGTGTTGTGGGAGAAAAGATTTCTAGAGCAATTGATTATTCGCTTAAAAAAAAGATTCCTCTTATTATAATCTCTAAATCTGGTGGGGCAAGAATGATGGAAGCTGCTTTATCACTTATGCAACTGGCTAAAACCTCTGCAAAACTTGCACAACTTGCCAAAGCTAAAGTTCCTTATATTTCTCTCTGTACAGATCCAACTACTGGTGGAACAACTGCTTCTTTTGCCATGCTTGGAGATATTAATATCAGTGAACCCGGTGCTTTAATTGGATTTGCAGGTCCAAGAGTAGTAAAAGACACCACTGGTAAAGACCTTCCTGAAGGATTTCAAAAAGCAGAATTTGTTTTAGATCATGGATTCCTTGATTTTATAAGCCATAGGAAAGAGTTGAAAAAGAAAATTAATCTATATCTTGATCTTATTCTCAATAGAAAAATAAGAGAATAAAAATATTCCTAATTAAATCACAGTCTACTTATTTTTATTATATTTGCGCCTCTGTTTATAACAGGTATAAATTATACATAATAATTATTAAAAAAATGTTTGCATGTATTTAACAAAGAAAATAAAGGAAGATATATTTAAAAAACACGGCAAAAAAGTCGAAAATACTGGAAGTGCAGAAGGACAGATTGCACTATTTACTTTCAGAATAAATCATTTAACTGAACATCTTAAGAAGAACAAAAAAGATTTCAACACGGAAAGATCTCTTGTAAAACTAGTAGGAAAAAGAAGAGCCCTGTTGGATTATCTAACTAAGAAAGATATTTTAAGATATCGAGCAATTGTAAAAGAGTTAGGCTTAAGAAAATAATTGATTATAACTAATAAATCAAATCTTAGTACTATAATTATTCATTGGTTTAAGATAATCAACACAAAATTTTATTTAACCAAAAAAAATAATTATGAAACCAAAAATTTATAAAGAGCTAATTGACCTAGGTGATGGTAGAGAAATTTCTATTGAAACAGGAAAATTAGCAAAACAAGCTCATGGATCAGTAGTGGTTCAAATGGGTAAAGCAATGCTGCTTTGTACAGTAGTCTCTAACTATAAGGCAAGTCCAGTGGACTTTTTGCCACTTACGGTTGACTACAGAGAAAAATTTGCTGCTGCAGGAAAATATCCAGGTGGATTTTTCAAAAGAGAGGCAAGACCTAGTGATGGAGAAGTGCTAACGATGCGTCTTGTTGACAGGGTCCTTAGACCACTATTTCCAAAAGATTATCACTATGAAACACAAGTTATGATTCAACTTATGTCTCATGATGAAAATGTAATGCCAGATGCGCTAGCAGGTTTAGCTGCTTCTGCTGCAATCCAACTTAGTGATTTTCCGTTTGAATGTCCTATTTCTGAGGCTAGAGTGGCTAGGGTTAATGGAGAATTTGTCATTAATCCATCTAGAGCCCAACTTCAAGAATCTGATATAGATATGATGGTTGGAGCTTCAGCTGATTCAGTAATGATGGTTGAGGGTGAAATGGATGAATGTTCTGAAGAAGAAATGGCAGATGCAATTAAATTTGCACATGAGGCTATTAAAACTCAAGTTGCTGCGCAAGTTAAATTAGCTAAAGCTGTTGGAAAGAAAGAAGTTAGAGAATATGAAGGTGCAGTTGAAGATAAAGAGCTGGCTAAAAAAGTTCATGACTTTACTTATGACAAATGCTATAAGATTGCAAAGAAAGGCTCTTCTAAAGCAGAAAGAAGCCTGGCTTTTGGTGAAGTTAAAGAAGAATTAACAAGCAGTTTTTCGGAAGAAGAAATTGAAGAAAAAGCTGATTTAATATCAAAATATTTTTATAAATCTGAGAAAGAGGCTATAAGAAACCTAACTCTTGACGAAGGATTAAGGTTAGATGGTAGAAAAACAACTGATATTCGTCCTATTTGGTGTGAGGTAAACTACCTTCCATCAACTCACGGATCATCTATCTTTACTAGAGGAGAAACACAGGCATTAGCTACTGTTACTCTAGGAACTTCTAGAGAAGCAAATCAAATTGATATGCCTTCTTATCAAGGTGAAGAAACATTCTACCTGCACTATAATTTCCCACCTTTTTGTACAGGTGAAGCTAGACCTATAAGAGGAACTTCTAGAAGAGAAGTTGGTCATGGTAATTTAGCTCAAAGAGGCCTAAAAGGAATGATCCCTGAGGATTGTCCTTATACTGTTAGGGTGGTTAGTGAAGTACTTGAGAGTAATGGATCATCATCTATGGCTACAGTATGTTCAGGTACAATGGCACTTATGGATGCAGGGGTACAACTAAAAAAACCTGTTTCTGGTATTGCTATGGGATTAATTTCAGATGGTGATAAGTATGCTGTACTTAGTGATATTCTAGGTGATGAAGATCACCTGGGTGATATGGATTTTAAAGTAACCGGTACTGCTGATGGTATTACTGCTTGTCAAATGGATATTAAAATTAAAGGATTATCCTATGATATTCTTGTAAAAGCATTAAACCAAGCAAAAGATGGGAGATTACACATCTTATCAAAATTAACCGATACTATTGACAAGCCTAATGCTGATGTGAAGGCTCACGCTCCAAAAATGGTTACTAGAACAATTCCGGGAGACTATATTGGATCATTAATTGGGCCAGGCGGTAAAAACATTCAAGAACTTCAAAAAACTACTGGATGTACTATTGTAATTAATGAAGATCCAGATACTGAAGAAGGAATCGTTGAAATTTTAGGTACTGATCAGGAAGGAATTGATGCGGTACTCTCAAATATTGAATCCATGCTGTTTAAACCAGAAGTTGGAAGCGTATATGAGGTAAAAGTTATAAAAATTCTAGATTTCGGTGCTGTTGTAGAGTATAATGATGCTCCTGGAAATGAGGTGCTTCTTCATATAAGTGAACTAGCATGGAGCAAAACAGAAAATGTAACTGATGTTCTTAATATGGGTGATGTTATAGATGTTAAGTATTTTGGTGTAGATCCAAGAACTAGAAAAGATAAAGTTTCTATGAAGGCATTACTGCCAAAACCTGAAGGTTATGTGGAGCGTCCTAAAAGAAATTTTGACAGAAACAAAAAAAGAGGCGGATATAATAAAAATAAATCATAATTTTGCTGGAATTTGGTATAATTTTTGCCAAATTAAAAGCCCATATCCCCTAAAAAACTATGAGACAACTTAAAATAACAAAACAGGTTACCAATAGAGAAACAGCTTCTCTAGATAAATACTTACAAGAAATTGGAAAAGTTGACCTAATTACCGCTGAAGAAGAGGTTGAATTAGCTCAAAAAGTAAAACAAGGTGACCAGTTAGCTCTTGAAAGATTAACCAAAGCTAACCTTCGTTTTGTTGTTTCTGTTGCCAAACAGTATCAAAATCAGGGACTAACACTTCCAGATTTGATAAATGAAGGGAATTTAGGCCTTATTAAGGCTGCACAAAGGTTTGATGAAACAAGAGGATTTAAGTTCATCTCCTACGCTGTATGGTGGATTAGGCAGTCTATCTTGCAAGCATTGGCAGAGCAATCAAGAATTGTTAGGCTTCCACTTAACAAAATTGGATCAATCAATAAGATTAACAAGGCCTATGCATTTTTAGAGCAGTCTCATGAGAGACCTCCTAGTGCAGAAGAAGTTGCTAAAGAATTGGATATGACAATCAATGATGTAAAAGAGTCAATGAAAAACTCTGGGCGTCACGTCTCAATGGATGCACCACTTGTTGAAGGTGAAGATTCCAATCTATACGATGTGCTAAGAAGTGGGGAATCACCAAATCCAGATAAGGAATTAATTCATGAATCGCTTAAAACAGAAATTATACGTGCATTGGAGACTCTTACTCCTAGAGAGGCTGATGTAATTAAGCTATATTTTGGGCTTGGAGAAAATCATCCTATGACCTTAGAGGAAATAGGAGAAACATTTGATCTAACAAGAGAAAGAGTACGTCAAATAAAAGAAAAAGCCATAAGAAGGCTAAAACATACTTCAAGAAGTAAAATTCTTAAAACTTACCTTGGGTAATATAATAAAATGGGTAATCATCTAATAGCTCCATCAATTCTAGCAGCAGATTTTGGAAATCTAAAAGCTGATCTAGAAATGGTAAACTCTTCTGAGGCTGACTGGTTTCATATAGATGTTATGGATGGGGTATTTGTTCCAAACATTTCTTTTGGGATGCCTGTATTAAAGGAAATTAGCAGGCATACAAAAAAACCGCTGGATGTACATCTTATGATTGTAAAACCACAGAGGTATATCAAGACTTTTGCAGATCTAGGAAGTAATATCCTTACCGTTCATTACGAGGCATGTACACATCTACACAGGACCATACAAGAAATAAAAGATAATGGAATGAAGGCTGGGGTAGCTATTAATCCTCATACTAATGTAGACCTACTATCGGAAACTATAAGTGATATCGATTTAGTATGCCTTATGAGCGTAAATCCAGGTTTTGGAGGACAATCATTTATTGAATCGACATATAAGAAAGTATCAAAGCTAAAAGAAATTATTACTAAGGCTAATTCAAACTGCAAAATTGAAATTGATGGCGGAGTGAGCGATAAAAATGCCAAACTACTACTAGAAAAAGGTGCTGATATCTTAGTTGCTGGAAATCATGTATTTAAAAGCAAAAACCCTACTCAAACTATCGCAAAATTAAAAAGTTTTTAGGCTAAATTAATTACTCAATTTAGATAAAACGCCCTACATTCCAAATTTATAACAGGTTAAAATACTTGACATATAGTAGACATTGCTGGACATTGTATTATTTTTTTTATATATTTGTTGTCAATAAATTTTAGCAGTGAGGACTTTTAAATTTTTGATAGCTTTACTTATTGTTATAGCTAATAATTCAATCCTTTTTTCTAATCAAGAAAATTTTGATGGAGAAATAAATGGATCTTTTATTTCTCATCACGACAATCACAATAACCTTTTCTACATTCTAACCGCAAACCTAGAGTTAACAAAAGTGAATCTAGAAAATAATTTGTATGAGACTACTATCCTTAAAGTTAATGATGCTAATGGAAAACCATTTGATAATAAAAAGGAGGATATAGATGGTAGAAAAAATAATTTATTACTATTATTCAGTAATACATTAAAAAATACCCTTACTGATTTTAAT
>Ga0208411_1000713_pt1 | contig 24561 bp, 25 predicted proteins | sample ETN01SmetaG_4_FD_185793 | JGI IMG/M metagenome (GOLD analysis project Ga0208411, IMG submission 185793) | Marine microbial and viral communities from oxygen minimum zone, Eastern Pacific Ocean - ETNP2014F12-01SV261 (SPAdes) (version 2) | ecosystem: Environmental > Aquatic > Marine > Oceanic ... | reverse complement strand
TCGGCCTGATGTCGGAACTGGTGGCCCAGGGACCTGATGATTTTCCGGATGCCCCGACCCAGGGTGCCCCTATCACGGGTATTGTCTGGATCGCCATTCCGGCGGGCTGCTGTTTGCACGGAAGATCCGTGACCAGCATCAAAAATAGACTTTCCTCTTCCCCTGTACTCTATTTTTCGATCCTGATCCAGGCCATCATGGAGAAATATTTTTCAGCCTGAAGATCATTCTTATAACACAGGCCTGGATCGTGCCCATAAACTTTTCAATATAAATACTACCAATAAATTCCTGTGATTGTAAACTAAGGTATGCAAAAACACTTTTTTACTGTTTTCCTACTCTGCATCGCAACAGGGTATGGACAGGATGAGGGGGAACGAATTGTATTTACCAGCGCCAATCCATTCTCGTTTTACCATGTGATCACCGACCTGGATCGCCAGATACCCCAGGAAGTATACGGTGTTCTTCGTTTCCCGGAAGGGGTGGAGCCGAAGAACCTGCCCCTGGTGGTGGGAGTAGCTGGCAGCATGGCCTGGGCATCGCACCATTATGAGTACATGGAAATGTACCGCAAACAGGGGCTTGCCACCTTTGAGCTTAAAAGTTTCGCCAGCCGTGAAGTGACCTCCACTGTGGGTACCCAGGTAGAAGTGACTACGGCCACAATGATCCTGGATGCCTACCGGGCCCTGGAGGCCCTGGCCACGGATGAGCGCCTTGATATAAATAAAGCAGCCATTACCGGCTGGAGCCTGGGCGGCGGTGTGGCCCTGTACAGCGCCTGGCAGCCGCTTAAGGATGCCATCAGCTCCAATCTGGGTTTTGCTGCCCATTTGTCCATTTATCCGCCCTGCATCATCGATATGGATCTTGTGGATTTTACCGATGCCGCCATCCACATCCTGGCGGGCGAGCTGGATGACTGGGTCCCCGCAGACGCCTGTGTGGACCTGATTAGTGAAATGCAGGCCTCCGGCGCAGATGCGGGTATTACGGTCTATCCCGGTGCTTACCATTCCTTTGACCGCACTACAGTTCCCAGAAGAGTAGAAGATGGTTATGTGCTCACCGACTGCATGTTTCGGATGCGCAAAGACGGTGCAATACTGATGAATTTTCTCGATATTCCCATGACCACACCCCTGCGGCAGAAGATAGGCCTGGCTAGCTGTGCCGGCCGCGGCCCAACCTATGGCGGGAATCCTGCAGCCCGGGAAGCAGCTTTTGAATTTGCCGGCGGTTTTATGGCAAAGCACCTGCTGAAATAAAGGCCGGTCTCAGGCGGAACTTTTTTCATTCCAGGCCTTTAATAAAACTTTTAATTTTTCAGGTGGATAATTCCGCATTTATTTTAGCGATCCCGTTAATCATCATTTCCCTGCTGAGCATTGTAAAACTGATTCAGAAAAAGGCAGGAAATGGGAAACCCTGGATAAGAATAGAAGAGGTAGAAGAACATGAGTAATCATTTAAGCCTGCGGTCGGGCAACCCGGCCCTGAAGTCCGATACATTCCGGAAACATTTGTCCGGCGTTACAGCCGGGTCCATGACAATTGAAGGCACGGTGCATAAGACTGGTTTTGCCCTGCTGCTGCTCATGGTCAGCGCTTCTGTTACCTGGGCCAACCCCGGTATGATCGCCCTGGTGATCCCGGCGCTGATCGCTGGAGTTATCCTGGCCCTGATCACCATATTCAAACCCACCGCTGGCTACATTACGGTGCCGCTCTATGCCGTGGCGGAAGGCCTGGCGCTGGGTGCCATATCCTGGGTATTTGAAGCCAAGTATCCAGGGATTGTCGTCCAGGCGGTATTTCTCACTTTTGGAACCCTGGCATCCCTGCTGCTGGCCTATATGTCTGGCCTCATCAAGGCCACGGAGAACTTTAAGCTGGGGGTAGTGGCGGCAACCGGCGGGATCGCTATTTTATACCTGATCAGCTGGGTCATGAGCTTTTTCGGCAACGGGCTGTCTGTGATCCACAGCAGTTCCACCTATGGTATCCTGTTCAGCGGGTTTGTGGTGGTCATTGCGGCGCTGAACCTGGTACTGGATTTTGATTTTATTGAGGAAGGCGCTGAAATGGGTGCTCCCAAATATATGGAATGGTATGGTGCCTTTGGTCTTTTGGTAACATTGATCTGGCTGTACCTAGAGATCCTGCGGCTGCTGGCCAAACTGCAGGATAGGAGGTAAGAGTATCTATCTGCGCAGGTTGTCATAAGCGATCCAGAAAACGGCGATTAAGAAACAGGTGATGGCAATTGGTATATTATTTTCTACCTCATAAAAGTAAATCCCCACAATGATGCAGATGGGAACCGAGAAGTTGCGGGTGAGAAAATTCATGACACGGTTCAGGGACTACCGTGCTCCCGGTGGGCATGAGCCTGGATTTTGTTTAATCTTGATTTGATAACCATTTGCAAAACTGACCGCCGGATGATAATATCACCGGAGTCATAAACCCTTCAGGAATAATATGCAGGAACGACAATTCACCGCCCTTCTGAAAATACTGGATGGCGAACAGCAGATCATCCAGCGCACGGACCAGAAAGCATTTACCATGCTTTCTTTACTGGGTGTTTTTATGGTCTTTTTCATTGTCCATTTTACCAAAATGCAGATGGATACTCTGATCTTTCTTTTGATTGTGGTTTATTTTCCAGCGGCAATGGGAGCACTTTACTTCCTAGTGCGGGTAATTGTCCCCAGGGTGAGAAATGTAGCCCAGGATGCTGCAAGTTCAGATCAGGAAAAGTTGATCAATCCGACATTTTTTGGCGGTATCAGCCAGTTTGATTCCCCGGATGAATATGGAGAATACCTGAAAAAGATCTCAAAAGATGAAGACCAGCTCTATAAAATGTTTGCCGGACAGGTTTTTGGTTTGGGACGGATCAACTTCAGAAAAAATGAAAATGTTCGTAAAGCCATGTTCTTTCTGGCCGCAGCCCTGACATCAGAATTGTTAATTATCATGACCCTGGCCTACCGCCGGGCCTATTCTTATTTGAGCGAGAATACATTTTACTATGCTATCGGTGTGCTGGTGCTAGCCGTTTTTCTGATCATTGCAACTCGAAGTAAGATGTTTGCACGCTGAATACTGCCATGAAAGTTTTTTTAACTCTGTTTGCGGTAGTTTTCATTTTTGGATGTATGGGACCCGGGCCCCCAGGTCCGCAAGGTGAGCCTGGTTCCATGGGTCCACCAGGTCCCATGGGGGAAAAAGGTGAACAGGGATCGGCAGGTCCACCCGGGAAAAGTGTTTCTGCAGAAATACTGAAAAATATCGATGCGGTGCTGGCTGCAGAGAGTGCTAAGAGCAATGAATCTATTGTGGGTTCTGTGGCTTACACCTTTGGGATAGCACCCCGGATCACCGGATTTATGTTCCTCACCAATCACGGCAATCTGTATAAATTGGAAAACAAAAACCCCCAGGAGCTTGGCGGTGCTCTGGAAAAAATGGGCAGGGTAGCCAGCTACACAAATTTCACCGTATTTACCAGGACCACATACGGAGATGACATTAAGCAGTTCTTTTCCGCTACTACTGCCGATGGGAAGATCTATACCTCAGAAAACCTCATCGACTGGGAACTGAAAAGTACCATTAGCCTCCAGTAGCACTGCCATGGAGCTTTTTCAATATTCAGATACTGTTGTCTAGCCTCGAGGTTCATTTTACCGCTATCTTTGATTGCAAATTGTGATGAAAAAATGGGATAATTACCGTTCGGACCTGGCAAACGAATCCTTCGACGCCATCATAATCGGGTCCGGTATTGGTGGCCTGTCTACTGGCGCTCTTCTGGCTTTGAACGGGCAGCGGGTTCTTGTCTTGGAGAAACATTTCAAAATCGGCGGCTGGACCCACACCTTCAGACGGGATAATTACGAATGGGATGTGGGAATTCACTATATTGGTGAAGTGCACAAACCTTGGTCCGCAGTCCGGCGGCTTTTTGATCTTGTATCCGATGGCCAGCTGAAATGGTCACCTATGGACGCCAATTACGACCGCATCATTTTCCCCGACCAAACCTATAATTTTACCGCACCGCGGGAACAGTTTGTGAAAGATATGATATCCTATTTCCCCAAAGAAGAGCAGGCCATTAGAACTTATATGACCTTGCTGGACCAATCCGTGAGAAGTGCGAAACCCTATTTTTCCAATAAGGCCATGCCGGACCTGCTGGGCAGAATCACCTATCCTTTTATGACCCGCAAGTTTTTTCAACTGGCCGATCGAACGACTTATGAGGTTCTCAGAGAACTAACGGACAATCAAGAAATGATCGGAGTGCTTACAGGACAATGGGGCGACCATGGCCTGCCGCCAAAGCAAAGCAGTTTTGCCATGCACGCTTTTGTGGTTCGCCACTACCTGGATGGGGGCAATTATCCTACAGGCACATCAAGGAGTATTGCAGAAACAATTTCCACCCTCATTGAAAATCATGGGGGACAACTGGCGGTGAATGCTGCGGTGGAAGAAATTATTATCCACAATGGCGCTGCCGTTGGTGTGCGCCTGGACAACGGGGATGAACTTAATGCGGCCACCATCATCAGCAGTACAGGTGTCATGAATACCTATGAAAAATTGATCGGCAGCAACCAATTACCTGCAAACATTCCTGCATCTTTGCAATCTGTTCAGAAAACGGAAAGTTACGTATGCCTGCATATCGGCCTGAACGGATCCGCCAGGGACCTGGGGCTGAAAAATACAAATCTATGGATCTATCCCGGGTATGACCATGATCAGAATGTCCAGAACTTTATCCAGGATCCTGAGGCGGATTTTCCCGTTGTCTATGTATCTTTTCCATCCGCAAAGGATGAGACTTGGGACCAGGACCACGCCGGATATGCCACCATGGAGGCCATTACCATGGCCAGGTGGAACTGGTATACCCAGTGGCAGGAACTGCCCTGGAAAAAACGGGGAGAGCTTTACGAAAATGAAAAGAAAAAACTTTCCAGGCGGATCATGGATGTGGTGCACCGCCATGTCCCGGGCATAAAAGATGCCATAGACTACCTGGAACTTTCCACGCCGCTCACCGTTCGGGATCTGGCCAATTACCAGCAGGGTGAAATGTATGGTGTTTACCATACGCCCCAGCGTTTTCGACAACGCTGGCTCAAGCCCCGGACCGAGATAAAAAATCTATTTCTCACTGGACAGGATGTCACCACGGCAGGAGTGACGAGTGCTCTTTTTTCCGGCCTGCTCACCGCGTCAACGGTCCTGAAGAAAGATCTAACTAATATGCTAAAATCGTAAAATACCATAGCCCATGATCAATCCGTTTATTTTTCGTGAATATGATATCAGGGGGAAAGTCGCAGATGATTTCCCTGACCACGTGGTAGTAAAACTGGGAAAAGCATTTGGTACATTTGTGCGTAGGGCCGGTCGGCAGGAGATCGGCCTCAGCGGGGATATTCGCCTGACGACGCCAGAACTGATGCAGTCATTTAAGGAAGGGGTGTTATCTACGGGCACGGATGTTATTAACCTGGGCATTGTGCCAACGCCTGTAAATTATTTTTCCATGTTCCACCTGGGCGTAGCCGGAGCAGTGCAGATCACCGGTTCCCATAATCCTCCTGAGTTCAACGGCTTTAAACTTTCCCTGGATAAAAAAGCTGTGTATGGCAAGGATATCCAGATCCTGTACCAGACCATTGAGAAAATGGACTTCGAAGAAGGGGAGGGTACGGAGACCCGCTACAGGATTCTGCCTGATTATAAAAAAATGTTCCTGGAGAAAATATCCCTTGATAGACCCATGAAGGTGGTCTTGGATTGCGGTAATGCTGCCGGGACCATCAATGGCCCTGAATTATTTAAGGAACTGGATCTGGAACTGAAAGAGCTGTTTTGTGAGACGGACGGCACATTTCCCAATCACCATCCAGACCCCACCGTAGAGGAAAACCTGCAGGATCTTATCCGGGAAATGAAAACAGGACAATACGATGTGGGCCTGGCCTTCGATGGCGATGCGGACCGCGTGGGCGTGGTGGACGAAACCGGCGCCATCCTGTGGGCTGATCAGCTTATGGCTATTTTTCTACCGGGAGTGATCCAGGATGGGGATGATGTCCTTTTCGATGTAAAATGCTCCCAGGCCCTGGAAGATATGATTCTTCGCTACGGCGGCAATCCAGTGATGTGGAAAACTGGCCATTCATTGATCAAACAGAGAATGGGCGAGCTGAACTGCAAGCTTGGCGGTGAAATGAGCGGCCATATTTTCTTCGCCGATGATTACTATGGCTTTGACGACGCGCTGTATGTAGCAGCCCGCCTGGTACAGCTGCTTTCCAGGTCTGATAAAACGTTGTCGGAATTAAAAGCGGAAATTCCAGTGTACCATTCAACCCCGGAGATGCGCATGGAAGCGGAGAATGACGAAGAAAAATTCCGGATCGCTGAGAAGGCAATAGCTTATTTTACAGCCAATTATGACTGCATTACCGTAGATGGAGTGCGGATCAAATTCGGAGACGGCTGGGGGCTGGTGCGCTCTTCCAATACCCAGCCGGTGATCGTATGCCGTTTTGAGGCTGACAGCCCTGAGCGAATGGAAGAAATACAGGCACTGGTCCTGGGGAAGCTCCAAGAATTCGGGTCTCTGAAACCGGGCGGTCATTAGTGTCTGACTTCCAGGAGCTTATTCAATTTATCCGCACCGAGGTAAACCGTGATCTAAAAAGATTCCCCCTTCCGGAATCACCTGCTTACCTGTACAATCCAATCCGCTATACCTTTGGGGGAACGGGAAAACGATTCCGGCCCATCCTGGTTCATCTGTCCGGCCGAGCCTTCCATGTAGATCCAGATTCCTTGATGAAGATAGCCCTGGCTACGGAACTCCTGCATAATTTTACATTGGTTCATGATGATATCATGGATAATGACGACCGGCGACACGGACAGGAGGCTATTCACAAAAAGTGGGATGAGTCCACGGCCATTCTCACCGGTGACGGCTTGTTCGCCATTGCCCAGATCCTGTTAAATAATCTGCCTGACCGGGCCAATAGTATTTGCTGTTTTTTTAATGAGGCCACCCTGGAAGTCTGCGAAGGCCAGGCCTTGGATAAAGAGTTCGAGAATGATATTACCATATCCGTTGAACAATATCTGGGTATGATTGAAAAAAAAACCGGTTCCCTGCTGGGTGCCTGTGCCGCGCTGCCGGCCATTTTGATCGGCGCAGAGAAAGATACGATTGAGGCCATGGATCAATTCGGCCGGAACCTGGGACAGGGCTTTCAAATCCATGATGACCTGCTGGAGATCTATGGCAACACCGAGGACATGGGAAAAAGCCTGGGCAGCGATATTTCCACAGGGAAACAAACCCTGATGGTCATCATGGCCCGGGAAAACAATTCCAGTGAATGGTCAGAAATCCTGAACAGGGACGGGGTAAAAAATCGCTCCCTGGATGCGGTGCGCAATTATTTTACAAAAAGCGGTATCGAAAAGGATGCAAGGAAGATGGCCAAGGATTATTTTGACACAGCCCGGTCCAACCTGGAAAAGATTGAAAAAATAGATAGATCTGAATTGATCAGTTTCATTGAACTTGTTGAACAGAGGAGCACCTAATGTCCCATAACATTGATCCCGAGAATATGTTCAAGGCCATCTGGGAATTTCCAGAGAATATACAGGAGGCCCTGGAAATTGGCGCAGGCATAACCTTGGACAATCAATATGAAAATATTGACCATATTCTTATTGCCGGAATGGGCGGCTCCGCCATTGGCGGCGACGTTGTTTCTGTGCTGGAAAATGAAAGCCTGAAAGTTCCTTTCCAGGTCGTCCGCGGATATACCTGCCCCAGTTGGGTGAATGAAAATACATTGGTTATCTGTTCATCCTATTCAGGAAATACGGAAGAAACATTATCTGCCCTGGATCATGCCCTGGAAAAAAAGGCCCAGATCTGCGGCATCACCACCGGAGGTGAACTTGCTGAGCGCTTGCACAGTCTGCATAAAGATGTTGTAAAGATACCCGCCGGTCTACAGCCAAGGGCTGCCCTGGCATTTTCATTTGTACCTATGATCAAATTATTGGAAAAAGCGGGTATTATTTCCTCCTCCCTGGACGATTGGATCCAGGAGGCTGTTCATACTCTTAAGGAGGCCCGCAAGACCTATTCTAAAGACAGGGATACTAATCCTGTCTTTCATTTGGCAGAAAGGGTCAAAGAGCGCATTCCAGTGATCTACGCTGATTCCTCCACACTGGGTGTTGCAGCGGTACGTTTAAAAGGACAATTGGCTGAAAACAGTAAAATACTGGCCTGGTATAACGAACTCCCTGAACTCAACCACAATGAGATTGTCGGCTGGGAAAATAATGCGGATATATTTCAGAGGTTGTTTGTTTTATGGCTGATGGATCGGGATGACCATGAACGGGTACAGCACAGGCAGGAGATAACCAGGACTTTATTGCAGGAAGCCGGTGTGGACCAGATTGCAATTTCAGTACCAGGAAATTTGTTCAAGGAACGATTTCTCCATATGATTCATTACGGGGATTGGTTAAGTTACTGGTGTGCAATTCTGCATGGAACTGATCCAAGTCCCGTTGTAAAAATTGCACGTTTAAAGCAGGAATTAGCGGATAGAAAATGATCCCGGTTAAAGTCAAGAAGATCTCTTATCACCCTCCCAGCCGCAGTTATGCGGTCATCCTGCAGGAAATCACTGGCGAAAGATGCCTGCCGGTGATCGTTGGCAGTTTTGAAGCTCAGTCCATTGCCCTGGCCATCGAAGTTGTTGACACACCCCGACCCCTGACCCATGACTTGATCTGCGATATGATTACAGGCATAAACGGTGAATTGAAAACAGTGAAAATAAACAATCTTTCCGATGGTGTATTCTATGCCAAAATGGAGCTGGAGACCCTGGAAATTGGCCAGAAAACTATTGATGCCCGGCCCAGCGACGCTATTGCCGTTGCCCTGCGGATGAATACGCCGATTCTGGTGGCACCGGATGTTATGACGGAAGCCAGCGTTTTGGAACAGACACTCACAGAAGATAAAACCTCGAATAAAAAAATTAAATTATCAGTAGATGTCCTGAAAGAAAAATTAAAATCTGCCATTGAAAAGGAAGAGTATGAAATGGCAGCTAAATTGCGGGATAAGATTAGCGAAATGGAATCTTAAAGAACAACGTTCATCTCTTCCAGTGCCATTTTAGCCGCAAGTTGTTCTGCGGTTTTTTTATTTGTACCAAGGCCGGAAGGAAATGTCTGTTTGCCTATTTTAACATGAACTTCAAATGTGCGCTGGTGATCGGGACCGGAAATATCCTTTATCAAAAAATTTGGGTTGTCGATATCCTCTGAATGGCAGTATTCGATCAGCCGCCCTTTATAATTAGTAGCTTTCCAGGCGTCATTGCGGTGGGTCCAGACCGTACCCAGGATTAGTTCTCTGCAGGGTGTTAAGCCGCCATCGAGATATATGGCCCCGATCAATGCTTCATAAAGATTGGCCAGCTGTTTCTCAGCGATTTTTTCAATGCTCAGGTCTACGCCGGAATCGATCTGAAGATAATCCATGAGGTGCAGCAACGTTCCCATTTGTGCCAGGTAAGGTTTCTGTACCAGGGCAGCCCGTTTCTGGGTCATTAATCCTTCATCTCCCTCCGGAAATTCCCGCATCAATTCCCGGCTGACAATAATATCCAGAACCGCATCGCCTAAGAATTCCAGCCGCTCGTAATTCCTGCGCGGTTTGGTGTTTAAAGATTTATGAGTGAAGGCCTGCGTCAGGTATTGTTTGTTACGAAAGGTATATTTTATTCTATATTCCAGAGAGGAAACGGGATCGTTGCCTCTGAGGAAAGCTATGAATGTGTTAAATATCCTCAATTATACCCGCGGAAACAAAGCACAGCATTATGACCGCCAAAGCCAAACGTGTTTGACAAGGCAGCATTGACCGTATGTTCCTGTGCAGTATTGGGTACGTAGTCCAGGGTGCACTCCGGGTCCGGTGTCTCATAATTGATGGTAGGCGGCAGCAGTTGATGCACAATGGCCTTGACCGTGATCACCGCCTCAATTCCGCCGGCAGCGCCAAGGAGATGTCCGGTCATGGATTTTGTTGAACTGACCTTCAGGCTGTCGGCATGAGATCCAAAAAGGTTGAGGATGGCTGCAGTTTCATTGCGGTCATTGAAGGGAGTGGAAGTTCCATGGGCATTGATGTAATCAATATCCGTGGTTTTTAAACCGGCATCCTGGATAGCCCTCTTCATGGCTTCCCGGGCGCCTGCCCCTTCAGGAGCCGGCTGGGTGATATGAAAGGCGTCATCTGTGGAACCATAACCGGCCAGTTCCGCAAGAATCACAGCGCCTCGGTCGAGGGCGTGTTCTTCCGTTTCAATTACCAGTATCCCTGACCCTTCACCTAGAACGAATCCATCCCGATCTGCGTCAAAAGGTCTGCTGGCTTTTTCCGGCTCCGTACAGGATTGCGACAATGCTTTCATATTTGCAAAACCGGCAATACACAGGCCAGTGACGCTAGCCTCGGTGCCGCCAGCGATCATTACGTCAGCATCACCGGCTAAGATCAGGCGCATGGCCATCCCGATGGCGTCGGTAGCGGAAGCACAGGCTGAGGTCACTGTCTGGTTGGGGCCTCGAAAACCCCAGCGCATGGACAAGTGTCCGCCGGCAATATTGGCAATCATTTTGGGGACAAACAGTGGTGAAACTCTTCTAGGACCTCTTGTTTCGATTGCATTGTGCTGATCTTCCAGTGTCTGGATACCGCCAACACCGGTGCCGATAGTCACACCTACACGGTCAAGATCCAGTTTATCAGGATCGATCCCAGCCATGGTAACAGCCTCATCCGCAGCAGTAATGGCGTAGATGGAGAAGGGATCCAGTTTACGGACCTCCCTGGAATCCAGTACTGATTCTGGATCGAAGTCAGACAATTCACCGGCTATGGTGACCCGGTGGCCTTCTGTATTAAATTGGCTAACCGGTCCAATGCCGCTCTTTCCTGCAATGGAATTAGCCCAGAACTGATCTACAGAATTGCCGTTGGGTGCAAGTGCACCCAGACCAGTGACAACAATTTTACTACGGGCCATCTATTGGGCTTTACTATCCCTGAATTTTATCAATGTAGCCGACCGCACTGCCCACTGTGGTAATATTTTCAGCATCTTCATCTGGAATTTCGATCCCGAATTCTTCTTCGAATTCCATGATCAGTTCTACTGTATCCAGTGAATCAGCTCCAAGATCATTCACGAAGTGAGCCTCCGAGGTAATAGCAGATTCTTCAACACCGAGTTTATCGATGATGACTTCTTTTACTTTATCAAACGTTGACATTCTGTCTCCTTAGGTTAGTTGATAATTCGGCCGCCATCCACCGTGATGGTCTGGCCAGTAATATAATTTGCTTCATCCGATGCCAAAAATAACGCGGCACAGGCAATATCATCCGCGGTGCCGATTCTGCCGGCTGGTATTCTGCTTAAGAATTCCTGTTTGGCCTCAGCAGTTAATTCATCGGTCATATCTGTTTCGATCCAGCCAGGTGCTATACAATTTACCGTAATGCCCCGAGTGGCTACTTCCTTGGCAACGGATTTGGTCATGCCAATCAGTCCTGACTTTGAAGCAGCATAATTGGCTTGTCCAGGATTGCCGGTCAGACCCACAATGGATGTAATATTGATAATGCGCCCGCTGCGGTTTTTCATCATGGGCCGGATGGCGGCTTTCATGCCGTGATATGCCCCTTTCAGGTTTATATTCAACACCATATCCCAATCCTCATCTTTCATACGCATGAGCAATGCGTCCCGGGTGACGCCGGCATTGTTTACCAGGATGTCCAGCCCGCCGTATTCCTGTACGGTTGTTTGGACCAGGCTGGTAAAACTTTCCTTATCACTGATGTCGCAGGTGGTATGGCTGGCGGAAACGCCATTTGAATTTATTTCTGCAGCGACGGTTTGGATGGCATCGGTTGTCCTGGCGGCGCAGACCACGTGGGCACCAGCATTGGCAAATGTTTTTGCGATTGTTTTTCCGATGCCCCGGGAAGCCCCGGTCACAATGGCAACCTTATCTTTAAGGCTAAACATGGATGGCCTCTACCTGGGCAATAGATTCAACACCAGAGACGGGTATTTGCCGATTGATGCGCTTGTTCAAACCCTGCAGGACCTTTCCTGGACCCACTTCCATAAAGGCTGCTATGCCCTGGTTGGACATTTCTGTAATGGTTTGCGACCACAGCACCGGGTTTTCCAATTGACGGAGCAATAAATCTTTGATTTTTAAACCAAGGGTATTTGGTTGCGCGTTAACATTAGCGTATATTGGATAATTTGAGTCTGAAATTTGGATAGAATTCAATTCAACAGCAAGAGCTTCACGAGCTGGTGCCATCAAAGGGGAATGAAATGCTCCGCTTACATTGAGCGGCGCTGCCATGCGAGCGCCATTACTCTTGGCTGTGGTCATTACGGTTGTCACTGCTTCCGGTGTACCGGAAATGACTACTTGACCGGGTGAATTGAAATTAGCAGCCACCACGATGCCTTCTCCCGAATAATCGTTGCAAAGATCGGTGACCCTGTCATCATCCAGGCCAATAATCGCTGCCATGGATCCTTCCTGGAGCCGGCCAGCCTGAGCCATATTTTCCGCCCTTACTTTCACCAGGTTTAATCCGGTTCCAAAATCGAATGCTTCCCCGATCGCCAGGGCCGAATATTCACCCAAGCTATGGCCTGCCAGCGCAGCGGGACGCAGCCCTTTTTCCAGCAATAATTTCCCAATAATAACGCTGACAATATAAATCGCCGGCTGGGTGTATTGGGTTTGTTTTAATGTTTCCTGCGGGCCTTCAAAGATAATGGACTGGATATCACAACCCATGATGGAGTTGGCCAGGTTAAAATAAGATTGTCCGAGTTCGGTGTCCTGGTACAGGTCACTGCCCATGCCAACTTTCTGTGAAGCTTGCCCTGGGAAAAGCCAGGCTGTGTTCATGGATGTGTGTCCCATTTAATGAGCATACTACCCCAGGTGAACCCTGCACCAAAGGCAGCCAATAGCAGCATATCGCCATCTTTCAGGCGGCCGTCATCTACAGCTTCACTCAGTCCAAGGGGAATGGTCCCGGCAGTTGTATTGCCGTACCTGCCAATGTTAATCAACACTTTGTCCTCCGTCAAACCGCAGCGCGCAGCGGTGGCATCTATGATTCTTTTATTGGCCTGGTGCGGGATAAATAAATTGATATCGCTACCAGTCAGTTTATTGCGGGTAAGGATATCCTTGGACACATCCGCCATCCCTTTCACGGCAAATTTAAACACTGCTTTACCATCCTGTTTTAAAAAGTGCTGACGTGCTTTTACGGATTCAACAGTAGCCGGCTGGCGGCTCCCGCCGCCGGGCATGATCAAATAATCTCCCCCGGAACCATCGATGCGGAGAATTGAATCAATAATTCCCTTTTCAGCGCTAGTGGACTCCAAGATCACCCCGCCGCCGCCATCGCCAAAAAGAATACAGATATTGCGGTCCGTATAATCCATAATAGAACTCATGGTATCAACACCAATCACCATAACCCTTTCATATTGGCCGGATTCGATAAATTTTGCCCCGGTTTCCAGGCCATAGAGAAACCCGGTGCAGGCTCCGCTCAAGTCAAAGCCCCAGGCGTTCGAGGCGCCGATATTATTCTGGACCAGGGCAGCGGTAGATGGGGCAAAGTGATCTGGTGTGCAGGTACAGATAATAATCACCTGAATATCATCTGGAGATAAGCCGCGTTTTTCCAGAAGCTGTTGTGCAATCTGGGTGCATAAATCTGATGTAGCTTCATTTTCGCCTACAATATATCTTTGGGCAATACCGGTTCTGGATTGAATCCATTTATCGGAGGTATCAATCATTTTCTCCAGATCGTGATTGGTGAGTACATTTTCAGGCACATAATGGGCTGTGACTGTGACTGCGGCATTCATGGCTGGCCAGCTGTGCAGCACTTTAAGGCAGAGATGGATTTGCCCTGCCTATTTAGGGGTGTTTTCATGATTAAAGAAAGGGGTTATGATGCAGAAATAACAGGGCGGCCGCGATAGTAACCACAATTGGGACACGCACGGTGCGACATTTTTGTTTGACTGCATTGCGGACAGCGGGTTGTTGCGACAGCTTTTGATTTATAATGGGTGCGGCGCTTACGGCTGCGCGCTTTTGATTGACGCCTTTTTGGCAGTGCCATAAATACTCCTTAAATCTAGTCTAATTTTAATTCTTTTAATGCTTCCCAGCGATCATCCTCAGGAGCAGGTATACAATCACAGGAAGCCCGGTTCAGATTGATACCGCATAGGCTGCAGAGACCTTTGCATTCATCGCTGCATAATGATTTCATCGACCGAGCCAGGATAATTAAGTCGGCCAATTCACAACTGATATCTATGCAATCATCCTCATCAGGGAACAGGATCATTTCCGATCCCTGATTTTTCGAAAGCTCCTGTCTGGCAGTAAACCACAGTTTCAGCGGCAGATCCAGATGATTATCAAAACAATCAAGGCACCTGTCACAATCATATTGTACTGCTGCCTGCAGGCAACCAGACACCTGGTATCCAAACTGTACGACAGAGGATGTTAATGTGCAGGCAATATGATGGTCAAAAAATCTAATTCCCCGATCCGGCAAATCACTGGCATTAATGTCAAATAGCTTTTCCTTGAATCCGGTTTCTAATTCCGAACGTAATAGCTTCATTTTTAGCGGCGGAAAGTACCTTCTTCCTCGAATTTATCCAAGGTGGAAAGGGTTATAAATTATGAGCGAATGGAATCGTCTATTCTTCTGAATCGTCCGTGACTATGTCCGTATCTACGTCACCATCATCTTCGTCGTCGTCAAAATTGAAATCATCATCCTCTTCTTCCAATTCATCTTCATCCTTGCGCTCAAGAAGGTTGTCATCATCGGATTTTTGCTTATAGATAATGAATTCCAGGGTACGGCCTACTGCGATCACTGAACATCCGTAGGACAAGACCGATAAAGCCATCATGAACAGGAAAAGGGAAAGGATTATACCTGCCAGGGTTTCTACACCCGATAAACTGGCGGACATGGAACTGACATTGGGCAGCAGATAGGAGAGATCCACCATGCTCAGACAACAAGTGACGCAGGATACAATAGTATCTGGAAAAACAATGGCACTGGAAAAACTGAAAATATTATTCAGAGATTCACCCATGATAAAGCCGAAAACAAGATTCATCAGACCTACACCGGCATGTAAGAACCAGGAGAATAGGGTCATTGCCACATAAGCCAAAGGCAAGAGAATGATATTGTATACAATGATCCGCCAAGGTTGTGACCAGGCAATGGCGTAGGACTGGAAAACGGTACCCATGGTGTCTTCCTCATAGGTACCAACAATGGCTGAAGCATACCCCAGAGAGATTACAAGCACGATGCCTGTGTATACCGTAAATATAGATCCAATGATATAAAGGGGGTAGGGCAGGGTATACAAAAACGGACCCAGGTAAGGGATTTTGCAAATCAGCCCGAATAAGGCTGCAAAAGCCAGAAAGAATACAATAATGAGTGCAATAGTCACAGATGTAAAAACAACCGGATGCCAGTGTTTATGGACATAGGACCAGGTATCATTGCCGGAAAAGAAATCATTTCCTTTCAATTGCTTGAGGGTCACACGGCTGACAGCAGTGCAGCTTAATAAAATAGCAACAATCCAAGCTGCACACCCGAGAAAGTAAATACCCCAGGCAAACCAGGGTGCAGAATTCCCAAACAGGCACGGATAAAGTCCATATTTTTCTACCATGTCACCCAGGGGCAGCCCAGCTAGGGCAAGGGCCAAATAGGTCAGGACCCAATAGGATACGAATCCTGCAAGATTACCACTCATAAAGATCCAGATCTTTTTGCCGCTCAGAGCCAATCGCGGAGCGCGAAAAATATCCTTAATATTAAAATGTAAATCCATCGGTCCCATTTGGTAACCTCCTACGGTTTTTGTTCTTTTCTTACAAAGTCGACCCAGGTAGCCAGGCCTAGTTCTTTGGATACGGATTTAGCCGTTGCGTAGGCAGAGTTAATGTTATCATAACTGCCAATGCGAACCCGGTAAAATATTTCGTCTGTCTCTTTAAAAATAACTTTCTGAATATAGGCATCATAACCCTGGCTGATGAGTTTCTCAGCATATTGATCAGCATCTTTTAACATTTTTTTGGATACAACCTGGATTGTATAGCGGTCTGTTTTGGCCGGTATACTTGCTGTTCTTTTTGGCGGCAGCGGCTTGGCTTTTACAACCGGTTTCGGAGCAGGGGCCGCTGCGGGGGATTCAATAACAGGTACAGGGTCGTTATTTTCTTCCTGGTCAGCTAAGTCATCATCCTCTTCAACATACTCTTCTTCGGCGAGATCCTCATCCAATTCCTCTTCTTCAGCGTATTCCTCATCCAGGTCTTCTTCCAGGTCCTCATTCAGCCATTCTTCATTATCTTCTTTACTTTCTTCGGCTGCATCTTCAGCATCACTGGGATGAATAATAGAGAATGCAAAACTCTGGTTGGAGATTTCATCGCCATATTTTGATACAACAACATCCACTGTGTAATCTCCGGGGTAATCCGGTTCGAAAGTCATCCTGCGGCCGTCATTGGATGGAGTCAGGTCTGAAGAATTGAGCAGTGAACCATCGGGCTGATCGATCAGGATCCATGTATAATCCACATCCGTTGTTTCATCGGGATTATCTGCGGTTATGGAAATAGCTTCACCCACGAACCCCTCGATACCTCCCCCGCCGCAGGCAATGAAAAGGAAGAGTAATGTGGAAAGGGATAGGGTTTTTTTCATAAATGAAATTTATTGTGTGCTTATAAGTTCACTCTCTGTGAAGAAAAAGGCAATCTCTTTTTGAGCATTTTCATCACTGTCAGAACCATGGACTGCATTCTCCTGGACGTTAGTTGCGAAATCATTGCGGATGGTGCCCTCCGCCGCTTCTTCCGGGTTGGTGGCTCCGATGGTTTCCCGCCAGGAGAACACGGCATTTTCCTTTTCCAATGCCAGGACCATGCAAGATCCGGAAGACATGAAGGCAGTCAGTTCTCTATAAAAAGGTCTCTCCCTATGTACGGCATAAAAACCTTCTGCCTGTGCCCTTGTCATTTTTAATAGTTTGGCAGACAAGATATTAAAATCTGCCTGGAGGATTCGATCATAGATCTTTCCCGTATCCCCGTTTTTGACCGCGTCAGGTTTAATGATGGCCAATGTTTTGTTCCCCATTTTTCTACTTCCTTTGGTTGTCACACTGAGTTTAACGAAGTGTGAATTGAATTGATTAAGCCATCCTTCATCGGGCTCAGGATGACAGATTACTTATTTTCCATGGCGGCTTTCATAAGGCTACCGATATCCGCTACGGAATCAGCTACATGAATACTGCATTCTTTTAAAATTCTGATCTTAGCCTCAGCCGTATCATCCCCGCCAGAAACAATGGCTCCTGCATGACCCATTCGGCGTCCCGGAGGTGCTGTTTGTCCTGCAATGAAGCCAACAATTGGTTTGCTCATGTTATCCTTAGCCCATCGAGCCGCTTCAATTTCCATCTGTCCGCCAATCTCGCCAATGATGACTACACCTTCTGTTTTTGGATCAGCTTCAAACAGTTCCAGGCAGTCTTTCATGGTAGTGCCGATAATGGGGTCACCGCCAATACCGATAGCCGTGGTTTGACCCAAGCCTGCATTTACACATTGATCAATAGCTTCATAAGTGAGTGTTCCGGATTTGGAGATTACACCAATATTCCCTTTTTTGCAGATGAATCCGGGCATGATACCCAGCTTGCATTCGTCCACAGTAATAATTCCCGGACAGTTGGGGCCAATCATCCGGGTACCATTTTGATTGATAACCCGTTTCACTTTGACCATATCATGGACCGGAATGCCTTCCGTAATACAAACCACTACTTTGATACCGGCGAAACTGGCTTCCATGACCGCTTCCGCAGCGAACGGAGGAGGAACAAAAATAATAGAAGTATCGGCACTGGTGATTTCCACCGCATCCTCAACAGAATTGAAAACAGGCACACTGTCATCCAATGTTTTTTGACCGCCTTTACCCGGTGTAACACCGGCAACGATATTTGTCCCATACTCCAGCATTTGCCCCGCATGGAATTGACCTTCGGAACCCGTGATTCCCTGGACGACGACCTTTGAATCTTTATTGACTAATATTGACATTTGAATTCTCCTATTCGCCCAATGCAGCTTTTACAACTTTTTCTGCGGCATCTTTCATACTCACCGCCGGAATAATGGAAACACCGGATTCTCTTAAAATGGTCCGGGCTTCTTCTGCATTGGTTCCCTGCAGGCGGACCACGACGGGTACTTCCAGTCCTAACTCTTTCACAGCTTGTACCACACCATTGGCCACGCGGTCGCAGCGGACAATCCCGCCGAAAATGTTAATTAAAACAGCTTTGACATTTTCATCGGATAAAATAATACGAAATCCGTTCTTTACCGTTTCCGCACTGGCTGTACCGCCTACATCCAGAAAGTTTGCCGGTTCGCCGCCGGCCAGTTTAATGATATCCATGGTTGCCATTGCCAGTCCGGCGCCATTGACCATACAGCCTACGTTACCATCCAGTTTAATATAGTTCAGATAGTATCTTCCTGCTTCAACTTCCATGGGATCTTCCTCTGAAAGGTCCCTCATTTCAGCAATATCTTTTTGGCGGTAAAGGGCATTATCGTCAAAATTAAATTTGGAATCCAGGGCCAGGATATGACCTTCCTCGGTCAGCACCAGCGGATTGATCTCTACCAGGGAAGCGTCGGTGTCCTGATAGCAGGTGTACATTTTCATAAATGTCGCTGTTGCTTCCTTGAATGCACTGCCAGTCAAGTTCAAGCCGTAGGCCAGCTTCCGAGCCTGGAAGGATTTCATGCCCAGCAGGGGATTGATCCAGACCTTGATGATCTTTTCAGGAGTTTCTGCGGCCACTTTTTCAATTTCCACGCCGCCTTCAGTGGAAACCATGAATACGTCCATTTCCCTGCCCCGGTCCAGGGTAATAGCCGCATAAAATTCCTTATCTATATTTGCTCCGGATTCGATAAGTATACGCTGCACTTCTTTACCACCAGGACCGGTCTGGTGAGTGATCAGGGTCATTCCCAGCATTTCTTTGGCAAGTGCTTTTACTTCATCGCGATTGTGAGCCAGTTTCACTCCGCCGCCCTTGCCGCGGCCGCCGGCATGGATCTGAGCTTTGACCACCACGGTACCGCAATTGAGCTGGTTATATGCATCTAAAGCCTGTTCAACGCTAAAAGCCGGTATTCCATCAGGAGTGGATATCGCATGCTTTCGAAAAAGGTTCTTACCCTGGTATTCATGTATTTTCATGCATCATTCCTTATTGTTGTCCCTGCATTCCCTTTAAAGGCATCTTTGATGCCGGGAATAGAGGTAATTATAACTTTTTCACCGTGGTACTTCAAAAAGTGCATGGCTGCCCTGATCTTTGGACCGATACTGCCTTTTTGGAATTCACCATTTTTATATAATTCTTTTGTTTCCATGCGGGTTATTTCCCGGATCGGAGTCTGTTCCGGACTGCCGAAATTACGATAAACATATTTCACATCCGTGATGATCCAAAGTTCTTTCGCACGAATGATTCGTCCCATTTTTGCCGCAGCATAATCTTTATCGATGACCGCATCGAGTCCTTCCAGATGGCCGGATGTATCATTATAAACCGGGATGCCGCCGCCTCCGGATGCAATAACAATTGTGCCGCGATCCACCAGTGTTTTGATGGACTTTCCATGCATGATGTATTCCGGCATTGGCGAGGGAACCACGCGGCGCCATTGTCCCGGCTCTTGTTCCCCAACGCTCCAGCCAAATTTTTCAGCCAAAGATTTTGCTTTTTCTGCGGAATATCGTGCTCCCACATATTTGGTTGGATTTTTGATGGAAGGATCATTTTCATCCACGATCACCTGGGAAACCAGGGTTACGACTTCACGATCCACATTCATATCCCGCAGTTTATTCTGCAAGGATTGCTGGATCATATAACCAATGGAGCCTTGGGTGCCTGCAACACAAACGCCAAGAGGAAGAGGAGGTACTCTATCGTGAGTCAAATCCATGCGAAGAAGTTCATTTCCGACTTGTGGACCGTTTCCATGATTAATACATAGATTGTAATCGTGCTCGATGAAATGGCCGATGCCGTCCACCGTTTCCCGGGTGTGGGTAAATTGCTGGGTGATAGTTCCCGCTTCACCTTTGGGAGAAAGAGAATTCCCGCCCATGGCGATCATAGCTGTAGGATTAGGCATTCAATCCTTTTCTAGAAATGGATAGCGGTAATCTTTTGGAGTGTCGAAAGTTTCTTTTACCGTTCGGATAGATATCCATCGTTGCAGGTTAAGTTCTGATCCTGCCTTATCATTGGTTCCCGATGCACGACTGCCGCCAAATGGCTGTTGACCCACCACAGCACCGGTGGGTTTATCGTTAATGTAGAAATTTCCGGCAGAATGGGTGAGACGATCCTTTGCCTGGGCCATTGCTTCTTTATCTTTGCCCATAATACAGCCTGTTAAACCGTATTGTGATGTAGAATCCACAAGATCAATCGTGGAATCCCAATCTGCAGGATCGTATAGATAAATAGTCAATACGGGTCCGAAGATTTCTTCTTTCATGGTTTTAAAATATGGATCTGATGTAAGGATTGTGGTAGGCTGGATGTAGTAACCTATACTATCATCATAGTTCCCACCGGAAATGATCTCTGTTTCGTCCGCATTCTTTGTATAATCAATGTATTGTGTAATTGAATCGAAAGCCGGTTTATCAATGACAGCGTTCATGAAATTGGTGAAATCCCGCGGTGAACCCACTGTTACTGTTTCCAATTCGGATAGATATTTATCTTTTAACTCTTCCCAAATGGTTTCGGGAATGTATGCCCGTGACATGGCAGAACATTTTTGTCCCTGGAACTCAAATGCACCACGAATCATGGCCGTGGCCAATTCATCTATATCAGCTGATTCATGAGCTAGGCAGAAATCTTTACCGCCGGTTTCGCCAACAATTCTTGGATAAGTTTTATATTGATCAATTTTAGTACCAATGGTTTTCCAAATATGCTGGAAAGTTTCGGTGGAGCCCGTAAAGTGGACACCGGCAAGGTTCTCATTTTTTAACACAGGATCCCCAACCTTTCCACCAGATCCCGGAATAAAATTGATCACACCGTCGGGCAGTCCTGCTTCTTTTAACATCTGCATAATGAAATGGCAGGGGTAAACCGCACTGGATGCGGGTTTCCAAAGGGCTACATTTCCTACAAGTGCCGGTGCAGAAGGGAGGTTGCCGGCAATGGAGGTAAAATTAAAAGGCGTGATGGCGAAAATAAATCCTTCCAGCGGACGATATTCAAGGGAATTATGCATGCCTTCCGGTGAGATCAGGGGCTGGTTAGTGTAGATCTGTTCTGCGTACTGGGCATTAAAGTTGAAAAAGTCGATCAACTCACAGGCAGCATCGATCTCAGCCTGAAAAACGTTCTTACTCTGATTCAGCATGGTAGCGGCATTAATGGTGTCTCGCCAAGGTCCAGCCAGCAGGTCTGCTGCCTTTCGGAAAATAGCGGTTCGTTTATCAAGCGAAGTTTTGGACCAGGTTTTCCAGGATTCCATGGCCGCATCAATAGCCAGGTTGGCTTCTGTTTCCCCGGTTTTATGATAGGTTGCCAACACGTGTTGGTGGTCGTGGGGCATAACACAATTTTCAGTATCACCGGTGCGGATTTCTTGTCCACCAATAATTAATGGAATCTCAATGGTTTGTGCAGCCATTTCATCATATTTGGCTTGCAGGCTGGCTCTTTCAGGAGAACCTGCAGCATAGGATTTTACAGGTTCATTCACTGCTTTAATAATTTGTGACATAGAAGGGACTCCTCTTCATAAAAATAGAATAAAAAAGCCGGGAAAATTACCGGTCATTAAAAGAGAAGACAAGTAAGAGAGTTGTTTTTGAAAGTTGTTTTGAAATGTAGGAATATAATAGGTTGAAAAAGACTGTTTCATTCGGAACGTCAGCCTGCTGCCATCCAAAGGGAGGCTGACAGGAAGTGAACAATCTTTACAATTAATTGAAATAGTCAACAAGTGTGATTATTTATAATCAATTCTTCGTCCCGGATCTGCGGAACTCAAAAAGATAGAATTGATTAAACCAACTCCAATTCTGCCTGTCGGACAGCATCCCGGAATTCATTCAAAGCTGTTTTCATTTCCGGTAGTCCTGGTGCTGTAACAAGCCTTTGCCGAAAACTGGCCGCGCCGGGAAATCCCTTGATATAATTGGAGAAATGTTTCCGCATGAGGTTTGTGCCGGTTCGTTCACCGCGATTTAAAAGTAAAAGATCAAAATGTCTCCGGCACATATTTGCAATATCCAATAACGAGGGTGGTGCAGGAGTCGGTTTGCCATCAAGACGGGCTTTGGCTTCACGAAAAAACCATGGATTTCCCTGCGCTGCTCTGGCGACCATGACAGCATCACAGCCTGTTTCATCGAACATGCGCATCATATCATCTGTGGTGCAGATATCTCCGTTACCGATCACTGGAATGGAAACGGATTTTTTCAGAAGTTTGATGTAATGCCAATCTGCTTTACCGGTATACCGCTGTTTCGTGGTTCGCGGATGGAGAGTAATAGCTTTTACGCCGATTTTTTCCAGCCGCTGGCCCACTTCAGGAACGATGATGGATTTTTGATCCCATCCGATCCGCATTTTCACAGTGACAGGTAATTCCGGAACCGCTTCAACCACAGCGGCTGTGAGATCATCCATTAAACAAAGATCCTGGAGAGCTGCGGAACCACCGCCTTTTTTAGTGATTTTTGGTACCGGGCAGCCGTAATTGATATCAAGAATATCCGGTTGGAATGTATCCGCAACATATTTGGCTGCCTGACTCATGGTTTCCGCATCATTTCCAAAAATCTGTATGCCAATGGGCCGTTCCGGTTCTTCAAACCGGATTAAATTCAGTGTTTTGGCATTTTCGCGGATGATACCATCCGCGGATACAAATTCAGAATAAACAATCCCGGCACCCATTTCCTTGCATAAAATGCGGAACGGGTAATCTGTTACTCCGGCCATTGGAGCCAGCAAAACAGGAGTTTCAATTCCAATGGAGCCAATTTTCATAGTATTAAAATTAGAATGTAAATTACATCATAGACTATTTTGTTCAGTAAATCAATTAATTGGATTTATGAGTTGATATAGTACACTTATTAAGAATAAAATAATATAACCTATGATAAAAAAACTGCCCTTTCTTTTATTGACCTTTTCCTGCTCTGTACAGAATGTGGATAAGATTTATTACAATGGCGTGATCTGGACCGGCGACTCAAATAATCCTTCCGCAACTGCGCTAGCAGTGAGTGGAGATCAAATAATTTTTGTTGGAGCCGATAGTGATGCGCTGGTAATGGCAACAGAGAACACTGAAAAGATAGATTTAAGTAGTCGCTTTGTTACTCCTGGGTTAATTGATAATCACGTACATATTATGAGCGGCGGTTTTCAGCTTTCCAGCGTAAACCTCCGGGATGTGGACAATAAATCTGAATTCCAGGAACGCATAGCAGCCCATGCTGAAACACTCCCGGCAGGTGCCTGGCTGCAGGGCGGCGATTGGGACCACGAACTCTGGGGGGGGATTTATCCGGATAAATCCTGGATTGATGATGTGGTTCCAGACAGACCGGTATTTCTGGGACGGCTTGATGGTCACATGGCCCTGGCGAACAGCAAGGCTCTGGCTCTGGCGGATATCACAGCCAACACCTCAGACCCAGCAGGTGGAATAGTTATTAAAGATGATAAGGGCAATCCTACCGGAATACTTAAGGATGAAGCGATGGGCCTGGTAAACAAGGTTATTCCTGATCCAACAATTGATGAATTGGATCAAGCATTAGATGCCGCAATGGATTATGCACTTTCCCTTGGTATTACCCAAGTCCATGATATGGGGACTTGGCAATCCCTGGAAACCTACAAACGGAACCATGAAAAAGGCCGCCTGAAGCTCCGCATCAAGATCTACCCCTGGTATACAAACTGGAAAAATATAATCCGGAATGTCCGGAATAATGGTCCCGGGGATGATTGGCTCCGGTGGGATGGCATTAAAGCCATGATGGATGGATCCCTGGGGTCCCGCACAGCCTGGATGCATGAACCATACCTGGTTGATCTATTTTCGCCAGAGAAGGAAGATCTTTCCACGGTGGGTATTATTACACTCCAAGACACCACAGATTTCAAA
>Ga0208411_1000712_pt1 | contig 24563 bp, 23 predicted proteins | sample ETN01SmetaG_4_FD_185793 | JGI IMG/M metagenome (GOLD analysis project Ga0208411, IMG submission 185793) | Marine microbial and viral communities from oxygen minimum zone, Eastern Pacific Ocean - ETNP2014F12-01SV261 (SPAdes) (version 2) | ecosystem: Environmental > Aquatic > Marine > Oceanic ... | reverse complement strand
AAATCATTGTTATCTGGATTATTTATTCCATCAAATACACTAATAGGCCATAACCATGAGGAGAACCAAGTATCTAGAACATCCTCTTCTTGCTTTAATTTGTCTTTCGTTAAATTATTATCTCCTGTTTTTACTTTTGCTAAATCAAGAGCTTGATCAATATCTCGAGCAACTACAAAATCATCCTTTTCAATTCCATAATAATATACTGGGATTTGATGACCCCAATAAAGTTGTCTGGATATATTCCAATCTCTAATATTTTCCATCCAATTTCTAAATGTTTTATCAAACTTATTAGGGTATAACTTAATTTCATTATCTAATAAAACTGAATTAATTGCTGGTTTAACTAAATCATCCATTTTTAAGAACCATTGATGACTAAATTTAGGCTCTATAATTTCATTGGTTCTTTCACTTATTCCAACATTATGAGTTATTTGTTCCTGTTTTACCAAAATACCCAATTTATCTAACTCAATTAGAATATCTTTTCTTGCTTTGAATCTATTCTTTCCTTTATGATGAAGTCCGTGATCATTTAATGAAGCATCAGCATTAAATATATCTATAAATTCCAGGTTATGTCTATCGCCAATTGATTTGTCATTTATGTCATGTGCAGGAGTGACTTTTAAACATCCAGTACCATATTCAATATCTACATAATCGTCAAAAATAATTGGCACTTTCCTATCTACTATGGGCACTATAGCATTTTTACCTTTTAATTTTTTATATCTAACATCTTTTGGATTAACACAAATTGCCGTGTCTCCTAAAATTGTCTCAGGTCTTGTAGTTGCAATAGTTAAATAACCATCTTCTTCTCCTTCAATTTTGTATTTAACATAATAAAGCAAATCACTCTTTTCAACATAATTGACTTCCTCGTCTGAAAGAGTTGTTTGTGCTTTAGGATCCCAATTAACCATTCTATATCCACGATAAATTAGACCTTTATTAAATAGATCAATAAAAACAGAAATCACTGATTTACTCATTGTTTCATCTAAGGTGAACTTTGTTTTATCCCAGTCACAAGAACAACCAATCTTTTTCAATTGATCTAAAATAATATCGCCATACTTATGTTTCCATTCCCATGCATGGTTTATAAACTCTTCCCTAGTTATTTCATTTTTTTCTATACCTTTTTCTTTTAAGCTTTCTACAACCTTTGCTTCAGTAGCAATTGATGCATGATCTGTACCAGGAATCCAACATGCATTTTTTCCTAATAATCTCGCCCTTCTTATTAAAATATCTTGAATAGTATTATTTAGCATATGTCCCATATGCAAAACACCTGTAATATTAGGAGGAGGGATTACAATTGTATAAGGCTCCCTTTTATCAGGTTGAGAGTGAAAATATTTATTCTTAATCCAATATGAATACCATTTATCCTCAATATCATTAAAATTATAGTTGGAACTGATACCCATTTTCTCTATTTATTATTGAATACAAAAATACTCATATTTCTTTATCTGAGTAATTATAATTATATTTATCTGCCTAATTTTTTAACTAAACATAATGAAAAAAATATTATTTATTGTTTGTGTTTTAGCTTTTAATTTTAATTTATTTTCACAAGATAAAACTGCTAAAATTAATTTTAAAACAACAGAAATTGATTATGGGGTAATTGAAAAGGGATCAAATGGAGTTAGAGATTTTGAATTCACAAATGAGGGTAATTCTCCCTTGATAATTACTAATGTAAAATCAACGTGCGGATGTACAATTCCAAAAAAGCCTAATAAACCTATTTTACCTGGAGAATCTGATAAAATACAAGTCAAATATGACACAAATAGAATTGGTTTTATTAGAAAGTCTATAATGGTTAGTTCTAATGCTGAAACACCTACTGTAATTTTAAAAATTTCAGGAAAAGTAACTAATAAAGTTAGTGAGAATGGTTTAGAAAAAAAATCAAAAAGCCTTCTTGAAGAAGATTACTAATAAGTCTACTTATTTTTATTTTATACAAAATAATAACTAGAATAAAAAAAACTGTTTAAATGCCAAATATTTCTATAAAAGGAAAATCAATGCCTGAATCTCCAATTAGAAAGTTGGTTCCCTATGCAGAGAATGCTAAAAAAAGAGGCACTAAAGTCTTTCAACTTAATATTGGTCAACCAGATATAGAAACTCCTATACAAGCAATTCAAGCAGTAAAAGATTCAAAAATAAAAGTTCTAGCATATAGCAGATCTGAGGGTTCAGAAATTTATAGAAAAAAACTGACTGGATATTATTCAAAAAAAAATGTAATAGTAAATCCAAATGATATAATTGTTACTAGTGGAGCTAGTGAAGCTTTATTCTTTACTTTAGGTAGCATAATGGATCCCGGTGATGAGATAATTATCCCAGAACCTTTTTATGCTAATTACAATGGATTTTCTATTGCAAATGGAATTAAAATTGCTCCAATTACTTCAACAATTGATGACAATTTTTCACTTCCAAAAATTAATGAATTTAAAAAACTTATAAACTCTAAAACCAAGGCAATACTTATATGTAATCCAAATAATCCAACAGGTTATCTTTATTCTAAAGAAGAAATTAAAAAACTTGTTGAAATCGTAAAAGAATATGATTTGTTTCTTATTGCAGATGAAGTATATAGAGAATTTACATATGATGGCTGTAAGCATTATTCAATTATGGAAGAAGAGTCCATAAATCAAAATGCAATAATGATTGACTCAGTATCAAAAAGATATAGCATGTGCGGCGCTAGAATTGGATGTGTAGTATCTAGAAATAAAGAAGTAATTAAAACAGTATTAAAATTTGCGCAAGCAAGACTCTCTCCTCCTACTCTTGCTCAAATTGCTAGTCTTGCAGCCCTAGATACTCCAGAAAAATATTTTAACGATGTTATTGAGGAATATAGAAAAAGAAGGGATGTTTTAATTAATGAGCTCAAAAAAATACCTAATATTAAGGTTTCTACCCCAAAAGGAGCTTTTTATTGTATTGTTGAATTACCTGTTGATAATGCTAATGATTTTGCCAGTTGGTTACTTGAGAGTTTCACTGTAAATAATCAAACTATAATGGTTGCTCCAGCACAAGGGTTTTACTCTACAAAAGATATTGGAAAAAATCAAATAAGAATTGCTTATGTTCTTAATGAAAAAGACTTAATCTCAGCTACAAATATCTTAAAAGAAGCATTAATTAAATACCATAATTAATGGAGATTCTAACTAATTTTTCTCTAAAGAAGTTTAACAGCTTTAAAATAGATGCTATTGCAGAAAATTTTGTTTCTGTAAAAAATGTAGATGAATTAGTTAAAATTCTAAAATCAAAAAAATATTCAAACAAATATATCCTAGGAGGAGGTAGTAATATATTAATAACAAAAAAAATTAAAGGTCTATTAATTCATATAAATCTTAAAGGAATTTATATAGAAAGTAAAAAAAATAATATTACAGAAATAGTAGCATTCGCTGGTGAAAATTGGCATTCTCTTGTCAAATGGTGTTTGAATAAAGATCTTGGAGGTGTTGAAAATTTATCTTTAATACCTGGGAGTGTTGGGGCAGCACCCGTTCAAAATATTGGAGCTTATGGAATAGAATTAAAAGATTTGCTAATTTCCTGTGAGGCAATAAATAGAGAAACGGGGAAGATAAAAACATTTGACAACAAGGCTTGTCAATTTGAATATAGAAATTCAATTTTTAAAAGGAACACTAATTATGTGATAATTAGTGTCAAACTAAAACTAACTAATAAGGAGCACAATTTAAATCTAACCTATAAAGGTATACAAGATAAACTTGATGAATCAAATATAAAAAACCCAACCATAAAAGATGTTTCTAATGCAGTAATTAAGATTAGAAATCAGAAATTGCCAAATCCAGATAAAATAGGAAATAGTGGTAGTTTTTTTAAAAACCCTATTGTTTCCAAAGATAAAATTGAAGAACTCAAGTCTCTTTTTAATTCCATTCCATTCCATAGCATTGATAATGAAAACTATAAAATACCTGCAGCATGGTTAATAGAAAAAGCTGGCTTTAAAGGAAAGAATTTTGGAAATTATGGAGTACATAAGGATCAAGCATTAGTTCTCGTTAATTATAAATCTGCTAAAGGAAGTGATTTATTGAACCTGTCAATTAGTATCCAAAAAGCTATTAAACTTATTTTTGGTATTGAATTAGAAACTGAAGTTAATATTATTTAAAATCTATATTTGTCAAATGATACTGGTCTTAATTACTGTAGTTATTCTTGGATTATGCATTCTTGGAATTAGTATTAAAATTTGGACAAAAAAAGATGGCAAATTTGCTGGAACCTGTGCAAGTCAAAACCCATTATTAAACAAAACTAATGAACCATGTGGTTTTTGTGGAAAAACTCCAGATCAATTCAAAGATTGTGATGTCAAAAATTAACAGACTTCTAAAAAAATTAGGACCAGGTTTATTGTTTGCAGGAGCAGCTATAGGTGTTTCTCATCTAGTACAATCAACAAGAGCGGGAGCAGATTTTGGTATGGGATTACTTTGGGCATTAATCCTTGTAAATATTTTTAAATACCCTTTTTTCCAATACGGCCCTAGATATGCAACTGCAACAGGAGAAAGCCTACTTGATGGGTATTACAAATTGGGTAAAGGTATATTAATTGCATATGGTGTCATTACTCTAGCTACAATGTTTACTATTCAAACTGCTGTAACAATTGTAACAGCAGGATTGGCCTCATCCCTAACTAATGGATTTTTTAGTGTTGAGATATGGACAATAATCATTATTACAATTTGTTCAATAATTTTATTTTTTGGAAAATATAAACTCCTTGACAGATTAATTAAGTATGTCATAATTCTTTTAGCTATCAGCACAATTTTAGCTACTATAATGGCATTCAATAACAATAATAATGAGATAGTTTTATATCAATTCTTACCAGAAACCACTACAGAAATAGCTTTTCTTATAGCATTTATGGGATGGATGCCTGGTCCATTAGATATTTCTGTATGGCATTCCTTGTGGTCGTTAGAAAAACAAAAAACTAATAAAAATTTCAACTATAAATCCTCACTCTTTGATTTTAATGTTGGTTACGTTGGAACCGTTATACTAGGAATTGCATTTATGTCTTTAGGATATCTAGTAATGTTTGGTGGTGGCACGTCCTTTAGTTCATCTGCAAGTCTTTTTTCTAACCAACTAATTGAGATGTATACTTCAAGTCTTGGTGACTGGTCTTATTATATTATTGGCATAGCTGCATTTACCACTATGTTAAGTACTACTATTACTACACTAGATGCTTCACCAAGATCTATGGATAGAGCAACTAAACTCCTTATTAATAAAGATCTTAAGCATGGATACCTGTTTTGGCTAGCAATTTTATCTATTGGAACTATTTTTATATTCTTTATGTTTTCATCAAAAATGGGATTACTTGTTAAAACTGCCACTATACTATCATTTCTAACAGCTCCTTTTTATGCTATAGTCAATTATATTTTAATAAGTAGTAAGAACACACCAAAACAATATAGGCCTTCAATTAAGTTACATATACTAAGTATCCTTGGAATCGTATTTCTTATAGGTTTTAGTATTTGGTTTTTACTAAAAGGAATATAATTTAAATTTATAGTTTATATCTTTACATTGCTGATGGAGAATCAAAATAAAATGTCAGAAAATTCAACCGAAAATAAAGAAAATTCAACTTGGCATAAAGTAGACCTTTCAAAGAAAAAAATCAAGCATCAGCCTAAGCCAAAATGGCTTAGAGTGAAACTGCCTATTGGAGATAAATACACTCAATTAAGAAATTTAGTTGACAAACATAATCTAAATACTATTTGTACTTCTGGAAGTTGTCCAAATATGGGTGAATGTTGGGGTGAAGGAACAGCAACATTTATGATACTTGGGAATATATGTACACGATCATGTAAATTTTGTGGAGTTAAAACAGGCAGACCTGATCCGGTAGACTGGGAAGAACCTGAAAAAGTGGCTAAATCAATTCAAATAATGAAGATTAAACATGCTGTACTAACTAGTGTAGATAGAGATGACTTAAAGGATGATATGGGAAGCAAATTATGGGTTGAAACAATTAAAAAAGTAAGAGAATATAATCCTGGAATTACCATTGAAGCATTAATTCCTGATTTTCAAGGGATAACAGAACATATTGACAGAATAGTAGCTATAAAACCTGAAGTTATTTCTCATAATATTGAAACCGTAAGAAGGCTAACAAAACAAGTAAGAATACAAGCTAAATATGATAGGAGTTTACAAGTTTTAAAATATTTAAAAGATGCTGGCCAAAGAAGAACAAAATCAGGTATAATGCTTGGACTTGGAGAATTCAAAGAAGAAGTTATTGAAACAATGAATGAGCTCAAAGAAGCAAAAGTTGACATAATAACAATTGGACAGTACCTTCAACCAAGTAAAAAACATCTTCAGGTTCAAAATTTTGTTACTCCAAAAGAATTTGAAGAATATAAAAAAATTGGTTTAAATATGGGATTTAGACATGTGGAAAGCAGCGCTCTAGTAAGATCATCCTATAGAGCTCAAAAGCATATTAACTAAGAATTTGCTTGAATATAATCAGAAATTTTTTTGTTAAAATCTTCTTTATTATCTATCTCAAATTCTATTGGCAAGTAATAAAGTTTGCTAGTAATTTTATTATATAATTTTACATAATCCTTTTCAGTAGTAATAATCAAATCATTGCTGTTAATATTTTTTATATCAGAGTCTGAGTAATCATGGTGGTCTTTAAAAGATATATGGTTAAAATTATATCCGCTATCATTTAAATAATTAATTAAATGAGAACTATTTGCAATTCCCGTAACAAGAGTAAATTTTTTGTTCATAAACTCACTAATTGGACTTGTAGTTTCTTTATTATGAAGTATATTAGAATATTTGATTGAACTAAAATAAATTTCCTGATTTTCACTAACATTTAATTTCTGAATGACCTGAATTTTATCATTTTCACTAATATTTTTATGACATTTTGTTACAACTATAATATCTGCTCTATTTGCATTTTCAATTGACTCTCTTAAATTACCTAAAGGGAAAATATTGTCATTTACATACAACTTATTATAATCCGTTAATAATATTGAGATTCCCGTTTTAACTCTTCTATGTTGAAAAGCATCATCTAATAATACTAATTCTGGTTTTGTATTTAAATTAATAAGCTTTTTAATTCCCCTAACCCTATTAGAATCTACAGATACAACTATATTTTTAAATTTTCTAAAATATTGCATTGGCTCATCACCTATTAAACTAGCATCTGAACTATTATCAGCTAAAATAAAGCCTCTTGATTTTCTACCATATCCCCTACTTAAAACCGCAATTTTATACTTTTTAGATAGCAACCTTATTAAATATTCAATTGTTGGAGTCTTTCCTGATCCGCCTAAAACTAGGTTCCCAACAGATATTATTGGAATTTTAAATTCAAATGATTTTAATATTCCAATGTTATATAAAAAATTTCTTATTGTCGTAACTAACGAAAATTGGATACTTAATTTCCAAAACAATATTTTTTTTATCATTTTCACACCAACTAAAGTAATTATTTATCTTTGAAAAAAATATTAATATATATGAATGTCAAAGAAGTAATAGATTATTTAGATGAATTCTCCCCACTTTGCTATGCGGAAGAGTTTGATAATGTAGGTTTATTAATAGGTGATTATAATCAAAAAGTTAATGGAATACTAGTTACACTAGACACGACAGAATCAGTAATTGATGAAGCAATAAAGTCAAAATGTAACTTAATTATTAGTTTTCACCCAATTATTTTCAATGACATAAAAAGCATAACCACTAATACCTATGTAGAAAGGGTAATTCATAGAGCAATAAAAAATAAGATTTCAGTAGCTGCTATGCACACTTCACTAGATAATTCAATAAAAGGTGTTAATAGTGTAATCTGTAAGAAATTAGGAATAAAAAACTACAGGATTTTAATTCCAAAAGAAAAAACTATAAAAAAGTTAACAACCTATATTCCATCTGAAAGGGTAGATAAACTTAAATCAGAAATATTTAAAATTGGGGCAGGCTCATTAGGCAAATATGATAATTGCAGTTTTTCCTATAAAGGATTAGGCACATTTAAAGGTAACAATAAATCAAATCCAAAAATTGGCAGTAAACAAACCTATACTGAAATAGAAGAAATATGTGTAAACATAACATTTCTTAAGCATCTTGAGCAAAAGGTCATACAAATATTAAAGAAAAATCACCCATATGAAGAAGTTGCATATGAAATCAGTTCACTCGATAATTATAATCAAAATATAGGAATGGGAATGATCGGGGAGCTTGATTCAGCTATGGATGAAAAGAAATTCCTAAACTTATTAAAGAAAAAAATGAAATCTAAAGCGATAAAGCATTCTAGAAAATTAGGGAAAAAAGTAAAAAAGATAGCTGTATTAGGAGGGTCAGGAAGCTTTGCAATTGAAAATGCAATAAGTAGTGGTGCTGATGCATATGTTACATCAGACTTAAAATATCATGATTATTTTAAGGCAGAAAATAAACTGCTATTAGTAGATATTGGACATTATGAAAGTGAACAATACACAAAAAATTTAATCTTTAACTATCTTACAAAAAAAATCCCTAATTTTGCGATCGTTTTATCAAAAACAAATACTAATCCAATAATGTATAGTTAAGATGGCTAAAAAGAAAGAAATAACAGTAGAGGATAAACTAAGATCTCTATATAATTTACAGTTAATTGATTCACAAATAGATAAGATTCGTGACATAAGAGGAGAACTTCCTCTAGAAGTTAGGGATTTAGAAGATGAAATTGAAGGGATAAAAAAGAGAATTGAAAAACATGAACAAGGAGTTGAAGAAGTTAACGAACAAATTTCAATTAAAAAAAATTTAATTGCTGAAGCAAAAGTATTAATAAAGAAATATACTGAACAGCAAAAAAATGTAAGAAACAATAGAGAATTTGATTCCTTAACAAAGGAAACTGAATATCAAGAACTTGAAATCCAATTAGCTGAAAAAAATATTAATGAGTTTAAAGCACAAATTGAGCAAAAAAATGAATCAATTGATGAAATAAAATCTGTTTCATCAGAAAAGACTAAACACTTAAAACACAAGAAAAGTGAATTAGATATAATATTAAAAGAAACTGAAAAAGAAGAAAGTGTATTGTTAAAAAAATCTGAAACGTATAAGAAAAAAATTGAAGATAGATTGATTTTTGCATACAGTAGAATAAGGGCTAATGTAAAAAATGGATTAGCAATAGTGCCTATTGAAAGAGGTGCTGCTGGTGGATCATATTTTACCATTCCACCGCAAATTCAGATGGAAATAGCTTCTAGAAAGAAAATTATAACTGATGAACACAGTGGAAGAATTTTAATTGATGAAGTTCTTGCAAATGAGCAAAAACAAAAAATGGAAAAATTGTTTACTAAACTGTAAAAAATTATTCTAAATTATTATAATTTAAAAAAAGCTTCTATATTTAGAAGCTTTTTTTGTGTAATGAAATCTAAACTAATAAAATTTTGTTTTCTTCTTCTATCTATCAATTATAGTTATGCTAAGAACTATTCTAGCAAAATAAATAGCAACTGAAAAATGGAGTTTATTTCAAAAAAATTAAGTAGTTATATAAAAAAGCATTCTGCTAAAGAGTCTGATTTACTTAAAGAATTATCAAGAGAGACAAAATTAAAAATTCTAAACCCAAGGATGCTTTGTGGTAGTTATCAAGGAAGAATTTTAAGTATAATTTCAAAATTAATACAGCCAAAATTTATTCTTGAAATTGGAACCTATACTGGTTACTCTGCACTATGCTTAGCTGAGGGGATAAAAAATGGAGGAGAACTACACACTATTGATGAAAATGAAGAATTATATGATTTCCAAAGAAAATATTTTGATAAGTCTAATTATGGAGATATTATTTTTCAACATCTCGGAAATGCAGTAAATATAATAGATACTATTAATTTAAAATTTGATCTAATATTTCTTGATGCAGATAAAGAAAATTATACTAATTATCTTGATCTATTGATAAATAAATTGAATACTAATGGTGTTTTAATCACTGATAATGTATTGTGGAGTGGAAAAATAATTAAATCTATTTCTGATGATGACAGAAGTACACAAGAGATAGATAAATTTAACAAACTAATGGATCAAAGAAATGATATGGAGAATATAATTCTTCCCATTAGAGACGGGATTAGTATCAGTAGAAAAAAGTAGATCTATAAATCTCTCTTTATTGAAGATGATATTGAATCTATATCTTCTTTTACTTTCTTTATTTCCTTTGTAATATTGGAAGATTTATTTTCTAACTCTGAAGAGGATTTTTTTATTTCACTTTTTATCTCATTAGTGGCATGTTTTATTTCATTTATACCTTTTCCCAAGGATCTTGCAAATTCTGGTATTTTATCTGCTCCCATAAAAAGTACAGCAACAAACAAAATCGCAGCAATCTCACCTCCACTTATAAATAAAAAAAATTGGTTTAATAGCATTATACAAATATAATGAGTAAGTTTATTTATAGTAAAATTAGTTAGTTTTTTTTAATTATGAAAAAAATGATATTGGCAAGTACTTCTACAATCTATGGAAGTAAATACTTGGAATATTTGTTTCCCGTAATCAAGAATCTCTTCTCAAACTCTAATAATATATTATTTATTCCCTATGCAAGACCTAATGGTATCACTCTTAAATCATATACAGATCTTGTTAAAGACACCTTCGAACAATTAAATTTGAATATTTTTGGGATTGATAATTCAAGTAACCCTGCTGAAGATATTAAGAGATGTGACGGAATCTTTATTGGTGGAGGCAATTCATTCTTATTACTTGATTCTATTCAAAAAAATAAACTAATTGCTCCCATAACAGAAAAAGTTAATTCTGGAACTCCACTCTTAGGAACGAGTGCAGGAACAAATATTTGTGGTGTCAGTATAGGCACAACTAATGATATGCCTATTGTACATCCTTCTAGTTTAAAAAGTCTAAATCTTATTCCATTTAATATTAACCCACATTATATAGATCCAATTCTAGGAAGCAAACATATGGGTGAAAGTAGAGAAATAAGAATTAAAGAATTTCATAAATTCAATGATCAAATTGTAATTGGCCTCAGAGAAGGAAGTTATCTCCAAAGTCAAGAAAACAACATAATTCTTAAAGGTCCAAATACAGCAAGAATTTTTAAAAAAAATAATGATCCCCTTGAAATAGAACCTGAGTTTAATTTAAATAAACTTCTCAATTAGGAGGGATTTATTTTATATTTGAACTTATTCTTAAAGGTTCTATGAACAAAAAGGTAATTTTAATGATTTTAGATGGATGGGGTAAGTCAAAAGACCCTAATATTTCTGCTATTGATCAAGCAAAAACCCCATTTATTGATAGTTTATATGAAAATTATCCTAACGCCAATCTAAAAACTGATGGAATTAGTGTTGGCTTACCTGAAGGTCAAATGGGAAACAGTGAAGTTGGACACTTAAATCTTGGTGCTGGAAGAATTGTGTTACAAGATCTTGAAAAAATAAATAAATTAATTGACAAAAAGGAATTTGAAAATAATAAAGTCCTAAATGATACATTTAAGTATGCCGAAGAAAACAATAATGCTGTTCATTTTTTAGGGCTAGTCAGTAGTGGAGGTGTACATTCTCATCAGGAGCATTTATTTGAACTAATTAAACTATCTGAAAAATATAATTTCAAATCATATATACATGCTTTTACTGATGGAAGGGATGTAGATCCAAAATCAGGATATAATGACATTAATAAGTTAGAGAAATTTTTAGTTGATAAAAACACATTTTTAGCATCAGTTACTGGAAGATATTATGCAATGGACAGAGATAATAGATGGGATAGAACAAAATTAGCATATGATGCCCTGACGAATGGAAAAGGAATTAAAACTGATAATATATGTAAAGAAATAAAAAATAATTATGCAAATAATTGTACTGATGAGTTTTTAAAACCAATAATTAAAGTTAATGATTCAATGAGTCCTATAGGAAATATCGAAAAAAATGATATAGTCATTTTCTTTAATTTTAGAACAGATCGAGGAAGACAACTAACCAAGGCATTAAGTCAAAAAACATTTTCAGAATTCCAAGTTATTGACATGAATCTTTATTTTGTAACAATGACTAATTACGATGATACTTTTTCAGATATTAAAGTCATTTATGAAAATCAGAATATTAAAAATACATTAGGAGAAATATTAGAAAAAAATAATAAAAAACAACTTAGAATATCTGAAACTGAAAAATATCCTCATGTTACATTCTTCTTTTCTGGTGGAAGAGAAAAGCCTTTTAATGGTGAAAAAAGAATATTAAAAGATTCACCAAAAGTTGCTACCTATGATTTAAAACCAGAAATGAGTGCATTTTTAATAACAGAGGCATTAATTAAAGAAATAAAAGGTCAGTTCCATGATTTTATATGCTTAAATTTTGCTAATGGAGACATGGTTGGTCATACAGGAATAATAAGTGCAGCAATAAAGGCATGTGAAACAGTTGATAAATGTGTACAAGAAATTGTAAATATTGGAATAGATAACGATTACAGCATATTACTAATTGCAGACCATGGAAATTGTGAAAAAATGGCTAATGCTGATGGATCTCCAAATACATCACATACAAACAATCTAGTTCCAATAATTTTAATTGATAATTATATAAAAAGTATTAATAGTGGAATTTTAGCAAATATTGCTCCAACCATTTTAGAATTAATGGGCATTGAAATTCCTGTTGAAATGACTCAAGACTCTCTTTTGAAATAATAATTATGGGCATAGTAAAAGATATTGAAGAAATCAAACTCATTAGAGAAAGTGCTCTAATTGTTTCACAAACTCTTGGATTAATTGCAAAAGAGATAAGAGAAGGAGTGACAACATTAGAATTAGACAAAATTGCAGAAGATTTTATAAGATCCAACAATGCAATTCCTGGATTTCTAGGGTTATATGGGTTTCCTAATACACTATGCGTAAGTCCAAATTCTCAAGTAGTACATGGAATTCCAAATAAAATTGCATTAAAAAATGGAGATATTATTTCAGTAGACTGCGGTGTACTAAAAAATGGATATTATGGTGATCATGCATATACATTTATGGTTGGAGAAGTTACCGAAGAAACCCAAAAACTCCTGAATACTACAAAAGAATCATTATATGTAGGTATAAGAGAGTTTAAAAAAGGCAATAGAGTTGGTGATGTGGGATATGCAATTCAAAATCATTGTGAAAAAAATGGATTTGGCGTTGTAAGAGAATTAGTAGGACATGGAATTGGTAAGGTTATGCATGAGAAACCTGAAATGCCAAACTATGGAAGAAAAGGAATTGGAAAAAAATTTAAAGAAGGAATGGTAGTAGCGATAGAACCTATGATTAATCAGGGTACTCACAAAATTTTTCAACATAATGATGGCTGGACAATTACTACTCAAGACAATAAGCCAAGTGCACATTTTGAGCATGACATAGCTATTATAAATGGTAAACCAGAAATATTGTCAACCTTCAAATATATATATGAAGCTCTTGGAATAAAATCTAATGAAGAAAAAGAATTTCATAATTTTTTTAAATAAATGGAATCAATAATTAAACTTATTCTAAACTTTATTCCTAGAACTGTTTTAACAACAATAAGTGTCTTTATCAACCCATTTGTTAGATTGTATCTTAAAGGAGATAAATATACAGATCCAATCGATGGGAAGAGTTTTAGAAAATTTATCCCATATGGTTATAATCGTGTTAGGGAAAATGCATTATCTCCTTCGACATATTCATTAGAAAGACATAGAATGTTATGGCTTTATTTAAAAAATGAAACAGATATTTTTACTAATAAAGTTAAATTATTACATTTTGCACCTGAACCAGCATTTCACAATGTTTTTAAAAATTCTAATAATATTTCATACGATACTATTGATTTAAATTCGCCTCTAGCTAAAATTAAGGCTGATATATGCAACCTTCCGCTAGAAGATAATACATATGATTATATACTCTGCAATCATGTCTTAGAACACATAGATAATGATCTAAAAGCAATGAGTGAATTATACAGAGTGCTAAAAAAAGGAGGTACAGGCATTTTCCAAATTCCTATAGATTCAACAAGAGAAAGTACTTATGAAGATAGCTCGATTAAAACTCCCAAAGAAAGAAATGAAAAATTTGGTCAATATGACCATGTTAGAATTTATGGGATGGACTATTTTGATAGACTAAGATCAGTAGGTTTTTATGTAAAAAATGTAGAATACGCCAATAAACTTAATGATAAGGAGATTGTAAAGTATTGCTTGAGATCTAATGAGATTATCCCGGTTTGTAGGAAATAAAATTATCTAATTATGAAATTATTATAGGTTTTCCCAGTTATCTCCATCTTTTCATTTTCATAAATTATATATGCGCTAACGTCATTATTCTTATTGAGAAAGTATTCTATTTCATTCATATTCATTAAATGTAATGCAGTGGCATATGCGTCAGCTATCATACAACTTTCTGATATAACTGAAACACTTAATATGTTTGTTTTTGTAGGTAATCCTGTTACTGGATCAAGAATATGAGCATATCTCCTACCATTAGAATCAATCTTATATTTTCTATAAATACCTGAAGTTGCCATTGCTGAATTATTTAACTCAGTAGTGCTAAAAATATCTTGACTATTATCATATCTAGGCTCGTTAATTCCAATAATCCAAGAACTATTATTGGATAAATTAATTCCTTTTACTCTAATTTCACCACCAATCTCTACTAAGTAGTTGTTAATGTTATTTGTGTCGAAAAAATGTGATATTAAATCTACTGTATACCCTTTTGCAATTGCATTAAAATCTAAAAATGAATTTTTAGGTCTTTCTATAAAATTTGAGTTATCAATTTTAAACTTCTCAAATCCTACTAGTTTTTTTAAATTAATTAACTCTAATGAATCAATTGACTTTTTAACATATTTTGGTCCAAAACCCCAAAAGTTTACTAATACCCCTACTGAAGGATCAAATTTTCCCTTTGTTTTTTCGAATACTTTTTTTGATGTATTAAATACATTAATAAAATGATTATCAACTTTTACAGACTCATTATTATTTATTCTTGAAATAATAGAAGTATCAATATAGGTTGACATAGAATTATTTATTAAGTCAAATATGCTATCTAATTGAATTGAATAATCTGTCTGGTTTTCTGAAAAAAAATGGATAGAATAAGAAGTACCAAATGCTGTTCCTTGTAAGGTTGTTTTTGGATTTTGATTACAAGAAAAAATTAAAAAAAGAAATATAATAACTCTATTCATAAACTCGTAAGATAAGACTAACCACCAAAATCATCAAATCTTATATTCTCATCAGGAATACCAAAATCTTCACCCATTTTTTGAACAGCTTGATTCATTAGTGGCGGACCACAGAAATATAGCTCAATATCTTCAGGAGATTCATGATGATTTAGGTAATGCTCAATAACACAATTATGAATAAAACCAACAAAACCATCTCCTTGAGAATTAATATCTTCTTTGACTTTCCAATTATCTTCAGGAAGAGGTTCAGAAAGTGCTAAATAAAATTTAAAGTTTGAAAATGATTTTTCAAGTTTATAAAAGTGATCAAGATAAAACAATTCTCTTCTAGATCTCCCGCCATACCAATAAGTAACTTTTCTACCTGTTTGTAAAGTATTAAACAAGTGATATAAATGAGATCTCATTGGAGCCATTCCAGCCCCACCACCAACATACAACATTTCAGCCTCTGAATGATTAATATAAAACTCACCATATGGGCCTGAAATAGTAACTTTGTCTTCTGGTTTTCTTGAAAATATATACGAAGATGCAATACCAGGATTTACATCCATCCAAGAGTTCTTATTTCTATCCCAGGGCGGTGTAGCTATTCTTACATTTAACATTATATTTTTTCCTTCTGCAGGATAAGAAGCCATAGAATATGCTCTTTCAGTTGTTTCAGAATTCTTCATTACCAGTGGCCATAAATTAAATTTATCCCACTCAGCTTTAAACTTGTCTGGCGAATCGTGCTCTTCTGGATGTGCTTCAATATCCATATCTGAAAACTTAACTTCTGTTTCAGGAATTTCAATTTGTATGTACCCTCCAGCCTTATATCCCATATCCTCTGGAATACGAACCACAAATTCTTTAATAAATGATGCAACATTGTAGTTGCTTACCACTGTTGCTTCCCATTTTTTTATGCCAAAAACTTCCTCAGGAATACTAATATCCATATCCTGTTTAACTTTTACTTGACATGCAAGTCTAGCTCCAGACTTTAACTCCTTCCTAGTAAAGTGAGGAGTTTCTGTTGGTAATGCTTCTCCTCCTCCAGAATTAACATGACATTCGCATTGAATGCAAGTACCGCCTCCGCCACAGGCAGATGGTAAAAATATTTTTTGAGAACTAAGAGTAGTAAGTAAGGAATCTCCAGAAGCCACTTCAATTTCTTTTTTCCCATTAATATTAATTTTAACTGGGCCTGAAGGGGAAAGTTTCTCTTTCACAAACAGAAGCATTAGTATTAATAGCAATGTAACCACTAACAGTATACCTATTACTAGGATTATAGATTTCGAAATAGAAGTTGCTAGTACCATACTTTATTCAATATCTTTATTTATATCTAAAACTCTTTGATCATCTTCAGCGGAAAAATCATTACTTTCTGAATCTAAAACTATTTCTTCTTTAGTTGTTTCTGGGACTTCATCTCCCCCAGTTAACATTCCTCCAAAACTCATAAAACCAATAGCCATCAGTCCCGTAATTATAAATGTAATTCCAAGACCTCTTAAGGGTGCGGGGACATTGCTATACCTTATTTTTTCACGAATTGATGCAATGGCTAAAATTGCCAACCACCACCCTATTCCTGAACCAATTCCATAGGTTAATGCTAATTCAATAGAAGGAATCTCTCTTGACTGCATAAATAATGAACCTCCTAGTATTGCACAATTAACAGCAATCAAAGGCAAAAATATTCCTAGTGAATTATAAAGTGCTGGTGAAAATTTTTCAACAATAATCTCAACTAATTGAACCATTGTTGCAATTGTAGCAATAAATAAAATAAATGATAAGAAATTAAGATTATATTCTTCAAGACTGGGGTGTAACCATTTCATAGCCCCATCCTGTAGTACGTAATTATCTAAAAGCCAGTTTAAAGGAACTGTAATTGTCAATACAAAAACTACAGCAGCCCCAAGACCATTAGCAGTAGAAACTTTTTTGGAAACAGCTAGATATGAGCACATCCCTAAGAATGTAGCAAATACCATATTGTCGATAAAAATAGACTTAAATAATAATTCTATATGTTCCATATTTAATCTTCAATTAAATGAGTACTTTTTGATCGTTGAATCCAAATGATAATTCCAACAACAATCAATGCCATTGGTGAAAGCAACATAAATCCATTATTTTCATATCCAAAGGCATATAATCCAGTCATATCAATAGCATCTCCAAAAACAGGATAACCCCAAAGAGTCCCTGAACCTAATAATTCTCTAAAAAATCCTACAATTATTAATATTATAGCATATCCTAATGCATTTCCAATACCATCGAGAAATGATCGCCATGGACCATTAGCTAAAGCGAAAGCTTCAAACCTTCCCATAATGATACAGTTGGTAATTATAAGACCAACAAACACAGATAGTGTTTTACTTAACTCATAAGCATATGCTTTTAAAACTAAATCAACTATAATTACAAGGGTTGCAATAACTATCAGTTGAACAATAATTTTAATTCGCGATGGGACAATGTTTCTTATTAAAGAAATTACAACATTCCCTGCTCCCATTACAAATAAAACTGCAATAGACATTACAACTGAGGCTTCAAGCTCAGCAGTAATTGCAAGAGCTGAACAAATCCCAAGAACCTGAATAGTTATCGGATTATTATCAGATAATGGATCTAATATTAATTTGCTGTCTTTTTTTGATAATAATCCCATCTAATCCTGTTTTAATTTTTTAAAGTATGGCATATATAACCTTAAATCACTTTTAATCATAGCAGAAATACCATCACCAGTAATTGTAGCTCCAGCAATTGCATCTACCTCATTGTCATCCTTTATTTTATTTCTTGGATCAAGATTACTTTTAGAGACAGTTATTCCTTTAAAATTACCGTTAGAATCTAATAACTTCTCTCCAATGAAATCATCCATAAAAAATCTCTGATTTATATTAGCTCCTAATCCAGGAGTTTCAGCTTTATGGTCAAAATAAGCACCCAAAATTGTCATATTTTCATCCATAGCAACATATGCCCATACAGCATCCCATAATCCTTTACCTCTTATTGGAGCAACATAATATTTTTTACCATCCCTTTCAGCAATAAACAAGGGGAGCCTTCTATCATAACTTGAATCCTTTGCAAGTGTCTTTTCTTTCTTTACTTCAATTAAATAAGCTTCTTCATCTTCAATTACATTATCACCTTGAATATAAATTTGATTAACTATGTATTCATTAAATGAAGAAGGAGCTTGATCTTTAGAAATAAAACTAACACTATTCCCCTGATTATTATTTATCCCAATTGCATAGAGAATGTTCTGTTGTTTTTCAAGAATCTTATTTGTTTCTATTCTTTCTTTTAATGACGAATCAATAGCAGCAAGCAATGTTCCTACAATAATTACCATCCCAATGGCAAAAAGCAGCGTATATGAATTTTTGTCTGTATTAATTGCCATTCTAAGAGGTTTTTAATTTAATTCTGTTAAGCCTACTCTTTATATTCGATTCTACGACATAATGATCAATCGTAGGAGCAAAAACATTCATTAATAATATTGCTAAAAATACTCCCTCAGGATAGGCGGGATTAAAGACTCTTATCATAATTGAAATAAAACCAATTAAAAAGCCATAAATCCATTTACCTTTTAACGTCTGTGCTGCAGTTACTGGATCCGTTGCCATAAAAACTGCACCGAACAAAATACTTCCTATTAACAAATGCTCCCAAAAAGGAACACTCATTAAGCCGTAAAATTTACTAGTTTCTGTAATCCATCCTAGATCTACTACCTGATTAAAAATTAAGCCCATAAATAGTGCTCCAGCAATTGTGCTAAGCATTATTCTCCATGAACCAATCTTTGTAAAAATTAAAAATAGTGCCCCTAGAATAATTAATATTTTAGAAGTCTCACCAACAGATCCAGGTATAAACCCAATAAACATATCTGAAAGTGAATAGATAATTTCTTGATTTTGAGCAAAACTACCCAATATTGTTTCTCCTGAAATTGCCTCAGCTGTACCTGTTCTTTCCATTGCTTGGTGAACCCATACTTTATCTCCACTCATCCATGTTGGGTAAGCAAAAAATAAAAAAGCTCTAATGGTAAGTGCAGGGTTTAGAATATTCATTCCTGTTCCACCAAATACTTCTTTTCCAATTATAACTCCAAAGATTACAGCAACTGAAAGCATCCAAAGGGGAAGATCAACAGGGACAATTAATGGAACTAACATACCGGTCACTAAATAACCTTCTTCAACCTCATGACCCTTTATAACTGCAAAAACAAATTCAACAGCAAGTCCTACAGCATAAGATACTATAACGAGTGGGAGGACTTTGGTTGAACCCAATATAAAATTTTCCCAAGTAATAAAGTTTGCTAAAAATGAAGCTTCTCTAATTATTCCATTAGCAGCATCAACAGCCGCATAATGCTGATATCCAGCATTGAATATACCAAACAATAGACATGGAACAAGTGAAATTATAACCATATTCATTGTTCTTTTCAAATCATCTGCTGCCTTTATATGAGTTCCGCCTTTAGTTACATCATTGGGCGTATATAAAAAAGTATGAAATGCATTAAATGCAGGAGCCAGCTTATTATCTTTAAATCTTTCCTTTAATTGATGTAGACTTGATTTTATTCCCATTATCCTAATTCTTTTTTCATTAAGTCTAACCCTTTTCTAATTATATCTTGATGCGGTTGCTTAGATACGCATACAAACTCAGTTAAGGCAAAATCTTCGGGAGCAACTTCATACATTCCTAAAGCTTCCATTTCATCAAGGTCCTTATACATACATGCTTTTAATATTCTCATTGGAAATATATCCAATGGAAAAACTTCCTCATAAGATCCTGTAACAACAAATGCTCTATGTTCACCATTAGTATTTGTGTTTAAATCAAATTTTTTATTTGGCATTAACCATGAAAATGTTAATGCTCTAGAAGTTGAAATTTTATCAAATATAGGTCTAGTCCATCCGAAAAGATCGTAGTCATTGCCCTCAGGTATTACAGTTATTGTATTGCTGTAATAATCAAGATGTCCTTTTATAGAAGTTTGTTTCCCGGTTAATACATTTCCAGAAATTATTCTATTACCATCCTGAATTCCTTTGTCTAGAATCGTTGACATCCCAGATCCAATAAGGGTTTTAATATACCTTGGATTATCAATAGATGATCCAACTAATGCAATTATTCTTTCTGCTGAAAATTTTCCAGATTCAACAACTGAACCTATTAGAATAAGATCTTGCAAAGAAATCGTCCAAACAACTTCACCTTTATTAACAGGAGAAACTTTGTTGATCAGTGTCCCTACATTTCCAGCAGGATGAGGTCCTGAAACATTATGGATAGTTATATTTTTTAAGTCAGACAGAATAGAATCAGAATTTTTTCTAACTGACATATGTATTTCGCCCTCAGTTAATTTTGATAAAAGATCTATTGCAATTTGAATCTTTTCTTCAGATCCTTTTGAAATATAATCTAAATCAGCAGAGAGTGGTGCTGATGAAAATCCCGAAATAAAAATTGATTTAGGAGACATGTTAGGATCAGCTATAACATCATAGGGTCTTTGTTTTATAAAAGGCCATAAACCAGCATTTAATAAATAGTCAATTATCTTATTTTTATCATCCTTAACATCAAGCTTTCCTAAGTTTTTATATTCTATTTCCTTATCCGCTTCTATTTTAATAGAAATAACCTTTCTTCTTTCACCTCTTTGAATTTCATTGATTTTGCCAGAAACCGGCGAAACAAATTTTACTTTTTCATTGTTTTTATCATAAAAAAGCACATCTCCAGCTTTTACTTTTTCATCAGCCTTAATCGTAAGTTTTGGGTAAACCCCATGGAAATCATCAGGGTATACAGAATAATATTTACTGCTTTTGGAAATGTCCAGAGTCTTAATAGCATCACCAACTAAATTGATGTTTAAACCCTTTTTAACAATAATGTCTTTTGACATAATTAGGAGAATAAAATTAAATGAAGTTTTTATTCGCTGCAAAAGTAAATCAATATTAAAGATTTTACAATATTTTTTGATTATTTTTAATTAAAATTAATTAGTAAAATACCCCATGTTAATATGATTGATTTATATAAGTTTATGTTCGGATTTTTTTGTCTAAACTTTTTAATAATTAATCCAACTTTTGGTCAAATTGAAAAAGAGTTAAATCCTCCAGAATATATTAATACCATTAGCTTTAAAACCACTAATGAAAATTATTCAACTAATCTTCCAATAATAAAATTAGGAGAAAGATTTACCCTAGATTTTGACGTCCTTAATAATGAGGAAGCGGACTACTATTATACAATTGATCAACTTAATTTTGATTGGTCTAAATCGCAGCTAATTAAATCCGAATATTTAAGAGGATTTGATAATATCAAAATTCACAACTATAAAACATCTTTTAATACCTACCAGACCTATTCTCATTACAAACTTGAAATACCAAATCAAGATGTAAGAATTACAAAATCTGGAAATTATATTTTAAAAATATATGATGATTATCAGAACTTGGTTTTTAGTAGAAAATTTATTGTCTATGAGGAATTAACAACAGTTCCAACACAAATAAAAAGACTAAGAAACCTAGAACATATACATACTAAGCAGTCAGTTAACTTTGAGGTTAACCCAATAACAATTCAATTAAACAACCCGAAAACCACAATAAAAACTTTAATCATTCAGAACAATAATCTAAACACATCTATTAGTAATTTAAAGGCTCAATATACCATTGGCTCTAAGCTTATTTTCAAGTATGATAAAGAGTCGAGTTTTTGGGGTGGAAATGAATATTTGTTTTTTGAAAACAAAGAAATAAGATCTTCAAATCTTAATATTAGGTCATTTAATCTATATGAAATCTATCACAATTATCTGTTTGTCGATTACTCTAGATTTAATAGAGCATATACATACAATCCAGATATTAATGGAGGGTTTTTAACTACAGCGTTAAATGCAGATGACACTGATATTGAAGCCGATTATGTAAACATTCACTTTTATTTAAAAAATGGAACTCCTAAGCCTGGTGAGTCAATATATATCGTGGGAGCTTTTAATAATTATAGCATACAGCCTAAATATAAAATGACTTATAGTCGCTCTTTAGATTCACATGAATTAATGCTAAAGCTAAAACAAGGTTTTTACAATTATAAGTATGTAGTAGTAAATGAGTATGATGAAATCAGTCATGGCGAAGTAAGTGGCAATTATGATGAAACTGAAAATGACTATAAGGTTTTAGTGTATTATAGAGGCTATGGCTATAGGTATGACAGGGTTATTGGCATGGGCCAAGCCAGTTCAATAAATATTACCAATTAATTCCTTGTTTTAAATCCTTAGCATCTAATCTAATTGAGCCACCAACTGCTCTAACCTTTCAAGTCTTTTTTGCTGTTCTTCAAATTTAGCTTCTTGTTCTTTCAATGCATTGATAAGCACAGGAACTAATCCTTGATAATTAACTGATTTAATTCCATCGGTCTCCGAAACAAGCTCTGGAAATACTTTTTCAATATCTTGAGCCAATACTCCTATCTTTTGTTTATTATCTTTTTTCATTGTGTAGGACTTCCCATCTATTAGTAATAGCTTGGAAAGTGTAGAACCAAGAGATACAATATTTGCCTTTAATCTAGCGTCAGATAATACGGTTAAATCACCACCTGCTGTAATATTTCCCGTAGTAACAATATCTGTAACGCCCGACAATGAACCACTAGAAAGTGAAGCTGTGCCATCACTTATTGTAACTGCCGAAAGAGTTGTAAAGTCCCCCGATGATCCTGTTATGTTTCCTGTAACATCACCAGTAAGATCACCTGTGACATTTCCCGTTACACTTCCAGTAAGATCACCAGTAACAGCACCCGTAAGATCACTAGTTACATTGTTAAAAACTACATCATTACTTGTTCCAACAGCTTGCCCAATTGAAATGGTTCCTGAACTGATTGAAACTCCCGTTCCAGCACTAAAATACGATTGTATATCTGATGCATTTGGGCCTGTATAAGTAATTGTACCTGCTGAATATGCAAGAGAACCATCTCCTCCCGCATTTGTGACAGTAATTGCATTTTGAGCTCTTACATCAGTAAAATATAAGTTGTTTGAACCTTCTGTTAATTCATCCGTAGTGTGGTTTGAAATACTTGATACTGTGCCTGTAACATCACCCGTTACGTCTCCAGTCACATTCCCTGTAAGATTTCCTGTTACATTTCCAGTAAGTGCTCCAGTAACATCACCCGTTACATCTCCTGTAACATTTCCAGTAAGTGCTCCTGTTACATCACCCGTTACGTCTCCTGTAACATTCCCTGTAAGATCACCCGTTACGTCTCCAGTCACATTCCCTGTAAGATCACCCGTTACATCACCTGTAACATTCCCTGTTACATCACCCGTTACGTCTCCAGTAACATTTCCTGTAAGTGCCCCAGTAACATCACCCGTTACATCACCTGTAACATTTCCAGTAAGTGCTCCTGTTACATCACCCGTTACGTCTCCTGTAACATTTCCAGTAAGTGCCCCAGTTACATCACCCGTAACATCACCCGTTAGGTTTCCTGTAACATCTCCAGTTACGTCTCCAGTCACATCGCCCGTTATAGTTCCTGAAAAAACTGCATCTGCTGCATAAACAGTAGCACCAGAATCTTCTGCCATATATACAGCTGTAACATCTGAATTTCCAAGAACAACAGAATTATCAGCCTGTCCCGTGGCATCATAGCCAATAACGGTTCGGTTTGTAGCATCACTTGCGTTTACATCAGCATTATTCCCTATTGCTGTATTATAACTCCCTGTGGTATTATTCTTTAAAGAATAATACCCTGAAGCTGTATTTTCAGACCCTGTGGTATTTAAATATAAAGACATATACCCTGAAGCTGTATTTTGATTCCCTGTGGTATTAGAACGTAAAGAATAAAACCCTG